>Ga0210040_10000200_pt1 | contig 107545 bp, 97 predicted proteins | sample CryGeyCG12114_NA_FD_185462 | JGI IMG/M metagenome (GOLD analysis project Ga0210040, IMG submission 185462) | Groundwater microbial communities from aquifer - Crystal Geyser CG19_WC_8/21/14_NA (SPAdes) (version 2) | ecosystem: Environmental > Aquatic > Deep subsurface > Groundwater | place... | reverse complement strand
TAGGAGGAGTTTGGGTCTGTGATACCCTTGATTCAATCCATTCGAGGAACGAGAGGCATGGGATGTTTGATCGATGAACAAGACTACAGCATCACATCGCATTAGAGTGGTCACTCTCAGTCAGCAAAGATAAAGCAGAGTCAGCTGAAACGCTGGACACCGCAACCGGATTCCGCTACTTCGCGGTCCCTCGCAAACAATCAATTCAATACCCTCTAGCCTCCACCATGCCCCTCTCTAACCACCCACACAACCTACCACCAACAGCCTCGTCATCAACGGCCTGAATCTCCGCCTTTACACCCAACATCAGCATAATCTGGAGACATCTCTTCATCCTCGACCTCCCGTCTCCAATTCCCATCCCCACCACAGCCTCACCATCATCCTCCACCATCCTCCCTAAGATGCCCCTCGCCCTCCCTCGATCCCGTTTAGTTAACGTCAAACACCGATCCATGACCCTCTTCTCACCCAGCCCTTCAATGATATCAACACCCAGCCAGTGCAGATCTGGTATCGAGGCATCAATCTCGTGTATGTTGGGTCTTGGGGGCGTGCTGTAGCAGCGGTGGATGTCGAGGCCGTCGGGGTCGCAGTCGACGAGGGAGAAGACTGGTAGTGGTTGGGAGGTGGTTCGAGCGAGGTCGAGGATGTGGCGGAGGAAGAGGTGGGTGTTGAGATCTGGGTAGCCTTTTGCCTGAGGAGAGGGTGTGTGAGTGATGTACCGGGCACGAAGATTGGGGCTTAGAGATATCAGGCAGGGTAGGGTATCTTGGGCTGACGTATCAACATAACATACCGTTACAACCAGACCAGGACCTAGTGAGCACTGAGTGTCGAATCTCTTCTCAACGAGTGTCTTGAAGCTTGCTTCTTTTTCCACGACCAGGATCCATCGCAGATGGGAGGTGTGCTGCGCTGTGATGTCGTCGAGGTCATTAGGCACAAGTTGGACGCGTGCGTTAGGAATATTGTCTAGTTCGAAGATATCATTGGCGGTGAGGCTAAGGCCACAGAGGAGACCCTTTGGACTAGCGGTCTGGGCCGATATTGTCAGTTTGAAGGACGGTGAGGTGTGGATGACGCACCACTCGAAGGTCTTTCCTTGTGACTCCACATGTGAATGCTATGTCGTCGATGTAGCGGTCGACGGTCTCCTGCTTGCGGAAGAGTTCGGGCTGGCGGTAGTAGATGTCGCTGCTGGCTTGTCAATGTGCGTTGTGGTGGGGATATGGCGTGGTAGGGGCGAAGGCATACCGCTTTGTGACTGTGATGTTGCTGAGAATGGCTGTGTTGATCTCATGGAGGATGGCTAGGATGCATGCTAGGTTCTGGGTCAGCAGCAGTCTGACTGATGTCACGAGCAGACAGAGGACGGCTGGCTAGTGAGTTGACGTGGAGAGTGAGGATTCTGTTGAGAGACGTGAGAGGGTAGCGTACTGAATCTCCATGCTTCGTCTGGTGTGTTGCCGGGCCACGAGTACTTCATCTGCCGGCACGAAACTTTCACTTTGGCATTTTTCGAGGTCTGATCATGCCCAATACTGGCGTTATTGACAGTGCCGCGCTGATGCTCGATCTCTTTCACCCGCTTGAGCACGACATTGACTTCACCATGGGGCCACACGCAAAGAGCAGCATTGATGTTGTCGATGGTATCATTAATGAAAGTGAGCACTTTTGACTTCTCATACGCCGAGTTGTTGGAATGTCGCGACGGTCCTGGCGGAGGAGGTACATCGAGCATGTCTAGATCCGCATCATTGGCCATACTGCAATATGCTGGCGAGGAGTACAGCCGGTCTCTATGTGTACAACGACAGGTTCTGTGCAGTTCAATGGTGCTAACTCCACAACTGCGCCTGCGCGTCCATGTTGAGCGTCACTGACCTACACAGTCTGGAACGAACTATCCATTCAATCATTGCTCATCCACTTGTAGCCTAAAGACGCTGAAGCATTTTTATGATTCCCAAAGTAGCCTCCACATACCGCTGCTTGCGTCCATGGTAAGTAGAATAAGAAAACATTTCGTACTGGCCTAGTTCCTGCTTGCGTAGTGTCCATCTTGCAGTATCAAGCACTGTGCCGTGTGGCCCCCGGACATTCATATCTGCACCATGACGAATCAGGCAACTGAGGATGTCTATGTATTGGTCGTCATAGAACTCAGCTCCGTAACATCGGTAAGCCACTATTGTTTCAACTAGAGTATGAGCCGGCGGGCCCAGTTTGGAACATGGAGCGTTGATATCCAGGCCAGAGCTCAAAAGCATCATCAGCGTCTCGTCCATTTGCTCGCCGGCGCCCAACAAGCCTTTTCCTTGTGTCCGCCAAATCCAAGGCAGCAACAAGTTGTAGCCGTAAGATGATATAGTGGCAATGTTCCTTATGCCTCCTGAAGCCACCCCAACATAACTCGGGAATTCGATCGGGGTACGCAATGTACGAGTCGACCCCCGCGTGCGAAGACGTGGGCAAATCACCGCCAGGGCTTTGTCGAGGAAGTCTGTCGGTTCCACTATGACGTTAATGAGTAATCCCTCCTCCACGTACTCAGCAAGCCGAGTCAGCACAAGCAGTAGATGCTTCTCGTCGGCGTCGGGAAAATTGTAGCTAGGGAGAGGCGGTAAGAGGATCCACTTGATGCACCTTTCATAAAATACAGCTTCGGTACCATTAGTTGCTGGTGGGTCATGAATTGGGTCGAGAGAAAATAGCTCAGGCCACCGGTGTGCCATCGCGACGAAATTCGCCCTTTGTGCAGGTTGGAAGTTGTGCCCGTCATAGGTGAGATCCGAGTCTGCATAATATGTGTAGCATTTGCAGGCAGGCAAAGGTGCTTCATAGGTACGTAGCCGAGTTCTGATTGGGTGAAGCTGCATCAAATGCGAAGAAAGAGCATCTTTCACGCAGCCCACCTGCAAGGCTTTTGCTCTTGGTGAGACGAAGTCGACATGGGCCGGCAGATCGGCAAGGGCACAGGCAAGAAACGCGAGGCCCCGGTCGATGGGTATCGACCCAGAAAGGGTCTTAGCCAAGCGTATAGCCTTACTTGACATTAAAGTTGGGTCGTGTATCTCAGAAGGGTTCTGTGTACGGATGCTGGGATAAGAAAGAAGGTCAAGCACTTGCTTGTGCTCTTGTTCGGAAATCTCGTTCTCCATAATACATTTTGAGCACAACCGCAACCAGAGGCGTTCAGGGTCAACAATGGGATTCGCCTGCGTCAGCACTTGGTTCAACCAATTGGAGGTCGTGAGGTAGTTGTCAAGCGTCTTGTGAAAGAGACGCACTCTGGTAGACTGGCAGTGAAAGCGGTCTTGGAAGTGGTCTCCAGAGGGGGCTTCTTGCCAACTTGCATCTGGGAAGAGCGACGGCCCATGAATGATGTCGACCATCGATCCGGTCCTAGCGCGAAGTCGAAGCACAAAATGGTAGGGGGCGAGTAGATCCTTAGGCCAGGAAGGTAGTTTTTGGCATTCTCGAAGATATGACATAGCGCAATTGAGGTCCCAGGGGTTTGTGGTCTCGAGACCTGTTTGTATAAGGAGTAGCAGCACCGCAGCCTCGACCTGCCATTCAAATTTGACATTGTTGAGTAGCCTCTCGTAAACTTCGTTTAGCTCTTTGGGGAACTCATCCAATCGCTTGTAGACCTCTTCTCTTGTGCCGCCAGACAGGAGGAGCTCAGCCAGATGGCCAGTGACTAGATGTGCCCACAATATAACACCCTCCGCCTTCGATACAATTTTCGCAATGAGCTGCCCAACATCCATGTCTGGCAGGTGAAGTGGCAACTTTTCAAGGGTCTGGCTGACATAAGCTCGAATGGTTTGCAAATTGCAGTCTTGCATCTTAAGATGTGGGTGCCTTGCAAGGTGCTGCGCTAGCACATACTCAGGTCGGCTGGCGACACACAGCTTGTGGACTCCATTATTAGTAAGGAAGTCGACCATTCCGACCACCTCGATATGGTGGCCAGAAAATTCATCCAACCCATCAACAAAAGCACAAATTTTGTGCGTTCTTGCGACAGCTTTGCAGGCGATGCGGAAAGCTCGTTGTAAGTCGCTTCTATCTAGATTTTCGTAAATTGCGTAGCCATGACGGACATTCAGATGCTCACGGACTGCCTGATTAGCCGTGCTGTTTGCTCCGACAAATTGGTACAGTATGGATCTCAGCAAGCCTTCGAGTGAGTTGGGCATTTCTTTCGCCGACCGGTAGTCGAAGTAGAAATGAACAAGAAACCATGAGCAATTGTGGTGATGCTGCAGTATTCTCGGGCCGGATTCGTGCTCGGCAAGGTACTTCATCAACGTTGACTTCCCACTTCCGGGCTTTCCTGTGACCCAGAATACAGGAGCTTCATTGCAGAGCCACTCAACAAAGCGAGATCCACCGTCAAAAGGCTGACGCCATAGCCACTCGAGGTATACGGGGGACTGCTCGGCAAGCTGTCGACGTCGCGCGGCCATGCCATTGTAAGCCAGAGCCGCCAAAAGAGCTACCTCACAGTTAGCCATGTTGTCTATACTTACTCACCGCATCGAGTTATAACGCACCACGACGCTCCTTCTCTTCACGTTCCTCGTTGTCCGCCCCGGCCGGTCCATGTATGTGGACATCGCCAAGAACAGCTGTACTGTTGCCTCCAATGACAGGATTGGGATAGTAATGACCGCGGCTCCCTTTCGCATGGTCGAGAATTGTTCCTATGTCCATTTCAGATCATTGGAGAAGTTCATCGTTGTCAGTCACACGTGTGTTGTGCGCAACAACGTCGAACAAGTAGTGCCGTGAAGAGTGGTCTATGAGCACAAAATCAGAACAGACGCCACACAGATCATTATGGGATCGCCAACGGGTGTTGAACTACTTCCTGTCGTCAAGACAAGTGACGAGGCTGAGTCGTGCTGGCGGAGCATACTGTACGACTTACCTAGGGTTCAGCTCTGCCTGACTTCGAGGACGCTTCCGGCGCCTGCTCAGCCCCTGGCACTATGCTTAAGGTGGAATAGTGTCAAGCGGCTCCTGCCGTGCCGTGCCACTCACTTAAGGTAAGCTTAAAATTGTTCCGCGGTCGTACGATCGTCCTTGCCCCAGCCCCAGCGCAGCACAATTTTAATTGTTGACTATGGAAGTGCTTAGAGATCTGTCGGTGATTCACGATCACGTTGACCAAACATGAACGGCCACGCGAACGGCCATATCGGCTCTCTCACTTCCACTTCGAGGACAGACCACAAAAGATGGAGAATACTCGACGAGAAGGGTCGGCACACCTGGCACTACCTCGACGATAACGAGAGGATCAAGACATGGCCTCAAGATGTGCCTACAAAGTACTTTTTGGGCTTACCGACCGATCAGCCAGACCTTCCAACAGCCACAAGACCATCGCAGTCGATCGAGAATTGCCTGACCTTCTACTCCAAGCTTCAGATGCCATCAGGCCACTGGGCATGTGAATATAGTGGCCCTCTCTTCCTGCTTCCAGGCCTTGTCATTACCTGGTACGTCTGTGATGTGCCCGTTCCGCAGGTCTATGCAACAGAAATCAAAAGCTACCTCTTCGCAAGACAAAACAAAGACGGCGGATGGGGACTGCACGTTGAGGGACACAGCTCAGTCTTTGGCACAGCCATGAACTACACTGCCATACGACTGCTTGGTGGCAGTGAAGAAGACCCAAGAATGGTCAGGGCAAGAGGGAAGCTGCACGAACTAGGAGGTGCCGTTAACGGTCCACATTGGGCCAAGTTCTGGCTGAGTGTACTGGGCGTGACAGACTGGAGCATTGTCAACCCTGTGCCACCTGAGCTGTGGCTCCTGCCTGACTGGGTACCCATTGCTCCGTGGAGGTGGTGGATCCATATCCGACAAGTCTTCTTGCCAATGTCATATGTCTGGTCAAAGAAGTTCAGCAAGCCCTTGACCCCTCTCACCCGCTCTTTGCGGGACGAGCTCTTTCTAAAGCCTGCCGATGAGATCAATTTCGCTTCCCACCGCAACTCGATTTCTCCTGCTGACAACTACCATCCGAGAACATGGGTACTCAACCTCATCAACTTTCTCCTGGTCTGGATCTGGATACCACTCCTACGGACGAGCTCAATCGTCGAGAAGGCAGAAGCTTGGACGTGGAAACTCATTCAAATGGAAGATGAGAACACCGACTATGCTTGTCTAGCGCCGGTAAATGCCCCCATGAACACACTGTGCTGCTACATTAAAGAGGGCCCTGGCTCGTACAGCTTCCGCCGACATATCGACCGACTGAATGATTATATGTGGATGAATCACGAAGGCATGCTAATGAACGGCACAAACGGCGTCCAAGTCTGGGATACCAGCTTTACAATCCTCGCTATAGCTGAGGCTGGTGTCGCAGGTAACCCAAAGTGGCGCCCAATGCTGACTCGTGCTCTGGAATTCTTGGATGACCACCAAATGCGCGAAGAAGTCAAAGACCGAGACATATGCTATAGACAACAACGCAAAGGCGCATGGCCTTTCAGCACCAAAACCCAAGGCTATACAGTCTCGGATTGCACATCCGAGGGTCTGCGTGGCACGTTACTCCTGCAGAGGGTTCACAACTACCCTCAGCTCATCTCTGATGAACGCCTCAAAGATGCTGTTGACGTCATCCTGACCATGCAAAACGCTCATTCAGGTGGCTTTGCGTCATACGAGCCTCAACGCGGCTCTGAGCTGATGGAGTACCTCAATGCAGCTGAAGTCTTTGGTCGAATAATGGTTGAGTATGACTACCCGGAGTGTACGACTGCCGTGGTCACGGTCTTGACCCTCTTCCAGAAGTACTTTCCTGACTATCGCGCTGACGAGATCAATGCCGCCAGGACCAGCGCGGTGAAATACATCCACGATGCGCAGCGGCTTGACGGTTCTTGGTATGGTTCGTGGGGAATTTGCTTCACATATGCTGCCATGTTTGCGCTCGAATCACTTGCTTCCCAGGGCATGACATATAGCAGCTCAGACGCCTCTCGCAGGGGCTGCGACTTTCTCATCTCACACCTTCATCCTGATGGAAGCGGTGGGTGGGGAGAGAGTTACAGGTCTTGTGAGGACAAAGTCTACACTCAGCATCCAGACAAAAGCCAAGTTGTGCAAACAGCATGGGCTTGTATCGGCTTGATGGCAGCTGATTATCCTGAGAAGGAGCCGATCAGGAAGGCGCTCCGAATGATAATGAGCCGTCAGCAGAAGAACGGCGAGTGGTTACAGGAAGCTATTGAGGGAGTTTTCAATTGCACCTGTATGATCACTTACCCGAATTACAAGTTCTACTTTCCAGTGAGGGCAATGGGCATGTACGTCAAGAGGTGGGGTGACGAGCAGCTGCTGGGTGTGGAAGAGTGAAACCTGAAGCAGTGACAAAATTGTATCACCCAGTGTTGTCACGTAAGATGGGTCAAGATAACAAGCAGGTTCACTGTTACTTGGATCGTGCGACGTGGCCACTGACCATTACTGCAAGCGGACATTTCGTTACTTCAAGCTGATGCTACTGCTGTCTTAACAATTGCTGCTCACGGTCCAGACTTACAGATCGGGTCTCACGCCAGCGGATATGGCATCCACCGCGGCCGATCTAGCAATCGATCGGGCAAATCATAGCATCTCCTCCAACCACTTGACCGACGATAAAAGACTCGAGCATGCTCCAGGTTCGTGTCGCACTGCAAAAGCCTTTCCCACCCGTCAAGCAGCAACAGTGTCGGCGACAAAGCTCGCTCATTCATTGTAACGGGCAGCTTACTGAGACACCCAGACAACCACGGCCAGCCTCATACCTCCTCCAAGCCCACTTCTTCATATCGTAGCAGAAGCCCCCTACGTCCCACCGTCCGCTTGTCGAACGCAGAAAGAGTGGATCATTCAGTGTCCACACGTACCTACGATCCATCTTATGCCGGCACTCGACCTCCTGATAAAGCTGGTATAGACGAAGAAGGTAAGGCCGCGAGAAGACGACGTTCTGCATCTCCTCGGGGCGTCCGCCAGTTACAGAGAGAATGCGATACTTTAGTCTTGATCCTCGAGAAGCAGAGATATGAAAGCGCTATGCGGAGGAAGGAGCAGTCAGAAGTACAGAATCAAGTTAGTAGGGAGCTAGACTATGGGAGTGATGATGGTTGAGTCGAGATAGCCGGCACATCCGACGAAGAAGTGAATGCACTATCGTTTTAACTTCGCTCATGCACATCAGTGGTCTCGTTGTGTCTGACTCCTGTGTCTTGGGTACATTGCTCGATAGACTGTTTCGCCGAGGTGATGCCCAACCCGGAATACTTGATGGAACAAAAAGAAGCAGCGTTGTATATATAGCACCCAGCACGAGAATTGATATTACCTGATGCTAACGGGTTGGTAGCTCAGAGCACACTAATCTCTCACTAGTCCCTCACTGCAGTGATGCTCACACAACGTCTACGAAACCAACAACGTGGCCCCCACACCGCCAATCACATTACCGTACCGCACCCTAGCGCGTAATGGTCCCACTCCACGCACTACAATCAACCTGCGTCGCAGTCCCCAGCGCCAATCCCACCCCATTATTCCCGAAGAACGCAGCCTGTGCCCCCGAATCAGAGCACAAGTCGAAGTTGACGTTCGCGCCGTACTGGTTCGTGCCCGTGAGCCCGGACTGGGAGCACAGCGGGTTTCCGGAGGCGGGACACAGGTTGTTGACCATGACGACGATGCTGGTGCCGGCGTTGGAGAGCGTGTTGCCGGAGGAGTCGGTTTGGCCTGTTAGGCGCCAGCAGGTGCCGCAGGCGGGACCGGCGCCTGCGCCGGGGCCGACGCCGAAGATGTTTTGGGCTGGGAGGGGTTAGTGTGGTTCATGATATGATGAGGTGGGGTGGGATGGGGAGGGAAGGGAACGGTGCGGTGCGGTTTCAACGTACAGGCTGCGGCTGAGTAGCCGGGGTAGGTGTAGAAACCACAGGCTGCGGTGTTGGTGTTGCAGTTTGGCGAGCCGAAGGTGTCGCCTGCGCCGTAATGGGTGAAGGATGCTTTGTAGGTTTTGCCGCCGCCGGAACTTGCTGCTGAAGTGCTGGTGGATCGGGCGGAGGTCGTGGTGGATGATACGCGGGCCACAGTGGTGGTTTTGACAGCTGCGACTGTAGAGACGCTCGGTGCTTTGCTGCTACCACTGTTGCCGGTGGACTTCAGGCATTGGGAGTAGTACGGGTTTGAGATAACGCAGGTGAGACCAGAGGAGCAAGTGGTGCCCCCTGTCCAGCCTTGACCACCGCCTTAGAGAATTATCAGTATTAATAGACAGGTTGTTCTGGGTTTAATCATACATTGAGCCCATTCTGGCTGTGCAGCGTTTGCAGCTGGGAGGGCCGACAAGGCCAGGGCGCCCAAGGCGAGCATGAAGTTTGACATCTGGGAAGGCATTTTGGAGCTGAAAAAAATGTGGTCGAGCACGGCTCAAGACTTGATAGTTGAATAGAAGATTGAACGAGTGACTGACAACGAATGACAAGAAGCTGGTATGAGGAGAGGAGAGCCTATACTCACCTGCAAGAACAGATGTTCATATATCTGCTCGTGGAAGACTGTACAAGCTTCTTGGACAGGGGACAAGCTTCTGCTCTCGAAACGAGCATGATGTCGCCTAGCAAGCGAAGGACTCATGATGGCATGAAGAGCTTGGTATGTGCGCTGGCCGAGCATGTTGTACAGGGTATCCATGTCTCAACGGTCAAGTTTTAGAGCATGATGCTTGCTGATGGTCGAAAGCCAGGCCAGAACCATAGTCCAACAGTAAGATCGCCAGCATCCTGCATTCCGCGGACGGTGTGTGGAACTCAAATCTTTGAGAGATGCGAGCGGGTTATGATGGTAAATTCTCAAGGGTTGTGTCTAGTTTCGCATTACCCTGTCCTGAAACGACGGGGCTGATCAAGCGAGATCTTGCCCGATCCTCGGAAATCTCCGGCACCGAAGAGCGGTTCACTATGCTTGTGGTCTTCGTGATCATTGGTGCTCACAGTAGGCGAGTCTAGCTCAAAAGCCAACGTGAGCTGCCTTTTGAGAAGTCGTTTCATGGCTAAGACTTGTGCAGAGGTCAGGCAGACATGATACAGCTGGAGATGCTATAGTAAGCCGGGTACCCGCAGGGATACTCACGTGACTGCTCTAAGCGGTCGGTAGCGCGGAGTTAGTACAAAGCTTCGTACTCCATGCACCACATCGTGAGCATCTCTAGCCTGTTTGCAGTACCAAGGTACCTGCCCGGGTGGCGCTTGAGAAGAGGGGGATCAACTGACCACAGTGGCAAGGTGTACAACCCAGCATATGTGCTAGCTGTAAAACTTGTCTCTCGGAATTTTGACTCGTCGGCTCCGGAGCCAGATAGATTATAGCTATCTATGTATCGGCTAGGAGTACTATGTATCACTGTTCTCCAGCCAGCTTGTGAATTCAACTACCAACGTTCCAATAGACAGGTCTGGCCCCCAGAGAAGACTATGGAGTACTGGTACTGAAGGGTCCAGCCACACTACAGTGCGTCTACAGCTTCCATCGACGGTATAAATTGCGAGTGAGTAGTCTGTATAATCTGTATACACAACACTCCATAGACCCCTCTATATACTGCCATTACTCCGTTGCCTTCTTCAATGCAAGCCAGGTCCTAGCCGTGATTTCGGCGTCAATGTTCTCTTACCCCGCACCGTCCATGTTGACATCCTCAGTCTATCGAATTCTTCATCTGGGGCTTTAGCCAGATGCACTCGGTCTTGTCTTAGATTGTTCTCTCAAGCATCCTCTTTGCCGCTTTCACCGCATCTTTCTTGGCTTCTCGTATACTCGTAATTGCGTCTTCGGCCTCCTCTTTAGCTTCAGCAAGTCGCAACTCTAACTCTGTAATGCGATCCCTCGTCTGCCTCTTCAGATCTGCGGCTTCTTCTTTGCTGAGTTTCCTCCTTTGCTGAAGGCAGTCAGTGAAGATAGCGTTCTTCTGCTGCAGGAATAGCGCTAAGTCGTTCTCGAACAGAGCTGAAACTAGTGCTTCAATCAAGTCCCCGCGAGGAGAGCAATATCTGAAGTGTTTCGACAGCACGCTCAGCAAGTCGGAGTAGAAAGGAACAAGGTCTGGTGCCGCCTCACCGCTTTGCACGATGGAGACCACGTCCGATACATCTTGACCTTGAGCTCCGAGGATGTTGATAGCAGAACATCGTAACCCTTTCAGACACTGAACATGCCTACCAATGTGTAGTGACTGGCGGGGTACACCTAGTGTGTTGGCCAAAGGCACTGTGACCTCTCGGCCTTCACCTGACAGTAAGCCACGCAGCAGACGGCATGCTACGAAGGTGGATTCAACATAATCCGAGTGGAAATTGACGTGAACCAGCCTAAAGCGTAATAATGACGGGTAGAAATTTGTGAGAAGGCGATGTGCTGCGTCTGGTCTGAGGTCGTGGCGTCCGCGGTATGCTGCATACGGCACCAAATCTGGTATAACATCAAACGACTCCCACAAGTCCGTCGGTAGTGGTACTGAGATGTTGAGCATATGGCAACGGTCACCAATTGCCGAATCGTAATCGACGACGAGAGTATTCTGCCGATATAGCATGTCACCTGCCTCCAGAAAGAGCGTCTGACATGTGCGCAGTAGTTGCGAGGACAGTTGTGTTTGCTGGTCATAGAGGCCTATGTCATTTGGACGGAGACTTCCTTGTGGTTCAAGTGGCCCCGATGATTTGAGCAGGAGCCGGAAAATTATGAGCTTGAGCTCAGGAGGGAGCTGTACAAAGCGACTTAGCACTTGCGGATTGGCAGGTAATGCGAAGCCCACCATCGGTGCTAGCTGGCTCTCGTCGTGGTCATTTACGTCCATGATCGACTGTGATATGGCTGTCGTAGCTCGAACAGCGAGTTGTCCCTCAAGGAATGTTGGAGGCCGGGCTTAGCGAGAACGAACGGCGCTGACGACTGCTTGGAAGGTAACAATATGGGGGACAGGTTTTGACTTCGGATGCTGAAGTTGTCCAGTCATTGGCATGTAGAGAGGAAAGTAACGGTGGGATGGTCTCAATAGTTGACTCCAACATCATGCGGCGCGCTCTGCTGAACTGGCGAAGCAATCGAATCAGACGAGCTGCAAGAAGCTAAGCCTTCACTTACACTTGCACCTGATGGTGATAAGCGGCTGTGTTGGCTTTGTCTTTACCTCCAAGCAGGGAAGCTAGGAACAACGCAAGCTCACAGAGTGCACAATGAAGATTAACCGATTGTTCTCGTCCGATCATGGTTTGTCGCTGTCATTTCGGCTGTGACTGACGATGTTGTTCGCCGTCGTTTCATGCCCTTTCACTTTTCAGCAACGCTTACGCGGGGGAGCTCAGTCCTTGTTCGGTTCTGATATCAGGTGAGGCATATCTTGGTTGCGAGACACATGAGTAGTCTTGCTAAGCTTTGCATATGATGGTCTGAGAGGGACGTTTGCGAGAGGCGCGCACAAGCCGAGCAAACACGAAGCACGTAGACTGTACCTTTAGTAGGTCAACATCTAGTCATACCTTAGGGGTGGACCTCACACTTCGGTGACTCCGAAGCAAAGAGCATGTCCTCTGGGCATAAAGCACGCACTGGCCATGAAAGATGTATATGTCCCACAGTACACGGCAGCAGTGGCAGGACAATTTTACGACGTAGAGATGGAAGCATGATGGCTGCAGTAGAAGGAGGGGGTCGGATGTTTGTTGGGAAGGTTGACCGAGAGATGATCAGTGGAGACCTCTCATCAGCCCTACCTGGCATGGATCATATGTGATCCTCCCATATCTCTTCTCATCTACAGCACTGTCTGAACCTTCATCTCTTGTTATTGAAGCACTTGTCAGGATTGCTTGTGTCGAAGCCGTTATCCACATCCGTCTCTTGGAGCGACAGCCCGTGAACCCTGGTTTGAAGCTCAAACCTCTACAGGGGATTCAGTGGAGTGAGCCTTGCTAAAGACATCGAGACCTGTATTTTCATTACTTGACGGCAATGGGATTCTGAAAGACAAGGGCTGTTTACAAAATGAGCTCTTCACCGCTGGGTGACTCGGCCAAGCTCGAAAGATCACTCGGGCTCGCTCGAGCATCGTTGTCTCGCATCTCCACCAACGGCTACATCAAATCAGCCTGCCTTAGCTTCAGTGCTACGGTCTTTATTGCTTGGCAGTACGCATTGCGAGATGAGCGCACACTTTTAGCAGATGCTACGATATGGCAGTCTATTGATCGCAGATTGCCACAGGGCGCACTCGATCGAGTCCGGCGATTTCTGGACAAGAACTTCTACCTTAGGCCTGGCGACGAACGGCAAAGACCATGGGCACTTGTCACCAGCGCTTTCAGTCACATCAGCTTCGGACATTTTGTTGCAAACGCATTGTCTTTCAATGCATTTTCAGAACTGCTCATGATCTTCCTACCCCCGGTCCATTTCTGTGGAGTCATCCTGGCATCTGCTCTTGCGGGTAGTGCAGCATTTCTTGTACAGCAGTCAAGGAAGAAGTTTCCCAACCGACGAATTCGTGCACTAGGGATGAGTGCGGTGACATCAGGCATGGGAGCCATGGCAGCATACTTGTTTCCGCAAGCCCCAGCCAGTATTTATGGTATCAAAATGCCAATGTGGGCGGCATTTGCAGGATACTTCGCTTGGGATGCATTCTTTCTTGAGTCGGAAAGATCGACGACTGGTCATGCAGCTCATCTAGGAGGAGCTTTGGCTGGACTTATCTATGGTGCCTGTCTAACAGCGTCGGGTGTCATCCGTACCAGGCGTTTTCGGTCCTGAACCATGGCAAAGCCATCCTGATCATGAAACAGCAGCGCAGTCAAAAAGTGCGCAAGGCGGACCTACATCGTTACGTACCGGTATTGATTGTGCCTTAGGTGGCCGTGGCGGCGGGTCAGTTTTGTGATACGTGCAGGATGTGGATGTGCCAGTTATAGGTGTGCAAGACATGGATGTTCAAGATATGGATGCATTGCACAATGGTGAACGCCTACCTCCCAACATGCGATTTTGTTTTCACAGCCTAGGCAGGTGCACCAACTTATCGTGAACGGGTCATTCCAATTTCACACCCATCGCAGCCTTGACGTGTCACTTCCTGTTGGATTTAGGCAGTCGCACCTTCCTTCAAGGATGTACCGCACTATCCAGCCTAATCGTCGTCGAGCATACGACAGCACTTGAAACACCGCTCTTGATCACTCATTTGGTGTTTTCTGAGGCTTCAGCATCGCCATCTCGGTTAACTTCCATCTCCCACCAGCTTTGTGGTCTCACTGAACGCAATACTGGCGCATTCAACGATCTATGGTATCTAGCCTATACAGGTGTGCTATGGTGGGCGCTGCACATCTCGTCCCAACGACCGGAGGCAAGGATGACGGCTTATATACGCAAGCTTCAATGCAACCTGCAACACCTTCACTGCTCGGACTGCCTGCAGAAATTCGAGTGATGATACTCAAATACCTGCTTTGCTCTGAAGATCCCGACCAGTTTCTGACCGATTGTCCTCAAGTAGTCGAAGACCGACTTCTCGAAGACTCGCTGACAGACTCCGATGGAGAAGAGGAGGACGGACAAGATCATGATGGCGATGACACCACAGAAGGTGATGGCGAACATAGCTACCACGTTCACCTTCCCACTGATGGCAGTGTTGAAGCAGGTCAAGGTCGACTATGTGGATGGCTCAGAAGGCTCGCGAATTGTTTGCATCAGACACATCCGTCGACAAGTACGATTTCACCAAGCATTAGCAATGTCATTCTGGACGATGAATCAAGGCTGAGGTCTCCGCAGGATCCTTATGCTTCGAAGTGCGTCCTCGGCTTGCACCCACAAATCCTGGCTGCGTGTCGCACGCTGTATGCAGAGGGAAAGCATATGCTATACAACGACAAAACTGTGAGAGTAACTTACTTCGCGGACGAAAATATCAAACCACGAGCATACGTCCTGGGCGAGAGTTCGGTCGAAGAAGCCATGAAAAAGTACCCTGCGCTCAAACAGATCAAGAGGTGGGCCGTCGGTATTTTCAGTGACTGCGAGCAACGGAACAACAACTACGAGTTCGGAGACCCTAGTGGATATCAACTTTGGTCGTCTCATCTGTCCATGGACGTTGCTGCATTGCTGTCCGTTAATGACATGGAGTATCTGAATATTGAGGTTGCATATCTGCCCAGTCCAGATAGTCCTTCTGACAACGACTACGACCCATACTGGTTTAAAATGTTCTGCAATCCGTTCCGCGTGCTTAGGAGCTTTGAGTGTTTGGTGAGCATACCTACACACAAAGGACGCGATCTGGAGAGGACAATCGAGGAACACATAAAGAGTGACCGGCCAATGCTTGAGCCTTGTACGTTTTTCGACCGGGACCTAGAGCCTCTGTTCAAGGATGTTCTTGCAATTTCCGATCATCTGTGCTGGGATAGTCAGAAGCTTGTACAGAAGGAGATTCAGCCACACTGTCAGATCCCCCAGTTCGACCAGATCGATGCGGCGGGGTATCTAAGGTATCAACTTATGTCGATTAGGGACGCAGTATATGGATGGGAAACGGACGGATTCTTTATCGAAGCAAGAAATCTTCTCAAGCTCATTCAATCATATCTATCAAAGATATTGGCATTCCTTGAGAAGCAAGAACATGAGACCGACAACCCCATACCGCCTGATAAGGCGTCTGATGAGCATCACCCCGAATCGAGAGGAGAAATGCAGGTGCAGATGGAATCGGGCGAAGGAATCGTGACCGAGCAGGCTGGAGATGGTGAGAGAGATAGCATCGTGAGGGAGAAAGCACGGATCAGAATGCTCTTGATCAAGGCATCCAAGCTTTTTCGGTGGCTGAAGTAGTCCGTGGAGCACATATACGAAGTCTGACTATGGTTGCGGAGGCGGTGCTAAGTAAGACTCTTGTGTCAGACTAATCAGGGGTGTAGGTGGGCATGTGGCAGGAGGGTTACAAGTCAACGGGATACCTTAGGCCCACAGTCAGTCTACGGTAGTGCTTTCGATGGGGGCGGTCTAGAAGTTCTACTCCTTGAAGGACATAAGCTAATGGGAGCGACGGCAGAGTATCTAGGTATGGAGAGAGACTTCAAGAACAAGCAGTGTTGTATGAAATCTTCACGGCAGTAGCTGTCGTAGCTAACTCCTCCAATGGTAGAAGGTCGCGCAGACTGGCAAGCACCCCCTTGTCGTGAGGCATCATCTACCCATGTGTCCCCGTCGTGGGTGGGTGTAACAGGTGGATTGCCTCTGACTGTATAGCAATTTCGAGTTGCTCCCAAGCTATATCCGCAGCTATTCATGAACTCTCTTCTATACCAATCGCATTATATTAGTAGGTTCTGAATCAGGCATCTCGGCTCTCCGCCGTAGGCTCCCAAATTATGGTACAACTGATATCGCCGACGAGTATCGCCGCGGCGAGGTTGAGGCGCTCGCTGTGGAGTGTCGGTCGCAACACCAGAACGGAACGCTGGATGTGAGACCGACACGACAGGACAGCAGCAACAGAGTTCAGCTGAGGAATAGTAGGAGAGAGAGGGAGGGAGGGAGAGAGAGAGTCGTGTACGTGAAGATCCCACGACGCAGTGTCCACGCCAGCCTCAGTGAGGTATATGCTGGAGCCGCGTGCGGATCGCTCCCTCTTATTTACCGTATGCATAATGCTAGGCTAGGCGAGGATCTCCCGCAGCGGACTGCAACATGGCATACCGTACGGCGCAGATCATGTCACATCTCACTCCTCGTCCAACTGCCCCCTCAACCTGATAATGCTCTGCTTAACACCCACATCACTCTGCGCTCTGATGGCCGCCTCCAGCTCGCGTCGAAGCGCATCCTTGACCTGCGCTATGCGGTCTCGTTGCGCCAGGATGAAGGGGTGGGGTTTTCCGTCGGCGGCGGCGCAGCGGGTGGAGAGGTGTGTGATGATTTGGAGGGTTTCGAGGTTATGGCGGAGGCGGCGGGGGATGATTCTTTGTGTTTGCGTCTGCGTCTGGCCTTGCTCTGTCGTAACCTCGTCGTCCTCGTCTTCGCCTTCGCTGGGGAGGGAATCAAGATCAAGATCGTCAGAGTCCTGCCGCGTCCACGAGTCATCCCAATCCTTGAAGTGTGCAGCCATTTCAAGCTGCTCACGTGCATTTTCATCTCGTTCCTCGTCCTGCATCCGTGTCTGTTCTTGCACTTGCACCTCCACAGGCCCTGCACTCTTGACCCCCACACGCCTCTCCAAACCCCCCAACCGCTCCTCGACCTCCAGCAGCTGCCTCCCAACACCCACACTCCTCCTCAACCCCCTCATCTCCCCCACTAAGCCCCTAACCACCTCGGCCCGCTCTCCCACGCGCTCCGCCACAGATCCGACGTCCCCCCTGAACCCCAGCAATCCAACCCTCACCTCTTCGATGCGCTCCTCGCCGCCCCGCAGCCTGGCGCCCACATCGACGAAGTCCGCGTAGTTGTCGTTGACGAGGTCGAGGAGGTCCCGGTTCAGACTGCGGAGGAGGTCTTGGAGTTCGGATTGCAGGTCCTCGAGGGTCTGGAAGCGGTTTTGCAGGGTGGAGAGGAAGGAGGCGGCGGTGAAGGTGGGGGAGAGGAAGGCGGTGCGGTCGAGGGGTTTGGGGAAGGGGAGGGGCGTGTCGGTGTCGGCGTCAGAGGCGGAGTCGGAGTTGTATAGGTCTCGGGTGGCTGAAGGGGAGAGGGAGGGGTCGTTGGACTGCAGTGGAGCCGGTGGGTTAGTGGAGGCTGTGAGGGCGTGGTGAAGGGGAGTGCGCGTGCCGAGCAGGAGTAGGAGCAGGAGCGGGGGTTCGAGGAGCGAGCACTGGTAGTGCGGCGTTGATGCTGATTGTGGGGCAGGAAGAGGCTCAGCGGTGATTGTGGTGAGGACGTACGTAGTGAGGTTTCTGGTTCGTTCCAGGCTCTGCTGATGCCATTGCGGTCGTGGTCGGTAGGATAGTGGTTGTGACGGTAGAGCTGCGGTAGAGCTGTTGAAGAGTAGCGATGTCCTCGTAGCGTGTATGACGCCGAAACTCGATCGATCTAGGCACTGGCGGAGCGAATATGGTATGGGGTATCTCGCTGACTGATGACAACGGTGACGTCGGCGATGCTACGAGCTTGAGCGATACACTTCAACGTCATCACGATGCTAAATGCATCTAAGCAGATGCTGATGACCAGGCTCGAACGATTTCCTTCGATTGATGGTCGAAGCATGTGTTGCCGGTGCCGAGCTCGTGTTCCCCGCCTAATCCGGTCAAGTGCCGAGCTTGTGGAAATGAGATCCCAGTAGTAGCTTCACTAGTGTCAGGTACGCATCGCTTCTGATTTGTTCCTTTTGTTCTCCTTATGAAAGACGACGACAAGGTCCGCTCAATTCGATTGTTCGCTTGTCAGTAGCAGGTGTGTTTCGAAGCCACCAAGCCTTAGACTTGCCCGCGAAATGCACGAGAGCTCGATTAGGTTGCCGATAGATAGTCGCGCCCCGAAACCTTGGGTCAGTCTGCTTCGAGGCTAACGAGCACCAGCCTCTGCTGTGCTGTATTTCTGTGCTCGCTGCATCCCACCATCTGTATTGTGAGCTCGTCGACGCTGTGTTCGTGCTTCCAGTCACACCCAACTATCTACACTCGTTCGCCATCCCAGTGCTGTTATGCACGTTCCGCTCGTTACTCGCGCTTCGATCAACATCCGCTGCAGGTCTACACTATTGTAGATCCAACCAGATTCTAATACCAACCGAGCCGACAGCTGTATCAATCTTCGAAAACTAGACCATGCAATGAGCCGAATGTTCCACTGGGCTGCTTCGTTTCTTCTTTTCGCTTTCGCCAGTGAAGTCCTCGCACTGTCAGCTGTCCAGGGTTCACCATGCTACGATACCTGCAACGGCGACCAAGCAACCTCATCCGCCGACATAGTGTGCACAGACGATGACTTCACGGATTCGACCAAGGGAGAGACCTTGTCGCAGTGTCTTACTTGCTTGCAGACGAGCTCGTACGGGAGCGGCTACATGACCGACTCCATACTGTTCCTATGTTAGTACCCGCCAGCTCATACCGTGTTTCGAATTACGCGCTGATAGCTATCAGATTATCTGAGCACCATCCAGCAGACGTGCTTGTCTGGAAAGCCTGCCGAACCCATCTCAGACTGTTCGAATGACTGCACTTGCATGACTACTGCCTTCTCAACCGTTGGAGGACGAAACTTCTTCCAGAACCCTTACGCTTACTGCTCCACGAATAACAATGCGTACGAGGACGAAGCCGCAGGTTGTGCCACTTGTTTGCAAAGTCAATCAGGGACACTCATTCTTGGCAATGGTATGTAGACGATGCGGGCGTAGAGATAACATGGAGCTGACCGCAAACAGTTGTCCACGTCGGCAAACTCGGTTGCGATACACAACCTGATGTCCACAGCGGCGAATCGGTAGATGCCTTAGATGACCTCTTCAACACCGCAACCCTTGGAGGTGGCAGTGCGAGCTCGACCTCTTCTTCCGCAATTTCGAAATCCACCAAACCCACCTCAACAGGTACAGCGACAGCATCGAACAGCGCCGGAACATCCAGCACAGCTACTAGTACATCCGCTGCAGCTTCGACCACTTCAGCGTCTACTTCAACGTCTGCTTCAGCCTCCGCTTCGGCATCAAGTACAGCAGCAGCTAGCCCAACAACCCCATCCTCCGGTTCGAGTTCGGACAATGCTGACGAGAAGGACGAAAATGGTGGAGGTCATGGTTTGAGCAGGGCAGCAGCAGCGGGAATAGGAATAGCAGCAGGTCTTCTCGGTATTGCTGCTATCGTCCTACTGGCACTGTTCGCGAGGAGGAGGCTGGTACAAAAGCAAAACGGTGGAGGTGCATTCAACAGGATGCAAGACAGCCCACCGATGCAGCAGGTGCAAGATAGAAGCGCAACACCTCCTGCCGCCGGCGTGTTTGTGCCACCGGGCGTCACTCCTGCGGCTGCTGCGGCTCCAGTGGCAGCTGCTGCCGTTGCGGCACCGAAGAAGAGCAAGTCATACAAGTCCGTTGCGTCGAAGTCGATGAAGTCATGGAGGTCGGAGTGGTACTATGCTGCGAATCCGAAACGTTCGGAGGACCTGTCAGCTCTGCCTCAAAGAGGCTGGGACTAAGACTGGCTGCTTTGTAATTAGTCACAAGGTGGTCACGGCTCTGTCCTCGAAGTAGGGGAACAAGCCCAGAAAACCTCCACGGAGTAATTCTGATCCGGACAGCTTTACATGAGAAATGATCATGAATCGCAAGAGATCGCCGACTCGGTGTCTTGTGTTGTGTCACATTGCTCGATGACAAGAAGCTTTCTCTTGCATATGACACTGCCTCATACGTGAAGTGAAGTAAAAATACCTTTTCCGGACTGTACGCTGGTAGCGTAGGGCTGATGCGCCTCGATGTCAAGGTTGAAAATTGGAGATGGGTTTGTTCCACTCACAGATCGACACGCATCAACCTCTGAAATGCCGACTGCAGGCAGTCGCGGCTTTGAGCTTCTTTCGCATCACTTGAACGTCCTTGTGCAGACGAGATTTGCTCAGGTTCAGCCCAAGGTTGTCTGCTCCGAAAGTCTCAACTGCACAATGATGAAGCGCGCCCGGTCATGAAATCCCTGCTTGAAACTAAGGTCTCAATCGTTGCCGCGTGAAGCCTCCGACTGCTGGCACTGTCTTTCCACATTACTTCGGAACATGGACGTCAGGCCAGACACGTCGTCGGGCAGGTCTCAGGATGGCTGGTCCTTCCTCAACCAAGGGGGTGCCCACAATGCCCCAACTCGATCGCAGCCACCTTCCAGTTGTCTACGTAGCGATCGAAGCAGCATATCTCCTCTGCCCAATGGCCATTCCGCTCCCAATGGCTCTAGATCCAGCTTCTCGAGGAATATCCCCTCTGCCTCCACGGGAGCAAGGAGCACGACGACGATTCCATCTCAGCCCGTCTTGTCGAGAATACATTCTGCGAATGCTTATGACCATAATAACCAGTTTCCCAAGATGACTCGAAGGCCAATAAGAACTGACAGGGACAGTGGGTTGCCTGCAAGGGAAGAGTTCAGTATACAGGGTATTCTGGATGCCATACATGAAGATATCGAGGGTGATCTCAACACTGTAGCAGAGATTTTGGGCCGAAGTAGATTTGTGTTGGCAGATCAACACGAGGCTCAAATGCCACCGCAAGGTGAAATCGTGTTGAATCAAGGAGAGAGAGTTGAGACTGCAGCTGCCAATGAGGGTAGACTTGCTGATGAGAATGTTCTGATCTTGAATGAGGACGCTAGCTTGGTGGATGGTAGTAACTCTGGTTCAGCAGCGTATGGCCTGCTTGAAAGACTGCAAGTCGTTCCTCGACCTGCTAGGATGAACAGTGACGCACCGGCATTAACTTCCATGACACCAGAAGTGATCTCGCCGGTTCGAACGCATTCCTCGCCAGCAGCAATTCAGCCAGAGCCAGATACTTCCTTCTCTATGAGAGTACCGTCCGGCATCGAACCACGGCAAAGAATAGCAATCATGCCCGACCGGAGTCCAGCTTCAGCCGTAGTCTCTGAAACCTATCTTGCGGCGGAAGCTAACGGCGTCAACTCAGGTATCGTCCCAATCGTGTCCGAAGCTGGCAGGCATTATCCCCTGTACGCTCACGAGGACATAGATGTCTTCGAGAGCTCGCTTTTCCCTGCTAGACCGTTGGTCGCCAGTAGGAGGCTCGGCAGCTGGGCTGTACCCGATATGTCTACGTTGACCTCGTGGTTTTCCACGGCTCGACGAACAGAAGATCAAGATGCGGAAGCACGACTCAGAGGCTTGCTGCATAGATGAAGGGCAAATTTTGACGAAGCAGCTTGACGAAGAAACGAGTTTATGAAGAACGGTTAATGATGCTAACATGAGGTTTCGATACAGCAGATTGTATCTAGAGTTTGAAGCTGAAGATGCTCTTCTCCATGAGGCGGGTTGGTGCCTCAGAAAGGGTTTTCCATCTGGCATTGCATGCCTTCCAAGCAGTCCAAAGGGCAGGAACGTGCTAAACGTGAACGAATTGCCCAAGTGAAGGGCTTGTTTGAGGGTGTTGGGTTACGCGAGGCAGGCGCCACGGACCACGCCAGCGCCAGAGAGATACTACGCGTCTATGATGGCACCTTCGATCACACGGACAATCATCGAGATAACTTCGCAGCCTCTCATAGTCTTCCTTCAACACAGCACAGATTACCACGAACACTATCACACTACACAGACAGTATCATCCAGCACTGCATACCCGGCATGGCACATATTTTCGGCCTTCCACTCGAGCTCGTCCACATGATCCTACAGTACCTCTGTCTCGGCATCATCGATCAGGAGCCTAGTGTGTCACGGATCCTCGTTCAATTCAGTGCCTAGATATCTAAAGACTGCTTACGAGGCCTTGGGCAAAAGTATGGCAGGTTTTAGAATCGATCTTGGTGTCAACATCCTGGGATGATAGAAAGGTCATTTGAGGACAGGGAATGTTTCATCGATTGGAACAAGTGGTTCGAGGACAAAGGTCTAGAGGTGTGTATTGCAGAGGATCTAAAATGCGAGCAAGGGATCTGCGACCACGATGAGAGTTCGACGTTGGAGAGGCTATATAACAAGCTTGATGAAGGCAAACTGACCGAGAAAGACCTTGACAACGGAAGCGACGAGTACCTGGATATACATCAACTGGAATTTGATGGACCGCTGGGGGAATGCCCCAAGACCTCCCACTCTCATCTTGCTACTCGCCGTACAAGCTGTAATTACAGCTGGTAACGGAACTGTGGGTTCTGCAAGCACAGTCAGCAACAATCCTTCGACTCCCTGATGCTCAATACATACCTTCCTATCGGTCAGGTCATCCTCATAGGCATGGTCGTATGCTTCGGCGCAATTGTTGTCCCTCCGTTTGTTCTCCCACATACAGACGTATCGATACACAATTGCCAATAGCGCAGCAGCGATGGCTGTGACAGTCACAATGGTGAAGCCAGTATTGTACTCTGGGGCATCTGCAGGCTTGAAGAGAAGAGGACCGGCGACATTGCCTGTGAATTGTTAGTACGGAAGCCTTTGGCGCCAAGTAACAGAAACATACCAAGACAATATCCGACGAAGATCCCCGATGCTGTGACTGATTTCTTCGTGTACCCGGCCGTGTTCGCGGTTTGAACACCCATCAGCACCCCGTATGAGCCTCCAAAGCACGCCAGGACATAGCATGCGAACAGTAGCCCACCCGTCGTTCCCGTCGGCAACAACCAGAGCAGAAAACTCCCCAATATCGTTCCACACTGACAAACGAAGATGATCCAAGTCCTGTTTCCGGGAAATTTGTATGCGAGATACGGTGCCACCAACTCAACAGTGCCGATGATTGCACCGGCCGGCATGGTCAACAATAGACTGTTCAGTGTACTGAATCCGAAACTGTTAATGATGATCGGAATGAAGCTGCTCACCTAGTAGAAGTTAGCTCTGGTAAGAGTGTGGTTTGATGATACGTGGAAGTCGCTGCATATTTGTGCTCCTTCCACATAACCAAATCTGAGATCTACTCACCGGTCCATTCGCAATCATCATCAAGAACGCCATCGCGAATACGAGCCAAAACCTGACATCAGTGAGTACCTCGGCCGCTTGTCGCATCTTGAAATGTGTATTTCGCACACCGGCGTTGTTGACGCGCATCCGGGCCACGGCGATGTACCGCTCGCGTTCGGTGAAGCCTTTCACTCTGATTGGGTCGGGTGGCATGAAGAAGAGGATAACGAAGGCCCAGAGTATGGTTATGGCGCCGCCGACCAGGTACATATATTTCCAGGGGGAGAGAGCGCCGCTGATGTGACCCAGGCCATAATTGATGAGTGGGCTAACCACCGACACTGGCAGAGCCGTTAGTATCCAGTCTATAGCTAGCGTACAGCCGGTAGCGCTATCTTACCGTATCCTGGCACAGCCGTTAGCATCCAATCTTTGCCAGCGTGCAACGAGAAGCCACTTACCAGTAGCACAATACCAAGCTCCCATTCGTAACGCCTGCTCATCCTTCTTGTAGAAGCCGGCGACGATGAGCATGAACATGGGGCTGACGCCGCTCTCCAGCATCCCAAGGAAGAACCGCTGGGTGTAAAGACCTTGCCAGGTGGAACATGCGGCTGTACACATCAGGCAGATACCCCAGGTTGAGACGATCACGAAGGCGACACGTTCGATAGGGAACCTTTGGGCCAGAATGATGGCGGGTGTTGCGCCGACGATGAAACCGAGGTAGAAAATGGAAGCGCTGAACGAGTAGCGATTGCCTTTTGTAAGCTCCAGGTCTGTACGGAGACCAAAGATGGCCTGGGGACAGGGAATTAGCAAGCGCACGATTGGAAGGGGTTCTGGGGTACGGTTATGCGGAGTAGATGCTTGGGTATATGCTCGAACCAAGTGCTTGTTCGTAATGTTCTCAACAAGACATGCTTGAGATACGACTTGGACCAAGCCCCTTTTTCAAAGACTTGACCTGCTGTATGGAAGTGTTTCTCAGGAGGTCGAAGATCGACAACAATGGGCAGAAAGGGGACAAGGACACATACAGCCTGTGAGAGCATAGCTTTGTCGTAATACTGAAGGCCATATGTTATAATAAGGATCGGGAGTAGTCGTCGGTCGATATGCTTGATGACTTTCTTCTCTTCGGCGGCTGACCACGTCTCGTCACCACCGTATCCTGCGAGAACTTTGACAGCTTCATCGTTGTGCAGCGTGTCGAGTGTGTCGCTTTTCTTCAGGTCGGCGATCGTGTCTGATAGTCTTCGTTCGTTATGGGTCTCGACATGCTCGATGTCTGTTTTCTCTGCTGCCATCTCGGCGTTAGTTGCAACACAGCCTGATACTGGTCGACCAGAACAGAACAAAGGGTAAGCACGATACGTTTCTAAGTAAAGGGATTAAGCAGTACAAGCATCTAAAGCCGCGAGCTGCCATAGCCTCTTGTAGTTCTTGTGACCTCTCCGCAATCTCTCGGTAGCGGTAAAGTGTTCCAAGCAGGCCATATGGCGAGAGCCCGAGGTAGAACTCATGGGATGGATATCCTTCGAGGCCTTCCCAAATCAACGCCATGGGCAGGGGCAGATTGCGGGGGAGCATAACCGTCATTGGCTCGCGAAATCCGCATCCGGGGTAGCAAGTCCTTGGCCATGCGAGGAAAGTGTCAGGATGAGCATGTCATGGTTCTGGAGCCTGATGGGCAGCTTCCAAACCATTGCGATATGTTCGAAAGACGCGAGAGCGTGCAAAGATGAGGACCAAGCTCAAACAAACATGGAAGCTGATGAGAAGGGCACAGCAGATTGATGTAGTTCTTGTGGAGCTACCCCAGATCCCGATGCACGCTGTTGGATGGCTCCATACCGTTGGGTCTAAGCCTCTTTAGGTCTAAGTACCATGCATGAACGTTTCGGAACAGCTTACATAAGTTGGGCTAATGCTCGCACACTAACAGACTACCGCAGTACTCGTTGGTTAGACAGCATGAGATGCACGCATAGAGGCTGAAGACGACTGCGAGTGAGATCGAGACCTGAAAGATCAGGAAAGAAGCTAGAGCAACAAATTTGGACAGCATATCCATATACACGGCACATCTATGCTCAAAATGGCGTCCGTCGTGGACCGTGAGATGGCAGATGGTTCAAGCGCTTGTCGTGATGCTTCCTAGCCCGACGTCGACAAACCTTCACCCGCACTTGCCCACAGCCTTCCAGGCTTCATGTGATTCGAGATTTCTCCAGAGACCTCGGATCTGTTTCAGAGACATATCAAAAGGGGCACCCCTGTAGGTTTTGGCGTAGATCCTGAAGGCGGCTGCCTTCCATAAGGAAGAAACCCCTGCAACGACGATGAGATGCTGCGAACGTGCATGTTTTGTGCATTGTAGGTACTCGAAGATCAGCTCGATTAGCTCGGGCGGAAGGTCGTCGATGGTGGTAGGGCTTGTCATGAAGGTGAGCTGACAGGAGTAATGAGAGTTGATCGGTTACGAGAAGCTGGGGTGGTGTCTGTCCCTGGGCCGGACTAGCGCCGTTGTTTAGCCGCTTGATGTGTTCAATCCCACGGCAGTCTCGTCCTCACATGCTGTAGCCCCGTTCCTGCGAGGAGTGTGTAAGAAAGGATGGTTGTGACTCGATACTGTAGCGAACCTAGAGTAGCGATAATCACTGATAGTTGTGTTGCAGGAGCGTGATCTCTTGGATGGCATCTGTATATTCGTAGCATATATTCATGGGTGTTTTCTGGGGATGGCAAACTCTTTGACCAAAGACGTAATCATGGCTCGAAATGTTTTGTACTTGTGCATGTCACTCAAAGCATAGCCAGTTTTCGGGGTGAAAAGTGCAAGCTGAATCTTGAAGTTCCTGTACATATTGATACATCATGCTATAGCTAATTGCTGGGTCGGTATTGAGTTTGCCGTCCTGAACTCGCCATTCAATGAGAAGCCCGGAGAGTTGGTGGAGCTTAGGACCTGAACCAGTGTCAGTATGCTTTCAAGAGGCATATCTCGTTGTATTTCTTACCACCTCGTAGACCTCCTTGGAAAAGTTCTGAGTCTCAGACATGAGATTACCTTCCCTCTTGACCTGGGAAATGAGAGCCTTCACATTATCTCGCAGCTGCTCGGGTGTAAAGGCCAGTCGTCCCACAGCCATGCGTACTACACCCTGCCTTTCTCTATACGTACTCGCACCAAGCATATTCTTAACGCTAGCGCTCATATTGTCGGTCACGGTGCCCAGCTTCACACTAGGCATCAGGCCTCTGGGACCTAATATTCTCGGCAAACCGGCTTTGTTAAGCTGTGGCAACATCTCGGGGGTGGTTATACACCTATCAAAATCGATCTTGCCATTCTTGACTTGGTCAAAGACATCCTCCAGGCCGACGATAGCGGCACCAGCCTCCTTGGCTTGCTTCCCAGCCTTTGAATTTGGATCTGCCAGCACGCATACACGAATGTCGGTCTTGACACTGTAGGGCAACTTGATCTGGTTTCTTAGGACAGGGCCGTCCTTCTTGGTCTTCAGGCGGATTGCAAGGTCGTATTTAGGTATTTCCGAATTGTGACCGGCTTCGAATGCTTTGATGTACTGAATGGCATCGCATAAGGTGTACTGGGTGAGATCGCTCAGGTTGGGCATCTTGTAGTTAACATACTTCTTCTTCTTCCGCTTTTGCTTGAGTTTCTGGGCTGCCGCTTTGGCGCTTGCCGACTGTGTTTTCTGTGCTAAAAGGGTGCTAGACGAGGAGAAGGTTCGGATCGGTAGCTGTGTTCGACAGAGGGAGATGCCATTGACGGGTATCGTCGTGTGTGCGCTACACGATGACCGTAATGAGTTCATTGCGTCGATATCGGCGCCTGAGCTAGACGAGAATAATGAGCTTGATACTGCTGGCGACTGTAGATGAGTTCGTGGTCGTTCCTTCCTCTTTGGCGATTCGAGGTCCGCAACTGCCAGATTGAGCACGACAAGGCTGAGTTCGGATGCAAGGCTGGAAGGAGGAAGATCATCGGCCAATCAGACACGTGGTATTGCGGGGAGGCCGCTGAAGGGCCAAAACACGTCAAATGTGAAGGACTCAAAGTGCGGGACGAGTTTGGGTCAGAAAGATTCGAGCATCACTCACACGACCACCCACGCCTGTGCATACAACCATTCTCCTTGTATCTTGCCGAGATACACCACCAATATGCCACCAAAAGGTGAGGCCAAGGGCAAAAAGGCCCCGAAAGTGAAGGGATTGGACCTGAAAGATGCCGACAAGGGCGTAGTCACAAGATTCCCTCCTGAGCCGTCAGGCTATCTGCATATTGGTCATGCAAAGGCCGCATTGCTCAACGACTACTTCGCCCATATTCAGTACCCGGGCGGCAAAATGATCCTACGCTTCGACGACACGAACACGGAGAAGGAGAAAGAGGAGTACCAGGATTCCATCATGGAGGACGTTTCGCTGCTAGGCATCAAGCCAGATACCATTAGCTACACCAGTGACTACTTCGACGAGATCGACAAGTACTGCGTTAAGATCATTCAGGCCGGCAAGGCTTACGCAGACGACACCCCGGGCGATGTCATGAGCCAGATGCGACTAGCACGAGAGCCATCCGTGCACAGAGACGACAGTGTCGAGGACAATCTGAAGAGATATGAGGAAATGAAATCCGGCAGCGATGAAGGGAGAAGATGGTGTATACGAGCCAAAATAAGCTATGCCAATGACAATGCTTCCCTAAGAGATCCCGTCATCTATCGTTGTCCAAAGGAACAGAAGCCTCATCATAGGACAGGCGACAAGTACAACGCATATCCCACATATCAATTTGCTTGCCCCATTGTCGACAGTCTAGAGGGTATAACACACGCCCTGAGAACAACCGAATACAACGACCAGGACGCTCAGTACAAGTGGCTGCTCAAGGCAATCGAGTTGAGGGCTCCCTACATCTGGACCTTCAGCAAGATTCAATTCGTGAGGACGTTAATGAGCAAGAGGAAGTTGACAAAGTTAGTAGATGCCCATGTCGTGTCTGGCTGGGACGATCCACGCTTCCCCACCGTGCGAGGTATCCGAAGAAGAGGTATGACGATCGAAGGCCTACGAGACTTTATGGTCAGTCAGGGTCCGAGTAAGAACATTGTAAATATGGACTGGCATACCATCTGGGCTATGAACAAGAAGGTCATAGATCAGGGCGCAGCGAGATACACCGCCATTGACAAGCCTTATGTCAAGTGCAAGATCAACGGTTTCCCCAAGGACGCCCCATACAGCGAGAAACAGAAATTGCACGCCAAATTCGACTTGGGCGAGAAAGATGTGTGGTACTCCGACAACATCGCATTGGAGCAGGAGGATTGCCGCACCTTCGCCGAGGGCGAGGAGATAACCCTCATGAACTGGGGAAATGCCATAGTCAAGAACATCACCTACGCCAAATCGAACACAGACGACGTGACAGATGGCGTCAACAACCTAGGCAACGTCGAGAGCATCGACTTCGATCTCCACCTGGAAGGAGACTTCAAAGCAACCAAGAAGAAGGTCACCTGGCTATCCCTCGATCAAGACCTCGTGCCTGTAGAGCTTATCGACTTCGACTACCTGCTAGCCAAGGACAAGTTGAGCGAGGAGGAGGAGAATAAGTGGGAGGACTTCCTCACACCAAAGACCGAGTTCAAGAGCCAGGCCGTGGCAGACTGCAACATCTGGAACATCAAGAAAGATGCCATTTTCCAGTACGACCGGAAAGGATACTACAGATGTGATGTGCCGCCAACGAAAGAGAAGCCAGGTGTGTTCTTCAAGGTGCCGAGTGGAAAATAGGTAATTAGGCATTGGTGATGAGAGACGAAGCATGAAATCACCGTCTATGTGATACGGCATGGAACGGCCATAACCGAAGAATAGGCGCACTAGCTTGCGCATGAGGAGTGACGTCCTTTCGAGCCCAACGGCATGGAGGCTCTGGCACCGTGGAACGAGTCTCGGCTCACCAGATATAGCAGTAATCCCGGCCAGAAGCTATCCTTGTACTGCAACCTCCAACGCTTTGCAGTGGTGGCGCCATAGCACACTAGAACGTAGGTTACGATGGTGCTGTGCAGCGCAGACACGACGTTCGGAGAGGGGGTTGATCTGGCCGTAAGGTGAAAAGGCAGCAAGCATTCGACCAACCAGGGTACATGGACCAGCCACCTTCTCATAGAATCACATTTCTTCTTATGGCCAGCACAAAATGTTTTCGCGGCCTCCAACCCGTCCAGTGTGCCCTGTACCTTATCCTCCTAGCTAAACTATTTGCAGGCATCTCACAGCAATCGGCACTAGCGGTAGGCAGCAGCATTTACCAATAGTGTCTGCACCTACTAAACAGTGTATAGTGCGCGCGTTAGGCATGCTAGCGCACGAACACGATGTGTTGCGGTTAACGAATTGGTCGCTAATCTCTATATCAGCTAGGATACGGGACAAGGCAGCCCCGATGCACAATTAGTAGGCTCGGAAGTACTTATTACAATATCAAGCAAATATATACGGATCTATAACCAACACAGCACCACCAAACGAAGTCTATAGACCCACAACTTCCACGCTCCAGGTACGCGGTCAAGGCTCCTTCCAACCAGCCAAACAACTCAACTCAACTCAACATGAGCGCCGAGAGCGCAGAAGCCCAGCATCTGTTACCGCTGCCAAACATGTCTCCACCCCACACAGACACGGACACGGACACGGACACACTCTCCCGCCCCGCCGCCCTCTCAATCGCCACCTTCCTAGCAATAAGCACATACTCCACCCCATAGTCCTCACACCTAAGCCCCTCCTCCTCCTCCGGTATCGCGCCACCCTCCCCCACCACCCTCAGCACCGCAACCCCAGCACCACCCTCGTAATAAACGTCCAAAGCGCCCTAACCTACATACATAGCCACCACCATCCTCTTCGGCCCCGACCGCGACTGGTTCCTCAACGAACTGCAAATTGTAGCCCGCGACGCGCCGTACCGTGCACAGCGCGCGCGCAATCCGTACGCCGTCTTCGTCGTGGTCATGGCGTTTGTGCTCGCGGGTCTATGCGAGGAGCTCCAGAAGTACGTCTCTGTTGCGCTTGCTGTTCGATCGAGAAATCGGCGCATCTGACGGACGGACACGGACACGGATATGGATATGGATATGGATGAGAACGAGATCTCGCCAGGCAGACGCGGACGGAGTACCTCATCTACGGCGCGACGGCGGCACTCTCATTCGCCGCCGTCGAGATGTACATGTTCGTTCTCGCCAGTGCTGCGAAATCAAGCTCGAGCTACTAATGAGCTGGCGAGGACGGTGGCGGAAAGGCTCTGGATCGGGCCAGCGGTGCATTTGCTCTGCGGGCTGAGTACGGCGCTGAACACGATTAAGAGTGACATCGGGAAGGAGAAGATCGGAGTGATGCGTGTAGTGATGAGGTCTGTGCTGTTTCATGGGCTTGTTGAGGTTGGTTGATGGCGTTTAGCGCGGTTAGGGGGAATGTGGGGTGGGTGCATCCGGAGGATGCGACGGGCACACTGATCTGTTGGGCGATGTCGGCGGGCGTGGTCATTGTTGGGGTGGCTTGGAGGGGGGATTTGCGGAAGATGAGGCTGGATGTGCAGTGGATTGAGCGCTTAGAAGAGGGCACGTTTTTTGGTTGCGATGGATGTAGTAACAGGAGAATTCCCTGCTTTTCGGAAATACGGATCTTTTGCTAATATGGCCGGTATAGATCTCCCCGTCCGTCATAACAAGTCATTCAGTCTTTCGTGACCAGCGGACCGCCGTGTTCATACCCTGCTTCGGGGAGCCATATTCTGAATCGCTGGCTCGCTGGCTGAGGTTTCGACCCTGCTCTGCCCACATAAACTGGACAATCTTATACATTGTGGAGGGATGGACACTATCAGTGAAGACTGCATGATCTGGGGCTTCGGCCTTTCGGGGACCGAGAGTCGAGGTGGCTGAGTTTGGGACCCCGGGACACTCGACGTTCTCCAGCTGCTCACCGATTGAACAGAGCTGCCGACTCATCTATCATGTATTGGATGGCTTCAGCTCTGTAGTTGTCGACTTCAACATACGAAGTGACGTTCGCATCAAAGACATATTCTCGAGCGTAGCCATTTGTGGTGTCGTAGATCGGCCATTGGGGTACACCAGGGACTGTAGAATGATCAGTGAACAAGGACTAGATATGATATCAAGACGGACAGATGCATACCATTGTGGTTGTTGGGGTTGAGATCATGGACGAAGCTGACCCACATTCGGCTCATGAGGTTCGCCAGGTCGAAGTAGCTCTGTGGCTTACCAGCAAAGGGATTCGGGTACGCAGGGTTTGGGTCGCCGTAACCAAGCCCTTGGGTGTTATCCGCGACGAATGCGAATTCTTGAAAATGGTTGGAGCCGCTATATTGAGAGACTGTTGGTAACTGTTAGCTGTGCCACCGCAATCTGCGAAAATGACATTGTACTCACGTCCAGCTACAAGAACGTTGAAACGGAAAGAGTAAGAAGAGATGTCCTGCTGGGACCACGCCTGGCTGTGAGCGCGGCGAGGCGCATGGATGTATAAGTCGCCGGCGAAGGCCGAGGAGCGCTTGTACTGAGATCCGTACGTGCTGTTCGGGCGTCCGTGGAGAGTTTCTGGGATACCAATCGAAGGGATATCAGGGTACAGTGTTTCGAGGATTGTCGTTTCGTTCGCGTTCGGACCAGTGGACGAAACATAATTTGCAAAAGCGGTATCGTTGTCGATGCCTTTTGGTCCGAAACTTGTTCCTTCATCTGTATTCGCACCGACCAGCAACGGAACCTTCACAAACCTGCCCTCCCGCAACATGTTGGACGTTATATCTGGTATGAAGTCACCATCCACCACAGGGCCAAAGGAGGTTGTCGGTGTCGTGTTGAAAGCTGTGTTCAACGTGTCGAAAGATGAACCCCGCAGACATGCGAGAGCATCTGAGGATGTGTTGCAGCCAGTATTGGCAAGGACCATGTTGTACCATATGTCTTGTTGAGTCATGTTCGATGAATATCGGTTCTCCCAGATACTTTCGGCGATAATGGCACGAAACAGTCCATCGTCTCTTCCGCCGTAGGCTTGAGCTTGATAACCAACAGCGGATCCGCCTGCGCTCTCACCCCAGATTGTGACCTTAGAAGGATCTCCTCCGAAAGCTTGGATGTTTTCTTGGATCCAGTGAAGTGCAAGTCTCTGATCTTTGAGCCCTAAATTAGCCAGACCAGCTTGCTGGACAGTAGAGCCTGCCAGGAAGCCCCAAGCGGTCAGGCGGTCTGCGGAAAAAGGGTTCAGCTCATGTTGTCGTACCCTGTTGGTGGAGGACTTACATTGAAAAGATGCTGCAATCATGGGCTTGCCTAGCGCCACGGACTGTTGGACCAGAAATGTCAAATTGTAACGTTTGTCGGCCGCTCCTCCCATTCTGTAACCTGTACATACGTCAGCAGATCTGCGGCATAGTGCATGAGATGTCAGCTCCCGTTACCTCCTCCATGGATCCATACCAAGACAGGCAGAGAAGCGTCCTCGTAACCTGCTGGACGTACCACGTTCATGGTCAAGCAATCCTCGGAGATGTCGTACCCTATTTGATCGACCTACGGCAGTCATCAGCGTTAGTTAGTGGTGTGGCAATGGGAGATAGACTATACCCCATAGCCGACACATTGCGGTGAATAAGCCTTCGCATCTTGTGGTTCAGAGAAGGAGGTATTCAGACTGGCAGGTAGATTGAATCGAAGACCATCTAAAGGTGGTTGTGCATAGGGTATACCCAAGAAGAAATCCTGATCATATGTAGGATTGTACAATCCGACAAATGTTCCGTTTGGGATAGTCACAGATGGTGAAGTTTCCTCCGTTGGTGCAGCTTGCGATTGACCGTCTGATACCTGAGGAGCAAGAGCAGCAGTTGAAGCCTGAGGTTGTCCATCACTGAGCTGCGACACAGGAGTTGCGTTTGAAGCTTGTGGCTGGCCATCTGAGATCTGGGTGACTGGAGCACCAGCAGTTGGTGCTTGTGGCTGACCATCAGATATCTGAGTGGCAGGAGCAACGAAGGAAGTAGTCGGTGCGGCCTGTGCCAAGAGGGTTGAGATCCGAGCATAGGACACTACCAGAAGCAAGCGGAGTGCGGTATTCATCTTGAGACTAGTTTTTGCTTCGTGTCGAAGTCGAAGCTATTCTCGCCTGTTCCAGTCGCGGCTGAGGTCGAAGGAAGGCATCTTGAAGACTTCTCCCAATATAAAGATATTGCTTGATGCGAGGTAGTCGTTGAGGAGCTTCCTAATTTCGCCTGGCGGATTTCGGTGTCGTAAGACCGACAAGCTTCGTCTCAATAGCAAAGAATCTACCACTGTCCACTTGTATGACTTCGGGCATCCTTGTTTCTGCGGGTTTAGTGGGAGCTTCTGTGGGGACCATGGGGTTAGGAGGATACCCCGTGTCACCGTTGGCTGGCTGTCTTGCAGACCATATCAAGTACCCTTACGTAGAAGCACCGGCAGATGGAGTCAGCTGCCGTTCCGATTGGACAGGGGCATAACCATGCTCCGCACCCAAGCCACGGCACGGAGAACCTCGGCATGCCTGCACAGGTCGATACTTATTCACTAGAGTTGAGAGCATATCCTGCTGTGACACACCACAGTACTCTTGACTCAGGTAGGCAGCTCCTCTAGGCGGATTGTTAGGCTGGGCAGCTTATGTTTTAAGCACTGGCCGAGAAGCCAGTAGTCCGCTGGGGATGATTACTTCCAGTACCAAATACACACGACTGTATCACAATTCTATTATTTCTGAATGTATTCATTGCTGCAGGTCGAAGACATCCCTCCCTGTACACCCAAAAACGGCACGGCGAGCGCGCCGACCGTGAGACGTTCTAGGTGGAGATTCCACCAAAAACCACTAGCGAATCTCCGCCTGCAGCTGCAAATGAGCTTCTTGTACCTCCGCCTGAGGTTCCGCATCCACTATGGGGAAATGTGCTCTGAGCATAAAACTGCGAAGGTTTGATCTGCGCGAGCACAATGAAGCGTTCAAATCCGGAATCTCAAATCTCAAAGCCGAGACGGTATGCTACCAACAGGGCTCCAAGCTTCTGAGGTGCTGCCAAGCCAGAATGTTGTCGTGCTGAGCTGAGTCTCCATTCTGAAAACTCATCCCTGGCCTCGACAATGCCGAATCTCGCGGAAGGAGACCTCGGGTAACAGTCGCATGCACCGACAGGCCATCTTCATCAGCTTTCTTTGGTTCCACCTTCAATGTTTGTCGTTGACCTAGTACTGATGGCATGCCGTGGAAGACTTGACAGTCGCAGAAATAAGACTTGTAAATTCTTGCGAGAGTTCATGGGCTTTTCTTCTTTGGAAAGGGTGTGAGCCAGGCGTGGTGCCGGTAAGAGCGTCATGAGCATATCAGATGTTTCAGCGGACTCGAGCCGAACACTTCATATTGCATGATGAACACAGTCATGCCGAGAACCCTGATACTGCGCGAACACTAAGCAACTCAGCGAGGTATCGCTGGTTACTGGCGCGATCTGAGCTTGTTGTAACTGCGCAAGTGTCCGATGGTGATGGGTAGAGATCTCTGTGTAGTGGTGCCGTAATTGAAAAGGCAGGCCACCTAGAGCGAAGACACCGCGTAAGCGCGTCATCGTTTGACCAGGCTGACAGAGTGGAGAAAGCACGATTCGTAGCTGAAGGTCTTCGCTCCTGCGTGAAGCTAGTGAGGTCGGGTTAGGATGAGGCTGATCACAAATCGTTGCATGTAGGCCGTGCCACACAGTCACCCTGATCCCAGCGTCCTGAGATGCGCAAATCTCTTTTGACAGAAGGCTCCATGCTGGATGGAATGTCTCACAGACACTAGTATTCCGCTCGTCCTGCAAGCCGCGGATGCAAGAAACACACTTAGAGAAGAAGTTATCCCACAACGTCTAGACCTTGTTCTCATACCTTGCGACACTTATCCAGATGGTCGAGTCGGGCGAACAACGACGAATGAAATCTTGATGAACTGACAACGACGCCGGTGTCAGTTCAAAGGTTCCAAGTGCAAACCGACGTGCGAAATGCTATTCATCGCATCAAAACGTTGCTTTCTCTTCAACGAGTCTCGGACACTATGTGCCATGTAATGTCTTTCCTGATCATCATTCTTTGGCTTTCGTCACTGGCAATGCTGGTCGCATCCGCGCCCTTTCCGTCACCCACAGTTGCTGCGCTTGTGTTTGAAGCACCTCCGTGTTCCGGCCCGACATCTCCACCAGGTTTAGCAACGCCAATGTCATAATCTTCCTCTTCTGCATCCATTCTGCTTCCTTTGGTGGTTCTCAGCGTTGACATGTGGAAGCTTTGGTTGTTACCACGGAGCGCACGACTGCCAGACGCACTGCCACCGCCATATCTGCTCTCGTCTGCTCCCAAGCCGCCAAACTGGGTATTGAGATTCTTAAGAAAGTTCTGGAAGGTGGGTATTGTGGCAGAAACGATGGAATAATTCAGCTCGCTTTGTGTCCAGGCGATAAAGGAGGCTTCGAGTAGGGTGGGATCTGCTGTCCAGCCCGCTTCGTCGAACGCGTCGAGACGGAAGGCAATAGCGAAGACCATGCTAATAGGATGTGAGCGGTTGACATAGAACATTGGAAAGGTGAGACTAACAGCAGCCGGCATCCGAAGGTGGAAACCACCACTGCCTTACTTGATCTCGAGGTCTTCAGACTCCAAACGAGATAGGCGGCCATGCCCACCATGGCGACCTCCAGAAGGATATCGATGGCACCGATGATTTGCCATCGCAGAAGCTAGATCGCAGACTGTCAGCTGCTCGATCCTTATTCGAAACCATTTTGACGTACCGTGCCGGAGCAAGTCTCATTCGTTGATATCCAGGGGTGCGAGAGATTGCACTGCAATGCAATGGAAAAGAACGATGCAATCGTCCATAGTGCTACCACAACATTTGCCGTATCGAAAACGCGCTTGTGTTTCTCGGCAGCAGTCAGACGGCGAAGGAAGAAGATAACCGAGCTCTTTGAGAGGCCAAGTGCTAAGCAGTAGAACAGATTGCTGGTGTAGTACATCCGTTGCACTCCAGTCTGTGCTTCCGGCGAAAGCAGTCTCAGCGATTTTCCAAGACCCTGCGAGCACGCCCCGAGTACGATCGACGTTTGTATGAAAGCCAGAAATGTCGAAGCAGCCAAGGTGATGTCGTCGAGTCCATACTGAGGGCTGATTGTCTCGCGCACAAAAACCCTGATGGCACCAAATACGAGGCTGCTGGCCAGACCTAGCGCTGCCGCGATGATGATCCAAGCTGAGTGGTCGTCTGGTGTCACCACTGCAAAGGGAGGATACTGACCCTCGGGAACAATAGGGCCATAAGTCACGTCCGCCATGTTCCGGCAAGCTCGTGAGCTAAGCAACTGAACGTCTTGGGCGTTGTCATGAGTTTAACAGTCTGTTCGAGTCCATACCGTTACTAACCACAGCGAGGGATGCCCTACTTCTTAAAATCAGCGGAGGAACAAGAATGGGTAATAGGTAATAGCCGAACCCAGCCAAGTGGTACCGGCTGCTTTATCACGAAGCTGAAAGATCCGAAGTTTCACCTTCTTACCAAGCCACAAGATCCTCCACCACCAGTGCCTGAACCTTTGAACTTACTGCTGGAAGTTCGTTCCGAATGTACTCTATCCACATTGGCTGATTAGACTTTCACCAATCCATAGGCTCAGCTCATGATTGGTGGCTACAAGCATGGAGGTTGCAGGACGATAGTAGCCAAGAAACCTTCGGGAAGTAGTTCAGTGCCCAGAGTAATCATACTACTGTAGGAACAATACCGAGCTGCAGATCTCGGCAAATGTCCCAAGCACCACGCTGCAGTCTGATTATTGTCAGAGCTCACGCGGAGATACAAGCATTTTACATGAACGGCCTTGCCATGACCATGTCTTGCCATCGGCGCTAGTATCAGAATTCTAGCACGAGGTACCGGTAGTACTGTACGATTCTAAAGTGACGATCAGTGGGTACCTGGGGGCTTGCTTGGGGTGACCCAGTAAACTCCTATGTAGGAGGCCCCTATTTCTCCTAATTGAAGCGAGACCGCTCATGCATCTCGGCTATTTAACTCGGCTATTTGACTTTGCAACATTTGTCGTAGGCGTCGAAGTGCTGGATCGAACCACGCGTTCGCGATCGCTTGGTGCCGGATCACCGTGGTTCGGTTGGAAAGATGTGACCGCAGCGTCCCCAGAACAACCTCGCTTGCAGTCACGTGAAAAAAGACATCGGGGATAAACTTCGCCGGCACCACACAGAAATGTTTGCTTCTGTCCCGCATCTGCAGGCGATAAGCACGGCGAAACCCTGAAGACAAGAACGCCTTGCGCGAGTCCTCACGCTCTCGTAGATCATTGATCGTGGCTCCCGATCTCGGATCATGCCACGAAAGCAGTTACAACCTTACGGCCCACCGAGCAATGTGGCCGGTGCTACGGTGAAATTACAAGCCAAAGCGCGCTCGAGTACTGGACACCGTGCTCGCGCACCTCAGGAACGGGCTTCTAACATCGGACGCGGGAGCTTTGGCCTGCAGTGGGCAAGCTCATTTCGCGCGGGAGGCTCCGCCAGGAAGGATCTAAACTTTGATCAGCGTACGGTAGAATTCCAGAGCTGCATGGTATACGAGTCACGCGTGGTTTGCTTGTTCTCGGAATTTAATTGATGCCACCGGTACCCGATCAACTCAATTATTCAATCACAAGAGCCTTGCTTATCACCTCAACGTTCACGAGACTAGCTTGAGACTGATGTCCGATAGTCTCAAGCCTTCTTTCGCGCCGCCGCGTGGTATTCAGAAGGCTTGCACCTCCATCAGATCGGTCACTCCTTCTTCCTCGCCATCTCTCCTCCTAGTCTTTCGAGGGCTTCGGGGTGTTTCGCCAAGTAGAACATGACCGATGACAGATGTGTTCCCGTGCTGTTGGTATCAGCAAAGATCAGGTCTTTATATTGCGCCCGTGTTTCTGGAATCGACAGGCCAGCCGGGAGAAGTCCTCCTGGGTAGGGTGTCGTCTTGATCCCATTCACTTTGTCCTCCTCATCCGTCATCGCAGCTTCCAGCGAAAGTCTTACATCTTCAAATACCCCAGTAACAAAGTCATCGACGAGGTTTAGACTCGTGCCAACGTCTATGATGCTTCCTCCTACAAACTTCGTATCATGCCAATCAGCCCAACCAAAAGCCCATCTGGATAATACCAGAAACGTCCGACACTGATAAGGAGGCCAGCCATCCAGTTGGCACTCATCTCACTCATCTCCTCGTCTTCTGTCTTGATCTGGGTTCCTTCAATGCCCTCGTATCATTCGTTCCTGGCCCACCGTACGCACGACCAAAAGATACCCAGCCACAGCATCAACTGTTAGGCCCTTCCTCACTGCAGCCAAGTCTACTGGGTTTCCGCCCTTCTCGACCCCACCGCCTAATTGTGACACTTCGCAACGAATCCTGACACGGTTCCCCCCAACACATTCTTCCCGGCTCTCAACTTCGCCGTCGCAAGCAAAGGCAGTACGTGCCAAGTTCCCAGCGATGACCTCGCTAAATATGGACTTGTGCCCATCATCATCAAAGTTGCCACAGAATGACGTCCTGCTAAACCCGCCTTTGACACTGTAGATGTCGTTCAAGGACCTCGCCCTCCGTAACGTCAACGCTGATGGGCCCTTTACGGACGATAGGGCCATGGTGAGCGTGGACCACAGTGCAGTGATCGCGAACACAGGTGTGGGAGACTAGCCATAGCCCTGAGGTCCGGCGGAGGCAGGAGGCCTAGTATTTGGGCTGGTGGGTGGAGGCGTAAGAGGCGGTATACAGTTCGCACGATTAGCAAAGCGATTGGGAGCAATGTGGCCAGAAGAAGCGGCCTGAGCAGGAGGGCCGAGAGGGTTAGCGTGCAGAAGGTCAGTAAAGCTAGGCAGACGACGCGGAGGAAGGATTCTGGCTCGGTCCAAGTCCCGTCAAAGACCGTCTTTTGAAGCATGAAGGTTTGCTCGTGGCAGTTGAAGGCATTTTTGCATTGGACTCATACTTAGAGGTGATGCTGAAGAAGTCCGCTGTCGGAACCTTGTCGCGACTCTCTTTGTATCTTGGTGTATTTTTCGGCGCGCTTGTTGATAAAGTAAATGAAGTAGAACCGAGACCATTGCGTGCTGGTAGTTGGCCGACTGATATCAAATTATGTCTACTGTCAAATGCCAAGGCACTAGTAGACCAATCTACCTAAGTACATTTTCCCATATCCGTTCTCTTCTATGTTTCTTCACAGGCTGAAAGCTCAATCACAACCAATTCTGCCCTCGAGCCCTGCGGCCATCCCTCTCGCCTCTATAGACGCCTTTCTTGCTCGTTGGCACACCCATCCCCACCAGCGCATTCAAACACATAACGCCAGCCTCAACACAATCAACTACATTGATTGTCCTCCTTCCATCTTCTTCCCTGATGGCATCCTTCGCAGCTCTGATGACTTCAAGACTGCTCATGCTTTCGCTCCCCATGACCAATGTGTCCGCGCCTTTACTGACCAGTGCTCTCGCCGCATGCGCAATCCGCTTACTGACTTCCTCCGGCAACGCGCCTGTCTGTGATTGCGATGCACTTGCCAAGATCTCGATCGGCGACATGTGGACGGCTTCCGCACCGACGAAGTAGTGCCCCAAACCAGACATATGCAGCGCATCGTCTGTCTGAATCTTGTGCCTATTCGTGGTGGACAGAACACCGAAGCGTGCGCCAAGCATGCGAGACACGTACAGCGATCCTTCCATGACGCCGATGACGGGTACATCGTAGCTTTCGCGAAGCGCGTTGATGAGCGGGTGCTGCGTGAACGATGCGACGAGTAGTGCGTCAAAGTTTTGAACTGTCTCGCCATTGTTCGTGGCGTATTTGGCAAGATCACGCAATACGAGTTCAGTGGAAAGAGCCTGGTCAACTGTCGTCTCTGTTGCGGTAGGCGCAGGGTAGTGCGCTGTGTAGCCGACTACTTCGAGTTGTGGCGGAAGAATGGGACGGAGAGATGAGAGCATTGTATTTGTCAGGGCCGTTGATGATGTTGGATTGATTAACAATATCTGACTCGGTCGAGATCGCGGTGGGGAGGTTACCGGTGTAGTGAACGGTGATTTGCTCTGGCTCTGTGTGCCTCCCGCAGTGCCCGGTCTGGTGCTTTGCCCAGACGAGAAGTTTGGCTGGAGGACTGAAGGGTTCATGGCTTGTGATGGTCCTCCTGGGTTATGACGCGATACTGGCCGCGAACCGGATTGTCCAGCCATACCTGCTCCTTGTCCAGAATGCTGAGCAAAGAGTGGTTGCGCCCCTGGCATTGATGGTTGTGACGACTGATCCATGGTGACGGGGTAGCTTTGTCCTATGGTGCTTGAGCGTGAGCGAATGTCATTGCCGCCATTGCCGCCATTGCCGCCATACGGATGGTTGGGATGGTTGGATGAACTCCCACCTGGCGTGTCTACGCCGAAATCCGGTCCCTGTGCTGCATAAATTTGACTCGGAAATCTACTGCCATAATTCGCGCTTTGCTGTTGACCAGATTGTGATTCTTGGTTGGCACCATACGCGTATTGCTGTCTACCTTGCATGTCTTCCGACGACAACGATTGCGATTCAGGTCGAGGGGTGTTTGAAGGTGAAGGACCGCCAGGTCGAAGGCTTGTTGGATGTGTATCGGACATGACGCGCTTATCGAGCAGGGAAGCTCGTATATCAGCGGCTCTGGACTCTATGCTACACCCGGAGTTTCAGACTCGTGCCAAACTGCCCAGGGAGTGCCTAGCCGCGTCAGGCTCGATCCAGCCAAATGGAACTCTTTATTCCTTGATTCGGAGCTGCTGTACAACAACCCGCGGGAAACCTATTAAGTTGTTGGTTCCACTCAATGTGCAAGAAACGAGGAAGTGATAGAACAACTTTCAGCGAGATGCCACGATGTCTCACATCGATAAGAGTGGTGTGCAAATAGCTTCGCTTAGCCCCCGTCGGACTTTCTGGTTTAGGGCCGAACAGGTCGCCTATTTTTGGTATACTAGTAGCCAAGCGCGATTCGGGCCTGAACAGGACGAAGAGAACTGAGGCTGAGTGGGAGCCGTACCTAATCTCGAAGATCGCTTCTGCAGACAACGACAGGTAATTCAATCGCGACGTGATATATTCCACACGTGCAGTAAGAACGGAAGAACAGTTCCCACAAGATGCGAGCGCGAATTTACAGGCATACACGACCAAGTACGATTTCGGAATGTGCATATTGACTATTTGTTGCACCCGGAGACGCTTGAGCTAGCGGTGAGATGCAAATCTGCACAACCCGGTCTGGTATTTTTCGCCATTGAACCACTTGTAGGGTCTGTGACTGAAGCTGTCATACTATCCAAGCCACATTCACGAGTGGTATGTCGTCAGTTGAGGAGCGCCTGGCGCTGGTGGGAAACTGAACTTCGTCGCTACGAAGACTTTCTGCATACCCTGCTCTCGTTCATTGTACTTCTTGTAAACCGTCTCCAGCTCTTCAAGAGCTACTCGATGAGTGACCATCTTCAAGGGATCAATCGACCCATCTTCAATCTTCTTGAGCAGGTCTTCCCAGTATAGATGTACAGGTGCTTGACCATTTCCGATCAGTCGAACGCCTCTCTCCATCAGCGAGCCAATATTGAAGTGATTTGTGAACCCGACATATACACCCGTAATACCACATCTGCCGAAGCTCTTGACGCTTGTGATCATCTCATTGATGATCTCGCTGGTGTCAGTTTCCAGGCCAAGCATCATCTCGAAGTAATGAGCCCAGCCTTTCGCGTACTCGCCTGCGACGCACTCAAGCGCAACATCTGGACCACCATGTTCCATCTTTTTGAGCTGGCTAGTGATGCTCTCACCTCTCGGCAAGTCTGTGAAATTGAGAGTCTCGACTTGGGGCAGTTTGCTCTTCACGAAGTCCAGCCTCCACGAACCAGCACCTCCATCAATTATGATGACTCTCTTTGCGCCATTCATGAAGGAGAAGTCAGCACACATCTGGCCAATCGGACCCGCACCCCAAATGGCCACCACGTCGCCCTCCTTGACGCCCGTGTCGACCACACAATTCCAACTTGTGCTAAGAATGTCACTCAGGTAGAGCGCCTTCTCGTCTGGCACAGCGTCTGGGATCTTGAGCAAGTTGACATCGCCGTACGCGACACGCACATATTCTGCCTGACCTCCAGCATAGCCTCCGGTGAAGTGCGAATAGCCAAGCATACCGGCAGTGCGGCCTCCATACATGATGTTCTCGATAGTGTTGTCGTTTGTGTTCTCACACTGTGAGCTGAGTTTCCTGTCGCAGTACATACAATGTCCGCAGGCGATCTGGAAAGAGCACACGACTCGATCGCCAGGTTTGACTTTTGAGATGTTAGGGCCAACGCTGTCGACCACACCACAGAATTCATGGCCGAGGATGTCGCCTTTTTGCAACTCGACAACGGTACCGTGTAGCAAGTGTAAGTCCGATCCGCAGACTGTGCTTCCCGTCACCTTGACAATCACATCTGAGTTCTCGATCTTCGCCGGCTTGAATGTTTCAATGACCTTGACATCATTCTTGCCGTTCCAAACCAGTGCCTTCATCTTCTCGCCGCTAGGGTCCGCATACTTCCCCGGGTCTCGGTTGGGGTTCGTGAGGTCTTGTTCGGTGGTGGCCGTGCCGCCATGACCCAAGGCCTTCTCGAGGAGGTTTGCTGCCTGTGTCATCGCCATCTTTGCGGTATATGGGGTTCTAGCTGCGATGTCGAGGTCCAATTATTCGTGCTTACGACGACGAGAAGTCCAGTTGATGCGATATATTTGTGCTTGATCAGGTGTACCCCTCCAAAGGCGCAGTGTCTTGTACCTTCCCGGAACTGTTCTACATCCCACCAGCGTGGTAGGAGCGTGCCGGATAAACATATGACGGCATCGTAGCGTCATGTACATGCTACGCGAGGCTCGAGTGGTACGGAAATGGAGTCCGTGTTAATCATGCTGAGGATACTCTGCAACACTACAATTGCCGAAGGAAAATGATGTGCAGGACGCGCAGTTGTGCCTGCCCAGACGTGCTACTCCGTATCTACTCTGACACTGGCACGAGAAGACCTCAAGACAGCTCCTCCATCACGTGACTAAAGCTAGTCCGAGCAGCGTTGGGCGGAAGCTCATTAATTCTTGAAGACTTCGTTCTCTGCTTCCTTTTGTTCCGGGCCATCTTAACGAATCACTGCATGTGAGCAACGACATTGCGAAGCCCACCAATATTCGACAAACTATGCCATAATACTTAGGAACGGGCGAAGCTTGGCACGCTGATAGACGCGTAAATTCCGTGTACACGCATAATTTTATGCCAGCGAGAAGGATCGTGGTGTCATGACATATCCTTCGGCCAATCGATCCCTACGCAAAGCAATGGCAGTACGCAGCATGAAGACTGCTTGAGTGTGTGTGTGCTCTGGGCTTACTGAACGTGGTGTAGGACTACGTGTGCAACACCAAATCAACTTCGACCGTGCTGTTGCTAACAAGCTTGAAATACATCGCGCACTCTGAGCAAGGCTAAAGAGTTCTGGACCGACCCTGGAAGTGACTTACAACTTGAGGTAGACGCCAGACTTCTTTCAATAGACTTCGACCCTCTTTGATACTCCACAGCATGTCTACCGATACCCGCACAGTTCTCATCACTGGCTGCTCTGATGGCAGTCTTGGAGCAGCCCTAGCTCATGCCTTCCACCAGAAAGGCTTGACGGTCTACGCCACAGCTCGCAACCCAGACAAGATGTCGGGTCTCAAATCTGCCGGCATTCATTGCCTCACCTTGGACGTTGTCGACGACAGCTCCATTAAATCCTGCCTCCATGAAGTCTCGAAACAGACTGGCGGCACGCTCGACATACTTGTCAATAGTGCTGGGGGTGGCCACTATCAACCATTCCTCCACCTAGACCTGAACAGGGCCAGAGACCTGTTCGAGACCAATGTCTGGGGTTATCTTGCGGTCACACAAGCTTTTCTTCCGCTGCTTGTGAAGGACGCCTCAGCAGCTCCGGACGGGAAGAAGGCTATGCTTGTCAACAATACATCAATCTCGTATGTGCTTCGGACACCATACCACAGCGCATACAGTGCTTCCAAAGCAGCAATGGCAATGTTCAATGATACCCAGAGGATTGAGCTGCAGCCATTCGGGATCAAAGTTATCGACCTTAAGACAGGCAGCACAGTGTCTAACTTCCCGAAGAACCGCACAAACCCGCCCACTCTGCCTGAGAACAGCCCTTACCAGCCTATTCAGAAGGATGTCGAGTACGTAATCCAGGGACATGCGACAGAACAGTATGCGGAGGATCAGACGAAGTGGGCAGAAAACGTTGTCCTTGATCTGCTGCAGAAGAATCCTCCGGATCAAGTCTGGAGAGGCGGCAGAGCTGGGCTGATTCAGCTTACCAATGCCGCCGGAGGGGTCATTCCGGATGTCTTGGGAGACAAAGGGTTCCAACAACTTGGCGGTCTGGACAAACTGGAGAAGATCCGCGTTGAAAGGGACAAAGAGAAGCGTTAATACAAAAAGTCCTGTAGCCAAAGACTGCGGAAGAGGCATCTACCTTGTGCGTCCAATCAGAGCGCGTGTCCTGAAATGTGCCCTCAAAGACTTCTACACTAGTTTGACTGGGACGTCGCTCAGGAAGAACATGTGTTTTCAACCCTGGGCTTTTGCAGCCTCAGTCGGACGATATTGAGTCAGAATAGAGCCACACTGACCAAACTCTTTATTGATATTAGTGTTCTTTTGCTGTGTTTGCTCGTACTTGAGCCCTTGCTTGCACCTCACCATAGCTCCGTCTTCAAATTTCGCAGACCTTAAAGGTGTTATCTCGTTGTTCTAGATTCTTCGGCTTGTCAATAAAGTGTCCAGGTCGCGCTCTCATGATCGTGGGACTGTGTCTAGCGCTGCTTACTCAAATGTCTGCTTGCCGGGGCTATTGAATTTCCTGGTCCGTGACAGGAACAACTTGTGCTGCAGCTTCTCTCCGCATACGGCTCGAGGGATTGCGCCTCGCTTGAGCTGTACGAGATGTTACGGCTCTGAGAAAGAGCCTATGAGGCCAAGATCAGCCTGAGTAATCGATTCACTTGCAGCTGGTGCCGACCAAGCTCGCCCTTGCCGGACGGTCACGATGCAATTGAGCTTGAGCCTGTACTGTGCATTCTGTCAGTATTACGAACGCGTCTGACAACTCAACACAAAAGAAAGGGATAAAATCTATCTTCACGACTCATCGCTAAGCGCGTGTCAAGCCCTGCAATCTCGTGTTGCTAGCCGAACTCCTGGACACGCTTGTCGATGAAACACATCTGTGCCTAGTAACCTGGATGGTTCCTCGCTTGCCAGCCCAAACCAGGGTGATGCTGTTTGAGATAGTTGACAGCAGCTCTTGCTCGCCGTGAGCATTATTACACCATCTCCTCAGTTCTGACATGGTCCCTAGCATATCCAACTCTTGCCTCGTTTCGAGCTGCACACTAAGTACCTTTGTGGCACCACTCCCCTCCGGAGTATGGTTCGTGAAGCTCTATCTGCTTGACTTTCCGCGGCGGCACTCCGAAAGGAGTAGACCACACGCACCGAGATTTTAATATATTTCCGTCAGCTACATGGCCTCGGCAGGCTGTTCCACGAAGGTAGTTCCGACCGGGATACGCAAGCTGAGCCAGGGTCAATATCGGAATGAGCATGTCAGGTAAGAAGGTATATATAGTGAGCCTCCCTGCCTTTTTTATCATTCTTCCAAGCAAGCAAAGCCATTCATTCATTCTAGCTCAAGAAGCAGGTCCTTCGTTTTCGGTCTGTGACCATTTCCATTCGTTTCAGCAGCAGTACTTTGATAGTGCGCGCGCACTGGTTCTTTCCAGACTGCTCGAATTCCAAAGATCACCATGTCCCCTACTAAAGTACTCGCTCTGGCCGCGGCTGCCATTCTTCTCAGTCGCGCCTCTGCTCATGGCTATGTTTCTGGCGTTGTCGCTGATGGCACTTACTACCAAGGCTACAACCCGAACTTCCAGTACATGCAATCTCCTCCCTCCGTTGCTGGGTGGTCAGATCCAGAGAACCTCGGCAACGGCTTCGTCAACGATTATACCTCGCCCGACATCATCTGCCATCTTAGTGCGACACCAGGTCAAGCCTATGCTACAGTCGCAGCAGGTGGCAAAGTTGAGCTCCAATGGACTGCATGGCCTGAGTCTCACCATGGTCCTATGATCAGCTACCTTGCAAACTGCAACGGCGAATGCACAGATGTCGACAAGACAGCACTGATGTTCAACAAAATCGATGAGGCCGGCCTGGTCGACGGCAGTGTGGCACCTGGTAGTTGGGCGAGCGACGAGATGATTGCCAACAACAATACATGGGTCACTACAATCCCATCCACGGTCGCACCAGGCAAGTACGTCCTTCGGCACGAAACAATTGCACTGCACAGCGCTGGGGAGGTTGGCGGCGCTCAAAACTATCCACAGTGTGTGAACTTGGAGGTCACCGGATCTGGTACTGATAGCTTGAGCGCCGGTACTCTGGGTACGGCCCTTTACACCGCAGATGATGCAGGCCTCGTATACAATATCTACCAGGCCAATACCGAATATCCTATCCCAGGTCCAGCTCTCATTGCCGCTGCTGGAGGATCAGGCAGTGACAGCGCGCCAAGCGCCACGGCTTCAATCTCTGCCTCTGTTACTGGTGCCTTCGACAACTCGACTATTTCGGCTACACCAACCACGTTTCTGACGGCTACCCGAATCGCCACATCCTCCGTTGATATCACCTCCAACGCCTCTACGAACATCGCTGCTGTTAGCAGCACTCCCGCAGCTGCCTCTATCACGGCTTCCGCTACCGCATCTCCAACGAGCTCGGGCTTCACCACCACTATGCCAGGCAGCTCTGGTACACCGAAAAAGTTTGTTTGTTACGAAGTTGAGGAATAGACAACATAGGTACCGGCCGCCGAACTATGATTGACCTCAACTTGCCCTGCTCGTGTGGAGCTTTGTATTAGCGCCAGCGTGGCTTGTGGCGGCACCCACAAGTGCTTGGCGTCAACATGGTTGTCCACGATTTGTAGTGTGCCTTAGCTAGATTCCAATGGTCATTAATGTGCATCTCTCTTCTAACATTGCTACACTCTTTGCTAGCTATTGATCTGCTTTACCGGTGTCTTAACAAATCCGCTGTGGATGGTTAGAATGATCTACACCTTTCCGATATAGCTGGCCTTTGCCGCGCTGAGAGGGCAACCCCATAAGAGACCTAACCCTGGCTTACATTCAGTGCTGCTCCAAGAGCGCTTTATAAACGCTTAAGTAAGACAGCAAACATCGTGTCCGTGTAGCAAGCTAGGTACCATGAAAACCCCGACCGCGGAATACCTAAGTGCAACTAGACCCTGAGGTATGGCACCCACTGTAGGGTAGAAGAAGTGGCCCTAACTACAATTACTACCAGCCGAAACCGAGTCCTAACTTAGGTATTCGCAACAATTATTTTTGCGGTTGGCACCTTTTTGCACCTGACTCGCTAGGGAACTCCCACTCACCGACTGCGCCAAGCATTTGCCGAGTCTGTCAAATTGCCGCTCCACCCGCCTCGTCCTCTGTCATCAACCACGGATCGGTGGGAAAAGTCTGCGCCAAACCTCTTTGCGTCCACAATAAGCCTTTCCATTTGTCAAGCACAACTTACACTTGCCAGAACGAGATGAACAAGAACCACCGTGACATCTTACGCGTCGCCGAGATCAAAGGAAAATAGCTTGTCTCCTCCCCGGGCTCATTCTGTGGTCGAAAGGGCGGAGAAGTCGGTTAGCACCCGATTCATGTCCATCTTGGCCAACCGCATTCCTCCTGTCGCGTGAGTATCACATGAAAGCCAAGTTGCGCGATCTTGTCGCTACCCCAGAAAATGACGTTCACATATCGGCTGGCGATGCTGAGTGACGCATGCGTCTGGAGCTGCAAAGAGATATTATATACTCGAGGTATCGTCGACGATGAGCAAGTAAATCTCGACTCTGCCACTTCGTGCACCAAAATCCAACGTTGACCAACATGGTGGGCTCCGCGAGATCCTCGACCGTAGCGGGCGATAGCCCAGCGCAGAACACTCCAGCACTTCCCTCACTCCCCAAAGATGAAGAATTCAATGATGACTCGAAGGTGCCATTCCTCACCGTCCGAACTTTCTTAATGACTATTTTGGTCTCAATGGGCGGCATCTGCTTCGGTTACGATACCGGTCAGATATCTGGGTTCCTGCAGGTAAGACGCACAATCCTGGGTCACCGACGATGCACGGACTGATGAGCTCAGATGGACAACTTTAGATACCAATTTGCTGACGATCGAGAAAACCTCGAATTGAGCGACATACGGACCGGTCTGCTAGTCGCTTTGCTCTCCATCGGCACACTCGTCGGTGCGCTCATAGCAGGTCCCCTTGCCAACAATCGAAGACTCGGTCGGAAATACAGCATCTGCCTTTGGTGCATCGTCTTCTGCATTGGTAACGTCTTTCAGATCGCATCTCAATATCCCTACTGGTGGATTATGTTGATGGGACGAATTATAGCTGGGTTTTCCATCGGTGGCCTTTCCGTGATGGTTCCCGCTTACCAAGGCGAAAGCGCACCAACTCACGTCCGTGGCGCTATTGTCTGCTGCTACCAGCTGTTCATCACCATCGGTATCCTGCTTGCATACCTCATCAACTTTGGCACAGTCAATATGTCTGGCCCAGCACAGTGGCGTGTGCCCATTGGTATCTCCTTTGGCTGGGCGCTGATACTAGGCGGCGGCATCCTCTTCTTCCCCGAGACACCACGTCATGAGTTCCGACATGGTAATGTGGAGTCTGCAACCAAGAGTATTGCCGCCTTCTACGGCGTTAGCCAGCGACACAGAGTGGTGAAGAAACAGCTCGAAGAAATGCAGGAGAAACTCGAAGCCGAGCTTGAAGGCGGCGAACCTAAATTCACCGAAGTCTTCACTGGTCCAAGAATGGCCTATCGCACGCTGTTGGGCATGACGATTCAATGCCTGCAGCAGATGACGGGTGCGAATTTCTTCTTCTATTACGGAACCACGATTTTCCAATCCGTCGGGATCGAGAACGCTTTCATTACGCAGATCATTCTTGGAGCCATCAATACTCTCACCACCTTTCCAGGTCTTTACATGGTCGAGAAGTTTGGACGGAGGAAGTGTCTTACTATAGGCGCTGGGTGGATGTTCATGTGCTACATGGTCTTTGCATCGCTCGGATATTTCGCGCTTGAGGGTCCGTCAGGAACCAACGACACCACCATTGGCTACGTGATGATTGTGTTTGCCTGCCTCTTCATCGCCGCCTTCGCGAGCACATGGGGACCGATGGCCTGGGCGGTGACGAGCGAGATCTTCCCCTCACGCTACCGGAGTCAATGTATAGCGCTCTGCGCCGCCAGCAACTGGAGTAAGTGCCCCTGACAACCGGTACCGATCTAGCCCATATCCCACCTACTTGCTCCTGGTTCTTGAACTGACAATATTTTAGTGTTCAACTTCTTCATCGGCTTTGCAACCCCATTCATCACATCCGACATCGGATTTGCCTACGGGTATCTCTTCGCGGCATGCAACCTGATCGCCGTCGCTGTGGTGTTCTTTTTCCTCCCCGAAACAAGCGGTAAGAGCTTGGAAGAGATTGACACTATCTTCTTGATGAGAGTCAAGCCATGGAAGAGCTCCAAGTGGCATCTTGAGGAGGGCGAGACGTTGGCCTCGAATGACCGGCGTGCAAGTGAGGCTTATGCGGCAAGGAGAGCTTCGAGAGCGAGCAGAGGAGGGAGGAGGCCGAGCTCGTCAGCGCAAGTCCCACCGACGAGGCAGGTGATGGAGAAAGACTACCCTAATGGAGGAGTAGGGTCTACGCACGTCAATTGATGGTCCCTTTTCTCCCAAGATAGTGGTTGCACACGAGTAGATGTACGAAGGAAATACGGCCGTTTCAGACCTCCGTATAGTCCATCATTGATACATCCTCCCTCTGGGAACCTAACGTTGCGGCTGCTGCACCCAACTATCATAGTCGTTATCCTACCGTCATCGCGATCACGTACATACCAATTACAAGTGAGTTATCCTATGGAAGGGCCGCTGGTTGTGCACGTTCCTTCAGCGAGCGCACTACAACCGATCGGCAAGCTTGAGGTCCCGGACGGAGACACTCTACAAAAACAAGACACGGCTTTTTCTACGTTGGACCTCCCATCATTGGCACTAGAGCTGACCACTCAAACATGAATCTCGTCATGTCTCGCGACGACAGAACAACCAACACGCCAGGGGCAATGGTGGAGTGATCGCGAACAAGAGTGAAAAGTAATAGACCGAGCCGGGTCCCGTCCACATTACACAGATCCAGCGCCCTGTCCCTCCTACCGCCGCAGCAACCACGTCATCCCGACCTGCGTATCCCCCGCCCACTTCGTCGCCTGCGAGACCGTCCCAGGCGGAAACACAGCCCAGAAAACATGCGGCGTCCCAGGATAGATATCGACCCTCGTGTCAACGCCATGCGACCGCAGCATATCCTCGTACACCAGCGCATCATCCCTCAGCACATCCATCCCACAGACCTGGAAATAAGTCCGCGGCTGCCGTTTGAACGCGTTGGGCAGATCGTCGTCGCTGACACCGCCCCACACAGGCTTATCGGTGTATGCGCCGGCGCGCTCGAAGGCCCTTTTCGTCGCGGCGTCGAGGACGGGCGCGTTCGTGCATCGGTCGTCTGTGCGTGAGCGGTACTGGTCTGTGTACTCGGCTGGGACTTGCTTGTTGACGAAATTGCCTGTGCCGAGGTACAGGCCGGTGATGGTGTCGGAGAGGCCTTGGTCCGCAGCCTGCAGGGAGATGATTGCTGCTGTGGATCCGCCGAAACTGTGGCCGCCAACGACGAATCCGAGGGTTGGATCGGCGCCGCACGCAGCGGCGTTGGCTGCGATGTGCTTGACGGCGTCTGCGCAGTCGTTCCTTCCAGTGGGATGTTTGTGCTCTGGGGCGAGCCGGTAGGCGGGGGCGATTACCACAGCTCCTTGTTGTAGGGCTAGCTCCTGGCAGAACGGGGCGGTCGATTCTGGAGAGCCAATGGCGCCGCCGCCGCCGTGGAGGTGGATGATGCAGGGGAGTTTGTCGTCTATAGTGGAATTGGACGGTCTGAAGATCAATAGTCTGTTCTCGTGGCCATCTCGTGTTCTGTAGCTGCTGTGAGTCGTATTGACGCCTTCTCGATCCTTGAGCTCGCCTCGTGCTTCCGACAGTACACGGAGCTGCTGGATGGCTTTTGTGCTGTCGGTGTAGTCGATGCTTGGCTTGGGTAGCTTCCCGGACTTGACGATGGCCTCGATCTCGGGGTCGATAACGGAATATGCGTCGAGTTCTTCTACTGTACGTCGCGGCATGTTGATACCCTTGGCGTTGCCTTGGAATGGACCGTACCGATTAGTGGGCTTCTCTTGGATATGCACCTCACACTCAGAACAGCGGAAGCTCGGGACTGATCTTCATTAGACGCAAAATCAGCTGATACTCCGTGTTATCGCTTGTAGCATCACCGTCGTGCGAAGCAGCAAGCCAGATACCCCAAAAAGGCCGACCGTAAAATAATTGTTATCTAATGAGTTAGGGCTCGATTTCGGCGAGTGGGCCCCTAAATTAGGAGCACTTCTTCTACCCTAAGGGTTGTATCTACGGTAAGGGGTGAATCGTACCTAAGTTTTCCGCGGTCGGATTTTTTTTAGGACCTGGCTTGGCAGTTGCCCGCCTTTACTGCCAAGCTGTCGCGCAACCAGGACTACTATCCGAGCTCGCGACTTGCGCCCAAATAACGCTTAGCTCTAAGCCACGTGAACCGGGCTTAAGGCTGGGATATGCCTTGAATCTGCACAAATACTGCGCTTGATCTCCGTTGACACACCTCATATTTAGAAGCTGTAGTCGTCAAGACGGCTGACGTAGATCTCGTACGGCCGTGAGACATTGATAGGCTCGGTTCCATGAATAGTCACATGGTGCGAGCACGGCCTTGAGTATCGACCTGGCCTGCACGACAGCACTTGTCAATTGAACATAGCTCAATTAACTATTTACAACCGAGTACATTGCCAGCCGCTTCAAGCTGTGCCTCTATACGACCTGTATCTACGCAAACTATTCGAAAAGAACAACCGTTGGGAAACATGACGGCTAAGGACAGCGTGAACGGCCTGGCAAAGGCAGAAGAAACGGGCGACAAGTTTTTCGACGATGCTTCATCCTCCTCGCCGCCACCATATCAGACGTCTCTATATGCTTCCAAGTTCGCGGTAATATCTATGAATATGACTGATCGCCTCCGCCTGCTCCAGTTCCCACCAGCCGATATCGCCAGAATTCAGGTGTTGATCGAGCGAGCATGGCCCGGCGGCATTCAGAGCTCAAGGACGTATAATGTTGCACATGAATTCAAGTTGAAGGGTAACCCATGGTCCAGCCATGAAGTCTGGAAGGTCAAGTCGCGAAGATTCATGAGGATGCTGTTGCAAGGTCTATATGAGATGGGTTGGGTACATGACGCCGCCGTGACGATGGGGAGGAAGCAACAACAGAAAGGTGAGTTACCTTCCTAAGGAGTTTGTGAGAAGGAGAGCGAATAGGCTGACGGGCGTGGTGTAGATACACTCGTCTTCCGCAAACACGATACACTCCTACCAGCGACGGACTTCTTCACAATATCTTTCAATGGACTGACCACAGTCGCTGTTTCCGAAGCGCCGCCTGAACTCACCCAGCAACTCATCCAGCGCTTCAAGCAAGCGGGGTGGAGCGCGGACAGTGCTTTTATCGAGGAGAGGCTGGAGATCTTTCTGAAGAAGGCGTACTGGGCTGCGAACGGACAGGACAATGTTGTGGTTAGATTGATGTTGTTGGCTATCGTCGAGACATTGGAGCAGTTCGACTTCAGGATATATGCCTCATTGAGAGCGGCAGATAATTTGACGAACGCTTATGGAGAGCCAGACTCTTTGGTCTGTTGCAGAAAAGCCATGACGCCAGATGGCACTGTTGTTCGCCAGGATGTGGACGGTCGCGGCTTGATTGATGTGTGAAAAATCGAGTTCACTCTATGTCCGAATCATCCTTGGATCGGGAGCTGGGCGTTGACGGATTTGCGGCGTCGGGCGGGTGCACTGTTCCGCCGGCACGGGGGGCTTTGTGTTGTCCACATCACTGTAAGGCAACGCCGTGGCCTGTCAGCTATTTGCGGGCCCTATTCTTGCTCAATCTTGCAGCAGAACTGCTCTTGCTCCAACCTGTGGATCTCCAGTATCTTGCCATTACTGCTCTTTCGGTGCGCGTAATGTCTTTCATAAGGTAAGACCGTTGTGCTTGGTGTGTACAAGATGGCATTCGTAGTTAGGTGGCTCTCAGATAAGGCCGCGATCGACATGTCTCAAAGTTGCTTACCTTGCTTAGTAACGGCAATTCACCGGACCGGTCGCTGGCGCAGTGGCTTTTAGGTCAGCGTGAGAACACAGGGAGATTGCCAACCGCAGAATGGCTGGTACACTTTTGGGGATTCAGTTTCTCCGGCATAGATCAAAGGGTCATGGCGATCGTCTAAGTCTGACATTGAGTGATTTATCGAAGCATTCCCTCAACGACTACGTGCTGCGTAGGCACAGTACCAACTTCATGATAGAAGCCTCACATGAGCCTTCACGACAAAAGCGTGGACGCGGCGCAGATGACAAAGATGCGTCCCTGAACAGGCAGGTCTGCCGAAGACACTTGCCTGCCCCAGTGATGTGACTGTCCGCCCGGGCAGTCAAACTTCTTGTTCCAGTGCAAGTCGAGGGATGAACGCAACCTAGTAAAATGTTGGGCCTACATTACCTGTCCTCGTTGTCCAAGATCACTGAAACGAATCGGACATCGGTTTAATTCGTGCAATATCCGCCAGTAATTAGTGCCATGTTTTCATCTGCTCAAATATCTTGATCGCTAGATCGTAGTTGCTGTGGTGATTCATTGACATCGATGTTCACACTTGAGCATAATGAGCCGAGAAGCCAAGGAGGTGCGGCACAACCGGTCTCACAATCGTTATTCCTATCGATGACACAATGACCGTCGATGTTGTTCTGCGGCATCTGACTGTTATTGTCGCATCGCATTGCATTGAAGTCTTCGGTAACATGACAGGCCTGCCGCTCGTAGCCTTGCATATACATTCTGAGACACTGACGATAGAGGCGGACGTCCACGAAACGCGGAATATGCCTCGCGCAGGAACAACCCTGCACGATAATAGCGTATGTACCGAAATCAGCAATGTTGGGGGCGCACACTATGTGGGTTCGGAATCCTCGGCTCGATAGCCGCACGTGGCCGGTGGGGCGATGCATTGCGAGATCTCATGCATTGCAACCTCAACATGCAGAATATGCTTGGTATCAAGTTGCAAGGAAGAGAAGATGGTGGTCTCGGGTAACGGATGCTGCTGTTGATGATTGGCTTAGCAGGGGGGTCAGTATTGACGTAGGGAAACAGGCTTGATATTGATGCAATATCGCCAAGCCATTATGCAGTTGACATAATAGTAGGACGCCGGGGTGATGCTGGCAAGTCGTGCTTGTGCTTGCCTTTCTGAGCTCCCCCAAGAGCCGGCGAAGTTGATAGCCGGACATACAGCAGCGATCAGCCACTTTGGTCAAAGTGGATACTCGTGTTAATGCCTGCATAGCTGGACCTAGACTTCTGCGCATATGCACAGAATTACAATGGCTCGCGGAGAGGTCAGGCTTCACAATACCTTGTACTTTCCTGGCGATATCGGTTCGAAGCCGAGTTTGCGACGAACGAACACCCTTGGACGCGGATAAGGCCTGCAACAGAGGAAGCAACGGCATTGCCACCACACTGAAGGTCTCTTGGCCATTCGAGGCTTCCGCGTTGGATCGCGACCATATACAGGAAGGGTCACATGCCTCGCTGCTCATGTGAGCTCTTCAGGACATCTTCTTGGCGGTGGTGACCAGGGATAGTTCCGTTATTGTCGCAAGAAGGACGGGTTATGATTTACTTTCCGGATCCCGCGTACCTCTGTCCCCCGAGACTACTTGCTAGCTCTGAACAGGATTGTTCGGCGGTTTACTTGGCTGACGCAAGGGAGTGTTCGGCACTCTTTTCGGGAGGGCGCCCGGTAGCATGAACGACAACGATAAGGCATATGACACGTATTGCAAGTGAAGCTCGGCATGTCGGCAGCTACAAAATCCATGCTTCGAAAGACTCGAGATAACAAATCAAGTCACATGCGGTGTGAGACGGCTAAACAATCGAAGAAAGAACGATGTAATTACTAATAATCTGAACGAACGTGGCGGGAGAAATATCGAATCTGTGCCACAATTCCGGTGGCAGAAGCGCTGGTGAATGTGTCGAAGTGACCGTTGCTATACATCCGCATTATAAATGTTTGTAGCTTTTGAAAAACCACACACCAACGCCAGGCTGAATGTACTATGATAGTTTTGCGCTCGTGAACCGCGGAATGCAGAGAGGCAGTCCTTTTAACCCCACAGTCCAGGTTGGACATGTTCCAACGCCCTTTCTCTAATATTTCCGTAATTCCAAGCGTCACCCCCTACAGAGTCCGGGGTAATCAAAGGCCCCGGCCCCATAGTTGACATTCTCTGAGGATTCACCTGCATACCAGTTCGACTAGTGGCATTGAAGCCAAAAGGATGTTGCGTTGTATTTAGCGGTGTACTGGTGACTCCATTGCCACCTCCTGGCGAGACGGCAGGACTGTTGTACATAGCGGCTGCATGAGCGGGTGGTATTTGTTGAACCCCTGCGAGAGATGGGAAGAATTCTTTGTTGACAATGCCTGCTTTACTACTCGCAAGGGCCGCATTAAGATTCGACAGAGCGCTGAGAGACTTTGTCATGCTTTGAACCCAGAGCGGTGAATCCTTCGACGGTCCACCTGAGAAGGGATGTCCGGCCTCTTGTGAACGCCTCAGCTCAGCCTCCTTAGCAAACCCTGAGTCCTCGACAGCACTTAGCTTAATGCATTTTTCGAGCTCGTTGAGCAGACTGATAACCCGAGGCTCCTGCTTCGTCTCTGGCAAGACACCAAGCAAGAATGCTGCAGAAATCGCCCTTTGGATGCCGATCCAGGACCGTGCTCCAAATCGGTTGATGTCTCTAATTTCCACATATGTTTCGACGACTTTCTCGAGGTACTTGATGCACTCTGCTCGGAGGTAACCTGTCATTTGAGGATCGCCAGGTGGTGATGTGGGCGAGCCTGAGGATAATGAGGATTTTCTTCCGGCGGCGTCAGGTGAAACAAGCGGAGACTGCTTGCTATTGGGACGCGACGTAGGTGTAGGCTGGTATTCTTCTTTCAGTGCAGAGCGGCAAATTTCGCTGATCATGTAAGAACAATGTATTGACAAAGCCAGTCTCTCCAAATGGTCGGTCATTGCGACGCACTTTTGACGGTCGCGGAGTCGAGGCAAGGCATCTTCCCAAATCCTATGCACTTCACCCTTGTACTTCAAGATCATGTTCCAGCTCATAGCTTTTTTCGAGCTCAAGGCACGATCCCTCAGAATTTCCTGAGTAAGCCTAATAATTTGAGTCATGCTTTCGACGTAAGTCCTGGTACCTGGAGTGCTATTCTTGGTGAAGGGAAGATCTGGCGTGCATAGGAAGGCTGAACTCGGTCGGTCATAGCTGACGCTGAAGTGGGAGTCTTGCCAGGCAAGAGCCCACCAGATGCGTGATCTTAAGTAGTTCTCGTGCTCAGAGAAGTCCTTGGACTGGACGTGTAGACCCATGCTGAATGCACTTCTCAACGTCATGCCAAGAAGTATGTAGCTGACACCAGGGTTCATGTTGTAGGACAGAGCATTGCCGATGATTAGGAGCGCTTCGATGGTCTCCAATGATGGATGTGTGAGGAAGTTCGACATCCTCAAGGCCTGGTAAGAGCAGCAGATGTACACTTGCGAGGTGAGTTCTCTTTCTTTGGCCAGTCGACCAGTTGACTGTGAACCTGAAGCCAGCACGGCAAAAAGTAATGCTAGCCAGGGTAATGACACTCCATAGGGTCTGTCGGGATCGATTTCGGCGCCGGTCCTTGCCATGTGAGCGCGTTGCTGCAGAAGGTAGTTCAAAGTCTGATCGAAGGCTTGGGCATCTGGCACGACGGGGTAGATAATGCAAGGGATGTCGCGATAGGTCAACCAGAACTCGCGGCATAGACTGTCCTCGGGCAGTGCTTTGACGAGGCTGCTGACGTCCTGCATGCTCGAGTCTGTGCTCCAAAGGTCGACGAAGGGGTAAGTGGTGGTTTCGTTGTCGAGGCCGAGGTTCGGCAGGATGTTTTCTTCGAGCAACGACCTGGCTGTATCCTGCGTTGATTTCGTTCTGTTGCCAATCATGTAGGCCAGGACGGACCTTGAGCCGAGATGCATTGTGCCCATTTGATTGCTGGGGGCATGTACGCCTTCTCCGTCGCCTTCGTCTGATCTACTAGCCCGACCAGAGGCTGATTGTTCCTCGGCAGTGGTACTTCCGCCATCGTCGTGATCTTCCCTGGCTGCTGCTCTCAATTGGACCAGCTCCTTGTTCAGTCGCTCCCATTGTTCTTTTGGCACTGTGATGTTGGGGCCGGAGTTGACCATCCTCTCGGGCCCAGGCTCGGGCTGGCTGCCATCTGCCTGCGCCAGAGCACTACTGAGGGCGATACGCCTCTTCTTAGTTGGTCGTTCGTACGAGCAGAGTTCGGGGTGGTCTCTCTTGACGCAAGAGTCGCATGGTAGGTTGCGGTCGCACTTGACTTTGCGACGGTGGCAAGCATAGCATGCTTTGGGATCTCGGACTTTTCTTCGGTTCCGGATGATGGCGTCGACCTCCTCCTGGTCCATCTCCATCTTGCCGGCTGTCCTGCTGTCGTCGGAGTATTCGGCCTTCATCATTGAGTCCTCATCTGAGGCATGTGGGATGTGGGCCATGTCAGAGGGCCAAGCAGGATACTCAGACTTGAAATATGGTTGCTGGGTGAAGATCGATGGGTACTGACATTGAGGATGCGGTATATAGTTCTCAACTTGTGGCTGATGCAGATACCAAGGATAGTCGTAGTCGAAGTCGTCCAAGCCACCACTCGGGCTTGTGTGGGAAGAGGGGGGAGTATGAGTATAGAATTGGTAGTCGAGCTGCAAGCAATACAAATCAGTATGGAAGTATGGAAGTGGGGGACCAATTGGTGGTGCAGTAGTAATTACCATTCTCGATTGCCTGCGCCCAGTAAGCCCGGCAAGCCGCTCGGCTGTCGTCGGTTCCACCGGGGTTTGCCGAAGTGGACTTGGTAAGCGAAGGCTCGGCACCTAAACTTGCGTTGTCTAGGCCCCTCGATGACGCCTTGGGGCGATTGACAGGCACACCGCAGCTGAATATTGGGAAATGAGCCTTGTCTATGCTTCTCAACAACCGAATGCTGGAAATGCCGGGTAACAATCGTTTGGTATGTCTGGTTTGCTGATGTGATCAAGGCAAGTATAGTGATAGTATACAAGGGAAGATTGCTTGTTGAGTTTTCTACCTCAGGTGCAACTATCTTCACTAAAGGACAGCAATGTGAGAGGAGACATGGAGATAGATGGACTCTATCAACGCTATATATTGGTCTCCTCTTTCTATACTCACTACGGAGTCGCGTCTTCCTAGCAGAGCGAGTCCCTTGCTCGCTCGTTCACCGCATCCATTTGTCAAACCTTCATTTAAAATCTGTGATGAAACATTGTAAGGTCATGGCAGCTGTACAGCTTGGTGAGCTTAGTCCGTCCGACATCGCCTGTCCCATACGGACCTTTTTATTGCCGCTCGGCTAGGTCATATGCCTGCGACGCAGAGGACGTGCATTCATACAGCGAATAGTGCAGCATAATCTGACCAACGGGTAAGAGATCCTCGTTTACCGCGACAAGGTCAGAGGGCATAGTCGGGTGGGAGGTGGTCGCCCATTCCTGCAAAGGAGTGGATAGACTCTAGGGAAGTGGCCGTGAGGGCTGTCAATGAGTCGCGCTGCGATGGCCGTTCAGCCGTCCATGGATCAAAGACAACCACAGCACTCATGCCAATATGGTGAAGGTAACATGAGGAAGACTTACCAAGTACGACGGCCTTGGCAACGGCGCAATAGAGTTTTTGGGCAAAGTTTGTTGACTAAGTCATCTACGGTAGGTAGCGTTAAGCTGCAGATCCTTCTTCCCTGTGCATCTAACTCGAATTGAACTTACCTTCTACTTGTACCTTCTGGTTGGCATCGCGGTTCAATACTAGAATTCATCAAGAGATCTTCTTGAACTTACCTCATTGCGAGACCTCTCTCAACTAGGAAAGATGCCCACGCTTCGGCTATAACGACAGCTTATGGTGATAGGTGCCCAGATGCCTCAGGGGTTTACAATGCAAGATGTATTTTGACTACCTAGGTAGCAGCTGAACGCGGGCAGTGCGTCAACACCTCGACTAGCTGATGATTCATGCTGATGGCTGGCCTCGGGACAGCACCCGAACACTCGTGCCAGCAGATTTACTCTACAATTCGTGCAGTGCGCTAACCTTCGGAAAACTGAGTTCAGCCTGCAGGTAATCGCCACGCCAAGAATTTTGAGTTCTCCGCAGTCTGGGCAAGGTTCAATGCACAGAAAGTTCTTGAGCAACGCGCGATTCCCTTCTCGGCCAGATGTGGAACACCTGCTGCAAAGAACATTTCCTTCTGCGTCAGTATGCATTCTTTCGCCTTCAAATTCCAATTACTCGGTACCCAATCGTGGGCTTGCAAACTGTCAATCGACTGATCCATCTGGACGTGCTGGCACAAGCTCGTATGCGCGTGGTCCACCCGTGCATCATTAATGCAAGGCTGGCACGGCGTGTCTCTGTCTTGAGTGATCGATCCTTGACAACGACCCTGGTGAGGTATTAAATCCGGCAACTTCGTCTGGTCAAACGCCTCACAAGCGGAAGCAGTGTTCAACCCCCGGTTTCGGCCACGTGGTTGACACGGCACGCCATATACCCGTACGAAACTAAGCAAGCCTCTTGACCCCTGCTTGATTGCCCCTGGCTCGAGCATAACTTACACAAGTTGACCGAGCATACCGAGAACGAGAAGTCACCACGGCCAAGCACGGGGCATACGGAATTGAAAGCAGATCAGACACATTCATCGTGGTACTGTTGCGCTACTTGTGGTGCGTAGATGATCGTCCCTTGAAGGTTATACGCGCTCTACACTTGACGCTAAACGTCTGAATTAATAGTGTACTAGCGCTCTCATCAGTGGAGCGGCTCCATTGTCCGAGGGCTGGTGCCCTGCCCACAGCTGCTGTAAACTGATGTTCGGGGCAAGGTGTACCCACGACAAGACTACCGTACAAACCAGAGTGGGCACTGGAAAGATCGAGGACTAACCACGACAGTGCCGCCTAACGCCAGAAGTTTCCTGCAACAATATATCGAGCACCGCTTCCTTATCTGACGAATCCACTTCAAAGATATTATGCCTCAGCATGAGAGCTGATGCTCGTCACAGCCAAACACTAAAGCTCTCGATTCTTCGCCACCAAGTACAGGTCGTGCAAGGGCGTTCTCAACTCTCCTGTAGGTCAAAATATACTTCTGACCGCCGGATGGAACATGCGGAGTTCCCCCGCAAGACCAGTGGCGAGTATGGAAAGTTCCAGGATTTAAACTGTGTAGCCGGACCCAGTCCACCTCCGTGCGGGTGTACCAGAACTATGGATCACCAATAGCTCAACAAGTTATCGACCTGCCTCTTCTGTCGAGCTGGAGTGACAGGTAGAAGCTTCTTTCTGACTCGAACGGTTCGTGTTTGCTACCAAAGAAGTGGTAAAGTGTGGATCTAGAAGGGAACAACATGAGGACTACCAGCAATCGATCGTGATGAGGATGGCGGTTTTAGGGTTCCAGTCCCGGAACAGCCAACCTGACACAGTCGTGATGAGTCCCTAACGCCTCTCGAACAGCATGTCAGATAGAATCACAGGGCTGAATCTACATGCAGTGGCGAAAGACATCTCGAAGAAAGAACCAAATGACACAAGGCTATATTGAAGCGCTCGCTCCACGACCGACGCACCAGGCCAGTGTGCGCGCACACTCATAAGCTAAGCTATAAAAAAAAAGGTCGAACAGCGTCAACTAAGCTAAGCGCCGCAAGGCAAGGCAAGGCAACACAACACAACGCAACGCATCACCGCAACCGCCCAATCCCATCCCGTTCCATCTCGTTCAAAAACGTCGTCCCAAGTCCCGTCCTCCCAAAGTCAACGCCCAACCCAACACCCTCCTTCATCCTTGTCTCCGTTCCATGCCCATGCCCATTTCCGTGCACCGGCCGCGCACTCGCCGCAACAGTGTGACTCCTCTGCCGGGACCGGGGTCCAGGCGCCCCGTACCCCGTCGCGGTAGCGTTCGCCCATCCGTCGCGTGCGTTACTCACCGTGCTTCCTGCGTTTTCTCTTGAAGTTGCGATTGCGGTGCTGTGGCTGGTGCTGTGCCCTGGGACGACGGCGCTGATGTTTTCTCTGATCTTCGCGAGGTCGTCGGACGTGGGGATTTGTGCTTGCGCTTGTGCTTGTGGGCGTGCGCCCCAGTATCCATCGACCACTTTCGAGACTTTGCGGTCTCTGGGTATGCCGCAGTCGTTCGCCTTGGGTGAGTTGCCGCCGAGTGCGAGGGCGCGGGAAGTTATGGTGTCGGTGTTCTGCTGGAGTTTGCGAAGGTCCTCTTTCTCCGGTGGTTGCTGGGGCCGTGAATGGGCGCGTCGCCTGGTCGTTGGTGCGCTGGGAGCGGGCTTGAACGAGAGGGTAGGGCTGCTACCTTTGACGCTCGTATCTTCGTAGATGCTGATGTTGGAAGGACTGTATGGGAATCTTGAGCTTGCTGGTGGCACATCCCTTGTCTGTTGCTGTTGTGGTGGTGTGGGGAATGTTACCTCAGGCCGCAGCCGTGGCGGGTCGAACATGCTTGGGGGAGCCCGTCCACCGACCGTCTTGGCGCGCTGTCTCGGTCGCGGAGCTGGGGCAGGCAGTGCCGGACTGTCGATATACCGGGATGATGGTGTCCTGGCTATCGCGTCGGCAGGCCGGTCGGCAGCACCCTTCTTGACGATGTTGACCTCCGGTAGTCCTGCGCTTGACTGTGCGGCATGAGTCAGCGTTTTGAGCAGAGTAAGTGACCTCTTGACGTCGTCTTGGCTTGTGCTGCGTTGTCTGATGGCGTTGCTGGCCGATGTCTTCCGGATAGGTGAGCCGGATCGTTCGCCCTGGCGTACGATGGGGCTGGTCCTGTTGCGTGTCCGAAGGGAGGCCGCTGGGAGCGTCCGCGGTCCGTGGAGTTGGGTCTGGACACGTCGAGGGCTCGTTGACCTTGTTGCTGGGCTGTCGAGCATAGACGTGGAAGCAGGCGAATATGCGATTTGCGACATTCGTCGCGGCTGCTTCTTTTCTGGTGTCAGAGTAAGCGGGGTTGGGGAAGCAGGCGAGTATTCTTGCTTTAGCGGAGGTGGTTTGGTGGGATCTGAGGCAGGCGATCCTTGGTATACAAAGTGTGGTTCCGTTGTCTTGGAGCGACTTAGAGGTTCTTGAGATTGGTTTAGCGGATTCATGCGCGGCTGCTGGTTGAGAAGACTGATGTTTGTGTCGAGTGGAGGTGGGCATCCAGTCTGCTTGTCTCGAATAGAATGCACGCCAGGCCGCTTTATTCGGAGAGAAAGAGTCTGTGGCTGTCGGAGCTTCGGCACATCCAAGGCCGGAACAGATGTCGGCTCTTCGGCGGCCACTGCCACACGTCTAGTCGGACTTCTCGTTGGTAGCTCGACAGGCATAGTGTTGCTACCGTCCTGATCTGCTTCTTCGGCCTCAGAGAGTCGACGGAGTTGTGAGCTCAGCCTCTTTTTCGATGCATCAACCGGCGTGAGACCACTGATTCTGACACAATTTTGCCTCTTGTGTCCGCGGCTTCTCGGTGATTCGGGCGCAAGAACGGGCGCGTTGGGACCGACGATCGAATTACGAAAAATGTCCACACTGCTCACGGAAACAGGTCGTGATGGCGGGTTGAAGGACACTTTGCTCGGAGTGCGGTTCGGCGTTGTCGAGGTGTTGGCACCATTGTAAGCATGTAATGAGATAGCTGAGACAGGTCTGCTTCCCGCTTCCGAACTGTTTGATGACAGATTGGGCGTCGAGGGGCCAAGATGACGCAGCCCTCGGGACAGGTTCCACGCGCTTGCATCGATTGTCTTGAAGCTCTCCTCTGCCGGATAGTTTGTGGTGGCTGATGATGCAAAGCGAGGCGCGTTGTGGAAGTCGGAACGGTGTCTGGTATCACGCGGGCTTTGCTCAGGCTCTACTGTGATAACTTGGATCGTACCGTCTTCAAGGCCAAAGTTGAAACCTGAGAATACATTGCGAGCTTTGAGTTGTACGCTCCTTGGCTTAGGCGACCTATTTGTATCGTCAGAAACCGGCGAAAGTGGCGTATTGAGCAAGGAGATGTCTCGATGCTCGGTATCGATTTCCGACACCACCCTGGGGTGGCTCTTATTCCGTAAGTGACCATTTGGCATACCTTCCGGTACTGGAGGCAAAGGACAGTCGGGAGGTGGTGCATGAATGCTGCCCATGCTGATTGATCTTGACTTGATTGCATTACCATGACTGATTCGCTGAGAGACCCGGTGATGATGCTTATCGGTCCCGCTCACCATGCTATCAACCGACCCATGAGGTGCATGGGATGGCATAGGGTTGTGTTGATGATCCATTAGCTTCTCAGGCGTTACCGTAGGCGTAGTATGAGTAGGCAGCTCTACGGGCTCCGGAGACCCGGCTCTTTCTGCCTCGGTCATCTCTGTCACAACGGAGAGCGGGGATTTCGCCATGGGTGCACTGATTGAGAATACTGGGGCTTTCTTCTTCCGCTTGTCTCTTCTTCCCGACTTCGATGGATTCAGCCATTGATGCGATTGATCAGCCCCGGTATCTGCATGGACGAAGGAAGCTTCCGCGACGGACTCTGCGCTGCTATCAGGAAAAGTCTTGATCTCAGCCTCCGAAGGCATGGTCGAGTAGAACCTAGAGTCGCGTCGGGGGCTCACAATGCTTTGGCGCAGACTGCGAGTCGGCCGAGGTAGCGCGGCAAAATCCACATCGTTAATGCTGAGATGTGGTCGGTGGTATTGACTAACGTTGCGATCGACTCCATGTGCAATCAGTTTGCGATGCCGCTTCCGCTCGGCGTAGACTGCTACGAGAACCCCGGTTACCGTCAAGGTTACGGCGCCGCTAGCGGCAACAACGATGATGAGCCACAGCGGCCACATGTTCGTCTCCCTGGCCTGCGGTCACTTGTACGTGGAGGAGTGGGAGAACAACTAGCTGACGGTCGCATACAAGAGAAAGACTTACCGTAAGTTCGCATCTTGTCGTGTTGTTGTTCGTAGATTAGCACAATCAATGCACAGACCAGGAATGTCACGAAGCTGGGGAGAAGCTCCCGAGGCAACGACGAGGCCAGGCTTCCACATGTTGATCCGTGCACATAGATATCTGGTTAGAAAATTCAGCAGTGATCACGGATTTTTAGACAGAAGCAGCAGTCCGACAAACGAAAACTTTTCAGAGGAAAGCTCCAGAGAGCCAGAGACGGCGCCGGTGGAGGTAAAACAGCACACGCCCTGCTGAGTCCGAGGTTCACTGCGCAAAAGAGTGATGAATATTGCATTTTCGATGATCGGTATCTGTTACCTTGATATGAAACTCATGCTTCCCATTGACACAAGAGCACGAGCGATTAACGACAGGTAGATCCTTCTTGGACCTCATACGCAGGCTACACCAGAGCACAAAGCCCTGATGGCCTGAAACCACCTCTTTAGCAACGGGATGATGCTGAGAATGTGAGCCGCCAAGCTGAAGTCCATGGGTAAGAAGAAAGAAGCAAGCAGCGCAAGGGCCGAAGTTGAATTTTGGGATTGATTCTTGGCACATACGGTATTCCAAGCGCAGACTTGTGCATTCAGGCCTGCCGTAGACATCACATGCATTCCGAATATCAGCCTCATGGCACACCTTGTTAGGGACGAACTGTCCTCTTACAGTCGCGTAGGTGAGTGAACTCCTGAGGTTTTGCTACCTTGACGACACGACATGCAATGAGTTGAAGCTTGCAACCCTCAATCAACAGTGAATCTACCTTCCCTACCCAGCACCGGCACGTCGCTGACCCCTGCCCACTGCCCACCATGCACTCCTCCCTCAACCGCCTTCAGACAGCCTTTGGCTTCTTCACCACTTGCGCATTTAGTCTAGCAGGCATAATCGCGTTTCTGAGCCTCATACCCGTCCCCACTCCGACCTCACAGCCTTCAGCCAAAATCACGGCCAGGGACACCCAAGTAGTCAAAGGTCGACCGCACTACTACTCTCCCAAGCGTGAGGAATACGCCCAGATTCGATTCGATCTTGATGCAGATCTATCACCACTCTTCACATGGAACACAAAGCAGCTCTTCGTCTATGTGACAGCCAGTTACCCTTCAACAGCTACCGGAGCCGAGCAATCTGAATCTGTGATATGGGACATGATAATACCAGCCACTGCCACGCCATGGTCTTGGACGAATCTGAAGAGCACGTACTTTCCGGACAAGAAGACAATACGAGCGAACAAGAACAAGAACAAGCAGGGCGCGAGCAAAGGCAAGAGTAGCACAACAGCTTTGTCGAAGCCTGGCAGGATCAATTTGAAGAACCAGAAGCCGAAATATCAGGTCACAGACCCGACAGGTCTCATGTCGGAGAGGTCGAATGTGACGCTGCAAGTCAGCTGGAACGTTCAACCGTGGGTGGGCGCATTGGTCTGGGACAAAGGCTATCTGGGTTCTCGGGTTGGCTCGTGGAAGCCAGGACGTGTTGGGGCCAGTAAGAGCTTCGATTTGCCGGCATTGAAGGGCAGCAAGCCTGAGATTGTGAAGGAGACAGATGGCCCGAAGACGCCTAGGGCTGGAGAGGGGAAGCCGATAACTGAGATATGATCCAGCAATGACATGATCACATGGCCGCCCAGGTGTCAAAGATATGCTTTCTCGCAATCTTACCATCATCGGCTTGACCACAATGTAAGCGTCGACTCCTGCAACACAGATGACTAGTCCTTGTGCGCCATGGCCTGCCACGTGTTTTCGAAGCAAACATGTTGTTTGGAACCTGTTCCACAATGATCACAGGTAAAGGCGGCGAGCTCGCCTGGGAAATCTCTAAAAGTCCATCACAGGACAGAATAATCGAGACGTGCGCCTCACTATTGCAGCATAATCTCTAGGCCTTTATTACAGCAATGCGCACGATCAAGCACGCAGCGCCCTTCACCCTCCTAACGCTCCTCCCCAGCACCCTCAGCGTCAACATAGACTTCTACTGGCAAGCAGACTGCACACTCTATGGCAGCTCCTGCGTCAACATGCCCGCCAATATCTGCTGCATCGCGGCAACTGGCGGCAAAAGCGACACCTATAGCTCGGTACAACTGTCGAACCTTGCAGGGTTGACAGATGCTTCGGCGCACATGTACTCACGACTGACGGGCGGTAGTGGAGGTGATCCCTGTGAGCACGAGATTGCCGTCCAGAGGGATACACTGGAGTGTGCTCAGTCGTTGCCTGCGGGCTTTTCGGGTGCGATGGTTTCGTATGGTGAGGATGGGAAAGCACGGTCTGTGGCTATGGCAAGTACGGGTGGTGCTGGGAGAGGAAAGGTGGCTGCTATGGTTGCGGACCATGTCTTCTTTCGGCATGACGAGACCCTATTGTATATGGCGATGGACAACGAGACAAGGCTGGCAGCTTGGTATGATCTTGTCAGTGCTGGTGCCATCGACAATATGCTGGGCTTCATGTTGGAGCAGCATGATCAGAAGCACTAATTGGTCTTGAACCTTGCGTAGACCTGAACTACTTATTTGGGCATAAGTCTGGCCGCATCTGAGTGTTGTCCGTGTGCTTGGGGCCAGGGAGACAAATCAGAGGTATCTCGACACTGTCGTCGCTTAAAAAATTGAGGCGGACGCCCGTTGGTGCTCTAGACCAAGAAGCTGTCGTGGCCACAGTAACATAGGACCATGCTGCACGGCGATCTGGAATCTACTTGTACTGCTGGGCACAAGGAGCTAGATTGGCCCTAAAGCCCTCCCTTCATGCCACTGCCGGCAAACTCATACACGAATTCGTACTTCATATCTTCACTTTTGACAAGTGGCGCCTTCAGACCACCCCAGCGACAGGATCTGTGGGGTCGAAGCACGATCCAATTTCCCCACGTGTGGTCTGCAGCTCGGACCCTGAACGGTCATCCATCTTCATCATCGTGCATGAACTCGAAGAAGTGATTGTGCGTAGTACGAAAGACTCGACGTTCCTTCCTGTCCGAGATTAAATTGTTTTCGCTCCTTCTCAGACATAATCGATTGCACGCGTCCTTTCCTTAGTTGACGTTAATCCTTCCGGCAGGCGCACCTCTACGATGAAGACCTCAATACTCGCATCGCTGCTTGTCGGCGTTGCGCTTGCGCAAGACGCACAGACACCCCTCATGGAGAAAGCGGCTGGATGGTTTGACAAAGCAAAATCGTACATTCCGTCTGGCACACCCTCAATTCCAAATCCCATCGATGCTGGAGCCGCTGCAGTGGAAGATAAGCAGGTCACCAGGATCAATATTAGGAACTATCAACGGCTGTTGAAGCCAAAGCTCGAGGGCGAGGAGGAGTGGCTCATCTACTTGACTGGCGGCAATAAAACATGTTTTGGAAGATGTGGGAAAACCAATGCCGCATGGGATGTAAGTCATATCATATCCAGAATATGTCTGGGAGATTAAAGGCTAACGTCTGATCTTACAGCAATCCGTACCACTTCTCTCTGCCCTTCCCAAGCCAGCGGGCTCCCCAGCCCTCCACCTTGGCAAGATTGACTGCGAGAAGGAAGCAATCCTATGCAATTCCTGGGCAGGAAACTGCCCTAGCATCTTCCACTTCAATTTCCCCCAACTCTCCTCTGCCGACCAATCACCCAAACCATCTTCTCCTCTACGTGTCAAGGATCTGAACACGACCACGACTACGGCGGATGACATTGTCCGACTCGCCTCCAATGCGCCAGGCAGTTACTTGACGGACGTCCCCGAGTATACCGGTGTGCTCCACCCTCTTGACGGTCCGCTTGCAAGATTCGGCGTGCAAGAGTACCTAGGCTGGTTCATTTACGCAATGGGAAGCACACCCAGCTGGGTGATCATGATTGTCATCTCCTTCTTCTCACGACAGATCATGGGCAGGCGCATGGCCGGTGGTGGAGGCAGAAATGCCCCAGACATCTATGCCAACAATAGGCCAGCCGGAGCTGCTCCCGCGGCTGCCAAGCCTGCGACTCCGGCCAGTGCCGGAAAGGGCGGCAAGAAGAGGAGGTGATTACCATTGTTCAATGAATGACTATACACTCTCAAGGGCAGGATTGCTACGTACCGTCCGCTACATGTGTGCGATGGCAAACGGAATATTAATAGCTGACGAAGCTGGCACGCAGGTTGACGCAGAAACGATGTTAAAAGGTCGCTTGTCATTTCCTCGAGTCACCACTATTTCGCTAAGACGCGAAAACTAATACCATTTGTACATTTTCCTACGCTTCTCACTTCTACTTCAGTTTACAATGACCGACCCCCCGTTGTGCAATCTCATTCCACCCAAGTACTAATTTCCCGATGTGGCATTCTCATCGTACTCGACCGAGCAATAGAGTGCGTCCCCCGGAAGAGAGCACATCGCGCCGTTCTTTAGCAGAACATGCGCAGCATACCGAGCTGCCACCTGGCCAAAGAGAGCGACGAGTCTCAGATCCACAATCACATCAGGCAAAATCTACGCCTTACCAGATTCGTGATGCCTGCATACACGAGAAAGCTCTCCGCATCCTCCATGATCACAAGACTTCAGCCTAATCTTGCGAGCTGCTTCCTTCGAAAATCCAATCCCTTCACTGTGCGATTCCTTCCTGGGGAGTAGCAGCGACTGCCGACAAGCACCGCTCATACAACCACCTGCGAACTAACATTAAGACCGCACGTCAGGCTGGTCTAAAAGACTAAAGAACTTGTCGCGTCTGGCGCCAAGAGTAAGTGATGGAAGAACAGCTCACCAGGCGCAAGTTGCGTCGAAGATATGTCCACTACCTCCGCTTGGCGAGACATTTCTGGCTTCTCTCGTGCCGGGAAACCCGGAACAATATGAGTTCAGTAAACCCATCTACGTATAGCTTAGGCTTTCGAAAACCCCGCCGTTATGACAACAACGACGCCGGTGCTTATATCAAGCATGTCAGACTTAAATACCGCGGTAGCACCCGTGCGGAAGCAATCGCAGCACCCGTGTCATCGCAACAAGAAGGGAAACGATTGGACAGCGAGGAGGGCGTCTTTGCCATGCAGGATACTGAAATGTATTGGGCACCATCAGCACGCAAGTTCTATGATCTCTCCAATGTTGTTGTCAACCCCGTGCTGCCTACCAGCGATGATGATACTCATGCTGTCAGATCGAGCACGAAGATTGCTCCGTCGACCCAGAAAATCTACGGCACAATGACCGGCAGTGATGAGACAAGGATACACGCTGGTGATCATCTTGGCGATTTTTACGACAACCGAACGACTGTCAACACAACGCACAAAAGCAACTTAACGTGGGAGGGGATAGGTGCTGATACGCTATCGAGAACGGTGGCTGGTTTGGCGCTCCACACGCTCAGCTCGCATCTGGCGCCTCGGAATACAAAAGTTCTGAGTGCACAGGCTCACTATGCCGCTATCGTAACATCGAGCGCATCTACTCACGCTCATACTACGACGCCAGAAGGACACGACGAAATGAAGCAGGCAAAAGATCTATCGGCAGACCCAAGAGCAATCGATAGCTTCACTCCTGACTCCAACGTGAGGTGGGTAGAAAAGTGTATCAAATGTTGCACCGCCCCAGGAGGAGACGAATTCACGGTTGAAGAAGCTGTTCCCAGTACAGCATCCAAAACCCGACGCCCTACAGCTAAGCCTGCGGAAGAGCGGCTGGACTTCCACCATCAGATCACGACTCCGCATGACGCGCGTAAGGAAGGATGCAACAATCCCGTTCCGGTGTCGAAGGGCACGAGTGTTCCCTCGGCGACCCAAGGCACCAAACAGTCCATGGCATCATCCAAGACCTCGACGGCAGCATCCACCCAAGCGACGCGAGCGCAACAGGATGGTCTGGATGTCCGAGAACAAAAAGGCAACGTGGATATAGCAGATGCTCAATGCGAACGCAAGTATATCAAGCCGTCCGAGCCACTTGGCATTCCTCCTCCTTCAGTCTTCCCAAAGTCGTGTCCTAATGAGGAAGGCTCGGAGAAGTCGGGGCAACTCTTACGCCCGCCGCGCCGTGAACCTATACCTCGGCGGTGGCTAACTGCCCCCTCAGATCTGGATACACAGCCCGGAGGCGAGTCTTTAACCTCCATCGACCGATCTCTTGGCCTTCCTCCTTTGGGTGAAGACGTACGTGAGAAACTTGAGAAAGGCTTCAAGTTATATACTACAAAGAAGACCATGGATGCTGTCTTCCGACGAGGCAGCGTCATCGCCGTGTTCTGGCACGAGAACCTCGGCATATATCTACCACCCAAGTTCGCAGGCTTGCGTGACATCCCGCCCGATGGAAGGATTGGACCTGGCTGGTTATCAAGGGTCGACAACGGCATTGTTTACAGCCACAAAAGGCGTTTCGTGCTTGTAAACCACCAGCGGGGCTTTTCAATAGGCATTCCGATTTCCACCTACGGCGGTAAGGGGTTGACTAGCAACAAGTTCACCCAGATCGAGCGGGACGCCCACGCCATTGTTTATGCGCTTGGCGATAAGCCTCTACGAGCGTCCCGTGAGCCAAAGTTTACGAAAGCACCAATTGGCATCGAAATCATCAGTGCAGGCGAAAGTCTTTCACCCGTCTCCCGCCTATACTATGGTAAACCACAATCCATCGAGCACAATATCAAGGTCAAGCACGTGGGTTTCGTGATCCCTGAACACGTGCCTAGGCTGTTACTCGACTATCGGAAAGAAACTCTTTCACAGCTGAATCTATGAACCCTTACTGCCACCATCCGAGACAAGCAACTCTCCTTGTTCAGTACTCACACTGCACAAGCGTTTGGCATCTCATAACTACTCCCACCACGGGCACTCAATCGAGGACTGGCTCGATCGTCCTGTGCCGACATTTACGGCTTTCCCCTTATGGTCTATATTGCGTGCTATGCGGACATGGCCGGGTAGACTCCAGTGCAAAACTGCTGTCTGCTCTTGACACACGTCAAGCGCTTTCACGGCATTAGTTCACTGCTTCCCGCGTCAGGCTGAGCACTAAAGCATGATCACTCAACGTAGAGCACCCTCCCTCATTGCCATGTGCTCACTCAGCGGCGCACGACGCACGCCACAAGCAAAGATCCGTGAAGCATTCGCTACCCGTGTTGACCATATCGTTGGCACCAAGCTCCATATCCATTGCTATTCTAGCTACTCACATCCGTTCGTCACTCATAACATCGTGCACGGTCATTACCAGAACCTCCATCCGTTATCTGTGCATGTGACACATCACTTCTGCTTGATGCTCGCCCCGATACTCTGGAGATAAGCGCACCGCGCCCGCTGCCCAGCATCAACCCGCTCCATCACCGTCTCACCACCAGTATTGAAAAGCAATCTCTGAGGCACGACTTGACCCCGACCTCGACCCTGGCCGTAGTACCCCTCCCACCTCGCCGCCCCCTCAAGCTTATACGCATTCGGATCGAACGTGCGGATGAAACTGGTCCAGTACGCCTGGATGACGGGCACGACGCGCGCATTGCTCTGGCCGGGGTAGTACGAGGCCGGCGCAGAGCCAGCGGGCACATTACTCGGGCCGAAGATCGCGTTCAGCTCGACTGTGTGCGGCACGCCGAGGCCCTGCGCGAGCTGGGCGGGGTCCTCGACGTTGTACCGGTATGCGTAGGATTTTGCGGCGGGCTTGCGGGCGCGGATTGAGCCGCCCCCGCCGACGGACCTGCGTGGCCAGGATGAGGGTGGGGTGGAGATGGAGATGTTTGCGTATGCGCTGCTGATGTAGAGGCCTGGACACATGTATCGCGTCTCGCCGTAGGCGTCTGAGACTTGGCGCCACCAGCAGCCGCTTGCGGGACAGGCAGATTGGTTTGCGTTGGGGTAGAGGCTGTCGATCGCTGCGAGATCGTCGGACGTCAAGTAGGGAAATTGTTCTGTGAGGAACTCGTTGCTCTCTTGGACGCTGGATGTGTTTTTGGGTGTGAAGATTGTGCCGCCGTTGGTGTCGTCGCCAATGATGACGGGGACGTCGATGAATTTGCCTTGTTCGAAGGCGGTGTATGTCAGGTCTGTGATGATGTCGCCGTCGAGCGTTGGGTTGAACATGTATAATGGTGGCTCCGTCTGTCCTGAGTAAGGGATGTTGAAGTTCTGCGCCGCTAGCTCCGCCGCTGACTTGCTCCGCAGACACGCTAGTGATGTTGATGGGTCGGAGTTGTCGCAGCCAACGGCACGAGTGAAGTTGTCATACTGGTACTGTGATTCTGCTGTTGTCAGGACTGTGGCGAAGGACACAGACTCTGCCGCGGCGGCATGGAAAAGATTGTCGTTCCGTCCGCCATAAGTTGACAATTGCAGAGCCACCGAGGCAGCGCCAGCGCTGTCGCCACCAATAACTACGTGGTTCGGGTTGCCGCCAAACGCAGAGATGTACTTCTGTACCCATTCGAGGGCTTTGCGCTGGTCTCGAAGACCGTTGTTAGCGACTGGCTCGCCTTCTGCGGATGACGCAGCCGCCAGGAAGCCCCATGGTCCGACACGGTAGTTGAAAGTGACGACGATGATGTTATTGCGGGACGCTTCGATCAAACCTGTTCCGTTGAGGTTTGGGTTCGCATTGGAGTTGAAGCCGCCTCCTTGGATAAAGACGAAGACCGGCAGATTCGAATTTGATGTGGCGCTACTTGGTGCATAGACGGCCAAGTATAGGCAGTCTTCGGATTGCGTGGAAGAAATTGTACTGGAACCCGTGGATATGCAGAGCAGCCCTTGCTGGAAGTCTTCGCGTCAGCAGTAGCACGGGATTCGTGGCTGGGACTGCAAGAGCCTCGTAAGGATGACTTACCTTATTGGCTTGTTGTACACCGGATCTGTTCGGAGGGTCGGCCGGCGGAGAGAACCTCAAATCGTTGATTGGCGGAGCCGCAAAGGGCATTCCAAGCCATTGCGTTATACCATTGGTAAGGGTGGTTCCCTCGAATCTGCTGTACGATAGATCTACCAATGGTTCGACTGCAATAACAGGGTGAGCAAAGGCACACAGTAGGGCAACAAGGCAGCGGCAATTAGCAGACAGCATGGCAGTAGGTAGCATGTTTAGGACAAAGGACGGCGTATGGGAGACATTATGCTACCTGCAAGCTGCGGCAGGCTTTTCAACCAGCACACGCCAGAGTGAGGATCAACAAGCACGAGGGGAGTCCGTGAGGAGCACGTTGCATAGCCTGTGCGTAGCTTGTGCATAGCTTGTCACGTTGCTGAGCTGCTATGATCCACGAGTTGGCGAACGGAGGCAAAAGTAGGAGCGGACCAGGACTCACCTGGCTTGTTCAACCGAAATAACGGAATCCAGGAAAGACCGAACCAATCCAAACATACCCAGACTAGGAGTCGAAGTGTGTTATTAGACCACCTAACATATCCGGCCTGGTGTGGAAGCATCGGCATCTCGTAGATCCCTCTGTAATGTCACCTTTCAGTGCGGAGGTACATGCTGAACGCTGCAGCACGAGTTGCAGCTGGAGTACAAGTGTTGGAGTCGGTGAGATACACCGCTTCAAAGGACCCCGAGATTGTCCTGTTGGTCGTCAATAATGTACAAGCCAGCTACAGATCATCGTAAAGTCTACTGTGGACGTAGAAAGCTCGAACACCATGCAGTTGTAGACCGCAAGATTAACTTGGCTGAAGCTTGTTGACCTTCAGAATGGATACTGAAGCAAAAGATGTCCAGTCACATTCGTGGAGATTCCAACCAATCATAGCTTGATTTTCTACAGGTTACCTCAGGCAATATGAGATGATGACATCGGGTGGCAGGATACTGGTCCCCGCGGCTAATGGATCTTTCAGGCTAATTCTCACCTAGAACTTTGCAATAAACCTAAGGTAAGTGTCTAGCCTGTGCCATGCCTATAAGACCTCAAGCTTAGGCGGCGTTAGAGTAGGAGCGGCTCGTTAAGTACCGTAAACTGTAAACTGGACCGACAAACGAGTCATGTCTGATGAATGAAGTAACAAGTTCAAGCGCTAAGTTAATCACTAACATCTATGCTAATCTCAGCCACGTTAACTTCCAGCTAAACACGAAAGAGACCTGTAAAACTCCCCTGCCCACCAACATATCGTTCATCAAACGTCGGGGTGCTACCAGCCACAAACCTCAATAAGCATATCTCATAACTTTCTCATCGCTGGATTGCATGATCTTCTTGTTTAGTCGCTTCAACCAGATCTTCATAACCCAGGCGCCTACTGCGGTAACGAACGAAAAGGCAGCTGAAGAAGTCATAGCAATAGTGTATCGTGGTTCGTCGGATGATGGCCACAAGTACTGTCCTGTGTTAGAAATCGTGTTGATAGAGCTCAGAAATGGAAGAAACTTACCGGAGTCCAAATAAACGATACGTTAGCAAGTGTGTTGACGATAGCAAGTGACGATGCTTTCTTCTCCTTCGTTTGACCGCAGGTACTTGATACCCACCCGAGTATAATACTGTTGACGGCGTAGGTACCAATCGCGAAAACGATCATGGCGAAATATCGTGCACCAGTGTTGAGTGTGGCACAGCCAAGGACGAAACCGAAGACAGCAACAGACTTCGCGATGGTGATATGCCATGTTCGTTCGTTGAATCGACCAGACGAATAAGACCAAGCGATCGCGATAACACCGGCAATCACATATGGTGGCATGATAAGAACGAGAGTAATCGTTCTGCTGAAGCCCAGAGTCTCAACTGCGGTAGGGAAGAAGTTCTTGAATCCGTTGGCAGCCAAGTGCATATGTTGCATGAAGGCAAAGAGCCAGAGCTTGGGGTCGGCAGCTGCTTCTTTGAGACCTGCAAAGGCGCTGGTCTTCTCTCTGTGGCCAACAGTGTCACCCTCAATTCTCGATTCAGCCAACAGTCGTTGCTCAGGGGATAGCCACTTGGTGGTGAGTGGGTTGTCGGGAAGAGTGAAGATGGACGCGACAGCGACCAGAAAGGTCACTGCACCTTGAATGATAAAAAGCCATCGCCAACCCGAGATTCCTGCTAGGCCACTCATCTCAAATATGCCAAGAGCGATCAGACCTGCGAAAGCTGTAGCGAGGATGTTGCCGGTGTACAGAATAGAGATTCGTGTCGCAATCTCTCTTCGCGCTGTAGAGGATATAATTAGTGGGAATGACCAAGCAGGGTAATGCTTCACTCACTGTAAAAGATACCAAGGACATACAAGGCGCCAGGGTAGAACGGAGCTTCCACAACGCCCAGGAAGAAGCGAGTCAAAAGCAGACCCTTGAAGTCGTTGGAAAGAGCGGTCAGACCACTGACAACTGCCCAGAGAGCCATGCATCCTGCCATATAGTAGGATGGTCGGCAACGGGTAAGCAGCATGTTGGAGGGCACTTGGCCAAGGATGTAGCCGACAAAGAGGATTGAGACACAGGTTTGGTACTGAGCAGAAGTCAAGTTGAGATCTTCTTCGAGGTTGTCGAGTCTGGCCAGCGCGATGGCATTTCGGTCGAGATAGTTTAGCCAGTACATGCCCCAGAGTGTCTAAACAGCCACCTGTTAGTCTCCATAACTTGAACACGATCTTCTTGGGGTCACTCTTACCGGCATGATGAACATGTCCAGTCGTCTGACTAGTTTGATCTCCACGGGGTCAGTTTTCTTGGCCGAACCAGAATAGTCGCCGGCGAGGTTGCTATTTGGCTCCAGCTCAGAATTTTCAAAGTATTCTTTCTGAATGCTGTCCCCTTTGTTCACGGACGAGCGGCGGCGAGCATCGGAGCGGCGACGAGCGTCGGCGTGAGTCTGGCTGTCGGCCATGTTGGGCGGTCCTAAGCAGGGTGGTGCTGAGGTTGGAAGATGATTGCACGATGGGTTGTTTGGTAAGCCTGCGTGGAAGGCCAAGAAGATGAGTGAGAAACTGCTTGATGTCTGAAGCAAGAGGAATGAGGAATCCTATCTTATATTTGTTCATATTCCCCAGTCCCCAGGATCAGGTGTCTCCTCCACCATAGCCGTCATGGCAAGTGAGATCGTAATTCTCGCCCAGATCATCGCTGATCCGCAGTGATCCGCCTCATAGCATCATGGGGAAGTGGTGAGATCAGCACCAGCACAAAGTGTGCCACGGCGTGGCAGGCTTGGTGCACGTCTGAGGGCAAACTCTGCCGACGAAAGCCCTGGCAGCAGTGGTATCTCCGCTTAGCCCGGCAGTGCTTCTGGTAGGATTATCGCCCACGATAATGAGAAGCACGAAATTGTTCTGGAAGGTTACTAGGAACGATTAGTGACAGCAACTCCCGAGAGCGCCGAGCCCTCCTTCAAGGGAGGCAGTGACGTTGCCAAGCATCTGGTGCTTTTATCTGGCTGAATTGCATGATAGCCCGGGATCTGTATGGATAGAAAGCGATGGGGGATAGACGTTGCAGTGAATGCCAAGGCAGAGCTTGGCATTGAGCGCCGACAACTCCCGCCATCACGACAAGTTTACGGTTTGGAGTCAAGGCCTTCTGGAACTTCCATGCGTCTACCATTTTCGTGCTGCAGCTCAACAAAGTTTCCAATTATCGTGCTCTATTTCAATTGCCAGGCCGAAGCGTACGTAGATCATCTCCCTGCGGCTACCGTCCCCGTCGGGCTTTGACCTAAAAGGCAATGGGGGCTCGGAAGTTGGACTCCTCTGATTCGTCGCGTCTGGTCTTGCTCCAGGTTTGAGCAGTGGTAAATCCAAGAAAGCGCATGTACAAGCCACTGCGCTTGACCATACAATGCTGTTACCCGAATCTACTCGGTGGGATGCTTGTATCTTGGTAGATCTTTCTTCGCCTCTCGTTTGTGCACACTACTGTTAGCTATCCCACACCCCTCGTTCCGGTAGCGATCTATTGGTTGATTTCCACATCTCGCACCCCGTCACATGTGCACTGTCGCTTATCTAAGAGATCAGAGTGTAACTCTACTTTCAGCTGGATCTTTACGCCAGTCTATGGATTCGCTGTTTGATCCATGTCTAGCGGTGGCAACAGCGGTCACGAAAAGAGACGTACCAAAAGACCAGCATCCCGCCAAGTAGCCGCTCGTTCAAGGCATTAGCCGAAGCTAGGATTAGCGTTGTATAAACTCAATATTCCAGCCGTCCAAACCCAGGTTGCAGCGTATTTACAGTCTTGGTACAAGCACTCACTGGTGCATAGGTAAGCATGCCTTTGCTGTGGCAAGGTGCGTGCTTGTACCGAGGTTTTATTATAACTGAAGACTCACATTGCCACTAATCGTGTTGCGCCACGAGCATGAATTGCCTGCAAGACACAATGGCTCGGAGATAGACAACTTCAGACACGGCGTGGAAACCCGAGTCAATATGAAATAGTTGCGGTGTAGGCAAGATATGAACTAAACAGTCAATGTCTTCACAGTCAATGTCTTCACAGTACATGTTAATAGTATTAATCTATCGCAGGAGCATGTACAATAATGTTTTGATGCTGTACCTACACAACACCTCTATCGCATTCGACGTAAGAAGACCGGCATGAATCATGGTTTGCAATATGAATTGCTAATTACATTAATAGGTCTTTTTTTGATTCTGCTTGTGATATCTCATCAATTGACCCAACCGTTAAGCACTGTTGCACTCCGGGTTACCAATGTTGGCCAGCCACGCGGCGGAGTTGAATTCTGAATAGACAGCATCAACTTGTGATGATGCGACGTTGACATCAAAGGTAATTATGCCCTTGACTTCGTACGTGTTCCTGCCAATACCGGTGCCATTCCATCTCCAGGCGATCTGGTTGCAGCTATAAAAGTATCCAAGCGTCGCTACCGATGGGATTGCGGGAGTTTGTGCCTGACCAGCAATGAAAGCTTGCTTGCTTGGGTAGGCATTTACACCGAGCTACCGAACTGTTAGTACGATGGACGATCAAAGGCCCGAGGGGGCAAGAACAGGGACGTACGGGAAGTTTGCCTCCATTAGCATTAATCAGAGTGTTGATGGAGTCCGAGGAGACAAAGAAACTGTCTGAGAGTAACGCGCCGGCTGTCGTGTTGAAGTCGGCACCTTGAGGATTTTCCAGAAGATAGGTGTAGCTATCAATGATAGTGTTGACAGTCGAGTCGCTCAAGCAAGCAGCTTGACCTTTGCCTTTCCATGGACCCCATGTAGGCGAAGCGACTGCGCTTGCCACGAGAAGAGGCAGAGAGAAGATGATAGATTGCAGCATGATTAGTTTCTGGTGTGTTGATTTCTAGTGGTAATAGGTTGATGCTAGGAATGCTTAAGGATGACACACCTCTGTTATGGTTCTTTCAAGATACTTATGTACTCCGAGGTACCTGAGAGCTCAGTGACAAACAAGCTTCCCTCCACCTTGCATCAACAAATCGAAATTGTTTTCCGTCATCATTAATGCAAGGTACGCCTCCGTCACTACGGAAGTGCAAACGGTAGAACGAGGGGAACGTGGCTTACTCGAGATGGAGGCCTAAGGGAATGTAGAGCTGACAACCGGAATGGGAACACACTTGCATGAAGAGTGTTGTCATCGGGACTGCCTGACCTATCATGTAAGGGGACACGCCAAGTGTCAGCTAACGCCACCGAAGCGACTCTGATTGAACTTGGCGATCGTGAGCTTCGTGAACGTCATCATTCCGCATAGTTCATCAAGCAAATCCACCAAGTCCAATCATCGTGAGCGGTCGATCAAGCTCGACACGGCTCGCTGCTTCTTTGAATGCCTAATAATATCATGCATGTCTCAATGTCTATTCAGACCTTGTAAGCGGTGGCTGAAGTCCTTCGCAGGTATGTCCTGCACCTTTTCTGTCTTGCGCAGCTCGACGCCAGACCTCTTCTCCCAGCCAACCAAGCATTTGGTATGGTCAGATTGAGGTTCGACCTGCGCTAGGGCGTCCGAAAGGTACCGCTGAATCAAATCCGGCATTTCAGTCTGAAATCTGCTGCGCTCCATAAACTCTTTTGTGATTCCAAGGTCCTTTACGAGCAATGCTAGTCCAAAACCAGAGTTGTACTGCTTCGTCAAACCGTCCCGCCGGAACGTGTCGAGAGTGGGAAAGCATACCCCTACAGCCAAGTTCGTTAATCATGTACGGGGAGATTGTTGCTTCAGACATACCTGTTCCTACATTAAGACAATCAATCATCTTCTGCGGGTCCAGGCCGAACTTCTGACCAGTGACGAGCGAATCGCTCAACGCAATAATGCTGCTTGCCATAATATAGTTGTTGAGCGTTTTCATGGCGTGCCCTGCCCCAAGCTTACCCATGTGAAAGATGTAGCCTGCCATTGTTTGCAGCACAGGTTTCACTTTCTCGTATGCAGCCTCTGAATCCGTGCCTACCATCAGGGTTGATTCCCCTGCATCCGTCGCACGCATGTACGTTTGGGTTATCGGTGCATCCACTAGTTGCAGGGAGTGCTCTGCGAGCTCTTTGCCTAACGAGACAGTATCGAAGGGTGATGACGAAGAGGTGTCAACAACAATCGTGCCAGATTTGAGAGCTTTGGCTATGCCGTTGTCACCGAAGAGAACTTCCCTTACCACTTTACCGTGTGGCAGCATGGTCACGATTATTTCACATTCTGAGAAAGCATCAGCTTTGCCTTGCGACGCGACTGTATTCTTCCACTCTTGCGCAGCACGGTCTGCGCGCGCAGTGTCGGCATCGTGCACGACTAGTTTGTATCCAGCTTTTGGCAGATTTGAGGCCATTGAGAAGCCTGCATTGCCCAGGCCGATGTAGCCCACGTGTTGCACTCCATCGGCCGCAATTTGACCATTTGGCGGCATCTTCCGTATCAGAGTCGTTCTTGCTTCGGGAGGCTTGTTTTCCCTGTATGTGCCGAGTTCAACTTTCCTACCAGAGCAGCGAGCAAAGCAATGTCGTGCCCTTGACAGGGATGCCCTGGATATGGCTTCCTTATATCAACACTCGCTGCGGAGAACGTTTCGGCTTTGCGGAGAAGCATAGCATCAGTAATCTTAGGTAGACATGTTCGGCTCGGCTAACGTTTCATACTTGTGTCTGCCAACCCGTTGGAAACCCTGGTTTAAAGACGTCAATGAGGTAATCGTGCTAAGGACATATGCTTTAGAGGCCACCCCTCCACGAACTAAAGTCACCCACGCGTTCCTGAAACAAAGTGTTAAGTTGTGCACTATTCCTTTGCCTTTTTCAAGTCCGTAGCAGGAACAGCAGTCATTGAATTTCTGTCGACGAGATAGCTACTGGTAACAGATCTGGCCTGATGCGCACATCTTGGATGGGGGCAATGCGTAACTCAGCAGAATGCAATTCACGTGGGAGACACGACATCACGTGCAGCTATCGCGTCGCTTCCTCGACTAAAATTGTTTGCTTCGTCACTCCCTCAGTGTACCCATTCAGGTATCACTCAATTACTGCCTCGAAATGTCCCAGTCCATGTCATGCACTACTCGCTATTACCACCTCCTGACGCCGTGAAGCCACCATATCTTACGAGAGCAGAAGTATTGACACAGCCGTAGTTCGGAGCATAGCAATTAGATTTTGGAGCGAAAGGGTGATGACCATGACCGGACTCAGCCTCAAGCAATCAAGATGGGCGCCATCCTCACAAAGACTAAGCAGTGGAAATTACCAACATCTCAAGGGCAGTGTATCCAACCCAAACTTTGCAGCGCCACTACCGCGAAAGTCATCAGGCGAGAAACGGCAGCTGGCTCAGATTCAAGCATATCAGCATGTCCTGAAGTCACTCAGACGGCTGAAGTGGAAGTCGACGACCTTGTTGTTCTGCCACCACCGGGCACTCACACAACAGACAGACAATGTCATCTGCGACATTAACTTTCCGCTTACTTCCGACACGGGCAAAGCCAATGCAGCAGAGATCATGTTCAAAGTCGACTTCTTTGAGTACTATGCCTTGCTGGAGCGAGTCCTTGTCCACTTATTGGCTTGCTACGGCATGGTCATTAGTGCTGACCATACCACGGGCACGGTGCCAGCACCACTCGCAGAGAAGGACCTCAACCGCAGCGTCCATTCCGATGCATACACGAACGAAAACAGCATCATCGGCAACTCCGTTGCTTTTCACGGCTATGCCCATCGCTTCCACGCTAACGTTCTAGCCGCGCTCGACCGTCCGTCCAACCCTCTCCATCTCATCCTTGGCACCGGCCGAGTCCGCCAATATCTTGGCATCGCGAAAGAGTTTCGTAATCGATGGAAAGAGGCTGAGCTCGAGACCGCAGACAGTCAGGATCAGTTCGCAGGTTTGCACAGCAGCTATCATAGGATACTGGTCGACCTCAAACTAGATGAGATGTTGGCAGTGCTCCTATCTGCCCTGGAAGAATCGAGGTCCGTTGCTAGCCAACATCTTGCCTCCATTCACGGTTCTGTCGAAGTTGATATGGTCGGTGCGGATGATGACGACGCATGGAACGAGTCTATGGTGGTAGAAGACGCGATGGACTGGGGTTGATGCGCTGTAATGCGGCAAAGAGCGCGGCACGGGGGACTTCATGCTGGCCTTTGACGTGTATAGGAAATAAGAAATGGTTGAGCGGACATCCGATGCTGCAATGGAGACCTTGAATCAGTGTACGCATCTTAAGAAGCGGGAACCATGTGCACCGATCGTAAGAGCGTCCCTCGGGACACGACCCCAATTTGCTAACAGCTTGCAATGAATAGACGAGAACGGCCAGCCCCTTAACTCTGCCGAGCCTATTTACATCCGTGGTGCGCTGCAAGTCACACCTTCGCCAGTTTCACAGCTTTACGCAGATCAAGAGTTGTCGGCAACCCCGACGCCGTCTTTACTGTTTTCTTAACTTGTGCCGTGCGTGGTGTGGACTCAGGCTCGTAGACTCTGCTTGGTTGGTTGGCGGGCGGCCGTGATTTGTTAGCACGCGCTTAAGGGGTGCTCGTGGCACGAACGACGATTGACAGGGCTGTTGCGTGTGCTAGGGAGGCAGCGAGGCTAAGTAGTGAATTGGACTAGTAAGTACGTGCAAGTATATATAGCTCACACGTCTTGCCGTCATGGAAGCACTGGAAGGCCGTATCATTCATGCCTCAGCTATTGTAAGTTCGCTCAAAGTAACACCATTGCACGCACGTCCGATCTGTCCTGTAATGTTCGAGGCTGGACCCAGTCTCTCGTAGGACAGCTGGTACTCGAAGACTCAGACAGTCGAGTCCTCAATAGCGGCTCGTTCTCCCTCCTTCTTATCACTCTGTGCCTGATCAGAGTGGCCAGAAATCCTCCTGACTGTGCCAGTTGTCATGCTGTTAGAAGATGCCTAACCTTCTATAGCCTGACTCCCACTAGTCGGTGTCCCCGCCGCACCAGTGCCGCCACCGGCCCCGGACGCACCAGGACCTTCCCTGCCCAAGTTGACGTCTCCTTCTCCTTCGTGACTGAGTACGACACCCAACTCGTCCTTCAGGATCTGCGACAAGGTCGTGCCGTCTCGTAGATAAGTCCACTGGCCACCACCAATTTGTCCATCGTCGCCGACGGCGCCATGCGAGCCATCAGTGTCCTGTTTAGAGTCCATTCCGCCGCTCGTCTTCAAGACCCAGTCGAATCGCTTCGGCCCACTGACTGGGCTCGAAAGCCAGATCTGCTTGTTGGGTGGCTGCTTGTTCAGGATATAGGTCCCTTTGTCTGGGTGTTCGATGGTGAAGACTCCAGCCTGTAAGCACTCGTTAGCATGTCCTCACTGCAAGATCCCGCTCATGGGTAGACATACACTGTACTCCACCTCCAGGCCCTGCTGCGCATCCTTATCAGCCACCTCCTCCATAGTCAGTTGCAGAGTATTCAGGTATTGATCCGCAATCTCATGGAACTCGGCATCCGGTAGGTCAACAGCTTCTACCTGGTTATCATTGTTGTTTTGCGGGTTCGGGGGTTCAGGGTCGGAGGAAGATGGCGATAGTCCTTTCCGACTGGGGTAATAGATTGTGAATGGCCGCGTGTCAGCTCTCTGAACTGGTGGGTTTCTCTGCTGTTGTATTCGGGTAACGCCGGTTCCCACACGGCGGGATATTATATTGCCTTGAGAGACGCTTGAGCATTGTCGGCTTACTGCTCGCGAGGCAGAGGCTTTGGCACCTGAGCGTGCTGAGAGAGTGCTGAAGGCCTTCATATTGTTGAAAATTGAATAGCTGATGGCGACTGCTCTGGGTTTCAGGCAACTATAACTATCAGACAAGCAGCGTCAGAAGTTTTCCCTCGAAGAAAGCGTTGAGACAAAGAAGTGACACCTCGTCCCTGGTGCTAATTGATCCGTTCGAGCTACCCATCATCCTCAAGCTTCTGGAATGACGAAAGGGGCCGACAAAAGTCGGAAGGTTTAGCCGGGTTGCAGTACGACCACAGTCGTCTCGCCAGATGTTGCTCTATTCCTCAACGAGGCCTAAACTTTCCTGGCCCTGGAGGTTCTCTTTAGGCCCGGGAAGCTTACTTGTTTTAGTGTCTAGGTATAGAGGAGGATTATCACGATATATAGCGCTTCATAAACCTACTACGAATATATATCTCTGCCGCAATGTTTGTCGCGAAACGGGTACCTACATGCACCGATGACGGTGGGCACGAGGCGCATCTACTCCGGGACAGAGAAGCTCACTGGACTGCGTTGATGGACTACTTGCAACAACGCTCCATGGGCGCTGAACAGTGCTCGACCGAGCCACATCCCCAGCTAGGGCCTTAGATTAGCTACTAGAGTCAAGGAAAGCAGGGCAATCAGAGCGTTATACTGAGGTGGGATGGGGAATATGCACAGCATGACACCCAACCTTGACAAGACATTGTCAAGCACCATTGGCCTTCGTTTTCAATGCTAGTCTGAGAGAGCTGCGCGTGCTCAGCTAGTGGCACGGCTGAACCCTACGCATAGATTGAGGTTGAAATCTACCATGTTGCTCCAGTAGAGAGAAAGCAATGTTATGACACACAGTCTTACAATCGTTGTTTACATTGGCCGATCAGGGTTAAGAGTCATTTCATTCTACTCCGTCACTATTTATTCTGCAATTGCCATTTTCTCATAAACACATCTGTACATGGTATCTCTGGCATCAAACCAATCGAGCTTCTGATAAAACCCTATGCCGCCGTCCCATGCTTCGCAAAACGATCGTAAACCATGCATACATCAGCCGTAAACATCAACCTGCCTTTTCTAGGCCTTTCCCAAAGCTCTGAACCTTGCATCCTTCGCAAAAAGGGGTATTATGCACATGATGTCGTTCATGACGCTTTCGTACGAATCTGCACTTCGACCACCCGTTTTCCTTCTGCCTTATCTGTAGCATCCTGCGCCGATCAAGAAGAGTCCTCAAGCTTCGTCACCGACTCCAGTTCGCCACGACATGCGCCTATCCTGCTTGACTAAGCACCGTTTCTGGCATCATTAGCATCGATCTTCCCTACCCCCTCAGATGCATGTGCCATGTCAGCTTCCTTTGCGGATTTCTTTGGCTTCTTATCCCTCTTCAGGTGGTTAGTGTCGTTTGGCACAGAATCCTTCTGTGCTCGTCGCACGATACCACCCGTGACAGGCAGCAACGATCCCTCACCCACAAGGTAAGAGTCGACTTGTCTAGCACACATCCTGCCTTCGTTGATACCCCACACGATGAGCGACTGTCCTCGGCGGCAGTCACCAGCCGCGAACACTCCCGCCAGGTTGGTGTCATACTCACCTTTCGGAGTCTTGATGTTCTTTCGCGCATCGAGCTCAACATGACCTTCGAAAAGTCGGTCGTCCGGTCCCAGGAAACCCATGGAAAGCAGCACTAGATCTGCTGGGAAGAACTGCTCCGAGCCTTCGACAGGCTTCATGTCCCAGCCACCGCTACTCGTTTTGGTCCAGTTGACTCGTGCAGTCTCGATACCGGTCACTCGGCCGTCTTCTGTGGTGAACTCCTTGGTCATGACGCAGAACTCCCGCGGATCCTTGCCATAGTGTTGCTTGACCTCAGTGTGACCGTAGTCAACCCGGTAGATTCTTGGCCATTGTGGCCATGGGTTGTCGCGCGCTCGCTCTGGTGGTGGCTGCGGCAGCAACTCGAAGTTGGTGACCGACTTGGCGCCATGTCGGATGGACGTACCAATGCAGTCATTACCAGTGTCACCACCACCAATAACCACAACGTGCTTGTCCTTGGCCGATATGTACTTGCCGTCATTCAGCTCAGAGTCGAGCAGCGATTGCGTGTTGGCGTGTAGGAACTCCATAGCAAAGTGAACACCAGAAGATTCTCGGTTCTTGATCTTGAGATCTCGAGCGACCTGAGCACCTGTTGCGATGATAACAGCGTCATTGGATTGTCGCAGCGACTCAAGGGTGATGTCGCCTTCGGGCCCAACTTGCACTCCGGTGACCCATTTGACACCTTCAGCAGCCATGAAGTCCACTCTTCGCTGGACGATTCGCTTGTCGAGCTTCATGTTGGGGATGCCGTACATGAGCAGACCACCAACTCGGTCGGACTTCTCGTAGACGGTAACCTCGTGACCGGCTCGGTTGAGCTGATCAGCTGCGGCCATACCCGCAGGTCCAGATCCGATGACAGCAACCTTTTTGCCGCTTCGGACGTCAGGCGGATCAGGGACCATCCAGCCCATCTCGAAGCCCTTGTCAATGATGGCACATTCGATCGACTTGATGCCAACGGGGTCCTCGTTGATGCCGAGAACACAAGCACCCTCGCAAGGCGCGGGGCAGACACGACCTGTGAACTCTGGGAAGTTGTTGGTCATGAGCAGTCTGTTGAGTGCATCCTTCCATTGTCCTTGCTGTAACACATGTTAGTATGCGCTAGACCACTGAGCCAGAGAAAACTTACAAACACCAACTCATTCCACTTGGGAATGATGTTCGAGATAGGGCAACCTGTATCAGATTGGCAAAATGGGACACCACAGTCCATGCACCTTGCAGCTTGATACTTGAGCTCGTCTTCGTTGAGTCGCGACGACAGCTCGGCATAGTCCTTGACTCTTGTCTTAGCTGGTCGGTACTTTTCGCTGCGTCGAGTGTACTTCATGAAACCTCGAGTCTTGTCGAGAACAAGATTGGATTTCTCTTTGGCCTTCTTGGCGTCGCCGTTCACACCCTCTTCAATATCGAGCATGTCGGCCTTCTTCGCCTCCTTGGCTTCTTTGTCGTGAGCCTTCTCACGCTGCTCCTGGTGCAGGTTTCGAACTGCTTGACCTGGCAGAATTGGCAATGGATATTCAGCCTTCTTTGCTTCCGCGGCCGCCGCGGCTTGTTCCTGCAGAACTCGCTTGTAGTCAACTGGCAGAACCTTAACGAATCGGTGCAGAGCACGGTTAAATTCGAGCAGAATTCTGGCAGCCAACTCAGAGCCAGTGTAGTGGTGGTGATCCTCGATCATGCCTCGTAAGAAAGCAATCTCAGATGGGTCGTCAACACCAGAGACTTCGACCATCTCCATGTTGATCTTGCTGTGGAAGTCTTGGAGCTTGTCAAACACGTAGGCGATACCACCAGACATACCAGCAGCGAAGTTACGACCAGTACTGCCAAGAACGACGATTCGACCGCCAGTCATGTACTCACAGCCGTGATCACCCACGCCTTCGACAACTGCATTCGCACCAGAGTTTCTGACAGCAAATCGCTCGGCGGCAACACCTCGGAAGTAGCAGTCACCCATCGTAGCGCCATACAAGCAAACGTTGCCAATCAAGACATTTTCCTCAGCTTTGTATGTGGCTGCTCGTGGTGGGTATATGATCAGGCGGCCACCTGACAGACCCTTGCCGATGTAGTCGTTGGCATCACCTTCGAGCTCGAGAGTCACGCCAGGAGCCAGATAGGCACCGAATGATTGACCAGCTGAGCCTCGGATGTTGGCGTGAATTGTGTCCTTGGGCAGGCCTGCCTCACCATAGCGCTTGCTGATCTGGTAGGAGAGAGTGGCTCCCAGAGCTCGATCGGTATTGACAATATCTGTCTCGATCCTGCATGGCAGTCCCTTTTCCAGTGCTAGCTCGGACTCGGCGATGAGTTTGTTGTCAAGTCGAGTGTGGAGCTTGTGGTCTTGCTTTCTGACATTATAGGTGGCTACACCAGGTCGGATAGAGTGAGCAGGAGTCAGGATCAGAGACAGGTCGAGGTTGGTTGTCTTGGGAGTCCTAAGGTCCTCCCGGACTCGCAGAAGCTCTGCTCGGCCAACCATCTCGTTGACGGTTCGGAAACCAAGCCTGGCCATGATGGCTCGGAGCTCATTCGAGATGTAGTAGAAGAAATTGATGACATGCTCGGGCGTACCTTCGAACTTCTTCCTTAGTTCTGGATCTTGAGTGGCAATGCCAACAGGGCAGGTATTCACTGTAGTAGAGGTTAGCAAACGAGAACATGGGTTATGACAGGCACGGAAACTCACAGTGACACTTCCTCATCATGATACAACCCATAGCGATCAGGGGAGTTGTAGCAAACCCCCACTCCTCGGCGCCAAGCAGACACGCAACAGCAACATCACGACCAGTACGAAGCTGACCGTCAGTCTGCACAATGACTCGTCCTCGCAGATCGTTGAGCACCAGAGTTTGATGAGTCTCAGCAAGACCCAACTCCCAAGGAAGACCGGCATATTTGATACCAGTCCATCGAGAAGCACCAGTACCACCGTCGTGACCAGAGATCAGGATGTGGTCGGCCTTAGCCTTAGCGACACCAGCTGCGACGATTCCGACGCCAACTTCAGAGACAAGCTTGACTGACACACGAGCTCTTGGGTTGGAACATTTGAGATCGTAGATCAGCTGTTTCAGATCTTCGATGGAGTAGATGTCGTGATGTGGAGGAGGCGAGATTAGACCGACGCCTGGGGTAGAGTGTCTGGTTCTTGCGATGGGCCCAGAGACCTTGTGACCTGGAAGCTCACCGCCCTCACCAGGCTTAGCGCCTTGCGCCATCTTGATTTGCAGCTCATCAGCGTCGGCAAGGTAGTTTGAGGTAACACCAAATCGTCCGGAGGCGATCTGCTTGATGGCAGACCGCATTGAGTCACCATTCTCCATGCTAAGGGATCGCTCTGGATCTTCACCACCCTCACCAGTATTAGACTTGCCGCCAAGTCTGTTCATTGCAACGGCCAAAGTCGAGTGCGATTCCATGGAGATAGAGCCGTAGGACATGGCACCTGTAACGAATCTTCGAACAATCTCCGTCCATGGCTCGACCTGGTCGATTGGCACAGGCTGCGTCTGCTCGAAGTCGAAATCAAGCATGCCTCGAAGCGTACAGCTTTTGATAGATTCATACTCGGAGAGTGAGTATGCCTCGTATGACTTGTCGTTCTTTGTGCGCACAGCATCCTGAATGTTGGCAATGCTGGTTGGGTCGTTGATATGTGGTTCGCCACCATCACGCCAGTGATACTCGCCAGATTCTGGCAGACCTGGGATACCCTTGACATGTCTCGCAGGGAAGCCCTTCTCATGCAGAGCAAAGGCATCTTGAGCGATGCCCTCGAAAGTGACACCTCTGATTCTGGTAGCTGTACCAGTAAAGCATCGATCAACGACGGTGTCGTCAACACCAAGAGCTTCAAAGATCTGAGCACCTTTGTAGGACTGGAGAGTACTGATACCCATCTTGCTCATGACCTTCAGAATACCACCGTCGCAGGATGATTTGTAGTTTGCAATCACTTGTTCGTTGGAGAGCTTTTTCTTGATCAAGCCCTGTCTATTGAGCTTGAGGATACACTCCATTGCCAAGTAGGGATTGATCGCGTCGGCACCATAGCCAACAAGCACGCTCATGTGGTGGACCTCACGGGCCTCAGCAGATTCGAGAATTAGGGCAACCCTTGATCGCCACTTGTTTCGAATTAAGTGGTGGTGGACAAGACCTGTAGCGAGCAGCGTTGGAACAGCAACTCGCTCTGGACCAGTAGCCCGATCGCTCAGAATGATGATTCTGTTCCCGTTGTCGATGGCGGCAGTCGCCTCATCCGTGATTGTGTCAAGAGCCTCCATGAAGCCATCGATGCCAGACCACTTGTCGAATGTGATGTCAATGATCTTAGCGGTCCAGTCCTTGTGGACCTTATGCATGTTCTTAATGGCGTTGAAGCTCTCAATCTCCAAGATTGGCGAAGGCATGAGCAAGCGGCCGCACTGCGATGCATCCATCTCCAGAAGATTGCCTTGAGGACCAACGTAGCACTCCAAAGACATGACAATCGCTTCTCGGATGGGGTCGATGGGAGGGTTCGTGACTTGTGCGAAGAGCTGTCGGAAGTATTCGTACAGCACCCTCGGCTGCTGAGCTAGACATGCTAAAGGAGTATCATTACCCATAGATCCCAAAGCTTCCTTGGAATCGGCAGCCATGGGACCAAGCAAGAGAGAGACCTGCTCGAAGGAGTAGCCAAAGACACGCAAAAGAGGGTCCTCCTGGATAGAATGTTCGGAGAGCGTCCAGCCAAGATCCTGCTTTTTAGAGACGTCCTCGACAACATTTGGCAGCTTGAGCAAGTGCTTGTCGAGCCACTGCTGGAAAGGCTGTCTCGTAGCAACTTGGTGCTTCAGTTCTGCGTCATCGATAATTCGACCAGCTTGTGTGTCAACCAGCAACATCTTTCCGGGCTGCAGCCGGCCCTTTTGAATGACTCTCTCTGGTTCAATAGCGATTGTGCCGACTTCCGAAGCGCAGATAATCCGGTCATCGTCGGTTACGTAGAATCTGCAAGGACGTAGGCCGTTGCGGTCGAGGTTGGCACCACAGTATCGTCCATCGGCGAATGTGAAGAGCGCTGGACCGTCCCATGGCTCCATCAGGCAAGCTGCGTACTCGTAGAAAGCCTTTTTGTCGGCGTCCATGGCCTGGTTACCTTGCCATGCTTCTGGTACCATCATCATAACGGCCTCTGGTAGAGACATGACTCGGTTCATGACCAACAGTTCGAGCACGTTATCAAAAGCAGCTGAATCAGAACCACCGTCTTCGACGATTGGGAAAAGCTGTTCCAACTCTTCGGCGAAGAGGTCCGACTTCAGCACACCTTCTCTTGCTCTCTGCCAGTTCTTGTTACCTCGCAGAGTGTTAATTTCACCATTGTGGGCAAGCCATCTGAGCGGCTGCGATCTGTCCCAAGATGGAAATGTGTTGGTGCTGAATCGAGAGTGGACCAGGGCGAAGTGACCTTCATAGTCTACTGATACTAAATCATGATAGTACTGGTAGACCTGGACCGGCGCGAGTTGGCCTTTGTAAACAATGTTTCTGTTGCTGAGGGAGCAAATATAGAACCACGGCTTCCACCGTACGTCGTGGGAGACCTTCTTCCTGAGCACATATAGCTGTCTTTCAAACTCCAGATCATTGAATGACTCGGGATCTGTGTTGTTGGGCTTGTTGCCATCACCATATGCGGACTTTAGCACCACAAAGGGCTGTAGTATTATTGGCTCTCTCGACTGAGCGGCAGGACCAAGCAAGGTCGAGTCTCTAGGCACTTCTCGCCAGCCCAGAGTTCGCAGGCCCAGCTCTTCCGCGACTTCTTCGAAGGAAGTGGTTGCTTCCTTCATCATTTCGGTATCGGGCTTGAAGAAAAGGTTGCCGGCGGCATATTGACCTTGAGGAGGGAGTTCTATGCCGACTTCTCGGGCGAAATTCTTGACGAAGAACTTGTGTGGGATGGAGGTCATCACACCGGCGCCGTCACCGTCTCGTGCATCAGACCCGACGGCGCCTCTGTGTGTCATGTTGCATAGTAGGTTTCGTGCTTGGGTCAACTGTTAGCTGATGGCGCTTTGTTTGCTCTTATCGTAATCACTTACCATCGCTGACGATCTTGTGGCTCGGCTTGCCTTTGATATTGCTAGGCTAGGGTTAGCTGAAGCTCGTGTTTTGAGTGGGTTTTCACGTACGCAGCAAAGCCTACACCGCAAGCATCTTTCTCTAGGCTGGGGTCATAAAGACCCTGCTTCGCGGGCAGAGCCCCTCCCCAGCCATAGCCCTTCTCGGGCTGGTATGGAGTGTACTCTTCCTTCTGTTCAACCTCGCCGTTGTTCGTGATTTGTGCGGTGTCCTCCACGACCAGACCCATTCTATCGTCGACTTGCGACGTTGATGCGGACAGGTTGCTAAGCTGAAGGAGCGTGTGGCAAGCTCAGGGTACTGCCGTTGTCGTCTATCAAACAGCTGAGGAAGGCTGTTTTGGGCGGGTACGCAGGATGGTGGCAAGAGGAAAGAGGAACACAAGAATTATTTTCTTCTCAAACAATTGAAGCAGAAATGGGCCGGTCACTAGCACGAGGCGACTCTCTTTCTAGCGCTGGACAGGCAGGCACGACACCATGTGTATTCTGTGTACAGAAAGAAATTGCTACAAGTGGGGTTTGCGCGTCGCAGAAGCATGCGGTACCGGCTGGCAAATGGCAGGCAAGAGAATGCAAGCAACACCGTGACTATCATGCCCAGACGTGCTCTCGGTGGAGCTGGAATAGGTCATAGACTTTTGAGCTCAACTGCTCGCACGCACTTCACTTCACCGGCAAAAAGAGTTGACCTGCCGGGCATGATCTGCTTGTGAGAGTTATTGCAGACCTGGCCTCTGCCATAGCTCACTCTATACTATAACCAATGATGAAGCTCAATTCATGGATAAGCACATCGCTACGTGCTCGCACAAGCACTAACCTCGCTTTAATAGCTGCTTGTGCGGGTTCATGCAGCAGGAACTCATAGGCCCGTTGTGGGCCGTCATGGATGCATCTGAGATTCGGCACTGATAAGGCACGGAAGGCCAATCAGAGCGAAGATTATCGGTTAAGTGCTTCGAATACATCTCGTCCTCGAATGCCTGGCCTAGAAGCTTCCCACTCACAGCTCGGTCAGCTCTCTGCCTTCTCGCGCCTTCTTGGACTTCAACACTGAGACTGTTCTGTGTCATGGTTTCCTCCTTTCGCTTGCCAACTGTGTGCTTCGTGCTTCCGTGCATCCACTCAGTAAATGAATGAGAAGCAGGAAATTGACATGTGAAAGCTTGATCTGCCTCAGAGGGCCGGGTAATTCTCGTGGCATTCGCCGCTGGCATTTCTCGCGGCCTTCCGAGGATGAGATCGACCCGAGGGAAGGCGACGATCAAACATTATGGACCCCAGCATCCTGATATCCGATTACAAGGTAATGTGCGAATTGTCGTGCCATTACCAGCATGGAGAACTCCTATGGGGTCCTATTGGAGGTCAAGCAACGATTTGCAATGAGGGTTGCAAAAGGCTGACGGAGATTCTCCTCGATGATTGACCTTCACAGTCAACATGTTACTGCTTACGGGACGCTTCTGCGGCAAAGGGCATCGAGGCGCATGCACCCCACGTCTGATCCTGCCCTTCTCTGTGTCAAGCGAAGAGTAGCTTCGACGTGGCAAGCTGGGCAGATCTGGGAAGAAAGCCAGTCGAACATGGCCCCGAACACAAAGTGCTTTCCACTGCAGCCCGTGCCGAAAGCTGCACATGGCTGCTCCAGCTCACCAATGAACACCGCGCTAGTGTTTGCATGCCGGAAGGACGCTAAAAAGGATCTGGCCGATGTCGCACAGCCGTTGTGGATTGGTCAGGACGTACCGTAGTGTTTCATCTTGCAGGATCATCGACAAAGACCCTGTGGGAATGGCAATAACTCAATTTGTGCGACCAGGGACTGCTCATCACAGATCACGTCTGAAGGAGCTGAGTGTGACGCCTGGCATAGCCTGCCAGGACGAGGTGCTTGATATATGCCATGCCTATTGGGTCTGTGTTACTCGAGCGTCTCGGCAGCTACGCAACAGGAATCCCCTATCGCACAAGTACGGTACATCTTACTTATAGCATGACCAATCTCACGAGATGTCAAATGGGGTCAGGTTTGGTCATTGTCCTCCACAATTGGACCCCGAACCTTCATCTCGGTACAACATCATGGTTCGGATGCGTCGGTAACGCGTGAATTCCCCGATGTGCTCCTTTACCGTACCTCTGGCACAGGGCGTATGACTTGTCGGCCTCTTGGCCGTTCCTCAAGCACACAGCGCCAATAATTCACAGAGGCTTTGCAACTGCTGTTGTGAAGGAGCACAGCGGACAGGTTAGAAACAGGAGCGCCCAGCCGTCAATCGAAGCAGTCGTATTTCACTGCATACAAGAGCCTCGCCTTGTAGCATAGTCCTAACTCATGACTATCCTAAATGACGGCCATGTAGAACTTGTACAGATATATCAGAATCCCACGTTCCCGCTTCACTGCAACGACGGAACAAGCATAAGTGACCCCAACCAAGCCTCGATAATGACGATGTCCCCACCACAGAATTGCAGGCGCAACACTGGCGATCAGTAGTCATGGCCTCGAAACACCTTCATTGATTTCCCACTCCATCAGTTGCAGGTCCCGGTTGAATTCGACTAGAGTAGTCTGTGCAGCCGCGGTAGGAGAGACTACGCCCTGCTCTTCGCTGCTTGGGCACTTGGCGGCCTCCTGCAAGCACTATTAGCAGCCCTGCCGCATTTGTCCTTCTAGATCTTGACTTGCACGATAGGCACGGACTCTCCGAGTACTGAATGGGCGACCGGTGAGCTTAGCGTGCTTGCCGAATATTGTTGGCATCTGCACCGTAGTTCTCGTTCACGTCTAGACCGCTCGATATTTCTCCCTTTCGTTCCTGCCACCTCCTCACGCGCTCTGCGCCCTCCTCTCGACGAAGAAGCCAGCGTCCGGTTTTCGTTCCATCTTCACCTCCGTCTTGCTTAGCGGCTTGTCAACCTCGCTGACAGCGATCAACTCCTTAACTCTCATGATTTGACCTGCTACCGCCGGGCTCACAGGATGAAATACTGTAGACATTCTTTTGCGTAGACCGAGGGCTTTGAGCACTTTTGCGCTTTTGCTGGGCAGACCGATCGCGGACCGCATGAGGGTTATGCGGAAGTAGGATGACATTTTGACAATGGACTTGACGGTGGAGCTCGAATGCAATCGAAGGGGCGTGGCCTAGATGGTTTGGAGTAGTGTGGTTCTCTGATATGGGGAGTTGTTGGAAGGTGATTGAAGCCAATCTGCTACGCGCCAGTATGCTACAACTCTAACAAGGGCGAGCGCAGGGCGCGGCAACGTCGGTCAACTGTTGGAAAAGGCTGTCGCTGTGAGCGAAGTTCGATGATGACTTGCTACTTACTAGACCTGACTTCGCTCGCGAATGGAGGTCATCACAAGGCTGTCACGGCGAGGCTACTACCACTACCAACCGTGACCATGAGCTTTTGCCTGAAGCAGCCATAACCGGCAGACCTTCCACTTGATGTTTTTGTGAAGTGGGGTACGCAACACACCTTGCTCCTACAGGCACGTAGAGCTGGATGAGAACTAGTCACTTATCCGAGAAGCAATGCGAGTATCCAAAGGTAGATTGTCATCGTATACTATCTACAGACCTCCTTGGTAAACAATAATGAGCTGTGGAAAAGTGGGTCGCTTAAATGACGGTTTTGAGGGGTAATGCCGTTACAGCTCTCCGCACGCGTTTCGCCTTTGAGGTGCCCCCCAGTATCGTCTATCTTAGGTATATCTCCCCTAGACTCATCAGTGTAGTAGGTGTTTACAGCTTTCAAATGACAATCAAAACCAGGCCCACTTTTCTATAGCTTATTGTTGTTTACTAAGGAGGTCTGTACACGATCTGGCCGCCGTCCTACCAGTCTTAGTTGTTGCAGCTGCCTGGATTAGCCTTAAACCGCTGCTGCCACTCAATCATCCATTCCTGCACGAACTGTGCCTCCATGGCCTGTGCATCTCTCACTGGCGCTGGTGGCAGTCCAGCCGTAGTCTCGTTAGGGAAGACTCCATTCTCATCCCAGTGATGTACTGCGCCTTCGATCAATATCAATGGCTGACTGACCGTGCTACTATCATTCAGACGATCCGGCACGTCTAACGTCGCAAGAGGCGATGCAGCTCTCCATGGATCGGCTTCACCACCAACTATGGCAAGTCTTGGATATGAGATGTTGAAACCGCCATATTTGTTGACACGCTCGACCTCAGGTGGACCTGTGATGTTGAAGGCGTAGTTACAGACAAGCATGTTGTAGGGGATGGTCACTAGCCTGCTAATTAGCGATAGCGTGTTTGCAGGCACTGTCGACCCAGATTGAAGGTAACCCCATTCGGTGCAATACTGATACGCCCATGACAGGCTATTGTAGTTGCTGATCGACTTGTCAGTGTACTTCGGATCTGAAGCATTGTGGTTGCCGTAACATTCGTCCAAAGTCGTATCGCAGCTAGCAGTAAAAAATGGGATACTGAACCCTATCCAGTTGAGCATGGGCATCGTTAAGTCGGATGATTCGTTGCCCCAACCACCCGCTTCAATAAGCCTGGGCACTTCGGAGGCGAGCTGTGACGAGCTGTTGTACAGATCTTGGTTGCTGGTAATGTTGCCGCAGTAGTTGAAGAATGTCGGATCGTTGACCGCTGGATCCCAATTTCGACTTTGCCAATAGCCAAAAAGTGAACCGATCTGGTTCGCAAGGTCATCCTTGTAGGTGAACCCGCTGGCATTGAATGCAGCTTTGAAATTGTCAATCGTACTGTTGTCGCCGCTCCTTAGAATATTGTCCATGATATTGATCAGCTTGCCTTGGATGCCCACACAATCTGCGGGAGCATATTTCCTCTGTGCTTCATAATATTCCCAGAAATCATAGATAGCTTCTGTGACTCCCGAGGATGAGATAGCACCCCAGTATACGTCCGGATACTGTATCCGAAGGAATGCCACGAGAGCACCAGCGTATGATCCTCCATACGCAATGTACGGTGTTCCCGGTGCTGTCAGATTCATGCCTTCCATTCCAGGGAATACCACATGCTGCGCGAAGTACGCCTGATCTGCCATTGCTTGCTCAGTGGTCAGAAAGCGAAAGTTCTCGGTGGTCAGGTTCGGAGTTGGGAAGCTTGTTCCATAGTATCTGTGCTCCAGGATCACGCCAATGCCTCCGGTCGCTTCTGCCAACTGCGCCACGATCCCCTTTTGGAGGTAGGGGAGTCTACCCTCGATACTGGTCTCGCCGCCGTTCAGAACGATGACAGGCCCTCCCATGCGGTAATGACTAGCGTCGAAATGATATCGTAGATCGAACATGTCGCTGGAGTGTGGTTCATATCTGCTTTCATTCTGGAAGTGATCTACTGGTACAGATATATTATGGGCTGGATACAATGTTGCCGGATCTGGTGCGTCTCGCGAAAACAAGATTGGAGCTGGTCGTTGACTGCATAATTTAGCCACGGTCGTGGCATGTATGGGTTCGAGCTTACCTTGCTGTTATCAATCCAAACGTCAAGAGTTGCAGTACTGCTCGTGTCAGCTTCATCCTGATACTTTTCGTGCGGAAGTTCATGAAAAGAAATCGCTCAACGGAGATGGATGTACAGAGCGCATGGGGGATTTGAAAGTGATGATGTTAGCTACCTCGGTCGCGTGGAAAGCAATGCAGGACTTTGCTCAACGCCAGATCCATCCTCCACATGGTTTCCTGTAAACACTATGATCGTGAATAATGACGTTGGTCGACCAGCAAGAAGCACGAACGAGCACGACGTTGCTTGTCGAATATGGAAGGTAGAAATGCTTTGACCAATAGCAGCAATGCTGGAGAGCTCAGATATGCCAGGAACACATTGTCTGTGGCAGCCCGCACTGGGGTTATGCATGAGGCTCACATCATTGGGCGTTGGGCAAGCTCTCTTGTTAGAATCTCCAACTTTGTTAGATGAGCTTGCGAAGCTTGTGCTCAGCGTTACATGCTCTGTTAGTGATAAGCAACGGATGTGAGCGGGAGGAAGACACCTTCCAGTAACTAGGGCTACTAGGTTCGCCAAGCAGATAATACGGTCAGTCGGAGAAGCTCAAAGCCACGATGGCTAATAGTCGAAATTATCGATGGTGCAGTCTCTCAACCAGGTCAGCGTTGCCATCTTATGCAGAAACGGTCGAGCTTCACAATGCAACGTGAGCTGCCGATCTGACCTTTGTCGTTCGCCTTCCATACAATGCCTGAAGTGTTTGGATGTGCGTTGGTCGTGGCGCTCCTTAGCACGGGTACCGACAAGGTTCTACACTTGTGCTTGATCGTCGTTCACGGTTTGCGGAACATTACCTTAAGTACGTACCATAGTCGGAAGACGGCAGGATCAAGTGCAGCGGGCAGAGGAAGGACGTGTTTCTCAAAACACAGAAAGACCAAGAACATTGTATCCTTGTGAGTGCGTTACTGTCCACCAATTGTACGGTTTGCGATCCTGTTCGTGAGCGATAACAAGGTTTGAGCACCTGAGCAGACTGGGCGGCTCCGTAGTCAATAGACCTTGCGATGTTCGCAGGTCATTGGCTCTGCCTAAGCAGCCAGCACGTCAAACCAACAACGATCATTGAATCTCATTATAATAATTTCAATGACTCCGTGGAGATGCGACTCACGTACGCCGTTACTAACCTGTTGTATGCTCTCAATTTAGGATATATTTGCGCAGGGATGACTTGTCCACACCATTTTGCCAACGTTGAACAACCCCGGTGACCATAATCCGGGTATGATGCTAGATAGAAACGAGCACGGACCTTCCCTGGATGATCAAAACCGCATAGACCTGCATGCTGACAATGCTCTTCCTTAGCTCGGCGAATTGAAGATGTGGCTAGGGTTGATAGACGCTGAATCGATCGAAGCGCGGGCGGCTCCAGTCTCCCTTTTTCGTCTTGAAGCAACCGCCGGGTGCGGATGCTAGCAACCCAGTATGTACTGCTGTGCCAAGCTTATGAGATCGGGGCAGATGATCGAGAAGGCGAGACCTTCACTACTGTGTGCCGCATGAGATGACCTGATGTGCACAACCGATGTGGCGAACCTTTGATGAACACAAATATCTAGAAGCTCCGTTGTTGGGCGGCTGGATCGCAACATGGAACGTATCGTTGTGCATGGCACTGTTCGTGTCTGCAGCAGCGATCTTTCCCTACGAGATTAAACAAGACCTTGATGAAAGGTGCATGCATATTGAGGGTAGTGCGCATCGATTATTGTAGCGTTGGCGGCTTCCGGAAACATGTTGCACTGTCGTTATGCGCGATCCAACGCCATCGTTCTGCCCTGACATACCATCACGACCTGGAATTTTAACGGTGGCAAGATCCACATCCTCCTCCTAGGAAATTTTTTGCCACCGTTAAAATTCCAGGTCGTGATGGTACAGTACATCCGGGGATGCAGGATGCCCGTCAAGAGGACACTGGTCGGAAAGTGAACAAATACACGATTAGCGGAAGTTTGAACTCGCAGGTGACACAACGCAGCAATATATTGAGCTTGGTCTTAGGCAGCAAAGTGCTCTTCTATTGCGGCGACGAGCACTTCGGTCAGCTGATGTTAGCTTTTATTGATGGATCAGCTGGCTCAGAACGATTGAATGATGAGTTTTAGGCCAGCGAGACAAAGACGTTAACGTGTCGGTGAGTACTCGTGAGGAAGGCTTGGAAATTAGATTTACTGGAGGGAACTTTGGGTGGAGTTAGATTCTCTACGGCAAACGATCGAAGTGCTTGATAGCTCCCCGTGCATTAGGCTGCCAGCGCATCATCAGCCCGGATACCGGACACAACGAAGTGCTTGTTGCATGCAGTAAGTAGGCGATGACGATGCCTTGGCCACTATCATTTGGGTGTCAGGATGATAGTACATCTTGTGTAGTCGGAATTGGTAGAATTGTGGTTGTACCAGTGCTAGATGTAGAAGGCTCGCCTAAAGCCACGTTGGGTCAGTCCTACATTTTAATTTCTCAGATTGACGTGGCAGAATCCGACGGCATTGCAGGTTTTCCATGGTATGGTCATCCATCTGGTCCTGCATAAAGTCCTGCAGCAATCCGGCCAGCGAAGTATCTAAGTCTGCAAACTTATTCCATATGTTGGCCTCGACTGACTTGTCGTGCTTGGGGCGGATCGTCGGGCTCCGCTGAGACGGATCAGACCTATTTCTGCTGCAGTAAACTTCGAAGGCGACGACGAGACCAGATAGACGCGGGCTGCCATCGAGCCGCCAGCCAGTGGTTCGAGCCAAAAGCGAAACACTACAGTATTCTTCAGCTCGGTCGGGTCTTCAGCTGGAACGACTAGAAGGCCAGAAGAAGGATACAGGAGCACGAATGCGAGTGAGCGGAGGTAGTGGCGAGTGACAGAGGGCTTGAAATTGCTCTCCAAATGTCGGGCCGGGACGATTCATGCACACCTTGATGGCGAGCCAGCGTAGTGATGATGGAATGGTAGGCTGTTGGCAGTTGACCTAGAGCGAATGCTAGAAAAGCTATGTTATGCAGGACATTTATTGGCGGCCTTCAGCCAGTCCCTGCTGCAGGCAGCTAATGCACAGCGGATGCATTTGTTGGCAATTCTTTTCGTCAAGTGTCTTTGCTGCAAGTAATCTGTCCTCGTGTCTCATTACTGCTAGTCGTCCAGTCGCTCTTGAGACAGTAGTGGGAGAGACACGCTATCGTTGCGCTGTGCTTTGCCATCTCACACATGCCACGTCTTTGCGCCACCCGGAGACGTTATTATGAGTTCTTGCAACGAAGCACATTATTTTGGTCGATAGATTCCATGATCACAATCCCACGACGCCTCATCACGTTTACTGAGAACGCTTTGGACTTTCCTAGCTTCGCTAACCTCGTGCGCCCTTACTCTGCTAGCCATTAAGCTGCCCAAGCACCATAAAGAAGGGTTCACCCCCACTTCGAGCGGAAGCTGTGCTCTCTGTCACGGCCATAGGCGCTGTCATTGGCAGAGCGCATCAGCGATCACCTGGTTGGATTATTAAAGATTGTGGGCTCGGGGGCTTGCCGTGGGTCTGCGGCGCGCAATAGCGACAGTGATAGCAAGCTGCGACTGACTCGTTTCGTGACAACCTCCTGACCTTCGAAGTGTTCTGTGCGGGCGCAGAAACGACAAGGGGCTCGAACAGCAGACTGGCCTTTCGTGCTGGTCATCAAAACAGTGCTGGGAATCACGATGAGACTTCTCGTATGACGCATGAAGTTTACACACGCTCTGCGCATCCCCAAGCAGTCAATGGTACCATTAGCTCCTTCCTTGATTGCACCCGCACGTTAAGTGGGTTGGCTGACATTGTACTTTTCCATCCAGAATCGACCGAGCCATACGACGACGAGCAATATGCACCGCTCGCTACGACGACGATGTCCGACCATGGACTGTTCGAACAGCAATATTCCCCCAGCCACAGATTGAGTGGAGGATGGATAGTGCAGGATGATGCGTCAGAAAAAGGTATGGTTGGTCGAGCGATGCAAGTAGAAGAAGGTGCAATGAAACCCTCCATGCGGCAAGAGGAAAGCGCGACCAATGCACCTGTCCAGACACCACGATCTGTGTCTACTTCGGAAAGGCAGACAATATATGACGAAAGCTATATGGAGCATAGGCCGAAGAAACGAGCCCGCGTATCCTTCTATGATTTTGCTGCTCAAACTCGACTGCAGCAGCACCACGAACACCGGAAGAGGTTTCTGAGTACGAGGAAACAGGCTCTGCAGAGATCAATCGCTTTATCTGCTCGATTGCGCAGAACGAGTTCGTGGGTACAGGATGGTCTGGTAGAGATATCAAAACATCAAGACCCGGCAGGCTTTGCAAGAGTCTTTAGTCATGCGCAAGATCTAGTCGACGTCTGCTACTCCCACTGGAATAATGAGTTACAGAGTATCGACACCCTCCAGGCCTCCCAGAGCACCATCACGCAATCTACGAGTCCTCTGCCCTTTTTCGGCCAGCTCGTGCCCGAGGCGCAGAAAGAGCTCCTGGACTTGTTGTCGAATCTGCGAAGCAATCCTCTATTTCTGGTGGAGCGATTGTCGAGTCTGCCCCTTTCGCAGGTAGCAATTCTTACAGGGAAACCAAAGTGGGAAGCATCAGAATCTCTGCTCGCATCCCTCTCCCAGAATAGCGGCGGTTCTGCCCAGCGCCGGCGTCGAGTGCAAGCCTTCTCGAAAGAGCTTGAGGATTATGCCACATCCTTCGAGCGGTCGGATCCTCTTTCGTTCTTGCTCCACAACTTGTACGGTCATGATACGTCTCCAGAGGCTCCAGAGAGCCAACTACGCTTGTCGACATGGTCAACTGTGTGCGCAGAATTGCTACATTCCGGTTCGAAGAGCTACAACTCCCTGTACTGGCAGGTACTCGAGGCTTTTTCGGCAATGCAAGATTGGCCAGCTAAAACACGAATCGAGTTGTTCTTGATGGATGTACTTCAGCGAGGCGCCTTTCTCATCAATGATAATGCGTCTCCGAGGACGAGGCTCGGCCAGGACGCTCTCAATACTGTACAAGCCCACCAATTCTTGGAATCTGCCGTCTCTGATCTTTACTGGACCTTGATCGAATGCAGCGTGGGCTGCTATCCTACTGGCGCATTGGCTTTGGCGCAAGCGATCCTTGGGAAATTACCGGATGAACGACATCAGGCAGATTTCCGGATCGACTTCTTCCAGAAGTGGTTCCTCAACCACTTCCTCAAGGCTGCCATCATGTTTCCAGAAAATGAAAATATGCTTCTCAAGATACACGTGAGTAGGCGAGCGAGAGAGTACATACTCGCACCCCTGTTCACCAGATTTGTGGCTAAATTCGAACATTTCATGGATCAAGAGTACGTGTGCCTACCGACAGTCACTTGCGTCGCTAACAGTTCACAGCACCGAGGTGAACGAGAATATTCAGAACATAATACTGGGCATGATAAACATGCTCGATGGCCAGCCTGTGACGAACCCCTATCAGAATGCCGTCTCCGGAACCACTTCAGCGTCTGCAATGTCAACTACGCCGGTGCTCGTACTTTGCGCCTCTGAGGTCGTCAAAGTTCTTGAGACTCTTTCGCCTCAAGCAATTCATTCTGCCCACTACTCGAACCCGGCCGTGCCAGCCATGCGTGATGTTGGACGCGCCTTTCAAAATGATTACTACTCCCGGCCTAAAACGCGCTTTGACATGTTAAAGCAAGCGCTCTTACAACTCATCGAACCAGGGACGTCCGCCAAAGACATACACCCCTGTGCTGAAGCTTGGACTGAATTTCACATCAGACTGGACGGAATGGTCATCGGACAAGAGCCGCGTCAGGTTCCAGATAGCCTTGGAGGACTTTTTAAAACCCTCCGACTAAGCCTGCCTCAGCAGGCAGCCCTGCGCGTGTGCACCGGCTCTTCAGATCCTGGCACTGATGATGCATCCTGCCACTCCTCTCAGTGGACACCAGAATCAACTCTGACAGAGTTGTTCCGGCGACGGCTAGACCAATGCCAAGCAGAGACGCAGACAGTAGACTCTATGTATTGGCGAAAGGCTTTGAGTCAGCTGCATCGGCATTATCCGGCAACGGAGCTGGCTAGTGACGACACGATGGTGCTGTCTCGACCACTGCAGCACATACAATTTTTGCGGGAATCTTATTCAAAGAATTGCGCGACACTTGAAGAACAGCTTGGCCCACTCGAGAAAGCGTACCGAACTTTGAAGAAGCAAGTGAGTGGCTTCACATACAGCCTAGAAGAACTTCGACTCAAGCTCTGGTACACTTCTGAGATTGTCAATTCTCACCATTACACCGATGCAAGAAATGTTGCGTTAGCACTCAGCCATATGAACATATCGAAGCTCCGCATGACGACGAACGTCGATCCACCAAGCAATGCGTCCCTGCGACCTAGCTCAAGCAGGTCTGTAGCTTCGTCTTTCTTCGGTCAACGCCAAACAGATACTATGAATTTGCTTAAAGCACCAACGGAGCACGGTGGACCGCGAAAACTCGCAGACGAACAAGTTGATGCGATCAAGCAATGGCTACAGCAGTATAGCATCGATAACTTTTGCAAGGGCGAAGAACGATTTCATCGCTTCTGTATGGAAATATTCTTGCTTTCAAGAAAGCTAACAGGTGACAGTATCACAGAGAGCGGAGAGCTCTGGTCAAGCGATCTATTTTTACGGGAAAGATCGTACTATGATGTCTCAGCGTACGGTATCAGTAGTGCTCCTGCCAGCACACGACCTGCCAGTGTCATCAGCGACTTCTCAGCTTCTGCCACCTTTCCAGCTTCACGACCAATAGGACGCTCGATCGACAGCGATCTCAGATCGAACATTTCTGATGATCGTAGTTCATACAGGCGAGGCTCAGTCTATAACCTCTTTCAGCGATCCTTAAACCCTCAGCTCTTGACACCGTCTCTAGCCTCGTCGATCAGTTCACATGGCAGAGCCTCTTCAGCATCAACAGCTGCTAGTGACATCTTTTCCCAGGCTCCTACGTCTGTCACTTCTGCGTCAGTCTTCTCACGACCGGGGTCGATTCTGCAAGGAGGCCTGCCGAATTTTGGACCACGTCTTGTGAGCTCTTCGCGTGAAAAGAAGAAGTTTAGGGATCAGCTTCGGAAAGGACTGGTATGCTTGTTGCTATCCGACCTCGGGAGTCTCGTCTGGAGTTGGGGCTGTGAGACTGACGCGTGGGTAACGAGCGTGCAAGGTTCTGCACCAGTAGTCGATCGGTTACATAAGCGGTTGTACAACCAGGCACTTGTGGCGCCGAACATACGCTCAAAAATCAAAGTTTTGAGGAGACAAAGCACGACAGGAGTGCCTCATACAGCCGGGTCAAGGGCCGACGACGAGCTGCCACAGCGTGCGAACCAGTTGACGAAAGAGATGGAAGGCGATTACGATGCAGCACTGCGAGACGTCTTGATTCGCTTAAGCCAGCAGATCGATCCTGTGGGCAAACTACAAGCATGTGTCGATCTTAACACCTTGGCCTTAGAACAGCTCGACTTACAGACAAACCCAACGCCTGACTCTCTCGAAGGTACCAAAGAAGATCGAACTATCCGCCGGAACAGCCTAGGTGAAGGAGTCGTACGGTCTGCAGAAGACTCAGCTCGAAGGCTATCGCAGCTTTCGTTTATCGAGAGGGCCAACTTCACAGAGTCGCAGGTCATGCATCATCTCAAGCAGCAACTAGCTCGCCTGAAGCCGGAAACAATTTTTCGCGACCTGCAATACATTGCTGTTTTTACACCACCAGAAATGCTTGACAAGACAGCCGCTGGCAAAGCGTTTATGAATGTTGGCATGGCTGCAATAGAGTACAAAGTGGAACTGTGCGGCAGCATTGTCGACGTGGCCGATCAAATCATGGCCACAGACTCTGTCAAGCGTCGACGATCCACCAGCAGTGCGGAGCAGCCAGTATCGAGGGCAGCAGACTACTGGAAGATTGCAGCGCTTGAAGGCAATCGAGTTGCTCAACGCGAGCTAGCTCTACTTTACTTGATGCATCCAGAGCTTGTGCCCGTGGTGACTTTGCCTCTCTCACTGTCAGGGGATATTTTCAAAGACGATATGATGTGGCAGAAGAAGATAGGCAACTTTAATAGCAGGCAGGCACTGTGTTTGGCGTTGCACTGGATGCAACTAGCAGCTCAGCAAGGCGACAAGCTCGCTCAAAAGAAGCTGGATGAAAGAGACGGAAGGTTTTCGATTCGATGAATTTGTGTTTGATTTTGATACCACTTTCGGGAAGGCGGTTTGCTTATTTCATGGTTATGTGCAGCAAGGGACGGGGAGACATACTCTTCAGCCGGGTGGCATTCTGGCTTTTACCACAAGCACGGCGGCCGTGTAGGCGTCAACTCCCAGGCCGGGAGTTCTTGCATACGGGTCAGCTTCTTCGATAAGCTGCCCGTCCACCTAAAATGTTACAATATTTGACACTACACAGCTGCATCCACACTCGATAGAGACCAACAATGAGATTCTGAATTGTGTAACAGCGAGCACGTCGACACGAGATCGAAGGGACTTAGTAACATGTAGTAAGCTGCTGCATGACCGCCGGGAACAAAGTCCTTCGCTCTGCGCCCCTCACACTAGCTTTAGATACCACTTGCATCTGGTGGAGGGCACCACAACCGGATCACGCATCCTGCCAGATTGTTCTGTATGATCCTAGCATATGCGTATGTTGTGTCACACTGCAAGCCAAGGACGCAAAATGTTTGGACTTCCGGCCAAGATAGAAACATACTGCCTTGCCCTGTCAGCCATCTTACCGGCAACAACAACGGTGGTGGCTTGGATCAGCTAGCCCGGTGAGGCGCAAGCACATAGCTAGTAAGAGCCTGTGAGTCAAGGTCGAGAATACTCGGCAATGACGTCCGGGTGCATAACCCTATCACTCACAGATAGAACCTGTCATGACAAAGGCACTTTTTAAAAAGCAATAGAGTAATGCGACCATCCAATGTACGACACATCACGATTCCCAGGTGGTCTCGTATGCGCCGGACTCCATCCGCGTGCTTCAGGGCTCCAGCAACCTTTAACCCGTCTCTTATGCTTCTGCGACAGCGCTATGCGAGCCCTTCACGTGAAAGCGGTCTGATAAGGCTAACAATGGCCGTTGCAATGCTCGGTCCTTTGGCGGTCAGCAATCATTTGCTGCCTAACACAACAAAGCAGCAGAGAGGCAGTTATGTGCCCAAAGCAAAGCTACACAGTAGACCTGCATGCAAAGCAAGCATCAAACACGAGTTGCTAGAATTCCAACCTCAGTAGTAGCTAATAGCCATTATTTGCCACGAGATTCAACTTGATACGTAGACTGGGTCGGCGGAAAAAGGAAGCCGTCGTCTGACCGGGTCTTTCTTTGTCAATAATGCATCATGTTTTGATCGTTGTAGTATCGTGACAATGGTTATAGGTATTGTGGTGTACGTGGCTAGCTAACTATGTAAAGACTAGAAAGGCAAAATATGAAGCTAAGTGGCCCCGCGGACGCACTTGCCGTTTTAGGCTTCACACCATCCCCGGGTCTGCGATGCCTAAAGCACAAAATTAAAAGCCCTATAATCTATAAACTCTAGCTATAAATATTAAACGCTATTAACTAG
>Ga0210040_10000199_pt1 | contig 107947 bp, 82 predicted proteins | sample CryGeyCG12114_NA_FD_185462 | JGI IMG/M metagenome (GOLD analysis project Ga0210040, IMG submission 185462) | Groundwater microbial communities from aquifer - Crystal Geyser CG19_WC_8/21/14_NA (SPAdes) (version 2) | ecosystem: Environmental > Aquatic > Deep subsurface > Groundwater | place... | reverse complement strand
GGCCTCAGCCAATCCCGCGCTCCGCAAACCCAATCCCGCACCTCCGCAAAGCCAATCCCGCACCTCCGCAATGCCAATCCCGCCTCTGGACACAGGACACAGCTGTTCGTCTTTATTCATCTCTCGCTTGCAACTTTACACGCATGGCCATGCAACAATTTGTCACGCAAGGTGCAGTCTATGTCGGCCTGCTAGTGGCTATATCCTGCGCCTTGCGACAGCTGGTCCGGCGGGATCGAGGCTGATGTTGATTGAAATAGCTTGGTTCATCCGTATAAGGTCATCAATAAAAGCCAATACGACCATGTAGCAGCTTCGTCCCGAAAGTGGCTCATGGTGTCTTCCTAGAAAGCAGTAGTTATGAGCTGAATGCTACACTATGCTCCCCACTTGCCTTGATTTCCGGCTTTTTCGCAAAGTGCTACTCGCACCGCCGACACTACTAGTATAGGACTTCCTCGTCATGTCCGAAGAGATCCTAAACGACATCTCCCACCGCCGGTACAATCCACTGCGTGGCAGCTGGATCCTTGTCTCCCCTCATAGAACCAGACGCCCGTGGCGAGGGCGGTAAGAGAAGCCTAGTACAATCGAGCCTCTACGATATAATGCGAAATATTATCTTTACATGTACCCAGAGGCTTTCTCCACATTTTTCAAAGAACAAGATAAGTGGATTTCGTCCTGACGCCTAGCGAGCTGTTTGTGAACCCATTGGTGAATAGGACTAGAGCTTCGCGGATGCGGTTCTGTTCGTGGGATTTGACATTACCACGGCGACCGACTGCGTTGAAGGCATCACGAAGCTTACCTAAGGCCTTGTCGATAGTGAGCGATTGTGAACGAGACATGTAAACAGACGATGGAGATGGATTGACAAGATGTCGGCACGATGACAAGATAGTATCGGAAACCTGTCAAAATGGTGTCAGAAATATGTCGAAGCTGCAATGAATCTTGAGACAGGGACGGCATTGGTCACGAGCACAAGCTGGACTGCATACCCCGCTTTGTCTAAGTGGCAGAGACGAACATGCGCAGTACGGGTCCACGACTCGTCAGCCTTCGTACCTGCAGCCTCGATAACGGCCGCCCCAATGTGTCAGGGTTGTGATCAGACTCCCAGACCGAACTGACGGAGGGTGTCTGCGGCACGGTGATGCCAACATGACCCTTGTGGAACAATGCAATTAGCATGAATCGGTATGGCGTGTTTACGCCTCCGTAGCCAACCACACGAACGGCATTCCGGCAAGTTGTATGCACCGTCGTCCAACTCGAGCAGTCGGTGTTGTTGACATTTAACAGGCACAAATTCGACTGGCTTTCGCATGGACGCGCCACGGACGGCATGTATCCAAATGAAGATTACTCCTTATGGTGAAGGTAGCGTCACTTATAAAGAATCAAAATTCGCTTGGGTCTTCTAGACTGTTCGGCAGACTTGCTGAATCAGAAATCAGGCGCCAAGCAGTGACACCTAATTTGCATGTTCTGTAGGTCACATGTTCGGATTTCCTCTACCACATAGTCTCAACCTACTTCCTGTGAGCTTTATCAGATGCAAGCAGTCGTCTGTCAAGGAGGTCATATCGCCATTCAGTGGCATTCTTTCTCGTTCATCTAGCTCACGGGTATCGGTAGGGTGTTGATCGAGCGAATTTTAGTCAAAGTTGATGCTGAACATCATATTCCGAAGTACATTCCTACAACTGGCTGCTTGGCGAGTCTCGATCCGGCGACAGCGGAACATCACAATGCCTTCGCGAGCTCACAGGAACAAGAAATTCTATCCAACGTAGACTTTGAGCTATAGCGTCCGCCAGGTTAAGCTGAAACATGCGGCCTCCCACAGCTTGCTCGGTAGGTTTGTCTTCCACTGAGTTGTAGCTCGCGCTCACGCAGACCTAGAAACCGCCGCCGCAAGTGTGAAGTTAGCGGTCCAGGTCAGGCGTGCACATACTGCAAGAAGCGCAATGACCAGTGTTCATTCACAGTCACATCAGCTAACAGCAATGACCATACAACTTCTTGGCATGGTTCGTCTCCAACACAGACCGAAGCTAAGGATCAAGACTTTGATCTTGTACAATGGCCGACCCAGGACCGCTTAGCGATAGCACTACCACCAGCAGCGCTATGCGAGGAAATTGTCTCACTGTACTTTCAGTACATACACGATACCTTCCATTCTCTTTTCCATAAGCCGAGTCTGCTAGAAGACGTCAGGAATGGCACTATCTCACGTCTGGTTCTCCTCTCGATAATCAGTCTAGCTGCTAGGTTTTCGGACGACCCCTACTTCACGGGAACGGATCGTCGCATTCGTGGCCGTCCGTACGCCAGAGAGGCTGAACGATTGTTAGACCTTCGGGATGTATCTGTGTCCACAATTCAAGCATGCGTTCTTCTCGGAGCGTATACAATCACAGAGGGGGAAGCTATCCCGGAATCTCTTTACTACAGTCTTGCCTGCCGACTTGCCATGCTACTAGACTTGCCGAACATATCGGTGACCACACGACTCGAGCAGGAAACCAACATTCGGATCTGGTGGACATTATGTATGATCGATGTCTGGTCGTCGAATGGTGTCATGCTTCCGCGCTCCATAATTCCTCGCGACAACGTCCCTTTTCCCCGGGAAGAAACAGTCTTCCTTGATATGAGACGCGAGAACTACGAGCTGCCTAGTACGACGCTTATGCAAGAGTCGTATGCCTCTCTTCTGGCGCAGGTAGTCAAACTCAATGCCGTCCTCGTGGAAATTGGAGAGCTGAATCGAGCAGCTGCAGCCAGTCAATCCTTCAATTCTTCCCTCAACGCTTCAGTCGATGCACTAACAGGCAAGCTCGAAGGTTGGTATGCGAATCTACCAACACAGCTCAAAGACACATCAGAAAATCTGCAACATTATGCCAGCCTCGGATTAGGGCACTTTTTCGTGTCTGTATATCTTGGATACTATAATTACGGTCAGCTCCTCTACTACCAATATCTCCACGAAGCCTCCTTCGACGAAAGCACTCACGCAGGCTACTACGCTGACAAATGCAAGTCACACGCCACTGCGCTTTGTGAAATTCTGTTTCGAGCCAACGAAACCGCTGGCTGCCAAGTGTACTACACGATGGTGGGCCACGTATTGGTCATCGCCTCAACCGTGCAACTACACATTCTCCTCTTCAGCTCTGACGATGAGCAGTGTCGAGCCGCCCGTGCCCGGCTAGAACGCAACTTCGAGATTTTGACGAAATTGCAGACCTTCTGGCCGACACTAGATGTATGCTTCACTCGACTCAGGGAGTTTCACAAGGCGTGCCAGAAAAGTCGAGAGTCATCCTTCCGTATGGATCTGTGGATGCTGCAATTCTTGTTCGAGTTTGCTAATCCTGTTGGTGAGAGGACGGATGAGTTGTCGGAGCTTTATCCATGGAATATGGCGGAGCTTGGATTCAACCCGTACGCGTTGTAGCGCGCCTCACAGGCAAGAACTGTCATTTTTCTCAACAACTGGTGTCGGGTGACGTCGCAGTGCTCGATTGTGCTCGATTGGAGCTCTCATTCATGGTGTGGCTAGGAAACGCGGCTGCTACACACTGTCGAATGGACAATTCTGCATAAGAAAGTCCGGATGCCTCGTAAGGCACAATGGGCACAGAACAGACGTCTCATGCTACGACTCGTATCTCTAGGGGTTCGCAGGTCATGGCTTTTTCGGATCAAGTGCGGATCAAGTGCGGATCAAGTGCGGATCAAGTGCGGATCAGCTTAGACTAGAAAAGCCCGGCTTATCTCTTAGGCGACACAGACTTATATTACATATAAAGTAGCCTAGCTTTAGCGGTACTATCGAAAGGTAAGCTTCGATATTATATACTTATCTCGGCCGTATGGGGACTGACCAGACCCTGCAGAGAATGCTTACAAAGGGGCCAAAGTCGTAGTTGCTCCTCCCTCGAAAATTCGTAACCACTCTTCACGCACCATGATCCAACAGACTCTGCACAGTATCCGTGATCGTCTCCTCCGTACTTCTATACTCCATCCCCAGTACCTCCTTCGATCTACTATTGTCAATCCCGAATGTCATAGGCGCAGACTTCTCCTTCAGATTCAGCAATAGATCGTCGCTAATCCTCTCCCTAACGCTCGGAAACTTCTCCCTGATCAGCTCACCGACATATAAATCGGTGAACGGGCCAGCTGTCATGAAGAATCTCTTCCCCTGCGCAGCTGCGTACTTTGGCTCAACGGCACGAACGTGCGCTTCAGCTAGGTCGCGGACGTCGACGTACAGACTGCTGCCGATTGGGCCTTCGTGCTTTTTGCCCTGTATGATGTTCAGGGCGCGCTTGTTCGACGTGTTGATGCTGTCGAGGGATTTGAGCTCGTGGAGGATCGGGCCGAACACGAACGGCGGGTTAAGCACTGTGAGGGTGAAGGGCAGTGGTTGCTCCTTCTCCATGAAGTCCCATGCGGCGGTTTCGGCGAATTTCTTGCTTCCGCGGTAGGTGACTTGTGGGTTCTTCGTGGTTACGGCGTCTTCCCAGGTCATTGGGTTCCAGGCGTCCTCGTTGTAGACGTCTGGCGGGTTTGCGGGGTTGGTCATGGCGGCGAACGATGAGGTGATGACGACGCGCTTGACGGAATCGCCGCCGTACTGCTTGAGAGCGCGGAGGACGGAGGTTGTCCCCATGACGGCGGGGTTGAGGAGGTCCTTTTCGTTGTCCTGCACGTTGTAGTGGAATGGAGAGGCTGTGTGGATTACTGCATCGAGAGGTGAGTGCTTCTTGATCACATCGTCGAAGGAAGACGGTTGCGAGATGTCCTCGACGATTGCGATGGAGATGCGCGCTGATGGATACTTCGAGGTGATGAAGGATCCTTTGGCTGCAGACCGAACGGTGGTAACGATCTCGTAACCTCGCGAGACAAGGCGTTCAACGACATGTGCGGCGATGAAGCCAGAGCCGCCTGTGAGGAGAACTTTCATGTTGAATGCTGAGCTCTAGCTTTCCTGCTGGTCGTCTTGGACATTGAGGCACAGGTAGGGCGGCGCTCGTATATCTGCTTGTCTGAGCGAAAGCAGCAGACAGGGATAAAGATCAACGACACCTTTATCAAGCAATACTGTTGGACTTTGTGGTAGTCCGATGATGATTGTACGAGAAGTCTCAGAGAGGTGCTCCAAGAGCATCCGGAATCTGGCCGAGGCTAGCCGTATCTCCATGTGTCAGGCACACCTTCTCCAAATTGATCTATGAACCATGCTCAACCCAATCAAAGAGATGAACGTCTTCCGCTTCTAGTGATTAGTACCTGATGCACAAGCTGAACAGACGATGTACGACTGTAGACTCGCCAATTGCGCACCTTGTCCTCCGACGAGCAGACTCCTGATTCAGCGACTGCAAAAAGACTCCGCGACGAACTCAGCCGGTTACTCCACAACACTGCCCCTGCACTTTTAGTCCATGAGGTACGGACTATCCCGACACCCAGCCCAATTATATGCAGCGTCGCCGCTCCCTTCCCAAGTGGGCATGCCTGATCTGATGGCCACAAAGCCACGAGAGGTCCTTTTCACCAAATCCCACCACGGAATGGTTCAGCCAATCAGCTTCCTGTTTCACCATGTCTTTCATTGCCTTTAAAAGCTTCCTCATTTGCGGAAGACCACTTGTCTGACCGTCCATCTGATGTCGAGTGTCTCAAACTGTGCTCGCACGCTCTGTTGCCGCTTCCCATACAAAGCATTTCCGGTCGAACCCACCGGTAACAAGTATCTCTTTCTTGTCTTCACCTTTACCTACATGCCCGGCCCACAACGTCCTCACTTTAGATCCGACCTCATGACCTCTCAGTAAAGCCACAACCTTTCCAGTCTTAGCCTCTACACCCCTGACGACCCCATCGTCTCCATTGACCCAGAGTCCACTCCCGTCAGGCCGCCATGCAATTTGTGGTGTGCTATACGGCGTCTGTGGTGCTTGTGTGGAGACCTGTAACGTGATGGCTGCGTCTTCGCGATCTTGAAGTGCCAGTTCTGCTCGCGCGACGGCAGAGATAGTCTGTGGAGGGGCCGCTTCGGCGAACCCTTGTGTCGAAGGAGTATCTGGGAAGAGTAGGCGTACAATGATGACTTTGAGATGTGGGAGATGAGAGGTCGCTATGGCGAGGAGAGTGGGGTCAGACGGATGCAGGGCGAGGGCGGAGGGCGTGAATGCTACCCAGGCATTGGAGTGTGGCGCTAGATTTTGCCGGCCTGCTGACGTGACAGAAATTGTCCCTGGTGACGAGGCATTCTCGAAGTCAATCCTGTAATAATGGAGGAAGCTAGAGTCTCTCCGAGAGAGGACAAGGTAGAGCTTCTTCGTATCTGGATTCGTGACAAAGACCATCGACTCGGGGTTGCTTGGTAGAGTGATGGTGTGTACAGGAGGTGGCAGGGAGATGGCATTACCTGTCTGTAAATCTTCAGCGCGGAGATTGTAGATATTGACCTTCTGATCCCATCCCGCCGTTGAGACGAGCAAAGGGTGAGCGTGTGATGACATCCAGCTGGCAACGTTCACAGCCCACTTGCTGTGGTCTCGACGCTCAGCGAGTAGATCTCCCGTCAAATGATCGTGGATGATCAGCTTGCCGGACATGGTTGCTGAAGCTGTACGCGTACCTTGTGAGAAGAACGTTGTTGATAGAATTGGCGAATCTGCTTTGAAACTACGAGCGGAAAGTACTGAGTACGGTCCTTTGGCTGTGACTGAGGAGCAAGTGTTGTTCGCCGTGGAGATAGAGAGAGAGTCACCCTCTGTATTTCCTGCTACGCATAGCACGTTCGTACTGATGGCTAACTCTGGCTCGGTCGGAGTTGTCGGTGCTGGCTGAGTCCAGCCCCGACTCCCCCCAGCGTCTTTTCTTTCAAAGTTGAGACTGGTGTCGAACTGTACTTTCTCCTCGAGGAGCTTCTCGAGTGTCCAGTCTCCTTGATTCGTGGTGGCAGCTTGCTCGGACAGATTTGTCTCCTCCAAAAATGCTTGGAGCGTCCTATCATAGTGGTTCGCCTTCAGAAATCGGGCCACTAAGATGGCTGGCATTTGGTCGCTTCCCATGGTGAATCAGAGGAAGGTAGGCTGTGGAAGATAGGAAAGAGGAGTGTTTCTCTACGATAATCGATGCTTCCTCTGGTAAAGGCAGAGAAGTGGTCGAGCTCTTAGGCTTCGACATTGTTCCTCGTGATCATGATGGCGAGGAAATGTCGTCGATATCCGGCCAATCACGGGGATCATCCTGCTTCGTTCTTGCCTAGAGCTTTCCCTTGTTCGTATCGCTTGCCCTCGAGCCACGGTAGGTGCTTGAGCAAGTTCAGTAACTGTAAATATCTAAGCCTTTCAGACGGAGCGCTTAACTATTGACTTAGAATAACTGTGAGAAGAGTGACAATACCTAGGTACGAGGCCAGGCAAAGTTGTTTCCTCTTAAAACAGAAACCGCTCGGGCGCACCCATGCGAGGCTTAGGAGCTCAAGTAGCCCTAGCAGCAACAGATGGAGATGGCCGCCAGCATGACTTCTCCGCAATGGCGTCGCCTAAGCTAGGCAGGAATTGGCATCGAGTTCGAGGTGCCTAATTCGCATGCTTCGTCCTTCGCGCTGCATCAATACTCGGTGCACTGCAAATGTGAGCTGTTCATGCAACGATAGCACTAGCACCTATCGCCATCGATCTCTACAATGTCTGCACAGGTACCGGCATCGCTGAAGTCAGCAGACGTTGCGCGTTTTGCGCTCCGAGCTGGACAGCTGGAGCAGGCAAAGCCGGTCATCGCATACTGGGCCAACTACTGGATTGCACAGCAGATATTGCAGAAGAACCTACATAGTGCCGATGAAGAAGCACTGACCTACACCACCACGCTCATGGACAAACTGGAGAAGGTGGGCACAAGGTAAATAGGAAGCAGCTTAGCAGCTGACGTGGTGATAGTACAAGACCGACCATGCGAACGATGAGACGGTCACCGACGATGTGGCGGGAAAAGCCTACGTCGAGCAGTTTGGGCTAGAGACATTCACAAGAGCAGACAACGCTGTCAGGGCGAACAAGGCATCGAAGCAGACGGCAGAGACCTTCCAAGCCTCGTCTACCTTCCTGGAGCTGCTGCAAATCTGGGGTCCATTGGAACCTGATATCCAGCAAAAGATCAAGTTTGCAAAGTTCCATGCTCTGAGAATAGTGAAGGCATTAAAAGCAGGCGAAGATCCTAACCTATCCAACCCCAAGCAAGAACCAGAGGAGGAAGCTTCGATGCTTGACCCCAATGACCCGGAGGTACAGGCGCTGGATGGAGATGCACAGAAGGACAGGCAGCCGTCAGTCGCAGATGCACCAGACGAGGGGGACAGGTTACAAGCAAGACTTGCACCACAATCGTCGTTGAATGAGTCAATACATCCCTCCCGAGCGCCCTCTGTTCCGCCAGCAAACGAGGCAACCTTACGGGCAGCCAGCGCAGGTGTCTCTCCGCTGCCTAAAGATGCTGTCAGTTTCTACACGAACAACCAAAACGAAGTGTCGCCTATCAGTCCAGATCGGAAGTCCTCTGTTGGTGGTAACTACTTTCCTCAAATGCCACCACCTACATCAGCTCAAACTCAACCAAACCTGCCACCAACATTACCGTCCGCGCCCAACGATCTGGTCGATTCTGGCCCCTCACTAGACTTGCCTTCAGCACCACCAGACGAGGCAGGCGGTATAGATCTTCCAGATGCACCATCCGAACCGGGACTACCTTCTGCCCCTACCACATTCGCCCAGCCTCAACCCACTGCTCCAAGGACGCCTCTCGACTCTTTCCAGGCGCCACCTACCCCTGGCCAGCCACCAATCGTCTCCATACCTTCCAACTTAGCACAAGCGCCTCCTCAGCCGCCGCCGTCTTCAATGAGCCCGTTTGCGCCTCAAGTACCCACGCGGTCGAGTGTTACTCAACAGCCAAGGTTCGCGCCCCCGCCGGCAGCACCATCACAGCCAGCGTATACTCCTGCTCCACCAGCTGTAGTGAACGCGAACATCGAAGTTGACGAGGAGGCCATGATGAAGGCACAAAAACATGCTCGGTGGGCCATCAGTGCACTGAACTTCGAGGATGTCCCTACTGCGATCAAAGAGTTTCAACTTGCTCTACAGCAATTAGGAGCACGATGATTACAGCAATGTGTAGATTTATCGCACGATACCCAGCGATGCATGGTTATATTGAATGATTTTTCGAGATGTTCAGCTTGTTAATTGTTATGCTGTCGGTTGGCTTGCGTTTTCTGTGTAGAGACAAACAGTAGACGTCTGCCCGTGTGTGCAACGATATGGCTGAGAAGAAGACGATCAATCGACGCTTGTCCCACTGCAGGGGGAGTGTGGTCGCGAATTATGTAAGCAGTGACGCGCAAGTAAAGTAAGCATGACCGGGCGCCCCTCTGGGCTGCAGGCACTCCAAACACCGCGGAGCCGCAAGTCAGAAATGCTTCAGCAACGACAACTCTGATACCCGTCCATTCACACTTGCTTCACATCGATCGCATCCTTATCAGCAACAGGGATATCAGCCCTACAAAAGACGACAATCGAATTTCCACAACACAACAACCAATATTCTGGTAGCAAGCTGGAACTCTGCGGCACAGCCCAAAGCTTCAACTCCTCGCGACCACTTTCCACCTTCCACCCATGGCTCTAGCCATGACACCGGTTGCCATGCCGACTACACAAGACGATATCATGGACATAGACATAGACATGGACGTTGACGACACCATGCCAATCGCTGGCGAGGACGAGATACTCGAAGTATGACCGCAATGCGAACCTACAAGATGTAGCCTGACGAGAATGAATAGGAAGGAGAAGAACCAGAATTCATACCAACAGGGCACCAGGTGCACACGGGAGAGGTGGCTGCCATCTACTTGGAAGACCCAGCGCAAGAACCGCAGTGGGAGAAGGTGCATATCAGAGGTGTCGACGACTTGTCCACGGATAACATCCGGACATTCGCCAGCGACTACTTCACCGACGCAAACCCCTATGTGGAATGGATCGACGACACAAGTGCGAACTTGGTCTACAAGGACAAGACTATGGCGAAGAAGGCAATGCTGGAGTTCGTCATGCATCCTGTCAGCGAGGAGGAGATCATCAACCACCCATTCGAGCTGCGGACGGCGAAACCACTAGTCATAAACCCCGGTTCCATGCTGACTGTCCGCATTGCAATGATGGCTGACAGGAAAAAGAGAGGCGCCAAAGACGCAAGCAGATACTACCTGATGCACCCCGAAGTAGATCCTAGCGAACGAGCACGAAGAGTTGGTAGAGCTGAGAATGGAGACTACAAGAGGCGGAGGTTCGACGACAAAGAGCACAGAAGGAGGCGACACCAGGACGATAATGTTGATGCCACGAATGACTTCGAGGCGAGCATGTACGATGATGCACCTGCAGCCGCGTCAAGCACAGACAGAGGCCGAAATCGAGATCTCTTTTCGCGTGTCGGTAAGAGGCATCGATCTGCCAGTCCTACTGCCAACGGCGACGCAATCCCAATATCTGACTCCGATTCCGACTCTGCCCCTCAAAGGCGGCGACGCAATGGCTATAGAAACCGAGATAGCCCCCCACCACGAAGACGAAACAACGCGGGTCGCGAGCTCTTCGATTCATCATCGCACTCGACTTCGCGTGCCAGTGGCATGAGAAGCGATGATCCATCCATCTTCACACGCATCTCAAAATCCTTACAGCCAGAGTCCAGAGACAAGACAATGACTACAAGCTACGAGACGAACCAGGGTGTAGCGCGCCAACTACGAGCCGATCTGAAAGCAGCCCAGAGCAATTCTCCGGCTAGGAGCCACAGGAGAACTCGCGCGATGGACTCACGAGTGGAGGAGGATCTAGCAGAACGCTTTGGCAGAAAGAGCATATCTCTTGATAGTACCAAGAGTATCCGCGAGCAGACTGCGAATGCAGGAAAGGAGTTGTTCGACAGAGATGTGAACAGCGGTTTCAGTATCAAGGGCTCAGCCAGCCAAGGCATGAGCATCAAGGGAAGAGCAGGTGATGTGAAAGAGCTATTCCCAGATAGGTTCTCGACTGGAGGTAGTGGCAGAGGCGGCAATGCTGGCAAAGAGCTTTTCGACCAGCCTGTCCGGGCTAGAGGGCCGAGGCAAAGAGCTGGCGATCTATTCGACTAGAAGTTGAACCCTGGCTTTGTGGCAGGAACCGACAACGATACAGTCTCGACCGCTTCTGGGGTGCGGCTGACACGAAGCGAGAAGAAGATATTATCGCTCCAGAGCTAGAAGCATTGGGCATTGGAAAGATGGATGAGAAGGCAGGATGGCAGGAGCAGTCAGGCTCTCGAGAGTCAAATGCCACGGATGCATCAAGAGATGCAACAGCTCTACACGCTTGAGCTGATTACTCCCAGTGAGATCTCGACCGCTACTGAGACAGCAGTAGAATGATCTGATTACGAATTATGGACGAATCTGTGTCGCTACCTCGTGGGGACTCTCTTACCCCTAAACCGTGTACAGCGTTCCTTCTATGTGCTCTAACGACACGCTATGTATTCATGGTTTCGAAAGTAGTCTTTCTGACAAGAAGCCAGATCTTATTCAACGCAAGTGGCTTTCGATATTGCATTTCTTCTTGCTCTGGGTCACGTGCGTAGTCACGCGCTGCGACAATCGGCCGGAATATCAAGCTGGCCGAACATGTTAGTAAAAGACTCATGATAAAACCTGCAATAACATAGAACACAGCTCCATCTGAGAGCTGTAAGACGTCCACTGCATACCTTGTTTTGTCACTTGGGAGCACGCCCGTGCCTCAATCAATTTTATGATCTTCGACCACATTGAAATTCTTGAAGGAGTCCGAACTTCGGCAAGAACGCGAGTCTTGCCGTAGCTGTCGCCGACCGCTCTTCCAGTCCACGTCGCACTATCTCGTGAACGCGAGCACATCCCCTGCCATGACTGATAATGATGAGACGGAAAGCACATCCCACAAGCGCAAAGTGTCTGAAACGGACTTTGGCTCCCCTGCTCTCGACAAGCCACGGAAAAAGCCAATAGCATGTCGGCCATGCCATGCCCGAAAGATTAAATGCTCTTTCGGACACCCCTGCGAGCCATGCCAGCAAGCTAAGCGCGAGCATGAATGCGACTATCCAAAGCGTGATCAAAAGATCACTATCAGCTCTAGTTACGTTGAGAAGCTAGTTGCAGAAAATCGACGTCTTCGCGAGCGAAGTCAGAGCATAGACGGCCATGCTGAGCCCCTAGCCACTATTGCCAGTACTAATGTCCCGTCAAGCCCGCTCGAAAATGGCGATGCTCGCAATCCATTGCTCCACGACAGGTCATGGTTCTTCCCGCTCGGTAGCACAGGACCCATTCACATTAGCGAAGCTGCAGATGCTGCTTTTGCAACACGATTTCGTGAGGCTCTTGCCGAGGATGGGAAGGCAGAGCACATTCCTCGGACACATTACATGACAGATGGTAAATTGATGGGCCTCGCGGACAAAGAAATGCCATGGCCACCACTTGCACGAGCACGTCTCCTAGTCAAGGCTGCCTTCGATACAGTGGGCTCATGCTATCACTGTTGTCGAAAGAGCGATGTATACAACGGCCTTAAACGACACTATCGGGACCCTACAGCTCCAAGAACGATATTTACATGTAAACTCGAGGCGCTTTTCGCACTCGGGGAAGCCTATTCGTGCCGCACCCAGTCAACATCGGAAGATACATTTCCAGGCCTTGGTTATTTCGCGAGGGCCAGCAGAACCTTGCGCGGGACACGAGAAAGACCGCAGATTGACCATATTGAGGTGTTGCTATTGCTCTCATTGTACTCACTCCTGCTCAACAGGAGACATGGTGCGTATTATCTAGCAAGCTCTGCCGTCAGATCAAGCATCATCATGGGCTTACACCAAAATGTGCCTGAGTCACAGGTGACGGATCGTGCAGCACGAGAGCATCGGATCCGCATTTGGTGGTCAGCATATACCTTGGAGCGCTTGTGGGCTTCGAAGATGGGTCATCCAATATCTGTTCAAGACGAAGACATTGGAGTTGACCTCCCATCGAATGCTGGCCTGTCAGAAGTCGAAGCTGCCGACTTCCTTGACGTGGAATACGCCAATGCCAGCATTCGGCTGGCACAACTATCGCGACACATAATCAGTTCCATCTACAACCGCAAATCAATCCACGGAGCGTTTTCTCAACGCGTCCAGCTCGCTCTGAAGGACCTGAGAAGCTGGGTCGAGAGTCTGCCAAAACATCTGCAGCTCCCGGCAGGAGGTCTTACACACCCACTACAGCGCCCGCAGAAGTGGCTGCATCTATCTTTCAATCAGTATGTCATTCTATCCACACGGCCAATTCTCTTGCACATCCTCCGAGCACACAAGCAGCTCTGGCACGACGCTCCACGTACGAGAGACCTTAAGCATGTGATCGGTGAGACACCGCTCGCCCTAGCCGAAGCATGCATTCGGTGCGCACGGCATTCTCATAGGCTGCTTACAGACACTTGGATCGATGGCTCGTTCGCAATCTACGACTACACGTACACGCAGTATCTTTTCTCGGCAGCCACTATCCTCGCCATTTCTAGCATCTCAATCGGACAGAACGACGACTCCGACAAGGACGGCTTCGATTCAGCCTCCCAGTTTCTCGATCAGCTGAAACAGAATGGCAACTATGCTGCAAAGGAGTTCTGCCAGCACCTTCAGGCCATCAGGCTTAGTCTGACTGCATTCCGCAACCCGGCAAGTCCGGATACGTTCAACGCATTCGCCTTGTCCTTCCCACAACCACCATTCACTCCGTCAAATACCACGCCTGGAAGCACCTTCCAGCCGACAATGACTGCGGAAATGGCGTTGGCAGAACCATCGCTGCAAGACTTTCTGACACATTCTGATTTCGACCCTGGATTCCTCGATACGCAGATTCAGGGCGATCAATTCCAAGGCTTTTACTATCCTATGCTGCAGGACGAGGCATGGTTTGCTGGCTAGACGGATCGTGGTGCCTTTGTTCTCCAGTACATCGACGCTGGGCACCTGGTCGAGCGGACGACTAGAGCCGGTTTTGGATCGGTTAGACAGTCAAGCATTCTGCCCCGCTTCCATGTCGACAAACAGAAGTCAGATCATGACTTCAAGGTCCACGTCGCTGGATATGCTGGTTCATGAGCCTCATGTAAGTTTCAAAGGGTGGCCGGCGGAAAGTACCGGCATGTCCACGTTTCGCCGAGTCCACCGAAAGCAGAGCAAGATAACTCGAAAGGCCTGATACAAAAAGGATGCTTTCGAACGTTCGTGACAGGATCAGAACATCTTAGCACACATTCGACTCCGAGCCTACCTGGCCGACCGTACAACATGACAGGAATCTCAATCACACCACCAATCGCCGGGACATCGCTAAAGTGAGACATGACCGTTATTGCGTCGGAAAGTACTCAGGTCATCATTGCTGTCCCCAAAGGAGCCCATCTCACCGAAAGGTTGACACAAGACCCCGAAACAGCGTCCCTTCATGTATACTCACATCAGATTCCTCCACGACTCTTGAGCCAAAGGCTCTTGTTCGTGACAGTCTCGGCCTGACACGCGCGGCACACCCACGAGAGCATTGCGTCGTCTGGGCTAGCTGATAGCCGTTTTTCGTCCTTCAGAAGTCACCGAACACCTTGGTTCACAAGCTCGTCGATCAGAGGTCACCTGGTTGGGTCTTTTAATGTCAAACGGGGGTGCATGGGTGCTGAAGAGCGACATGACATGACTGGGATGCAAATCATAGAGATGAAAACCTACCCATAACATACATACAAGCCTGAGATGTGTGACATACGATGAGCTCTGAGACCAGTTACTACTGTACAGAGATGCAGTAAGCTCTGGACATGGGAAATGCACCTCATGTGGGCATACGTCTACAGGAGGAAAACGTCTGCCGTCGGCACGGGTCAAGCATGTAAGTCAAACTGGACATCCTCGCTGAACATCGGCATCCCTACCGGTTTGGACAGTCATTCGGCATGCCTAAAACAGGACTTCCAAGCGGCCTGCAGATGCAAGAGGCCGAGCGGGGCTAAATATTCTGGAGGCTGGCAGTGGTTAAGCCTTATGATTTGTTGGTTCCCAGAAGAGCTAAGAATGCCAAAAGTTGTTCAGGAAGCTTAAAGGCACGCCACGTCATGCTCGGTATACTCAATGCGGTAATGCGGACGAGCAGTCTGTGCGATCGGCTCCCTCAACAGCCTGACAAGTATTAGCTTGCTCCAAGCATGCTGCATTAGCGGTAGATCCCCGGCCAAGATGCGGGTTTGGCACAACGGCTGAGGGTCCATATTAGGCTGGGGACTGGGGTCCGGGGTTCGGCAGTCGCACGTGCTTTCTGGCTTCTCGACCTACATAATTATCTTCAAACTCGTCACTGAAAACATCACATTCATTGCGCAAGCAAGAGTCTCAGCAGTCCTTCTAACAACAAGTAATAACACTCTTGTCTACTACCAGAAATGGGCCCACAACTTCGGGGCAAGGCCCTCATCCTCGTCATCATCCTTACTTCCGGAGTCGACTTCATTCTTGTCGGCTATGACCAAGGTCTATTCGGTGGCATCTTGGCTGGTGAGCGGTTTCAGGACATGCTCGGCAACCCGGGTCCAACCATGAGCGGTCTCGTCACCGCAATTTATGACATTGGTTGCGCCTTGGGTGCTGTTGCCGCCTTCGTCTGGGGTGAGAAGATCGGCCGCAAGAACTCAATCATCGCCGCCAACCTCATCGTCGTCGTCGGTGCCGCCATCCAGACCGCATCATATAGCTACTGGCAGATGTTTGCCTCCAGGATCATTTGTGGTGTCGGTGTTGGTCTCAGCACAGTCGCCGTTCCGATTCTACAGTCCGAGACTCTTCCAGCGCATAACCGGGGTGCTCTCATGGTCATTCAGACAGCTTTGATCATCATCGGTGTCGCCGTTGCATCCTGGCTTTGCTTCGCAACCTTGTACGCCAACAGTTCCATGCAGTGGCGATTTCCGGTCGCATGCCAGATCCTCTTCAGCTTGATCGTCCTTGTCCTCTGCCTCTTCCTCCCAGAAACTCCCCGGTGGCTTGCAAAGCATGGTCGCAAGGACGAGGCCCGACATGTTATCGGCCGACTGCTTAATTTGCCTGACGATGACCAGGAAGTCGAAGGTCAGCTCGCAGAAATCTTGGACAACATCGCAGCTGAGCACACGGAGGAAGAACCAGGTTGGAGCGAAGTTTTCAGCAACCGCAGCAAGACTCGAAACCTCCAGCGGGTACTTCTCGGCATGGCTCCATATATGATGAACCAGTGGTCGGTAAGTTATCTCTCTCAGTACCCATCTCTGCTTGACCCTGCAATGAGCCCCAGCCAAAGCACAGCATTGAACAGCACAGTGCAATATATCGGTTCCGTCATCAAGGCCTTTCTTATCCGCGATATCTCTCCATAGTTTTGCTACCACGAAACGTTTTCTGACCTCTCTATTTAGGGCATCAATGCTCTCTGTTACTACCTTGCGTACATCCTTCAAGAATACCTCGGCTACTCTCAGGCTATGTCTTTGATACTAGCCTCAGTCGCTTTCACTCAATATGCCATCTTCTCCTGGCCACCATACTTCTACATTGATCGAATCGGCCGAAGATGGACCGTCATGCTCTCCTCTGCCGGCTGTGCCATCTGCATGGCCATCATCGCGGGCTGCCTTCTCAAGGAGAACTTTTCCATGGCTGCAGCTGCTGTCGCCTTCATCTTCATCTACCTCGACTGCTTCACACTGGGTATATTGCCAGTTTCCTGGTTGTATTCCGCCGAGATCCAGCCTCTCCGCGTTCGGAACAAGTCCACCGCCGTGGGTGTCTTTTCTCACTGGTCCAGCAATTTTGTGGTCGTCATGGTCACGCCTATCGGTCTCAACAATATCGGTGGAAATTACTTCTGGATCTGGGCTATTGTGTGCGCTTCATTCGTCCCGCTCACATACTTCTTCGGCGTGGAGACTTCGGGTCGCAGTCTTGAGCAGATTGACCATCTAGTAAGTGATCTCACCCGATCCATCCGAACCCAATGCTGACATGATTAATAGTTCTTTGACAAGCCGCGCGCACTTATGGGTCTCAACTCTGATGCTACACGTGTGATCCACCAGAGCAAGAACGACGAAGAGCAGCGTTTCCGTGACATGGGTGAGAAGAGACTTTCGATCAGTCACGTCGAGAAGAGTTAGAAGGTTGGGTTGAATTGCGATGCGCCTTGTGCTTCCAGTCGAAAATACTTCAAGTCGTGGGTTCTGTACTATACGAGCTCACTCACCCCACAATAGGTATGGCAAGGATTATGCCTACTGGCCCGCGGGAATATGCCTACTGGCCTGCAGAATAATCTCCATATAACCTCATTCCGGTGATTCTGCGCATAAGCTAAATGTCCGTAGAGTCCGACTGCTAATACCTGAGACGTTTTGTATAGTGCGCACACCTAGTAAATCTCCTTGTCAGGCATCAATAACTTCCGGGCCAGTAGGCATATTCCCGCGGGCCAGTAGGCATAACTCTTGCCCAACAGGTATTAGAGCTTAGCTTTCTGCCTCGGTCCTTCTGTCTCGCAAAAGGACCAATCTTGACACCAGTCTTCTTTAGGATTTGCAGGCTCAGCCGCATCGCACGTGACATGTCTAGGCCGATCTTCACCTACCTCACTCAGCCTCAAAGCAGGCTGTCACAGAAACCTTCTCCGCGCGTAGGTAGACCACGAAACCTCGACAGCTCGTGGTCTACACATGATAAACACACGAGGCTCCTGTACGCCAACACTTGTCCTAGCTCTAAACGCTCCATGTCTGGCCATCAGTTCCCCTCATTAAACGCGCATGACCGATCCAATATCCACGCTGGGGACGCATACACGACACAGGCGAACAATGCGACGGTCCAATGTGAGTCTAGCATCTCGGGAGAGGCCCATCCGTATATTGTGAAGTCTCGCTGACTGCGCCGAAAGACATCTTCAACGGCTCACACCGTGTGTTCAGCCGCGCGGCACTAGAGCAGGAATTGCAGAGAACGGAGCGTGAATTGGAGGATTTGGAGGAATATATCATCAACTTGAGGTCGATGCTGAATAAGGCGGGGCCTTCTGCGTCGGAGAGTGTCGCCTCCACGCTTCCAACTCTTCGAACCGAACCGAACGGGTCAAGTCCTAAGGAGCAAGATTCCTCTACCTCGAAGGATGCTGTTCCGACCACGGTTCCAACCCCGCGATCTAGACCGACCGTGCCGAATCCTCAACAACCACACCTTAAAGAGGCGATGCTGCCGCCCAGTGACGACTTTAAAAGTGTCGTGACCTTAACTTTCACTTACAAATGGTCGCGGACAGATGATTACTCCAGGACATGGTATACATATCATCGCTATGCATTTAAGCCTGAGTTCAAGGGTTGCCCATACGCCAGGGACCTGATTTTCGCCATGTATATAGAAGACAAATATGGGGGGTCTTGGCCGTCTTGGTGGTCTTGGGACGGCAGCACTAATGTGCAATTTTCATTTCGCCAAAAATTTACTTCGGTTAAAGTGTGCCTCAAGAAGGGTTGGAGATTTTCTGATCGCACATGCTGTCATGATGACAGGCATGGGCATCACTTCGTTTTTCCTGTAGCAACACCAGGCGGGGCTTACGCCGAGCATGTGTGGCGCATTAAGCGGTGTGCTGATGAATGCTGCAAGCACGAACCCAAATCTGGGACCTAGCATCGATCGCTTTCTGCAGAAGAACGAAAGTAGAAAATCCATATCCAGACATCCATCCACTAGCCCATCTATCTACTGTAAGCCCGCATGACGTCTCGCTCGCAGAAGCTCAAGTGAAAACCACTAGGACCTTGACGTCTTTCAACGAACTCCAGCAAACTGTCCTTGCTTTTGCCTCTCGAGATGTCTCGCCTGTCACACCGGATTTGTACATCTCGCGGGGCACCTCAGGAGATTGTCAATGCGTACGGGACAGGGCCTTGGTGAGGTCATTTTCGAGCCGGGTGCTGATATAGGCCATACACATCAGTCTCGATACCGCATCGAGAGCGAACTGTACTCCTGGGGTCTCACTCGGGTGGGCAGGAAGGTCGTTGAAGGATCAAGGTTAACGTCGGCTGCGAACGCGAATGACCGAGAGCGTTGTTGCTTCGGTACCATCGTGGAATTTCCCTCTTGGAAAGCACTTACTAGGAACTAGCCTGGAACACTGGATAAGCAAAATTCTGTCTGTCACCGAGCGGGTTGTTGAGGACGTGGTCTATGGATGCGCATTTGTTACTTGAGTTACCGCCCTGTAATGACTGTAGAGTTCCTAGGCGGTCTGAATTTGCGTATATATGCACCGCGTACAACCATTCAAGTCTCTGTCGAAGAGACTTCGCTATAGCCTCACCTTCAGCAAGCGTCACGGAGCTTCGTAGATCCCGTCAAAGGCGCTTGGTGCTCTCGCACGACGAGCACAGATCTGCCGATGAGGAGCTAGATAGAAACCACTAGTACTTACCCAGTCGCTCTGTGCGTATCGACCTGTCCGTTCAGGCCAGAACTTGCTATGATAGCCTTCTCAATGCTGTATATGTTCTTCGATCTGCCGTAGACCGGTTCGGCTACCGGGAACGCATGAAGCGTGCACCATCGGCTGGTTGAGCTGGCAAGCAGGGTCACGCGGAGGTGAGTGAGGCAGCCTCTGCGATGCAATACTTGGTTGTCGAGCGCAAATCTTTTTCTTGGCTAGCTGATTTCGGGCAACATTTTCCTTGACGACAGTGAAAAGAAAGTTGTTTCGCTGAGCCACAGAAGCCGGAGGTAAGCGACTGATCAAAGGTGATGTGGCACTTAACATAGCGAGAGATACAGCGGCAGCCGAGTTTATGCGCTGGCATATATCTGCAAGTTTGCCTGCCAGCAAGGCAGTTTCCGCGTGGAACAAGCCGCATATGCAACAGACGCGCCATGTTCATGGTCTGCCGCCCGCCCGCTCTGCGGAGACGCTCCTTCACCCCTGCGACGCGAAAGAAGACTCTGAATGGTGGCCTGAAGCTTTCGCGCAGCTTTAGCGGAATCCCGGCAAAGCCTATCAAGTACTGTACAAGGTCGTAGACTTGAGCGGCCCAAGATCGTTGTCGGTATCTCGTTGTTTTGATTTGTGCATGCACATACTGCCTTCACCTGACCAAAAGAGAATGCTTGATGACGCGCGATCTCGCTCCTTTGTGCTACATGTAAGGTCGTCTTTGAACTCGATCGCGTCGAGAAATCTGCGTAACGGGGGGATCGGTCATCGTAATCTCATCGTTGGTGTGCTAAGCGCACTTGCGGCTCGATTTCATGGTGGCGAAGTTCCATGCCCAAGTAGCCTCTTTCCTGCGGCGACATCACAGCGGGTGCTCGCCACCTGTACATGGATAGGAGTGAGAGTCCGTAGGCTATTGAGTGTGTCGGTGTCCAAAGGTTACACAAGAAGTTCTTGCACGTACTCGGGCCAGATATCAATGGTATTTGGATTCAAGCGGTGAGGCCCAATGCTCCATGGAAACCCCCTAGTTCGTCCTGGAAGCTTGCCTAAAGACGCCGGTGCGAGATAGCTCGAAAGTCTAACTGTTGAGTCCGATTGCGGCGCTAAGATGCCGGCACCAAGCGACCGGTGACCCAGCTGGAAGCGACACCCATGGGGAACGTTAGTACAATAGTTAGTGTGCTTAGCCTTGCGGAGAAATTGACCTATGTCTTGTAATGAGAAGGCACAATACTAGCATGCAGTCACCTCTTTCTTTGTGAGTCGTCGCAGATCGAGCATAGTCTGTTTGCTGGTAACCACGCCTCGCGCAATGCTTTTGCAACGTGGCTATTGTCGCTACCAGTTGAATTGCTTCCGCCTCGACGCGCCTCAACAGCTTGTTCTGAAGGGCGAGCCACGAGCCCCTCTGTCCTCCCACTGTCAATGGAATTGTGACGCGCTCAAGCAGGCCCTTCCAACGATACTGGAAGTCTGACCAGTCTGTACTTGACCGCTCAATCCTCATCGGTCAAATGAAGACGAACGAACACACAGGGACGCGCCATTAGCACTGGGTCGCTCCTGCCTGCATTTGTCCCTCATACAGAAACAATACCGTGAGGATGGTCGCTATTGAGCCATTGAGCAGTTGCTGGTCCTGATTGGTAGCTTCGACGTGTACTAGTAGTACTCAGAGATCCGCGATCTGTATCTCATGAATTGACCTTCACACCTCCCCCGACTCAGCGACGTGCGTCTTTCAGGTTACACAACGTCGATGGCTCGCAGGCCAACACCTTGCTGCGGTCTTAGAAAACCCACAGCGCTCACAGTCGGATGCAGATATAAAGGGACCCTCGTTGTGCCGACGATGGCCTACTCTGTTCCTGTCCTTGAGGTCATTCAGATAGCCTACTCGACATGTCACAAAGATCTTCGTTTTCAACCTCAACCACTATGTCACAACTTGCTGGCCGCTATTCCCCAGACCCACAGCAAGCACAAGCGGGTATTGGCTCCATGTTCGGTTGCGATCATTGTTCAATGGGTGCAGAAGTGCCCACGACATTGACAAACAGGACTCGAGAAGCATGCCGATCTGTGGCTGAATGCCGCTGTCAGGACCCGGAGCATAGTATAGAGCTACCCAGCGGCGAAATGCAGGGTGGACGTCAAGCATCGAACGATGGTTGGGGTGAGTACCCGGTGCACATAGCTAGTGTACATGCTGACTCCTATGTGCAGACTTATCGTCCTCCTGGGAACTAGTCGAATTTGAGCAGCACTCAGATGCTACCAAAGCATCGGCGACCCCTAGGGATGTGAGCGCTAATAGGAAGAAGAATTGTTCAAAGCAGGGAGGCACAAAGGACAATGATCAGGCCCACCGGGTCAAATCAGACCCACCTGCCACTGGCTCTGACAAGCACGAGTATAATGAATCTCATGGAAAGACTCCTGTTTCAGGCAACAAGGAAGGCAGATTCGTCCCAGTTCTTTGTGCGAACGCAAAGAAATCGACTTCTGTGGCCAAGAACGGAGGGTGACGAGAAGGAACGACGTGGACTGAATATCGTCTTTCAAGAGTGGAATAAAAGTGTGGAACGAATGACACGTTGCTGAGTTGAGCCAATACAGGATGGAGCATCTGCGGAGTACCTCATTACTACTGCTCGCTACGACTAAACATGCATAGACGAAGAAGCATTCGACATGCCCTCACACTGACGAGCAAAAGATAGACGGTATAGCGAGTCATTCTCGTTTGGCGTCGAGGGACGGACCACTGTGAAAAGGTCAATTTTCATTGTAACACCGACAGCATAGGCGAGCAAGACGGGCGTTATTGAACCATTCTTATCGCTCCCTGCTTTCTCTTGGCCCTGGAGTGTCGAGTCGCAAGCTTGCTGTTTTCTATCGAGTGGCGTAGAACCACCAACAGGTAAGGACGGGTAGGACTTAGATGCTTCCTGCCTGCATTTACCAGTTTGATCGTGATGATACCCGAGCAACAAGGTTGATGAATGGCAAGTTGACGATTGGGCCGCAGGTGGCCGACCAATTACCTCCGGAATGGCGGTGTGACACAACATCAATGTTCCTGCAACCAAACAGCAATACCAGCACGACGGCATCATCAACTCAGGGATGTTGACATTCGATACAATCCTTCTAAGTCTGCTCTCACGTGCTTTCCTCTTGTCAAAGAGTTCTTTCGTCGCAGTGGCTGATTCTCAGTCATTCGTGCTTCGGACAAAGCCACAGACCTAACGTCGAAGACGCACTTATAGATCCTTGTATGGTTCATTAAACACATCGCGACCCTGTATGATGGTACTCAAGAATGACGGGGAAGTTTCCGCAAGACGCTCCTATGCGGATGATCGTCTAAGTTGACGGACCTTGTAGCCTCGAATCGGCCACTTTGTTTGTACGGAAGGTGGCGAGCCGTGGCTGCACGTGAGCAAAAGCTGAGGCAACTCTACCGGGCGTGCTCTCGGCAAGAATAAAAACAATCAACACACGAGATTCGCTTGTCGTCACCGACCAAACTACTATTCGCGCGGTTCGCAGCTTAAGAACGTGGCGAGCGGACGAGAGCCTCTGTATTCTACGACCTCTGGTCGATTGCGGAAGCAAAAGTTGCTGCAGTAAAATATATCCTTTCGATATTGTCGAAAGCTGAAGGTGAAATGTAATGCGGCCGACAACGAGCGAGCCGCGTGCTCGAGATGTGCGCGACTCGATTTGACGTGTTTGAGGGAGTCAAAAGCTTGCGCTCAGGCAAATGCTGACTCCCTCAGCGACGATTTCAAATGGTAGGTTTCATTCGGCAAGGAAATGTTCTTGTGCTTAAAGTCGGCCAGGCAAACTCAAGTGAACATGACCAAGCTTGAGAGAGCTCTTGAGGATGTTCTCGAAAGACTCTCCATGCCTGCTTTGGACCTCTATGTTCTCCTAGCTATCGAAGACCAGCAGCATCAAGGCCAGCTGACACGAAGCAACTCTGAAGAACCACAGCATAACGAACGGGCCGTTTCGCCAGATCCGATGAATAGCCTCATTGGGGCCACACAATTGGGCGGACTGCGTAGTCAGCTTCGATCCGTCAAGCAGAGGAGGAAGGGAGGAATGCGACGAATGGACCTTGACCTGGTTTCTGAAAGAGTGATTACGCTCCAGGAGGCAGAAGAGATGCTGGTACTGTAAGATTGCTCCATTTTCGCCATCACCATGCCTAGACTCCCAGTACCTTAGCTTCAAGCAGACGCAGTCACACCATCTTTTCTCCATGAGAGGGCGTGGGGCGGTCAAGAACGAAAGAGCAGTGAATGAAGGGTTGGTGGAGGACAACGTGTGGATGCTGGCGGCGCACCCTTTGCTTTTGGGTTCGAATATTCACCCGCAACGGGCAATGCATGCGCTGAGCAAACCATCTTTAGAAATTCCCTTCCACACAAGCTAGTGATCCTAATTATCTCGACGCATGCTCACTTTGGTGCCAGACTCGCTCGATCATGACAATGAGAAGCTGGCATGATGAGGCAGCCCTCCAGAGCTCTGTATAACGTTTTATGAATAAGGCTCTATGAGCCGTCAGCCTGCACATTAACCGCGTCAATTTTGTCTAACACAACAACGCTCAGCCACCTCGGAGCTCCCGGTTCACAGCGCAGTTCCCGAATTTGGCTATGACAACTATGCCCAGTAGCAGCGCTCTACTGATGCGACCCGATTGGAAGCATGCAACACTAGTTCCACAAATTCCAACATCGTGATCACGGACTCTTAGTACCGGCTGGGAAGTTCTTGTCTCGCATGGGAGCAGCTGTAGCAGCCATCTCGAACAGGAACAAGGAGCTCGTCGGCTACTCTCAAAGAAGCAACACACCCTCCGAAATCGACATTGAAATGAGCAGTACACCAGGTGCAAGCCACACGTTCGAAGTACACAGCTTTATCAGCATCCGAGCGGCTCTCCGACTTACATATCGTCCGAGTCCGATGAGAGATAGTTGACCTGGAAGATTAGGGCAATATCGAGCCAGATCGTGTACACGCTGGTTGCTGGGCGTGGGATGATCGCCGCCAAGTTGCAGCGTCATTCGAACAGCAAGATCGGGAGGCTGGAGATCACCGTGGAAAGTGCTAGATAACATGCGCTTAATGAGGTTGAGGTGGCTCCCCTCGTGCTGCTGTGTGGGAAGTCGACAAATATCCAGGGTAGCAGGAATGAGCTCCGAAGGTCTGCCGGGACCATCCTCGGCTCTTCTTAGCAGTGGTAGATTAGAAAGGTATAGATTGCTTAGAGGGCCAGTCCTCTGATGGGGGACGGCCCTCTGCTATATGCTATGGAATATAAGGTGGTTAGGTTGATCTTATACTTCTATCACTTCTGGTTAGCATCGTCGAATCTATAACCGTTTACAATGTAGGTCTCGCTTCTATGTAGAGGCGCTCTGTTGTGGCCTAGGCTCCCGCATTTCGGTTAAGGTCTTGGCATACGTGTGGTAGAGCTTAGCTACTACATATTAGGCCACCGCTTATAGATTGTCTCGATATAGTTCGAGCTTATATCGAGCTAGGTCGATACTAGCTCGAGCTGAGAGATCTCGGCTCGAGCTAATTCTTTATTTATTTTTCCTTAAATATAGCTCGATACTAGCTCGATACTAGCTCGATCTAGCTCGATCTAGCTTATTATATTTAATTTTATTTTTCTAGCTCGCTAAGAGCTCTTAAGTAGCTCGCTATTTTTAATTTAATATTCGAGCTCGCTACTAGCTCTTAGGTAGCTCGCTTTAGCTCGACTAACCTATTTAGGACTAGCTTTAAGTAGCTAAACTCTATTTATTAAATCGACTCTAGCTCCTTAGTTAATATATATATATTAACTTTTAAGAATTTTAACGGATTTTTCGTTAAAATCTATATATAGAAGATATCTTATAGACTACTACCCTCTAGTACTAATAGCCTTAGAAGTTTTTTTTTTAAATAATTATATATTTATATATCGAGCTAGCTCGATCTTAGCTCGCTGGCTCGGACGTGGTAACTACCCGGCGAATCGAGCCAGCGAGCCAGCTCGAGCTGAGATCGAGCTAAGATCGAGCCTTACTTTTAGTAAAGGCCTGTACAGTAGTCCTTGACAGGGAGGGTCCGACCTAAAGTTGTTCAACACGACTCCACCTAGACATGACAACTTCATTATGGCGCTGGAAGTGTATCCCTATGCGTAACGTCCGGTACTTAGCTATCTCGTTGCCGACCTTATCAAACTGTATGCTATCCATTCTTTGGAAGTGAGGCATAGGAACCATGTTTTAAGAACGAATGGGAATGGATCAACGTAATCGGCGTGTTCCACTTCTTGATCAGCCAGTCTTGTTGAATCATCTGCAGGTCGCGTTCGTAAAGCGAGTCACCATTGTTTGGTCAACATCACTATATGCGGCCCAACTTCCAACCCAGCCTTTCATAATGGTGGCTTTCCAGGCATGACTCCTAACAATGCGTGTCCGGTCGCAGGCACCTCCACATATCATCGCTCTGGGGTGCAAACTCTCGCGCTCTCGGGTACAAATAAGTCATCGAGCATGCTACCGAACGCTTGCACTGCGCAGGAAGCCCGAAATTCAGAAGGTTTGGAGGCTGGGTTGCGCTACTCAATGACACACTGTATAACGTCAAAATTGCAAAGCTGCTGTCTTCTGCAACAAGTCAAAAGCAAAGTCCAGATATCGTTTCTGCGTAGTAACCCCTCGCCTCGATGCTCATCTAAATTCTTTGTATATTGGATGCTTCTACCCTGCTTCATGCCGCAGGCTACTCTTACCTGTGGTTTGAACTTCGATTCCTCTGTAGCGGAAGATGCACGAACCCCTTCCTGCTCGCTTTTGTGACTGATCAAGGATTTCGACCATGGCAGAAAATGTCAAGACTCCGACCACCCAATTTGCTACATCCATCGCTTCATCTGATCTCTGGTGTTCTTCGAGACTTGCGACCGGTTTGTGTCGGCTTACTGACTGTAGCAGCATTTGGCACGCTCTCGGACTGGGCTTCAAGAGCTGTTGTGCCCGACTTTGAGTCTTCGCTGTTCGCTGTTCGCGTTCATCTTTGCACTTTCACGGACGCCTTCTAAAACCACAGGTGCATTTTCTATGCCCTCAGTCCCAGCATTTTGCGTAGATCGGCCAGCAGCCGCGTACGATCCATCTATGGCTCATTTAGCAAATCGATCGAAGTTCTCTTTGCAGTCATACCTAGAGAGCTTTCTGTCCCGTCTCGACCTCGCCAGATATTGTTGCCAAGCTTGACAGACCGTTCATCAGCACCACGAACACAATCTGCCGATGAACCCGGAATTTGACAGGAGGATCTGGCCTGAGCACCAGATATCTGGGACCATTCAGGGCGGCATCCACAGCGGAACAGTGCGCCTAATCCTGCCAGATCTTGCCGTATGTCGGGTGGCCACGGAAAGGAAGGCAGAGAAGGTGCTGTTGATCTGGAGGTCAAACTATGTGACATGTCAGCTAACGGGATGATACTATATGAACACGCAGAGGACTAGAAAACCAGTCTTCAAGCCAAATTATTTATACACGATACCCGACGCTGAGTGACCAACGCCATATTGTTGTGATATTCAGAGGGCATAGACTTTGGAACTCCAATGTTGTGTAACACGACTAATGGCTGAAAAGGACCCAGTCGTGACTGGCGTAGGAGGACTCCTCGATGGCGGTGAGGGCAGGGATCGAGCCATACGGATGCTACCAGGAAAGACATAGGTGGTTCGAGGTCTAGCTTTTTGTTTGCATGTCTCATGCACGAGATGTTGTTCCGCGGCCAACGCGACGAGGCGAAGGCGTTGGGCAAAGGCTCTCCATGACAAGCAATCCGAGTCGACAGTCAATCTGGTGCGGTTGGAAGCAACCCTACTCAAGAAGGGCCGTGCCTCCAGCAATGCAGCCAGTCAAGCAGCAAGTTATCCCATCGACCACTGCTGTGTGACCGTTGGTAAACCTTCTTCACTTCCATCTTGCACGTCCGGAGCTCCACGTTCCCGATTTGCAGGCTCAGGGATGAGGCTGGCCACACCATCATTGAGGAATGCCTTCGATATGGTAACAGCCACGTTACGCCAAGGACATGGGACGTCGTTGAGCGACATAGCTGGACTTCATCAAGTATACGGTGCTTGGGAATGAGCAACAGCCCAGGACATTTTGTTGCCGAAAGAGACGATGTTTTTGGCTTTTAGGCAACAGCACACAGAACAACCGCCTGCGGAGGGTCTCTCACCAGGACTGCAGCTCTAAGCACCAATCAAAATACCTATTAAAGCTAAAGTTTGAGCTACGAGACTACCCGCATCACCCGCGCCAGCCGGCTCAGGAAATCAAGTTACCGCGGGACTTAGAGGCAGCGATGCCGCGTTGGGCCTCACCGCCAGTAATCAGCATAGCGCGGCCATCAGATACAAATACCCTGTTGTGTAACACGAAAAGCGCTGAGTCAAAAGAACTGGACAGAAAGCATCGCGATCTCCCTGGCGCGCCCGAAAAATGACCAGCATGCAACGTTGTATACGATTACAAGCCGGAAGCGCGAGCCTCGACCATGGACGCCGAGACTTAGGGACGATACGCGTTGTTGGCGGCACCGAATATGAGCTTGCCTCACTACAATTGCAGTTGGCCATTGGGGAAGCTCAGATTCACGGTGAGTGCGAAGTCTCGCATGATCACGCAGGCCTTTCGCGTCAGGTGCCATCGCATATCGTCGCATCAGTGAAACGAAAACTGCGTCTCTTGGATGCGAAGTTGGTCCAGAGGTAACGAGTCAAGGGAGACGAGTCAAGGAGACCATCTTCTCAATTGTCCGACGTGACAGAGCGAAACCTCGCATATGCCCAACTCTTAGACGTACTTGCTCATATAGCTTATCACAAGCTCGGGAATGCCAACGCTGGCATTGCCGCGCTGCGAAATTGGCTTCGAGCTGGTACATGGGGGCAAACCCTGTACGATCCACGTACTACTTGTCCTTTGCTTACAACCAATCCCGCCTCGCAAACGCATTACAATGCAGTACAGCTCCTTCACATCTTCAATTGGTCTGTCTCGCGCTGCTAGCGCTAGCTGTATCATGAGGAATGCACAGCTCTGAATGTGAGGATCAAAGGAGTCGCCCGCATCGCCTACTCTTCCAAGATTACGATTTCGCAGAGCGTTCCGCGATCGATCTCAAAGGCCGAAGCGTTCCTTTGGATAGTGAACCAGCCGCAGACGCTTGAGCCGAGGTGCGCGACCTGCCTGACCGCTGCGCGTTGTCAGATAAACGTGGCAAGGCAGAGCACTTTCCTGGTCCAAAAGTTTCTCCAAGTGATCTGGTCATATGACTGCTGACCGGTCGAGGAAGATCGATTGCCCACCAGACAAGGTCGAGCAGGCATTTGCAAACTGGCCCCGATTCACCAACCTCATGCTCAAGACACGCAGCTGGTTAAAACATATATACACTGTACTACAGTACAATAACTTCACGTGAACAGACTCTACATGAACACTTCTGCACCGCAGAAACTGACCAGGCAAACCAGAAGGCGGGTGGCTTGTCCGCAAACCATATATTCTCGGACAAGGCGCTACGGCAACTGCTAAAAGTGAGGCTACTGTAACCCACTAGTATCATCAGGAACGGTTTGAGAGGTAAGCTGACGAATCAATCGTTTGCTTCGTGAAGGCTACAAGCGCTAGGCTGACGAAGAACGCGAGGGGTTCAACAAAAGCAACACTACGGGACGCCAAGGGTCGAAAGCTGCTTGAAATGTGCCGCCAAACGCATGCTGATCAATGGCATGCTTTTGCTCGCCCGAGTTCTTCACATGAGACATCGGGAACAATGTCGTCTCAAGCTTTCGACACGTACTCCACGGCCATTGTCGCTACGTATGGGCGTAGCGTAGTACAAGCTGATGCACGCAGTCGAACACGAAGACCTAGAGAGATTGGGCCCATGAAAGATGCTAACTCAACCAGAGAGTCCAGCCGCTAACATGTTCGACCGTCGAAGAAGTAGGACATCAAGATCACGCTGTCCGTCACGAGTAGTAGTAATACTCACGTCTGGCTTTCACAGCATGTGCTAGCTTAACTCATAAGAACAACAGCCTAGACGAATACGGCTTCAGAAAGGATAAGACTATTTGAGAGGAATGGTAGGATCCTGCATTTGGTAGCTGAGTTTCAAACTTTGGACTTCAGAAGGAAGATAGGGCCCACTTCTGTCCCTCTCGTGACCCAAATCTTTCTTGGATCACAAGGGTGTGTCATGCTGCCAATATTCACTCGGCCCATTGTTGGGTCGCTAGTCGCCCATTATACCCGTGGCCCCCAAGTCCTACCGATAAAGGACAAATCCTGACCCCTGACCCGGACGTCTCAACGGCGCCAGCAGCCGCCTATTCTCGGGATCATAGAACCATTTGTCAAGTTTAGCAAATAGCACGTCGATGTTCTGGCCGGTGTCTTGTGTCGGAACAGCTGTTGGACGAGGGAGGTCATTCTGAATGAGATGGAACGCTGTGCCTGTGGTTCGACTTGCAAGGAGATACATCTTCGTCGACATGTCTAGGTGCTCGAGAGTCACGAGTTTGGCTTTGAGCTTGCACTGCCACTCGAAGTAATCATTAACGTTTTCATTGCCGTTGATTATGGGTGGGTTGGGAAGGGCCGATTGTGAGCGGAGGCTTAGGAGCTGTGTGTCTATGTTATCGAGCCTGGTCTTGATATCGTGGAGGCATGGGTCGAGGAGGTCTTCGATGTAGGAGAGGGATATCGGCGGCTCAGATAGTTCACTCGGAGTATGTGTACCACTTGGACGGGGAGATGATCGGTTCATCTCTGCTATTGTGTCGGACAGAGCTGCTGTCTCCCCGCTTCCAGCTGATGATCGGTTGGGGGTGGAGCTGAGGCTGTTGAGCGACATTCTGATCGGAAGAACTATGTTTACTGATGCAAGAGAGGCGTGGTATCAATGTTGATGCCGGGGATTTATTACTGGAATTGCAAATGGCTTGTTGTACTGAAGCAAATAACGTTCACCAGTTCACGTTGTATATTTGAGCAAGTCTTGCTCTGCTTCGTTGTTTGTTGTCTGCTTCCCTGCTTTGTGCCATGACCTGCCACCGCAATGGGATTGGGCTTCATTCTTGCCAGCTTCCGCAGATCTATTGCTCTACCCAGCTAAATGTCGAAGTCCTTTGGAAACCGATCGATCTAGGTCGGGATCTCCCGTTGATAGGTCAAAGGCTCGAGTTGAGTCAACTAGCGATGTCCGTGGGCGACTGATATGCAGAGGTCGCGTGATAGTCCTTGTCGATATGCAATGAGTATTTGCTCAGTGCCAAGAGCTTGCTATCAGATATGTGCAGTGCCGCCAGATATCTACACGTAAGTGTTCAAACAATGACCATTTAGACGGCATGATGGAATTGTCATCTCAGGTCTGTGATTGTTTCACCAGCTCCTGCAAGAAGGCGATTCCAACCCTTGACCAGATTCACTTATGAGTCATTCGAGCCGCGTACATAGCTTCGTGAGCAGGTCTGACTCTTTGCAACTTGCTTTGTGGCATTGAGAACGACTGTGGCACATTTTCGGGCCTTGGAGCCACAGCGAATCAATAGGCTGGGTAAGTAGGCTTATCTGCGGTAGACAAGGTCAAGATGAATGCATAAGCGAGTGGCAATATGCACCTCACCTAAAAACCAGCATCCGACCAGGTAAGGGCAGGAAACCACATCCCCATACCTGCTTCTTTCTTGAACGAAGGAACATTGACCTCTTGCATCTCTGAAGTTTCGCGTGCGACCGAGGACGTGGTACGGCCATTGATCTTGTGAACGTTGTAGAACTGAGCAGCTGCCTCAGGGGAGTCCCCGACGGTGCGGTCGAAGGGTCGAATTGCTTTCCAGTAGCATAGCGGCTGGGAGCGTTCAGCACAGCAATCGGATTGGATTATGGCAAGCTTTGCTGAAATGTGGCACGACAAGCACCCACGCTTGCTCGACCACAACACATCATACCCTGACTAGAAAAGTATGCTTCTCTACCTGCTCTGACCCTTTCCATTATCCTGTTTCTTCACTTACGAACTTCATACTGATAAGATGTCCAAGAGCAGCAGCACCTCGCCACCCGACTGTAGCGACTCAACTCCGAGTACTAGAATTTCAGCCCCATCCGTTTCGACAGAAGCAGACAGAACAAAGAGCAACGGCCCAAAGCATGGCGATGCTCCTGACGCCCACGAACCAGTAGTGGATCTGTCAAGCCTTCAGAAGATCCTCACAGATAAATTTCAAGACATCACAACCAATGTCGGCCTTCTGCATGGTTTCCTATTCAACTTCCAATATCAAGTCGCTCTTCCAGATGTGTGGATCCTCAATGGTCACGAAACACATCAGACGTACAGTGAGTGGCAAAGCAAGATCGTTGCGAAACTCCTCACGTTGAGTCACCTTAATGAATCGACCAAGCTCAACTACATTGCGAGCCGTACCACCTGGACAGCTTATGTCGTCGTCGAGGCAATACTTCGTGGTGTGTATGCAGGCCCGACTGAGAGGGCTGAAGATCTGCTCCTCCTCCTTGACGCGTGGTTTGCAGCACCACCTGACCGAAGAATCGTCCCAACAACCCAGTAAGCGGAGTCGCCGCACTCATCGAGAACGTGCATGGGGTGCTTGATCATAAAAACTTGCAGCAGAACTGATTTCTCTCATGCATCAGATGAGCACGAGAAGCTTGTCAACCTGCTGCTGAAGCTTATTTACCCGGTGATAACCTGAGATGAGTCTTGCGCCGAGAACTTTGTCATGAGTCTGACGAATGCGATAAAAGACTCAAATCCAACTTCTCTTTTCCAACCACTTTCCCTTCAACAATCTGCAATCTCGGTACGCCGCTGTTTGACGTAAAGTAATTCGAGTTTGAATCGCGCTCGGACCTCGCTTTTGGTGTCCTTTGCTTCGCCATGTCGTATTCTTGATTGCTTGACATTCCACTGAAAGGACAGACGCTGGGCTCGTTGCTCATTTCGGCTTCCTCTTTGGTGCGGCCTAGGCTGGTACGGCCACTGTCCGAGCTGTGTACAGAGCTGTGTAGCGATGCTTTGTCCTCGTTGACGGCAGCAGCTCGCGGATCCAGCTGCGTAGGCTGCATATTCTCGGATCCGGTGTCTGCGTCTTGGTATTCCTCGCTATCCTTCATGTGCCATCGGGCCATCAAGTCGTTCTGGATCCATATTACCTTTGCGATCGCTTTTGTGATGGCGATCTTCCGGGTCAGTTCAAGACGAGGATGTGATAAGATAGCTTCGAAAAATGCGTCCTGGATGTAGCCCAAGCATGCGCCGAGGAACAAGTAGTCGACAAATAATGGGTGTCGACGGCCTTTGCAAACGTGCATCGCCCTATGTATCCCGTCAGTAAGTTCGCAACCGCCAATCTGAGCATGCCACATACCCAACCTTATCCAGATACTCCCAATACTCCATACTCGTCGGGTCGGTGTTCAACTTTGTTAGATACCACCTCAGGAACATTTTGCGATTCCTGATCTGAGGTCCCTCTTCCGTCACCCATTCCTCAGGATCGACTTCCGATCTGCTGTCCCTGGTGCTGAACACTCGTGCAGTGATGTCGTGTTGGAGGAGCTTCTTGTACACCATGTTCACCACGGCTGGCACGACCATCTTGATATACTTCTGGCCATCGATTAGAGCTGCGATATCCTCTTGACCGAATTCGAGGAACGCGTGCAGATATGCGATTCTTGCTGGTAATGATGTGAACAGCTCGCGTCTGTCGACGTGTTCCATATTTCTGGGAAGGTACTGCATGGTGAGTACTGGGGGAGCGATTTCAACGATCAGAAGCGTTGCAAACTGAAAACAACGTTGATGCAGATTATGACAGACAAAGCGACTGGCGAGGGTATATGACCGCTGTAGCGATGATTTAGCGAAGACCCACCTGAAAACACATGAAGAAGAGAAAATTGTTCAGTGGTGTGACACTGGCAGGGGACATGGTCGCCCCTCGTGCTTGACATCAAAAGCACATCCTCATGCTGTGAGACAATGTTAGGAAAAAACTCATGGCTACAAGTCGGATGCGTCCGGCCGTTGCAAGCTTATCGAATATTAGCTCAGGTGTTAGTCAGCTACATTAGGAGATCCTCTGTCTTGAATGGATTAGATGAGGCTCTGCATCCGGATGGGCACTGGGACAACAGTTTGCGAGGACTGCCGCAAAAAAACACGCTTGAAGTCGGTACGTCGCGATCTGGAAGCTTCTAGTAGGGAAAATCGTTGTTAGTGGAACAGATGAAAGGGGCACAGGGTTCGCAAAACCGTCACTCGGAAGGGGACCGCGTCCGAAAGTCTCGCAACAACACTACTGATACCGGTGTCCGCAGTGTGCAAAAGCAACAACGAGACATGCAAAAGTAACGACAGAGTATCAGGTGAGGTGAAAACTCAAGTGTCAGGAGAGATTCTGCAGTGGTAAGGCTGAGACCCCACAGCGGAAATTAAGCGGACGAGGCCGAGGTTCGGCAAGAGCAGACCTCAAATTTGTCCTTCGCTATGTGTGACCTCAGTACACTATTCAACCACGAAAGGTTCAAGCGGCTCACAACTAGCAGCAATGGATTGGAAAGACATCTATTGCTTGGAAGACCGAACTTAGGGATAGCGGCCCTCTGCTATATGCTATAGAATGAGGTAACTGGGTTGTACTTCTGTCAATAACATAGTTTCGGGAAGGATGGCCACGTGATCCACCCGAAATTGCTATTATTACAACAACCACACCAGACCGCCTCGCGCGTAAATACTTGGTACTCTTTGCAGCAGACTGCCAGCACAGATGCACACAACCAACAATCATCGGCGCACGATGTCTTTTCAGCTTCCAATGAGTGGCTAAGTGTGTGCCCTTGACGAAGCATGGCCTCAACGTTGATCCAAAGCCACCACGTTAGATCCCGAGCTCGTCCTTAACGACTTTTCAACATAACCCACTTGGATAGTTTTTGTGCATGATGACACCTCAGCTCCGTACCTGCCCGTAGCAAATCCCCCCCACGGATTTTCTAGTCAGAGAGGCAACCAGCGCCAACGGAGGAAAATGAACCAGGTCCTTTACAACAAGGCAGCTGGGGACACCTGAAGTGGAAGGTGCTTCTCACCAAGAACCGATGCATCAATGAAATCCATCTGGGTCATCATCTCCAGTAAAAGGCCAGTCCGGAGGTTCGAAATCGTATTTCGTGTCATCAAGATTGAAGTATGGCCAGTCAAGGTCACTGAGAAGCATGGCGTTCGGAGCGGAATCGAAATCCTCGTGGGCAGTCTCTAGGGACGATCGATGCATGGCTTCACTTGAGGCTCCAGGAATGTGTTCAAAATCAGAATGCTTGTGCTTAGAAAAATCACTAGCGGCCTGCGGATCGATGCGCGAGTCACCAGGAGTCATCCGTGCATTCTGCTGACCAGGATCCGCAGGATTGTCGTTGCCGTCGGGCCATCCGACTTCGCAGGACGAGTCCAGGATGATCGGATTCTGCTCAGACGACCCTGATAGATTTCGGTAACCATCGGTTGACTTAATAGGGCTGCTGCGGCTCTCATTTTTGCGCATGTCCCATTCCTTAGCTGCGATACTAGCTGTCGTTTCCTGACGTCGTCAGGAGTTCATCTGTGACATCGTGACCAAGGTCCCAGTATTCACTTACGTTGGTGTAAAGCCCCACCTGGCTGCCAGGATCTCCCTCACCTGTTTCTGCGTCTTGTGCTCGATGATGTATAGCTGACGGACCTCTTCGTGATATCTGTCCCATACTGCTGGCGAAATTGGCAGCTGCCGCTTCCTACGCTGCGTCATCGGGTTCCAAAGTATTGGTTCAGATCTTGATGATGGCATGCATGTAGTGCTCGGCTGAATGCTTATATTGGATTGTCAATACCATGGCACAACCAAAAGGTTTCCCATTGCGTTGGTTAACAGCTCAGCCGCTGCCGCTATTAATACCGTCAATTGGCTTCTTCGTAGCCTCATAGCGAAGGAATTTATTTTCCATCAGGCTGTACTCCATTGCTCGGACGTGCGTGATAGCGGGCGGGCGAAAGACAAGTTGCTTCTTGAAACGCAGCAGCGAGGGTATGCATACTTAAAAAAGAGCTAGCACTATGTTGCTTCATTTCTGAGACCTGCATTGTCTTTCCTCGACGAGGCGGGTGAAGCGACTAGCTCCAATGACCGGCCGCCAAGCCTCCATTAAAGCGTACGGCAGTTCCCCGCAGTTCCGACGCTTTAGCCAATGAACTGGATGTATTTAGGAAGGAAAGGTAATCTGGGATCCAAGACCAACAGCAATTCGTTTAACATCTTGTCCCAGTCGCTTCACTCATACAGATCTTCGTCATCCCCAATCTCATCTGTAAAATCATTGACCGGTACCCTGCTTTTGCCCTTACTTGTTCCATTCACGAAAGCCCCACCCGCCGAACCATTCATATGCATTGTTGAATGCGCCGGAAAGCCATAGTCGTTTTCCGAATCAGCTTCGGACTCATTCGTAGCCACAGCCTTGCCTTTGCCTACCTTCTGCTTACCAGCCGCATGCCTTGATGGGGCTGCAGCTGGTCCATTGGTCAGGTGTATGGCTGTGTCGCTCCTTGTAATCGTGCGATTAGGCTGCGCGACCCGTCCATTAGGCTGACTTTTCGCCGCCGTTGTCCCAGCACTGATGTCTTGGTCCTCGAACATCCTCCTGATGCGCTCGAAATGCTCGAGCTCTTTTGCGCTGACACTGCCAACGAGCTCTTTTTGTGCAAGTTCGAAATCGTCTTCATTGACCACGACTTCGACGTCTTCTGGTGTTGCTGCATGATCGAAGAACCAGCCTGTGCTGACTGGCTCGCCTTTCTGCGTGCTGATTTCTGTGACTCGATCGTCGACTGCTTTTGTCTTCCTTGTAATGGCCTTGAGCATGGCATCACTGCACAGAGCGTACAGATCTGCGCCAGTGTAGGTGAAAGGCAACTTCTGAGCCACCCGCCTGAGGCTGACTTCTCGTGCTAGCGTGAATTTTCTGGTCAGTGCTTCCATGATTGTCACCTGTGAGTCATGGCTGTCAGCAACGCCGAGGTAGAGCATCTTGTCGAATCGTCCAGGTCGCAGCAGCGCAGGGTCAAGCAGATCTGGCCTGTTTGTCGCGCCAATCACGAAAACGCCTCCGGCATTGTTTGATTGGCCATCTTCACTTGACCCTCCACCGGACATGCCATCAAGCTCAGCCAACAACTGACTGACTATACGGTCCATGACGCCACCGCTGTCACCTTGATTGCCACGCTTTGGTGCTACACTGTCCAATTCGTCGAAGAACACAACACAAGGTCGAGCATCTCTTGCTTTCTGGAATACTCTCCGCACATTGGCCTCAGATTCACCAATATACATGTTCAGCAGCTCAGGACCCTTGACGCTGAAGAAGTTCAGGCTAAATTCTGTCGCGATAGCTTTGGCAAGCAAGGTCTTTCCGGTACCAGGTGGACCATAGAACAAGATACCCGAGCGTTTACGCACACCATTGGCGAACAGCTCTGGGTGCGTCAACGGCAACGATATTGTTTCTATAATCGCATCTTTCTGTGACGCTAAACCGCCAACGTCTTGCCATGTAACGCTAGGTATCTTGGGCGCGCCGATCGCGTCTGAGAAAGTCGACCTTGCAGCGGAGATTGCAGTGGCGAAGTCGACTGGCATAAGGTGCGACGTTGCTTGGCCACCTGATAGGACGAGGTCTGAGACGCTGCATCCTTTGCTTTCAGCCAAGGAGGCGAGTCGATTCGACCTTGCGAGATTTGCGCGCTGCACAACGTCGACAAGGTCGCCTGCCACCAACGCCGCTGTTTGCAATGCCACGTTCTTCAGATTGATGGTCGGTGGAAGTGGAATGGCCATGGACGTGCAAATGTTGCGCAAGATGAGCTCTCTAGCGACCTCATCGGGGGCCGTCACTTCGAGCTCGTGAGTAAACAGACTCCGCAGACCTGCTGGCACATCGTCAATCTTGGATGTAGTTGCAATAACGATTCTTGCGGTCTTGATGATATCTCTGATAGTCGGCACCATTCGATCAGCGGTCAGAACGTCAACATGCTGTAAGAGAAGAGCCGTTCGCTCAACACCACAAGAAAGTGCCCGTTCCGCACGCACTCTTAGTAGTCCCTCTGTTTTGACATCCCCACCACCAGTTGTGGAAGCGTTTTCAGAGAGCAGGTCGTGGCCAGATATCGGAAATGTATGGATGCCAACCGAAGCACAAGCGTTCGTTGCTATATGGCTTTTGCCAACCTGCCGTTGCGAAGAGTGCAAGAGGACAACAAGGGGAGGCAGTCCTAAGCTGATCGCTCTAGGACTGGTCGCAGCAGCAGCAAGATCTGCAAGTTTGCTCTCCAGTGGAAGTTTCGTCGGTGCAGGCAGGGAGCTGGTTGTGCTCAGAGGGATTTGAGTGGTTGGTGATGGTGCGGTCTCTCGAAGGCCGAGCCAAAATTTCGACCATGTGGCTATAGACTCTGACACTTTGTGGTGGCTCGTTCCTGAAACGCCAAGCTTGGTCTGAGCGGTATCCAAAATTGCTGTACCACCCCAGTTTTCAGACTCGCCGAGCGTGCTGCCGTTGTCTGATGGCGTTTCTACGTCGACAGATTGTACCACGAACCAAGCAATCTGCAAACGTTTTCGATCTGAAGCGGACGTGATGTTGAGTTTGGAAAGCAATTGACTGTCTTCATGGGCTGTATCTGCTGCTCCGGCCGAGGAAGTCGCACGAGCTAGATCTTCATCTACCGGAGCTGCAACGACGTCGCCAACTTTGATAAGGCGCCGCCGATTCTCAAAATGAGCTTTCAGTGCAGTGAATAGTATTGACTGAGTGGCCGGATCTTGAGTCAGCGGTGAAAGGACTTTCGCCAAAGAAACTTCTCTTGCCAGTGGTGGAGCTCGACATGAAGGTGGTCGTGCAATGTGTGTCGATCGGTTTCCCTGCTTTAAAAACTTTGGAATGGCTCCTAACTTCACGAACTGTGCATTGGACAAGTTTGCCAGCAAAACAGGGGACAGATACAGAGGTGGGCTGAGTGGCATGAAGGAAGGACTCTGCGTGAAGCTCGAACGACGATCGCCGATCTTGTCGACAGTGTAGCGAGCCTTTTGCTGCAGCAGTCCTGAAAGGCCATAGATGCGCACAACTCTGAAGTCGGGTTCTTCTTCTCCGTTCAGTGCAGCAAGACTTGACGATCCAAAGCCGAAGCCGCTTACATTTTTTGCAATCTCAATACGTGCCCAATCACCGGAGAAACAGCCAAGCTTAGCGAGCGTGCTTGTGTCGACAAAGACGAAGGAGTCATCGTCCTCTTGCGGCGATGGCTTCGGGTGCAGCATTTCCGCAGGGACTTTCCTGAGAAGGCCTTCCGTGCGAAACACTTTTCCCGGCCTGGTACCTGCCCTGGCTGTGGTTTGTGTAAAGCTCGAATAGACGGAACCGGGGGTCTGTGTACCAGTCATTCTGCTGTATTGTCCTGGCTTCGGAGTTGCCGCAGTCATAGCAGAAAGCGTTCCAGCCTGCTGAGGCGGCAAGCCAGGAGCACTGAGCGATATCATATCATCCATTGAATCAGAGTCTTCATCGCTTTCGTTGACATCTGACGCTTCAGTCTGCGAATCCTCCTCTTCGGTGGCTTCCATCTCGGAGGCCGTGGTGAGACTGCGATCCTCGGCAGCAGAGAAGAACTGGTCAGTGGTTGTGTCGTCTTCTGGAGTGTCTTCTAGTGACTCTTCGATTATAGCTGTCGGTGCGGCAAGCTTCTTCACAGCCTTCTCTTGCGAGCCAGCTGCATGCACAACGACGACCTTAGTGCTGGAGGAGATAAAGCCTTGAGTGACGGGCTCGCTCTCAACGATAATGGCCGGCGCAGCTCGTACGTGTGTGATTGGGTGAGGAGGCAAAGGGAGAGGGAAAACGTCGCCAGTGTGGACGAGGTGCAAGTTAGATAGGCCAGCTCTGACGAGTTCTGTGACACGATCTCCAGCGGACATGGATGAGCTCGTGAAGGCATTTCGCAATTGCTCTTGCTGTCCGGTCCTCCTGTTTCGCATGTGCTGGAACCCCCCACCAAACCTGTTTTGTACCTCATCCACCTTCTCAATGAGGCCTTTCTCAATCGTGACATAAACCGAGTCGAGGGCAATGGGCGTGGTGAGGACGACTCGAACGTCGAAGGATTTGGGGAGATGGCTGCCATGGCGGTTGTAGTCGTGAGCAGCAAAAGCACGCAGGAACGCTTGTGACGCTTGAGATGCGGGCGGCAGCCTGATCTGAGACGATTCTGCGCTCTCTGGATCACTATCTGAGTGCGAGATGACGGAGGAGAAGGTCCATATCGAATCGTGCAGGTCGAGGTGGAGCGGAGAGGTGGGAGCAATGGCCACAAAGTGCTGATTGTCAGCAAGGCTGTCTGGTCGCTGGTATTAGCACGTATACCGGGTTGACTTGCGTAGTACATACTCAGCCCAAGCGTGGCAGCAAGGCCTTTCGACAAGACTGCTCCATCAGCCTTCACGTGGTCGTCGAATACCAGGCGTGCGTGGACAGGGCGAGGAGGTATCTCTCGCCGCCGCCTTTTCTTGCGGTGTTCTGAATCATCGAATTCACTCATCTTGGGATGTAGCAACGTACAGTAGCTGTCAGACGCCCATGGGTAACACTGTATGGAAGTGTTGGCACTCGAGAACGCGCCCACGAAGATGGAACCTTAATGGAACCTTAACTTCTGGGCGTCGGTTCGCTACTTGCCGAGGTCCATCTACCGGGCCCAAATTTCCACTGAGGATCACTCATGCAGTTGTGATTGTCGTCGTTCTGCACTTTGCAAGGCAGGGAGAGTGCTTTAGTGCTGCCATTGCCTTTACCTCGCACTGCACTGATTTGCCCTAAAGATTCTCCTCACTCGGGCTGGACATATCCGTTCGAGGCTGGGAGGGGAAGCGCCCCAGGCCGGCGATTGGCATGTGCCTGCATCCTTAAGCCAGCTGATCAGTAAACACAAACAGGACACACCATTATTAAATGATATGAGGACCTTTAAGGACATTCGAGGACGCCGTGTCTTGTCGTTGCAACCCGCCGTCGGGTCGATGACCATCTTCGATATCCTTACTCGTATCGCGAGAGTGGATGATAGGGTCGGGTTATAAGAGTGCTGATTAAACGTTGTGGACTTCGCATGACGCTCTGTCGCAAGCGCCTCAATTCAGGAGGGTCAACAGTAGTAAAGAAGTTGCGCGCCAAAGGTTGGTTTTCCGAGCCAGACGCGGTAAATATCATGTTTGAGATCTCCTGCGACAGGCCTTGGTTTGTGCGACTGCCAGTCGCGTGGTTAGTAAGACACTTTTACGAAGCAGAATACACCTACAACTATAATGTGCGCACGTTCCGTGTTCCTCTGACACGCACGAAAGTGAGGAGCAAAATCATCAGAAGGAAGGATTCGGCCCTGCTTGGACCCGCACAAAGGTACCTAACAGTTTGTCGCTGACTTGGGGGCACCAGGCTGCTCTACAGGCCCAATGCATACCTCTCGACAGGAACCAGACCCTGCATCATTCCATGCTCGGTGGCAAGTCGTCCAACATCTCTGTTCGAGTACCAGAAATACCGCCTTCACCACAGGGCAGACAATGACCAATGGCAAGACGCCTGACACATCTCGCCTAGGCTCTAGATCATCGCCCATTGCATCGAATGCCCTCCTAAATCGGGCGCTTCCTGCGTTATCGTTGCCTTTTTCGCGTCGCCTTGATCGGGTTTAGATAGCCGACCTTGCTTCTCGTACCTGATCTTTTCGTAACGCACATGCTTCTGGTGCTACAAGCGACCTGCTGCATGTGCGTTATCTTCAGCGCGGCCAAGCTTTCTACCTAACTTCTCATCTGACTCACACTTACAAGCCTGTCACTGTGAGTGGTGCCAACTACGCTGTGCTATACTTTTCAATCTCGACTTTGGGGCATCTTGGGGCAGGTATGACCACAAGCGCAACCGGGATCAGCAAAGACGGAGATACGGAAGGCAAGTAGGAAGGCAGCAGATGAAGAGCGACGACAGACCTGGACATAAAACACGCAGTTCGCAGACTACATTTACTTCACCTCCATGTGCTTGCTGAAAGTGAAGTATATACGTTAGTTACTTGACGGTCAAGCTGCAACTACAACAACATACAGTCGAGATCGCCCTGAGAAGTCGCATCACTTGTTGCCGAGCTTACTAGTAGAGCTAATAAGCGAAACATCTTCACGTCAGCCTAACATGAAACTTGAAGGGTCAATATGGTGCATTCAAATGCAGGATCAACGTCAGCGAAAGCTTCACTTTAGTCAGGTGCTGGACGGGCGAGAAACCCAATCTAATCTGATCCGCTCATCAGCACGGCGGATCACCAGCAAAAGGCAAAGGACGGCTCCATGGTTAGCCGGAGTGGCCTGTGCTTTGTACAACCGAGACTATCATGCCATGATATGGTCGATATTCCTTATCGCAGTCACATGGTACTGTAACTCCTGCTCCCGGTGTCGAGCTTGGGCAGGGTGCATCGTGACGTGGTGCATTGCACAAAGCCGACGAAAACGCGCTAATCCCGGGTGCCTCCACGTTCTGTAGTACGCAAGCGCGCTTGCCGTCTTCTGCATAATGTTTTACACCATGGACGTTGATTCATGATGTGGAAGATACTATTTATCATGTGCTCTTCACCATCAAAGCAACCTGTGACGATTGGAAGATCAGCAGCTGCGATGTGGCCAACGTGAATCGACCTGTTCCACGCCTCGTCGCCTTACATGTCCCACTACAAAAGATGAATCTCTTCCATCTGCCATTTTCATCAGTCTACCACAAGGCAAATCACTAGGCTCAAACCAAGGCCTGGTCCGATTAGCCTTCATCCGAAACACAAAATTGCCAGATGTCTGCATCCAATGAGCAGTCATCGACGGAGCCTCGCCTAGCAATTGCCAATCCCAACCGTCAAGCCTTACCGGGGCCCGAATTTCTTGATCGCCTGGTTTCATGCTCTGCAGGCGAGGATGATGCCATCGTATATCTGAATTATGAAGGTGACATCTCGACCATTACGTACAGCTTACTCGATCAGCTCAGCTCAAAGCTAGCACATCAGATACAACAACATCTCAAGGACATCACTACCCACCATGAGGTTGTGCCTGTCATACTACCTCAACACCCAGCGCTGTATGTAGCGTATCTAGCTGTGCTGAAGTGTGGTGCAGCTTTCTGTCCTGTCACACCCGATACGCCTGAGGAGAGACTTTCTTTCATTATCGAAGATGTTGACGCAAAACTCATTCTTTGCTTCTCGGAGCAGATACAGGATCTGGAAAGAATGTTGCAGTCGGTCGTATTCCTGTCTGTTGATCTGTTGGCCCTGTCACACGAGGACCACCCCAGCATCGAGTCGAGATGCGAACAACGCAGGTCGTCCGACATCGCGTACGTGATGTACACCTCAGGTTCAACTGGAAAGCCGAAGGGAGTGCCAATTTCACATTACGCAGTCACGCAATCATTACTTGCCCACGATGAGCACATTCCGTCCTTCAATCGCTTCTTACAATTTGCGGCTCCGACCTTTGATGTATCCCTGTTCGAGATATTCTTTTCCTGGTACCGTGGCTCCACAGTGGTCTGCTGTGAAAGAGAGAGACTACTTTCAGACTTGCCTGGAATAATCAACCAGTTGCACATCGATGCGGTGGAACTCACTCCTACCGTTGCTACAACGCTTCTGCGAGAACGATCTGCAGTGCCGGGACTGCGAGCTCTGCTCACAATAGGTGAAATGCTGACTTCACAGGTGATCAAGGAGTTTGGGGGAGGAGAGGATCGCGAGAGCATGTTAGTTGCGATGTACGGCCCCACGGAAGCTGCAATACATTGCACAATAGCGCCAAGAATGAGTGCCTCGAGCACTGTTCGCAACATAGGACAACCGCTCTCAACAGTCACCACATTCATCCTCGAAGGACAAGCGCGATCGCCAATACCCAAGATTCTGAGGGTTGACCAGATAGGTGAACTGGGAATTGCTGGACAGCTGGCAAATGGATACCTCCATCGGCAAGAACAAACAGACAGGGCATTCGTTGAGCTCCCGGGCCATGGCATTGTGTATCGAACAGGAGACCGAGCTGTGATGACTTCGGAGGGCAATCTTCATATCCTTGGGCGGATATCTGGTGGCCAAGTCAAGCTTCGTGGGCAGAGAGTTGAGCTGGGTGAGGTCGAGGAAGCAGCCTCGCACACACAAGGAGTCGATCTTGCAGTTGCTGTCGTGGTTCACGAAACACTCGTATTATTTTGCTCGGGCGATACCGCTCTACAGACCACAGAAATCGAACAGAGGTGTAAAGCATGGCTACCACGCCACATGAGACCTGGGGATATTGTCATCCTTGCGGAGGGTCTGCCTCGGCTGCCGTCAGGCAAAATCGATCGCAAACGCTTAGAGGTACAATATCGAGAGCGTCAGAGCGGGAGCCAAAAGGTCACCATTCCGGCCGGCTCAGAAGCTGGGTCTGATATAGTTGCCATGATATCAGATGAGCTGCACGCAAAGATCGACATGCACAGCTCGTTGCGATCCTGTGGGCTGGATTCTTTAAGGGCGATCCGCTTGGCGTCGAGGTTGCGTGGCACATATCCTAACGCCTCTCTGTCTATGGTGCTCGAGGCCCATACAGTTGACGATCTCGTTAGTGTTTTGGACACGGGGAAGCCGTCCGTTGGGTCAACGCCTGAGCTCGCCAGTATCCCGCTCAATAGTCCAAGATGGCAGACACTTGTCAAGAGTGTCATTCAGCAATTCCAAGGTCAGATAGACCCAGTGCATTTTGACGATATCCTACCTTGCACTCCTATCCAGATCGCCATGTTGTCAGAAACTTCTAGGGAACCTGGAAAGAACGTAAATGAGATCGTTATACAAGTCGATCCCTCGGTATCGTTGTCGAGGTTGACGGAAGCCTTCGAAATCCTAGCACGCGATAATGCCATTCTAAGGGCGGGCTTCGTGGCTACCGCTGATCCCAACATGCCATTCGTGCATGTGGTCAAGCACACATCAGCCTTCAACAGAGCTCACAGCCTACTGTTTCCTCTCAAGCTTGTTCCAAATGCAGATCAACATGTTGTCCATGTGGTCATACATCATGCTCTGTACGATGGCTGGTCGTGGGACCTCATTTTACGAGACATCAACACTCTTCTGAAGGGTGGCGGCTTGCGACCACGGCCTTCTTTCCAGGACTTTGTACTTGCGAGGCAGGCGCAGGCCAATTTACATAACGATCCTGACTTAATGGCTTGGACGGACTGCTTTCAACAGGCGGAGCCTTGCGCATTTCCAGTCCTACAATCGAGTTTGTCCGCCAATGGCGGTACCACTCAGCACGCTAGCACTTTATCTATTCATCCTCAAAACCTATCGGACCTGGCTGAAGAATTGAACATCAGCAAGCCTTCAATCTTGCACGCGGCTTTATCGTTACTGCTCGGCAATCTACTCGACACAAGCCGTGTAATCAGTGGGCTTGTTGTCGCTGGTCGGGATGCAGTCATGCCTGAAGTTGAAGAGGTCATTGGACCTTGCCTGTCTACGCTGCCCTTGCAGTTGCAACTGGGCGAGTGCAACACAACACGCGATATCATGCTCCACACCTATCGGGAGCACATGCGTTGCTTGCGCCACTCGAGCGTCTCTCTTGCGCAAATCAAATCGGCTCTTCGTATGACCAGCGACGACAAGCTTTTCGACGTGGTCTTCGTGTGGCAAGAGTCACTGTATCCTCAAAACAACGCTGATGACCTTGCGTTCACCAGTGAGAGCCACGACCATTTGAAGTACACATTGGTGGTAGAAGTCGAACCCGGGGACACCTCCTTGCGCATCAATACTACCTATAATCGCTCGAACATATCCAAGGAGCAAATCGTGAACATTCATGCCCAACTGGATTACCTTACGAGTACTCTTATCAGCCATCCCAAGCAGCAATTAAATGAAATATGGCAGGATTCACCGATTCACGTACTCTCGGTCTCGAACGTGAAACCAAGCCAGCCTAGTGACGAAAACCTTATAGCTACGATTGCTCGAACAGCGCGTGCGTACCCGGACCGGACCGCCGTCGACTTCATCGTGGACTTCGATAGTGCAACCCGCTCAAGCCAGCGGCAAACACTGAGCTACCGAGACCTTCACAAGCGAGCACAAATGGCAGCGCGAAGTCTTGTCTTTGAGCAAGGATTGGTAACAGATGACATCGTCCTGATCTGCTGTGCGAAGTCTGTCAATGTTTACATTTTGATCTGTGCTACAATCATGGCTGGATGTGCATATTTGTGCGTCGAACCAAATACTCCGGACGGCCGGCTTCAAGAAATCATCGAACAGGCAACGCCTAGCCTTCTCGTGTTCGATGGCGTACAGAATCTAGAAAGCCGCAACGTGCCACATACGGCAATGAGAACTCTGGGCAACATGGTTGAGCATGAGAGTACTTCCGATGGCAGGCTAGCGAGCACCACGTCTGGCTCTGATCTCGCGTACGCTGTGTTTACATCTGGTAGCACAGGCGTCCCGAAGGGCGTGCTCATCACAAGGCAGAACCTGATGAGCAACATCGAATATTTGACAACCGTCTACCCGCATAGCACAGCATCTCGTCTTCTCCAATCTTGTTCGCTAGCGTTCGACGTTTCTGTCTTTGAGATATTCTGGACTTGGCATTGTGGGATGACCTTGTGCTCCGCGAATAACGACGTGCTCTTTAGAGATGTCGAGAAGCTCATCGACTGTATGGACGTAACACACTTGAGCATGACTCCATCGGTGGCTGCTCTTGTCAATCCCAACAAAGTGCCTAAAGTTCAATTCCTCGTTTGCGCTGGAGAGCCGATGTCTGCCAAAGTCTATGAAGCATGGGCTGATCATGGTCTTCACCAAGGGTACGGACCAAGTGAGACTACAAATATCTGCAATGTCCGTTCCTATGTCGATGGAAAATCCCCAATCAACAACGTTGGACCATCTTTCCCAAACACAACACTATTTGTCTGCTCGAGACTTTCAGCCAGACAACGTGCGGCCCCCCTTGAAGAGGCCCATTTTTCCATCTTACCACAAGGCGCTGTTGGCGAGATATGGCTCGGCGGATTACAAGTCGGTAGGGGATACACAGACCCAGATCTCACATGCAGAAGCTGGCTCGATCACCCTCAGCACGGAAGACTTTATAGATCCGGGGATATCGGAAGACTGCTTGCAGATGGCAATCTCGTAGTTCTGAGACGTGAAGACGACCAGGCCAAAATTCGCGGCCAGCGCATCGAATTGAACGAGATCAACTTCAAGTTTATGCAATCAGAACTTGTTGCGGACGCTTTCACGCTTATACTCTCTGACACATCGACCAGAGACAAGCTTGTGTCATTTTGGGTCCCAAGCACGCAGTCTGGACAAGATGAGAGCAATGCTGTCGCCTTGCTCTTTGAGCGACTTCACGACACCTTACCGGCATACATGATTCCAGAATGCTTAATACCAGTGCAAGCTCTGCCCTTGACTCGGCAAGGCAAGGTGGACAAGAGGGCATTGGCAGATGTCCATGTTAGGTTGACCCATGATCAGCTCGCAACATATTCAGGGCCACTCTCGTCCGGTGAGGATCATTACGATATGACAGACGAGGAGGCTGAAGCTATCGAGATTGTGTCCGAGGTGAGCGGGGTACCAGCATCAGAAATCAAAATCCATGCCTCCTTCTTTACCTATGGTATCGACTCAATTCAAGCGATTCCTCTGGCTCAAAAACTTCGCCATTCAGGTTATCATGCAATCCAAGTATCAGATATCATGAAATACTCCTCCATTAAGAGGCTACTTGCTCACATCCCATTGAAGACGATTGAGACAAGTATCCCACGCAACTCTGGTGTAGCTGCCAACAGTATCCCAGCTCGACTGGCAGAATCTCTCCAAGCGCAGTACGGTCATAGCGCTTACAAGATTCAGACCATCCTTCCGTGCACCCCTTTGCAAGAAGCAATGCTTTCGTCCGGGTCCACAAACAGTAGTTCATACCTGAACCATCTCAGATATCGTCTTGTTATCGACCCAGAGAGGATTCGAACGGCATGGTCAAGGGTGGTCGAAAGGCAGGGGCTACTGCGTACTGTATTCGCATTAACCGAAGAGCCCGAATTGCCATACGTCCAGATTGTGCTAGAGCATTTCAACCTTCCATGGATCGAGGTCGTAAAGCCTGCTTCTGAGAAGGTCGCAGATCCGTTCGATAAACCTCCATACAGTTTGCAGATTATCGAGACTCCAGGGCGAGACGCTGAGCTTCACTTGTTCATGCATCATGCACTCTACGATGCCGAAGCTCTGAACAACCTGCACACAGAGGTTGAAGCGTTTTGTGTGGGTGAACAGCTGCCGCCAGCTGTACCATTCTCAAAGTATATAGACTTCATGGTCAACGCGGTAACGGAGGAGAGCGATAGATTTTGGCAGCGCCATCTGAAGCACATGCGACCCTGCCGTCTGTCAAGCCATGTCAAGCAAAGAGAGTTCAGCACCAGAACGACGACAACTCTCCGTGAGACTAGCTGCTTATCTCGTCAAGCATTGAGCTCATGCGCCAAGTCGATACCCACGACAATGATTGCTATTCTACAAGCGTCTCTAGCACGCCTTTTGAGTGCATATTTCAGGACTTCCGACGTTTGCTTCGGGACAATCTTCAGCGGTCGCCACATTGAAGTTTCTGGCATTGATAGATCTATTGGGCCATGTTTCAACACTCTGCCGGTTCGCTGTGGTATCAAGAGTAATGCCATCAGTAGTGACCTGTGTCAGAAGTTGCAGCAGTTCAATATTGATGTTCTGCCCTTACAAGCGACAGCATTGCGACGATTGCAGAAGCAATACAGTCCGGACGGCAGGTCACTTTTCGATGTCTTGCTACTTCTTCAATCTTCTGATCCGAGCCTTGATGACAAAGTCTGGCAACTCATCGACGAAGAGGGCCAGATGGACTTCCCGTTCATCGTCGAAGTATTTCTGGAGCCGGAAAGCGACCAAATACACGTCAAGCTTCATACTGCTCAGACATGTGACAAAGCATTCACCCGGAAACTACTTTCAGATTTCTGTGTGACTTTGAAGGACACAGTCAACTATCCTCACAAGCTTGCATTAGATTTGCGCGAAATCAAGTCGCCTATAGCTGAGGTCAAAACTGATGGTCATACCATTCCAGAAGCGAATGGCCACGCCACAGGGCAAGCCAAAAAGGAATCGATCAAGCAGAGCCCTGTAGCTCGAGCCGTCTTAGCCGCTCTAGCAAGCTTGGGCATTCATGATAGAAGCATGATCAATGCACAGACAAACATCTTCCAGCTCGGACTGGACAGCATCAACGCCGTGCAACTCGCTTCACGTTTAAGATCAGACGGCTATCAAGTCGCTGTTGGCGCCATCCTTGAAGAGCCTCGCATTCAAGCGATCATTGAACTATGCGAAACTCGTCAGAGTGGACAACGTACTGTGGCAGCGTTAGACCAAGGGTACGAGCTAGCAGAATTTGACAGAAAGCACCGCCAGAAGATACTTGAGGCTTTAGATCTCCACCGGGATTGTATTGAGGCTGTCTATCCTTGTACAGCTACGCAGTCCGGGATTTTGTCAGAATTCTCGAGATCAGAAGGACGCCTATACCACAACCGCCTACGACTCCGACTTACCGCTGACATTGATCACGAGCAAATGCAGAGGGCGTGGACCAAGATTATCATGCGGCACGCACTACTAAGAACAGGTTTTGCGGAGACTACAGATCCTCGCTGTCCTTTCGCCATGGTAATCTACAAAGATCAAGGTTCAGACGGACCGTCGTTATTGGCGAACGAGAGGCGGCCATCGGTTCTCAGGGACCTTCAGGATATCGCACGCCCACCTTGGAGCATCCACGTCCGTAAAGCAGATGGATATATGGTGGACTTGCACATCCTTCATGCTCTTTACGATGCTCACTCATTGCAGCATGTACTACGTGACTTCGAGGGCCTATACCACGGCGAACGCCTTTCCAACCCTCCTTCGATTGTCAAGGCGCTCAGCACTATTATCTCGCTCAACCAGTCTGACCTCAACAATGACTTTTGGCTACGTGTAAAAGAGACTGTGCAACCAACAAGGTTTCCAGATCTCAACATCATGCGCGAGATTCCGTCGAAATTTTGTGCTATCACACGAGTCATCGCGCATTCGTCCAGCAAGGTTCAACAGAGTTGTGAGAGGCGTGCTTGCAGCCTGTTAGCCGCTTGCCAGGTAGCATGGGCCAGATTGCTTGCGGCATATACCGGTCAGCGGACTGTCGTGTTCGGCAACATTCTGTCTGGTCGAGCCTTTGAGGAGGATGAGCTGAACGATGTCGTATTGCCATGCATAAACACCTTACCTGTCATTGTCGATCTGTCGGCTGACCTCGATCAAATGTTCGAAAACGTCCAACTATACAATTCACAACTGCAGAAGAACCCACACATTCCGCTCTCAAAAATCAAGAACAAGCTCGAAATCCAGGGCGACTTATTTGACACGGTTCTTGTGCTACAGAAGTATTCAGGGAAAGACCAGTCCTCTAAGCTCTGGGACATAGTATCCGATGAGGCCACTGCAGAGTATGCTGTATCCATTGAGATCGTACCACACAGCGACAGCATCGAGTTAAAGCTTGCCTATGACCAGAAGGTCTTACCGGATGAGCATAGTGGGATACTGCTCAAGCAGTATGAACAGATGCTCTATGAAGCGTTAGATCTAGAACACAAAGACGTAGGCAACGATATCTTGCATGCCAGCTTACCACCAAAATTGCCTATGATTGAGACAGTGCACTCATGTCTACACGATCTCGCACTTTCCTCAGCTGCTCAAAATCCGGACAAGATTGCGCTCGAGTTCGTCACCAACATTGAGAATGGTGAGATCATCAAACAGACACACACATACCGGCAACTTGTGTCGAAAGCAACGCAAGTTGCACATATGCTGATACAGCAAGACATTCGAGTCGGCGACTTTGTGGCTGTCTGTTTTGAGAAGTGTGCTGAAGCATCGTTCGCAATTCTTGGAGTGTTAATGGCTGGCGGTGCCTACGTTGCGATTGACCCTGGGGCACCTATCGCTCGGAAGCATTTCATCCTTGAGGATTCCAAGTGCAACATCGTGCTGACTACCTCTGCAATAGCAAGCTCGTTCGATGAGGCGACAGCAAGGGTATTTAACATGGATGAGCTGGCGATGTTGTGGGAACAAAGCTCAAAGCCACCAAAGCTCTCCAGACTTGTCACTGGCGACGACATATGCTATTGCCTCTATACCTCAGGAACAACCGGCACGCCAAAAGGATGCCTTATCAGCCACAGATCGATCGTCCAAGCGATGCTATGTTTCTCTAGGATATTTGATGGTCACTGGACGCCACAATCGCGCTGGCTTCAATTTGCAGGCTATCATTTTGACGTCAGTGTGTTGGAACATTTCTGGACCTGGAAAGAAGGTTTATGTGTCACAGTCGCGCCACGAGACCTCCTCTTCGAAGACTTGCCAGGAACCATCAACAAGCTTGGCATCACACACCTAGATCTCACACCCAGTCTAGCACGGCTATTGACGCCACAATCTGTACCTTCTCTATGTGAAGGTGTTTTCATAATTGGTGGGGAGCAAGTTCGACAGGACATAATTGACACGTGGGGAAACGCCGGCTGCCTCTACAATTTCTACGGACCGAGTGAAGTCACCCCGGGATGTACCGTCCATCCTCGTGTGAAGAAGCTTGTCAAACCAGCTAACATTGGCCAACAGTGGGACAACGTCGGCTCACATGTACTTGAGCCTGGATCTGAAAAGCCGGTTCTGATTGGTGCTGTAGGAGAGCTGTGCTTAAGTGGGGTGCTTGTTGGCGAGGGATACCTCAACAGACCAGGATTGACTGCTGAGAAGTTTGTGACATTAGAATCGACCGGCCAGCGGATATACAGAACAGGCGATCTAGTCCGAATGCTTCACGACCACAGTTTCGAGTACCTAAGCAGGATCGATGATCAAGTCAAGCTGCGTGGTCAGCGCCTTGAGATTGGGGAGATCAACCATGTGCTATCACAGTGTTCGCCAGACTTCGCAGATGCGGCTACCATCGTAGCAAGGCACCCAGAGCAAGAGAAAGAGCAGCTTGTTACATTCCTGGCGCGAGCAAAGGAGACTCAAACATGGAACAAGAAGCCCAGCATTGTACGCGATGCGGCGATATCATATCAGCTTTCTTACGTGCGCAGGCAGGCGGCCGACCGGCTGCCAGCGTATATGGTGCCGACATACTTCATCGCGGTCGGTTCCCTCCCACTCACAGTCAATAACAAGGTCGACGCGAAGTTGCTCAGATCGTTCTACGAATCGACAGACCTGCAAGACGTCAGACACCAGCAGGGGTCAACTGCGTCTGTTTGGCACGGAACCCAAGCGCAACTGCGCAGGCTCACTGAGCTGGTCGCCAATTACCTTGAAGTCGATCAAGCTGCAATTGAACCAATGGCTTCACTACTGCAGCTAGGGATCGACTCGATTTCTGCTATTGGCCTCTCAAGAGCCTTGAGAACAGCAGGATATACTAATGCCTCCGTTGCGTTGATAATGAAGCGGCCCATTCTCATGGACCTGGCTGAGGCAGTTTCCGAAGAGAAGAATCCTGGTACACAGAACGATATGCAGAAAGCGCGTGACCGCATCCAAGCCTTCGCAGTCGAGCACAAACCTGCCGTTTGCAGGAGCCTCAAGGTCAGTAACCAGGACGTCCACCATATCGCCCCTTGCACCCCGCTGCAGGAAGGGATGATCTCAAAAATGGTGTCAAGCGATGCAGAGCAGCCGCCATATCTTACTCGTTTCGTTTACCGGTTGAACAATTCTGTCAATTTGGCCCGTCTCTCGACTGCCTGGGACTCACTACAAGCTCAATTCGGCATCCTGAGAACACGATTCGTCTCGACTGAGGATGGATATGCACAAGTTGTGCTCGCGCAACAATCGAAGGCGATCAATTCCGACTTTGAGAGTGGTTCTCTCGAGGATGATCCGTCAAGAGCCATCGACGACCGCTTCAAGAGGTGGAGGCAGGACGCAAAACAGCTAGGCTCGCAAATGCCCTGGCAAGTCTGGTTGACCCAGCGAGAAAGTGGCCGGGTGAAACTCATGTCCCTTTTCATCTTTCACGGTATTTACGACGGCATTAGTATACCATTGCTGTTGGATGCGCTCTACGAACTCTACGATCACCCAGATCAACCCGTGCGTAACGCACCACTGTTTCATGAAGCACTTCCTCATGGGCCACTACTTCGCAAAGACGATGCACCCAACTTCTGGCGTGGTCATTTGCCAAACATTAGGCTGCTCAATCTCAGGAACCAAGGTACTTTGACTGCCATAGATGTAAGAGCAGTGCATTGTGAACTTCATTTGGACAACGCTCGCCAACAGTGCTCTGCGTTGGCTGTGACAGCTCAAGCTCTTTTTCATGCAGCTTGGCTGTTCACACTGGCAGAGCAACTCCATATAAATCCTACGATAGGTATTGTGCTCTCTGGGCGATCTATCGAGCTCGAAAATGCAGATAGGGTAGTTGGACCCATGTTCAACACCCTGCCTTTTTCCATCAATGGTTTGCCAAGAGGTGCGACCTTCGCTGATCTGGTGAAGGCATGTCATCAGAGCAACGTTGATGCACTTCCATACCAGCATACAGCACTGAGCGACATCAAGAAATGGATCAAGCTCAAAGCTAATCAAGAGCTGTTCGATAGCCTGTTCGTTTATCAAGGTCTGACTGAGATACGCGAGCAAGCATCAAAATGGCCATGGACTGAGCAGCAGTCTACGGGTATCTCCGATTATCCCCTGAACATCGAGATAGCAGAGATGACGAAGAACACGTATAGCATGACTATCGTGGCTGCCAATTTTGTAGAAGAAGACCTTGCAGAGAAGCTCGCACAGTCAATGCGCGAGGCCTTGGGCAACATGGGGGACAGTGATAGCGTTTCTATGCCACCCGCTTTCTTCGCTAACAGTATCGCTGGCGTTTCCCAGCAGACAAGCTCCATGATAGACATGGATGTTGACGGCGAGACGTTTATGTGGACCGAACAAGCTAGAACCATCAGGAGGGAACTGGCTGAGCTTGCTGGTGTCGACGAAGATGGTGTTGACCATAATCATCCAACAATCTTCGAGCTCGGGCTAGACAGCGTCGAAGCCTTGAAACTCGTCGCTAGACTGAAGAATAGAGGTATCACGCTGCCAGTGAGTAAGATCATGCAGAAGCCTACCGTGGGCGGTTTGACCCAAGCATGGACCGCCCAGCGCGGTGCCTATTCTTCAGCTGATTCGAAAAGTACTGGCGTTGTAGAGAAAAATTGGAAGACAATTCTCGCTGACCAAGGCGTGGACGTTAGCCGGTTTGAGGCTGTGTTCCCAGTGACGCCAATACAGGAAGGTCTTCTAGTCGACTTCGAGAAGTACTTTCATGTCCTTGTCTACGAGCTGCTCAGTGGTGTCGATGTTGGCCGCTTTACCACTGCTGTTCATCAGGCCAGTCGAAATATACCGACCCTACGAACTAGCTTTATCATGCTCGATGGTTCTGTGGATGGCGTCACTTTTCTGCAAGCAGTTTCGAAAGTGCCTTCGGGTAGCAGAAAGCCACAGATATCTTACAGGTTCGATGACATGAACGAATTGAAGGTGCGTCTCAGCAGTATCAAGGAGAACGCTGGTTTAGATGATTCAACACCAAGCCAGCAAATCGCGATCTTGGAGAACAACAAGGCTTACTACACTTTGGCCATATCTCATGCGCATTATGATGCGTGGTCTCTGAAATACCTGCTCGACCATATCACACGAAGCTACCATGCAGATGTCACAATAGCTGTCAGCATCCAACCGATGGTCCAGTACGAATATGATATGCGGCAAGCTGCAACAGCAAGCTCTACAGAGGCATTCTGGCTGCAACAATGCGATAACGTTTCACCTACCTTGGTGACTTCCAACCAGCTTGTTAGTGCCTTTGCGCCAACGTCATCGGCAGAGAGTTCTGACAGCTCGACCAGATTCGAATCCCGGCTGACACGGACCACATCGCGCGTGAAGCTAGATCACTTTCATCAAGCTTGCAGAACGCATGGCGTGACCATGCAGTCTCTTGGATTGACCGCATGGGGCCTGACTTTGGTATACATCACACGGCAACTCGACATCAACTTCGGGCTCGTTGTGTCTGGACGGATGTCAGAGGAGACAGAGCGACTCGTTTTCCCAACATTCAACACCGTGATGTTCAGACCAAGAATGGACATGGAGTCCGAAACTAACAAACTTCTCCAAGACGTGCACGACGTCGCGGTCAAGATCTTTGAGCATCAACACTTTCCGCTGTCCAATGCATTACGTTTGGCGCATGCCGCAGGATCCGGACTCTTCAATACACTCTTCACTTTCCAGCGAAGTCCACAACTGAGTTCCGATATGTCGCCCATCCTCAAAGAGCTTGAGCTGGGAGACGAACATATCTCACCACCGTTTGCGGTCAACATCGAAATGGAAGAGAGTGAAGAAGGCCTCTGCTTGACGATTGCGCTGCAGGAAGGAGTTATGAGCCATGATCAAGCCGACAAAATGCTTCAAACACTGGACCACATCCTCGAATTCCTTGTTACGCGTGACGAGAGTCAGATCTTCGCACTAATGGACGAAAGGGCTGTTTCAGTCTGTGCTTTGCCGGCAGTTGAACTGCTCGAAGGTCAAAATTTCCAACGTAGGGTGGTCGCTATGCCGGATGATGAGCACGGCATCCAGGTCGATCTCTGGTCTGACACTGAAAAGAAGATTGCAAGCGCATTCTCGAAGGCTTCGGGGATCGATGAAGCCCAGATCTCGAAACAGACCAACCTGTTCCACCTCGGTCTCGACAGTGTCAGCGCCATCAGGGTATCGAAGCTGCTACGCGAAGCAGGGCTGAGAGTACCAGTCAGCGTCATCATCAGGTATCAGACCGCGGAGATGATCGCTGCGAATGTTCAACACAGAACGGGGCAAGACACTCAAGCTTCACAAGCCAGCGCCGAACGATCTGTCACCAACTCCACCTTATCCAAGCAATTTAATCGGCCACTCTTGAATGCAAGCATCCCAGCCGACTCGGTGGAAGCCGTACTGCCCGCCACGGCTGGTCAAGTGTACATGCTCGATATGTGGAAGGCAAGTCGAGGCCGCCTCTTTTATGCTACATTCTGGCTAGAGATTTTGCGTTGCAATCATAACACATTCGAGGCTGCATTTGAGAATTTGGTCGAAGAAGCACCTGCATTGAGGACAAGATTTATGTCTCACGATGGCAAGCTGTTCCAAGTTGTGTTCAAACCTGGAACCCAGAAGGCTGGGCCGTTGCAATACGAGGTCGGCGAGCACGACGACCGTTTGCTGATAGCGCTTCACATGCATCACGCTTTGTATGATGCTGTCAGCCTAGATATGATTCTACAAGAGCTGCGAAATCTTTGCCAGGGCGTAGAAGCCCGTCCGTCACTCAACATCAATTTTGTCCCCTACATCGAACTTGCCGACAGCAACAGAGCACAAGCCAGCAGGTTCTGGAAAAATTACCTGAGACACAGCACACCTTCCCGTGTACATGGACCACACGGCATGTTTGAGGCCGAGAGAACAGAGCTCTTTGTCCCTGAACTGCTGCGGACCGCAGATCTCGAAAGCCTCGCCAGGCGGGAAGGTATCAGCATGCAAGCGATGCTTTTCGCCGTCATTGCACGAATACAAGCCAAGGCCAGATCGACCTCGCCTCAATCGATCAGGAGCACAGGATTCACCACGATAGGCATATACCTGGCCAACCGCTCTCTCGACCTCGATGGAATCATAGACTTGGTAGCGCCGACGTTCAATGTCGTACCATTGAAAGTGTCTATCTCCGGATCAAGCCGAGAAGATATACTCAGCTCAGCGAAAGAAGTCCAAAGAGACCTAGAAGAGATCGGGCGACCAGAAAACTGTGGTGTCAGTCTTAGAGAGATTCATGCTTGGACGAGCGTGACCTTGGATTGTTATGTGAACTTTCTCAAGTTGCCAAGACAAGATGACCAAACCGTCGAGCAGAGTGAAGACGACGGATTGCGGGTGGACAAAGGAGTGACAGTAAGACACGCAGAAGGTGAAATGAGAGACCTAGCCAAGGAGCTGTTGGAGGGTAAAGGCGAGGCAAAGACAATTTCGCCATACATTGAGGGAGCTATGGAGGACAAGCAGGTTGAGGAGTGGTGCCTGCCAGCATTAGATGTGGAAGCCAAGGTGGATGGGACTGGGCATTTGGCTGTGGGCATGTTCGTGCCTGAGGATATGTTCAGTGGTAGCGACCTGCAGGAGATGATGAACGAAGTGAAGGCGATGTTGGAAGGGCTTACGGAAGATAACAAGTGAGCATACGGGAGCAAAGGGGGTTCACTTAGTTCATGGCGTCTATAAGTAAGGTATGGGAAGTCGATTGCTTGAAGTTGAATAAATTCTTCGGTTCTTTCTAATCGTCCTCGTTCCAAGAGATCGAGCCTGCCTGCATAAGTGATCGCATCGCCTTTCGATCGACCCCCTCTCACATCTGTAAGCTCTTCGACGGCTATGGCTTAGATTCTAATTAGGACGTCGCAGCGTTAATCGCTGCTCGTCGAGGACAACCTACATAGAATCGTGCTGCGCTGACTAGAGCGGCGACTGCCGGGCGCGTAAGTCCTCCGTGGTAGTTATCATATCGCCACAAGTCAAGCACGCTGAGATCTAAATCGATACGATGCTCAAAATGCTGTCTTTTGATCTCCTAGGTTTACAATACTCAAATAGCATCATCGAGCCTGAGCTTAATAATCCCATGACACAAAAGATCACCTTGTATCTAGTTAGGCGTTAAGGGAGAACTCCGCCGCCCGCGAAACCACGAAGTGCCGAGCTGACCGGCTGTTCAGAAAGTGGCAAACCCTCCTCTCCCCTTCGACATGACACGGTTAAAGACCACGGTTGCGATGCAGCACTCGACACACAAGCAATGTAGCACGTCGCAGTCCTCCGAACCGCCGAAGAACCAGCTATCTCACCACCTCGATTCAAAGTTCGCCCACGCCCACAATGGTAGCAGGAACGTCCAGACTCGCAGCGCTCCCCGTGGCCCTGCCGAAAGCGTCTTGGCCCGCAGATACTGATCTGTCAGCTGTCGCCAGCAGCTTCGCAGATCTATTTGCCCGGGGCCGCGTTACCGACGCCTCGACATTCGTGTCCGATGCCGTATGGCGCGACACGTTCTGTCTCACGGGCACACTTCGGACATTCTACGGTGCGCAAGGGGTGGTGCGGGCATGGCGGGGGGCAAGCAGTAACAGTGCGCGACCGGTGGGGGATAGCTTGAGATTACGGTGTGATGAGACGCGGGAGATGGCGCTGTCTGATGGCAGTCGCTGGGTTGAGGTGGCGGGGGACTTTCAGGTTGAGACTGCAGAGGGATTGAGTGGCAAGTGTACGCTCATGATGGGTGTCGTTCCAGCACCAGCGCCAGCTCCAGCAGGACAAGGCGTGGACGTCGGCGGCGGCTCAAGCTGGAGGATCTGGTCGATGAGGACGGTCCTTGACGATATCGCGGGCTGGCCGAGCGTTAACACCTTGAGTCCCGGTCCCGCGCCCGCGCCCGCGGCCTCCACCAGTGGCATCAACGGCCACACCCATCCTAGTACTCCACCGCCCAACAGCGCCGCGCAGAGCACCAACACCGACACCGACCCGCCCTCCTTCCCCGCCATCATCATCGGCGGCGGCCAAGCAGGTCTGAGCGTCGCAGGCCGCCTGCAAGCGCTCGACATCCCCTACATCCTCATCGACAAGTACACGCAAACCGGCGACAACTGGACGACCCGCTACGACTCAGCGCGTCTGCACACCAGCCGAGCATACGCGCATCTCCCGTTCGACCGCACGTTCCCGGCGACCGAGTACCAGGAGTACCTGACCAAGGACGACTTGGCGCGCGGCTATCGTACTTGGAGCACGAAATACGGCGTCGAACCACACATCTGGGCCGCGACCGAGCTGAGATCGGGCACGTGGGATGAAGGTGCACAGCAGTGGACGCTCCGTCTGAGCCGTCGGGCTCAGGCGAACGCGCGAGGAGAAGACGTCGCAGTGCGCTGCCGCTTCGTCATCATGGCGACCGGAGCAGGCGGCCAAGAGCCTTACATGCCCTCCTTGCCCGGGCGCGACGCATTCACCGGCCAGGCGCTACACTCGGCCCAATACCGATCGTCGCGCGCCTGGCGGGGCAAAACCGGCATCGTCGTCGGCACAGCGAATACAGCGCACGACATCGCGGACGACATGGACGAGGCGGCCCTCGCGCTTACGACCATGGTCCAGCGCTCGAAGACATACGTGCTGCCGGCCGAGTACTGGGCGCGCGTCTCGAGGCGGACGTATAACGAGGTGTTCGCCACGGATCTGGCCGATAAGCTGCAGATGACGGGGCCGAGTGCGGCGGGGCGACTGATGGCGAAAACGACGCTTGACGGGATGGCGAGGGAGGAGCCGGAGAGATTCGATGCGCTTGAGCGCGCGGGGTTCCTGGTCGAGCGGTACGGCGATATCTTTTGGCATCTCTTTGAGCGGGGGGGCGGACATTACATGGATGTTGGCACGAGTCGGAAGATCGCGGACGGGAAGGTGAGCAGTAGTACTCTACTCTGATCCGACGGCACGCTCCAGTGGAGCCAGGCACTAACTAACTAACGCGCCACCCAGATCAAAGTGAAAGCTGGCGTAGTACCAACACACTACACGCGCACCGGCCTCGCGTTCACCGACGGCACGGAGCTCCAAGCAGACGTGATCGTCTGGGCGACGGGCTTCTCGCTGAACCTCCGAGACAGCATCCGCGCGCTGTTCGGCGACGAGGTCGCAGCGCAGACAGACGATTTCTGGGGCGTGGATGACGAGGGCGAGATTAGGGGCGCGTGGAGGGTGCAGCATCCGGGGTTGATCACGCATGGGACGGCGCAGGGCCAGGCGCGCTTCTTCTCGAAGTATATTGCTTTGCAGGTCAAGGCTGTGCTTGAGGGGAGGCCGTTTCGACCGTACCTTGACAGGCCTGCGGCTGTGCATGTGCATGTTTGATGGGCTGGGGGAGTCGTTGGAACAGGTATGTTGTGGATGGAGATGGATGGTATCGTGTTCTGCTGCACTGCTACTGATTTACTCCTGTCTTCATGAAATGGCATTGTGCGTTCCCTGTGTTCTGTGAATGCAGGGTAAGGAGGGACGGGACGGGACGGGAGGGTATCTTCCCTGAATGCCTCCGGCCAAGGACGCATCGTGCCTTCGTCCTTCATCGATCAGCTGTGCGTGCCCATTGAAGGTGGAACGCACTTCCTATCGCGCACCTAGTACAGCATGTTGACACGATCAGCTACTCTTGCCCGTCTGCTCTCGTGGATCATACCGTATCTTCCTCTACTACACTAGACAAGTACGGACAACGGATCGTATCGCACGTTTCCTCGTCGTGAATTGCGCCTGGCACAAAGAGTTCGACACACGTTCATGCCGCGCGGGGAGACCCAGGGGCCCCGTCCCGTGGATGCGAGGTCGGGGATATTTTAGAATGGTGCTTCGACACAGTTGTCAAGGGCCTTGTTGAGTGAAGCGGGTTTGCAATATACTTTTCAATAGAGCTCGATGAGGCAGATACTTCTTAGAGTGGTACCATCCCTTCTCAGACAGACAGACATTGAAGGTACAAGCCGCCGATAGTACCCCCTCTACACTGCGGCGTGATCGTCGACGCCTCGCTACAGAGCTCACGGGGTTTCAAGGGTATCGGACGTGTTATAGTGATGGCTTGAGATATGTATACATGCTGTGTGATTTCATGGGTATCAAATCCTCTTACTGTAATGCCTCCACTGTGGTTCGGACACACTTGTCTGGTGGACCATCCGTGGAAGAGTGCTCGAACAAATGATATGGATATTACTTACAACTTCGCCTTGAGTGGCGCTTCTTCAGCCTTGTGCCCGTCCACAGCAACAAGAACAATGGCTGTAATGTCGTCTACCTTTCCACCATGCCAGCGATCCATAGGATATTCCCTCTGGACTGCTTTGGCAAATGGACCGTCTCTTTTTCGGTCCATGCTTGCAGTCTTTGCCTCGGCGACAATATTGCTTGCTATTGCTGATTGCAGGTTCCACTTTTGCTGGCCTTGGTCTTTTCCGCGTGGCTGGACTAGTGTTGAAATTGTATCCGACATAGTGATGCCCTTGTCGTCTCTCCGCTCCCAGGCACCTCGATCGCGCATTTGCTGCGACACAATGGTAAGTATATCTTGGCTTGAGAGGTTATCCCAAACTCCATCTGTGGCGAAGACGACGACGTCGCCGTGCTGGAGCTGAGTGTCGGCAAGGTCGGCACGGTCGGGGCTATCGTTTAGTGGCAAACCACCAAATATGGAGGCCTGGGTCAGAATCTCAGGTGGTGTCTTGCTCAACTGGAAGGGAGTGTTGAAAGCATGGGTCTGGGGAGTTGAATACTGGTGGACTGTTCCCAGTCGCAGCTGTATCCAACCCGAGTCACCTAAGTTGGCAGTTCGCATGCGGCCTGTGGCATCAGCGACTGCGACGCAGGCTGTTGCGCCACCAGCTCGGATCTGGTCGTCGGCGAGGGTGTTGTCGTAACCGATATGCATTAGTGTCTGTGGATTTGGATGTTCGGTTGTTGGCCATGACAGGGCGTGCTCGGCCATGTAGCTGCACATTCCGTGGGAGAAGTCAGCAGGGTTGATACCTTGATCTTGCCAGCCGCCGACGCCGTCACAGACGGCCCAGGCAAGGGTAGTTGTCTCTTTGCCAATGGGAGCGATAAAATAAGCATCCTCTCCGCTGTCAGGTCGGTTCCGGCGCTTCTGGTAGAGGGAACCGGGTGACTGAAGACCGAGCGCACTCTCGCCCGTAGGTAGGTAATCGACGGTGCTCTTCTCTGGCTCGTATTTTCGTCCTTTGCCTGAACTGGCTGCTGCAATGTGCAAGCTGATGTGTGGAATGGCGCTGCCTGCTTTCCGACCTAGCCTCGTCGATGAATGGAACTCTCGTTTAGGCATTGTGGGAGGGAGAGCGCGAGACCGTGGCAGGTCGAGCTTGCACGAGGTAGGGAAACGTTTGATGGTATTATTGGGCAGAGCTGAATAGAGACAGTGAGCACGCGCTTCCACGGCAAAGAGAGGTTTGGCCATACAGTAAGAGAGAGGTTTAGTCAGTAGTTGCGGGCCAGATCTGAGGCAGGTCGTGGGCACTGCGGTAGCCATGCCCGTGATGATGTGCTGGGTAGGGAAGGTAGCTAGGTAGAAAAGGAAGATTATACATTATACCCAGGATGCTCCAATGCACGTCACGCTAAGAGACGGCAAGTATTCGCGAGGCATTGCAGCTTGCTTGGTACCCAGTTACCGCGTCATGTAACTTAGACACTCTGCTCAATTACTGAGTAGTATGCTTATGACAGGCGTGAAGGATATCGATATTGAACAGCGATAAAGCTGTTGTGGGCAAGAATTCGCGGTCGAGGCAGAGGCAAGAGCGACGGAGTTAAGCCTCGCAAATGACGTGCAGCCTTACGGACTTGGTCGAGATGTTGTATCAAACTGTCTGGTGAAGCCATCAACTATCGACCAGCATTGCTCACGAAACGACACCGCAAGTTCCACGAACAGGCAGTAAGCTATCTCAACACAGTCATCAATCCGACCACAACCCGCCTCGTCAACCACACCTATAACACGCCCACCATCTCCTCATCTCCTCATCTCCTCTGCTCCTCTGCGCACCAGCTGCCTCACCCTCACCCTCACCAGTCCCCTCACCCTCACCAGTCCCCTCACCCTCACCAGTCCCCACAATGCGCCCCTCCCAACCCCTCCGTGGGATCCTCAAACGCTCCTCCTACTACAAACCCGACTACACCCAATCCGCCGCCCTGATCCGCGCCCGCCGGCCCTACCTCTTCAAAAACACCATCACCGGCATCAGCATCGCCTCCTTCGCCATCGGTGTCTTCGCTTTCACCCTGCGCGCCGTCGGTCAAGAACGCTTCGACGACGTCGTTGTTCCTGATACCCCAGCCGGTATGGCCGCACCAGCGACCGGTCCGCCTGTTCAGCCCCCGTCGAATCTTACGAGAGGCGGTGCGAGGACGTAGTGAGAGAAAGGGAGGAGATGAGAGTACAGCACACTGGACTGGACTTGATGTCCAAACCATCACCTCACGTCCCGTCAATATTAGCATCCCATACACCGCGCCCTTCATCCACTACAGTACCGAGATCTACCTATCGCAGTAGTACCACATCCTCCACGGTCAAGTCTAGCTAAGCCAATCCAAGTCATCCGAAAGAACCCTGCTCAGCTTCAGGTCTGCACTCGAACGCGGCTTAGTGCTCATGCAAACTCGAACCAGTCTCAGTCTGTTCCGCATCACAACGACACGAGACGCCCAAGCTGAGCTGTCCACAGCGCTGGCTACCTAGCGTACCCAGTGTACCTGCTTCGACCTGAAGCCACGAAAACCGCGACCCGATCAGTATCCGATGCCCAGCCCACAAGATTAGTATCAAACAACGAAAAGGCTGAGATACAGTGACTTGACTGTTCTACTATTTTGTTGCACGCCGAGGTCGCGCATAGCAATGTACAGCACATACTATACCACACTACCTCACATCTCCCATTTGCACTCACACGCATCGATAGTATTAATGTGCTATACTTCTCCTCTGTTCTGTTCTGTTCTGTTCTGTTCTGTTCTCTTCTCTCGCCAACAGCTTACCTGTGTTGTGATCGCGTACCGTGCCGTGCCGTACCATGCCGCACCTTCACATCACACCCATCCCATCCCATGTCATCCCACCTCATCGTATCACGACTCTGTCCACGCAAATTAAAATGAAATGTATTGTATTGTATTGTGCCCTCACACTGCATCTCACACGTTCATTCGTTCGTTCGTTCGTGTTAGGCAAAAACGGAAGCTCTTCCTCTTGCTCTTGCTCTTGCTCTCCGTCTCTCACCACCATATAATATAACATGACATGATATATCATTCGGTTCAGAACAGGGTATCATTCCATTATCTACAGCCCCGGTCCGGTCCGCCCAGTCCAGTCCCGGCCAGCACAGCACATCAGATCTACCGTAGAACGCAAGACAAACGCCGCAACGTATCTGAAGACCACACCTCGATTGACCTTCCCAATAAATGCGCCCGGTGACTTATACGTCAGGCAAGGTCATCTAAACCCAAACCGTCCCATCCCAGGCCCATTTACGCTCATCACGCCCTCACCCTGCGTCTGCGTCGCCGTCTGCATCCCCAAGTCCCGTCGAAACGGACTCGCACTCGCCGTCCGATTCAGTCCGCTCAGCAGACTTGCTCGAGCCAGCAACGGGCTGGATCCAAGATACCCAATCCCATGTCCATGTCCATGGCTATGCGCATCTGCCGACCCCGACGTGGCCGTCATGGCATGTTGCTGCGCGGCAGCCGTCGCGCCCGCTTGGAGCATGTTGTTGATTGTCCGCCGGGTTTCCACGGGTGAGATGTTGGGCGTGGGAGTTGCCTCACCGGTTCCGTTCGTCGCCGCTGTGCCTACGCCGTTGACCAGGCTGTGCGCGGTTGTGCTGGGCTCGCGCTTCATAGCTGAGGAGGCAAGGTCGGTTTGAGGCGTGGGGTTTTCGACGATGGTACTTGCGCCGGCGCTGCCGTGCGTTTGCGGGGTGTGGTCGTGGCGTTTCTGTTGGTGGGATGGTGTTGCGGTGGTGTATGCAGGCTCCGTGAAGGGCGACCTGTTGTTGGTCTGGCGTCCTAATCGGTGGATGGGGTGGTTGGGATTTGCCCAGGGGGTGGATTCGATGAATTGTTGTTCGCTGCTGGCGTGTTGTGCTGCGGCAGAGGAGGAGAGGGCTGATGTTGCGGCGGTTGATGTCGGGTGATAGGAGGTCAGGGCGTTATGGCGGGATGCAGCTGCATTGCGGATGTGGGAGGAGGATTGCGTTATCTGTGAATAATGGTCAGCTGGAAAGGCTGATTGAGAAGAGGAGGACGTGACTTACTCCCATCTTCTGCAGATCAGCATTCAGCTCACTTTCTGGCGTGGGATTGAGCTCTGGCGCAGCTGGGAAGCCGACATATTTGGCGACACCTGACAGAATGGAGACTTCTTTGTTGTACGCTGTTTGCTGGGTAACTTGTGCAACTTTCTTGTCTGGGAAGGGTATTGTGTATGTAGGCGTGACTTGAGGCGACTTGAACCGTTCGCGCTGTATCCTGTAAAAGTGTTCTGACATCTTCTCCATGTGGCGCTCGCGCACGTCTCGGATGGTCTGGAAGTAGGCGCTGTTGATCTGTGCCCTTTCTGCAACGCTCTTTCGTTTCAGAGCGCCGACTTTGAAGACTAGTAGCTGCTGCTCGGTATCTTGCTTCTCGTCTCGATATTTGTTGACGCAGTCGAATTGTCTTAGCAGCTCAGGATGTGAGGGTTCTGGTGCGGACAACTGACTCAGTTCGTGGTTTAGTTGGGCGATCTTCTCATCGTAGAGCTTGTCTCGCAAGCTTGCGAAGTGCTTCTCTAGCGCAGCCAAAGCGTCCATGGCTGCAGCTCTTTTGGCCTGTTCCTCCTCCGTCTTTGCTAGCGTATCAACATCGTCGGCTTCAGCTTCTTCGTCACTTGCCTCGGCTTCGTGCTCTTGGTCTTCCTCTTCCGGGGGCGCTTCAGGGTCCTTTCCTCTCCTGCTGCTGCGCGACCTTGTGTACTGTTCTGGCTTCTTCTCTTCCACCTTTTCTTCTCGAGACTCAGTCGCTTGCTCCTTCTCATCTTGCTCCTGGGCTTCAGGGCTTTCAGGCTCGACGGTAGGTTCTCTGGTGACAGCTTCTGCTTTCTCCACCTCGCTCTTCTCGCTCTCAGCTTCCGATTCCGAATCCGATTCTTCCTCCGGCTCGCTGAGAGAGTCTGTCCTCCTTTTTCTCGGTCTTTCTTCACTTGCGATGTCCAAGACATCGCTGAGCCTCTTGCGCTTGTTCGTGGCCGTGGCAGCTTGTGAAAGGATGTCCAAGGCGCTAGCGGGTTCCTCTAGGTCCTCAGCTTCGCTCAACTCTTCAAGTGGAGACTCTACAGGGGGTGTGATGGGTGAAGAAGCTTCGCTGTTGGTGAGCTCTTCAATCTCGGGCCGTATATCGTCGGAGGCAGTCATAGTTTGAGCCAGCTTGCTCGGACTTAACTGGAACACCTTTCTTGTTGTCTTGTCTGGTGACTCGTCCAATCGCTCGGTCTCTGCTTCTGAGTCACCGTCGCCATCTAGCATAGTGGTGTCTTGGCCATTCTTGTTGTCTTCTTGCAGCTCTACGTTGTCAGGCGCATCGTCGAGCTCGCTGAGGCTACTAGACCGGTCATCGTCCTCGGCCTGCCTCTCGTTCGAATCTGCAATGGCTGCGGCAGTATTTGATAGCGCCAGTAGCGCATCTGCTGGTGAGTCCATCTCTTGCTTTTCCTTTTGGTATAGTTCAGCAGATGTTGTGCCCGAGGCACAACTCGAGGAGTCGTGACCAAGCGGCTTTGTGTCGCGTATGTTTTGCTTGTTGTTATAGATTGTGGTTCTGAAGAGTGAAGACTGGTCAGGTCAGGGTCGTGAGGGGATGGACGGCAATCGACGGTGAGCTATGGCCAAGCAGAATCGACGACGATGTGTTTCTCCAGAGTCGTTGAAGTAGCCTTCGAGGTGACTGCTCGATAATCTTCCAACCGACTGCTCGATGCTTGGAAGAGTGGTTCGTGATTGTGATTCTCGTCGGATGAGTTCGATCAACAGACTATTTCTGCTTCGCCAGAATCTTGCAAAAGCTAGCTGTAAAAGTAGAGCGAGAGATAGAGAACAAGGTCTCTGGGGTATCCGGCAGTAAGCTTGCTAAGTTTGGGAGGTTTGGTAGAAGTGGTTCGTGGTAAACAGAGAAAGCGAAAAAGGTGTTGGACTCGTAGAGATGCGCATCGCACGGCGACTTGACTGACACCAGCGCCCGGCGCGTCATGCCCTCGTAGAGGTCTTCTCCGACGATTGTTGGATGCCTCAGGCAGCTCCAGGCAGCTTCAGGGGCCGACTCCTCCCGCCCACCACAAATAACAAGGACTTCATGATTGTCGCAGGTGGAACGTCTCGCATGCAACTAGTCTGGCCATAATGGTTGTTGCAGAAAGCCGTGTGCCCAGTCGTTTTCGGTGTGTGGTTGATATTGCGCCTAAGTTTGATACGGAAGAGCTGGTGTGAGAGTTCTGTGATCATCGCGAGCAAACGGAACATTACGCTTAACCTACTAACCTGAGGCATTAAGAAGGACATACAGTACCGTGTTGCCAACCATAGGACAGATAGTTCGCGAAGAACACTCCAACGATGAGAGGTATGGAAACAACTTGCACTAGACTGACTATCTACACACGCTTGAAGAAAACATAAGGACGACCGACCTGCAAACGTCTCAGTTTGCAAAGTCGTACTGTTACGCCACCTTCCTCTCGAACACTCTGCTTGAATATCTTCTCCACTCCGCCTCCTTATGCCTTGATTGAGCTCCCCCTAATCCCATCGACAACGCCCTCAACCTCCACATCCGCTGCATGACCCAGTGTCTTCGCCGAGGCCTCGAGATCTGTACCCGCGGCATCGGCTCCTGCATGGAGTGGTGTTTGTAAGTCTGCATCTGCCTCGCTAGACGTGCTTGTCGTGGACAGTGTGGGTGTTGTCTCTCCGCTCTCCACCCTCCCATGTGGTACTGTGTCAGTCACCTCGAGATCAGTAGGCCCGGCAACACTCGGTTCAATCACCGAAGATGGTGCCTGTCCGAGTTGCATGTAATTGTAGCAATTGTTGAACCCGAGGTCGTCACCAAACATATATTTGAGCACCTCAGGTCCTGACTTCACTCCTTCAGTAGGCGAGTATGTTGCGCACGTCGTTCCGATGGCGATCCCTATCACAGGCACATGTTCTGTCAACTCTTTGTATTGGGGAACATGTCTGCTAGCTATGCCGTTGGGCGACACTGGTCTTGCTGGAGCAGATGTGACAGACAAGATATGTTGATGAATGTTATGCGCACAATAGTTGCCCATGTGCATCGCTGCACCACACCGCTTGATGCCCGACCAGAGCGCTATGTCCCCTGCTGCGAAGTGGTAGTCGTCGTGAAAGTGCAATGATGGCTTGACTTTCACGTACCCTTCCGAATCTAGCGCCACTTGTGGAAGGTAAGTTGTCGTTGGAACCGAGCGGGAGATAGCATTGATTACACAAGACGCTGTAAGGGATGACTTGTCCGACAGCGTTAGGGTCGTTGTCGTATTGTCTTCGTTTACGGCCTGAGATTTCACTCGCTTGCCGGTGATGACTTCGACGTCGACGCTGCGGAGGAGTGAGAGTGTCTCGTCTTTGAAGTCGTCCGGCAGAGGTTCAGAGCTCAGAAGGCGATCTCGAGAGTGGATGAGTGTCACCTTGACGTTCGGCTCGACAGCTTTAAGTTCGGCAGCCATTTCGATCCCGACTGCTCCTCCACCAATGACAACGACCCCCTTCTCCGCCCGCTTGACCGCGTTGATGTGGCCCTGGGCTTCCTTGAGGTACTCTTCTCTGGTCAATTGCTGAGGAACGACGGGCCACACTCGGCGGAGGCCAGAAGCCGCGATGAGATAATTGTACTCATGCTGAGAGGCGTCCGTACTACCACTTGGTTTGATCACGGCGGTTTTAGCGTCCGGGTCAACCTTTGTGACACTGCCATGAATGAGCCTGATGGCTGGATGTTGAAGACCAGGTACATCTTTGAACTGAACCCATGCCTTCTGAGCATATGCCGAGCTTGCGAGAGCTAGTGGTGAGCCGATGACATGGTAGAAGCCGTCCCGTTCGTCAACTATGGTAATCTCAATCGGGAACCTCTGCTGGGTTGGCTCTGTTCCAGGAGTAAACCTCGGAGCTCTTCCTTCGCAAAGGTCAAGCAGATTTATTGCAGCCGCAAGACCAGCGTAGCAGCCGCCAACAATGAGGACTTTATAAGGCATCACGTCCTGGTTCCGGAGAGCCTCTTGGTGTCGTGTTATTTTCTGATGCGGTTGGCTAAGCAATGCTTGTCGAAGCTTGAGAGATGAGAGGTGTTGCTTGTTGATCGTTGTGATCCTTAAAACAGCGATACTCTCTCACGTGTAAGCTGATACTATGCGCGGCAGAGAGACAGAGTACTCGTGCTCAAGTATCTCTAAGACCAGATCAGATAAGATGAGACACATCGATGTCCCGAGATCGGTAAGAGGGGAAGCTCCTAGGCGACGTCGGAAGGCAATTCAGGGTCATATCCGTGTGCAAGTCCGGATCGTCCACTCCATATTGAGTCAGTCGTAGACCAGGAGACATGGCCCAGCGGGAAATGCATGTGGGGTAGCGTTACATATCGCACGAAGCGACGCTGGTCAGTAGCTGTCATGGTAGGTGAACAAGAGGTGAAGCTCCCATTGACTCGAAATCAGGCCTGAAGAGAAGGTGGGAAGCGTATTGATAGCGTAAGTAGTGTGTGATGGATCCCATTAGCTCAATTAGTCTCATCTTATCAATCACCTCGTCGGATCTTCGGCCAATGTGCTGCGATGCCAAGGGAGACGGATCTTCTGGCGGAGAAGTAGTACGGTTGAGGTCCACCCTGATCGGCCGCATCCAATCCACTCAACCTGTCGATGTGCCTACTTGGCTAGCTAGTGGGAGCACGAGGTAGAATTTTCATCAGATAAGATTCATATTGTCCGCAGTAGAGCGAGTAGGGGCCAAAGCAAAAGGTTGGCAGCCCAAGCGAACTTGCTTCCTCTTCAACGACTGGCATAACCGGAAGAGCCGCAAAGAGCTTTCGGCCAATTGCTCGATTTGATGGTTCCCCACAACAGGGTTGAATTTACAGGTCCATCCAGGTGGCATGTTGTAGCTTGGGCCCAAAGGGCTTTCCCGACGACTACCTTGACACTCGACGTTGGGTGGAGATCAGTCATCTGATAGGAATAGTAAGGTTGAGAGCAGTAGGAGAGATTCCGTTGTGTGCCCAGACTTAACCCATCCTCCGATCGCGGATCAAAGAGCTTTCATGTTGGCAGCGGAGTAGCTACAGGTCGAGATTAGGTCTTTGACGAGGCAAGCGGAACAAGGAGGGAAGAGTGGGCTGCAGTTGTGCGAACTTGGATACTGTCGATGGGCAGCTAGCAGGAGAAGAAAGCTGCTCGGTTAACTTTCCAGAATGACGACAAGCTCATCTTCCACGCGCTCTCACACTAACACCTCCATCAACGGTTGCTGAGACATCTTTCTGACATTGTCATTTGCACACAACAAGAATATGCTTCAATTAGACAATCAAAAGCACTGTGGTTGCGCGTGTCGAAGTGCATGTCATCGCGCGCCGACAATGATTATGTCAGGTGTAGAGCGTCACTCTGCCCGAGCAAACAAAGAGGACAAAGAGCGGCCATAGTGCCTTGCGGCCCTGTCCATTGTTCACGGTTTCACTCGTTCTGATTTGAAAAGCTCGCACGTTCCCACTCACGTTTGATGTCCGTATCAGTCTGTGACTAATGTAACTGGAGGCAAAGCAGTTTCAAACAAGGCTAATCGTCTACCGGGTGCCCTCTAGGAAATCGCGTCGACTCAACAAGATGGCTGACATGAACACTGACATTGCTATGGTAGCAGTACCTAACTCATCTATATCAGACGACAACACGGCCTCTGACACCTCAACCCTTGTCTACTCACAGGAAACGTTTGAGACTTATCAAGACCGCGTAAAAGAGATAGCGCAGAAGACATGGCCTGGCCTAGAGAAGGACCACATCTCGATCGAGCGCATGCATGGCGGGTCCTACAATCGCATTACTGGAATCTCGTTTCAGACATCTGGGTCGGAAAAGCCACAAAACTATGTGCTGCGTGATCCTAGATTCCCGGATCTAACACCGTTAACTGACCAGCTGGCGCCCCTTCAGTTCCTCTACAATTACTCCAAGCTACCTATCCCAAAAATGGTTTCGTTCGACTGCACCAATGACAACGCATTGGCGAGACCATACATCATCCAGGAACGTGCTCCCGGCAATTCAATCATGTACGAATATCCAGAGATGTCACATCAAAGCCGACTTGCAGCCGCACAACAGTTAGGTTCTTTCTACAATGACCTCACCTTGATCACTGGTAATCGCATTGGCAAGCTGGTCCCCTCCAACACTGACTTGACGGGTCCCTGGACGTTCAATGTGCAGACATTCATTAGTGGAGTTTTTGAAACCGTGCCACTCGAGACAGAGCCTTACACCAGTGTATCTGGGTCAGATGCTACGTATCGAAACCTGCTGCAGATTTTCAAGCACCGACTTGATACTGATCTTGCAAGATCGGGCGACTATCGTGTGCCATACGACAGAGCTTTCATATCGATGGTCGAGGAGCTTCATGCCCTGGACTACTTCATGGACGTTCCGTTGACTCTATGTCACCTTGATCTCGAAGTTTACAACATACTCGTCGACCCAGGCAATGAGAATCAGCCTGTATCTGCTATCCTTGATTGGGATAGTGCTGTATTTGCACCTACGTTCATGGCTTGCACACCCCCGATGTGGCTATGGGCTTGGAAAGAAGGTGAGGACGAAGATGAACGACAAGCCAATGACGTTCCCGTGACGACAGAAGGTCAGAAAGTGAAGCGAGCGTTCGAAGAAGCCGCAGGTCCGGTATACGCACGTTTCGCCTACGACCCCGTGTATCGTGTTGCAAGACGGCTGGTTCAATTTGCATTGTTCGGCATGCATTCGGCTGAGCAAGAGCAGGAAGCCGAGCACATGCTCGAAGAATGGGCCGCACTCAAGCTTAGACCTACCTAGCTAGATTGTGAGTAGTCAGTCCCGACGTCCCACAGAGTCTTCGCACTCCAGCAAGCTGTACAATGACATCTTAAATAGCTCTTTTTGTCTCCCATTCCCACAGCTGATAATATTATGCTCGAAATTACAATGACTGTGCTACGGATCATACCAAACTCGATTCGATCTCGCTATATCCGCAAACATCTACCCGCGCCCCCTTTGTGACCTCAATCAGCAGCATGCACAAAGAGACACTTTTGGAGCTCATCGAGGCAGGGCCGAGCCTTTGTTCAGGTCTGCCACCCATCTCGAGCCTTGTACAAAGCAGCTCTTCGCGCCACATCCGCCGCGATACCAGAGATGCTATTATCACTCCTTCAATTGTGCGCGTTCAGAACCCTGCGATACCACCATTACTTCACAACCCTTCAGCAGATCCCCAACAAAAGAACGACCCTCTTCGGACAGGAAACAACACTCAAGATGCCCGGAGCAGTCAAAAGTTCAAAGAAACATCATTGTCCCCTCAAAAGCAAAGGTAATTGCCGCACGCAGAATGGGGCGTGTACTAAGCACCAAACATATTGTGCTGAGGACAGGCAGGTACACCTCAAGGACGAGGAATGCCCCGTCTGTAAGAAGAAAAGACGGGCTAGAGCTGGTCAGGCGCAGAAGTAAAGTATAGATAGGTGCTGCTAACACTGTTGAGCTGGACCCGCAATACAATATATGTGCCACCCAATCTCCTGCCTTTCTCCTGTGCCATCAGTGCCTATCCGAGTGGACGTGCTCTCATATCGCTTGTTCAGCATATGCTCTTTAATTGACTGATTGGAAAGGTCAGGGTGGTCAAGGCCAGGGGCAAGCGCCAATTCATTGATGACCTCTTTTACCCGCCAGCGTCACTCATGATCACGTGCATTTTCCACACCGATAAGGCAGTCCCAGACTTACATTCTACCTACCTGAGGAAGCCACCAGAATAAACCGTGACATCCTGTACCACGCAGTAGACTCGAAGGCCACCCGGAGTCTCAAGAGCGTCGAGGGCGTGCCTGCCTCCGAGTCCACGGCTCCAGACCCCACAGCTACCCCACAGCGGCACCGGCACTAAAGCGGCCCAGATCCATTCTAAAAATAATATGAAAGCTCCACCCCCCTCCCTCGCAGCGAAAAAATTTGCAAAAAACAATCAACAGCACGGATTCGCTGGTCGTCACCGACCCAACTACTGGCGTGTCAATGTAAGGCTTATCTATGCCAGATCGAACGGGATGGCGAGTTCTCCTTACTTTGTGGCCGATTGCGAAAGAAGGATATGTGTTTCAGTTATATATACCTTAATTTATACCGCTGCGCCCAAGGACCGATGCGCTTCGGCCTGAAGACATTTCTGGCGATGCAAGGTACTCAGACCTACTACACTATGCAATCAGCTCATCACCTGTGCCCTTCCCTGTGACTTCACGCGCCTAATTCGTATCAACGATAACGAGCTCGTCCTTAAACAGTCCGCGGTCCCAGGAGTGCGCCCGTTATGTCATGCTGTCCACACATATGATGGTGATGAAGCAAATGCAAGATAAAGAGCTTGCGTTGAGAGTCGGGGACGCCAAGATCCTCAACAGCTGCGGTCGAGCTGTACAGAGCCATATCTCCCCCGTCTGAATAGACTCGTGCTGTGTAGACGAAGGCAGCAGCTCCGAGTCGTCAGAAGCGGTTGGTTCGATGGATTAAACGTAGCAATCTACTGTGTCTACCGATCTGACGTGCATTTCACATGGGTAAAGGTCATGCTTTCTCGGAGTTGTTACTACCTTCTATAGCTGAGACTGGAGACGGTATCACGGAGATGGTATGATGAGATGTAACGGAGAGCAGATTGCAAAGGAGTACCACCGTCGAGGGTGACTAATACCCAGAAAAGCGGGTGGAAGACTTCGCTGTTTGGTACTTCGCGCCCTTTCAATCGATACTTGGCTTGTAGCGATAGATTGGACTTCCGCAGCCAAACGCTCTGGGCTTGCGTCGATGCAATCACCAGGGAAAGTCGCATCAATAACATGCGTGTATTACTATATATCGACCTCGTCGGACTATCTCCCGTCTTTGACCCAGAACACCGGTATGCACCCTAGCAGAGCGCCAACTGCCAGTAGCCACCACGCTTCACCCACCATTCCCCTCTCTAGCCCATTACTGTACCAGTGGCCCGCTACTATTGGCCCTATGGTCCTAAATGCTGAACTCACGGCTGCACCTAGCCCGTGTATAGTGCCTAGCACTTCCGGTCCGGGTGAGGCGTTGTTGGTGAGCAATACGATCCCAGGCACAGCAAATGTTCGTGCCGAGATGATTATCAACGCGATCAAAATTATACCCGTCCAGAGCAGGAATTGATTGTTGGAGGATGATGCGAGAAGCGACAGATATGGCGCCATGGTGTATGCAATGGGGAAGAAGAATAGCGAGTATGTTGTAGATCGTAGCAAACCGAATCGTGCGTTCATTCGGGGGTAGAGTGTAAGCTGACATACGATACCAACAACGCCGAGAACAGACATGGCAAGTCCAACAACTGACGGCTGGAAGCCGATGCCACCTGAAAACTTGAAGGGTAGCTGTGGCTTGGGGTCGTTTTTCGGATCACGTCGATCAGTGGAAAGGAACATTGTCCATAGTGCTGTGAAGCCGCCAAGCTGGAAATCCAGCGCTGCCACGGTTGTCAAGACGAGAAAGACGTTTCGTGTCAATGCTCGCTTGAATGGCACGGGTCCGATGGATGCGGGTTTTGGAGGCGTTTGGGGCCGGGAGAGTTCTTGTTTAACAATTTGTTCCAAGGGCGTGCTTGTTTGTAGCTCAGCATCATCCTGCAGAGGTGTTTCTGCCATCGCTTCGTGCTGGTCAAGGCGGGTGTAGCCCGACCTGCGAAGGACGTATTTTGAGAAAAGCTGTTGGATGGAAGCGCCCATTTCAAAGCCCCGATCTCGTCTGCCTTGACATGATACTAGTGTCTCTTCGAGTCCGAATAGCACCAGTGCGGCATCGGCGAAGAGCATTAGGGCACAGAACAGACTCGGCGGTGCAAAGGGAAACGCCTTCATCCAGGCGACTCCGTTCCTGCCCCCAAATGTTGAATTCTCGCCGAACCATTTAGGATGGTACTGTACCGGATCTGACATGAGTCCCCCAATAGGCGGTCCAAAGATGTTCGCGATATTCCAGGCCAGTGGTAGCAGCAGAAATGTTCTCGAGTGGTATCTCTTTTCCGTCTTCTCAGAAAGCGCGGTCCTAGCTCCTCCAACCGTAGCATTGACCGCGCCACCCAGAGTCCGCCAGACGACTGCTGCTGCAAAACTCCTGGAGAATGCTACGCCAACACAACTGATACCCTGGCCAGTCAAACTCACAAGAATGACTTTCTTCCTGCCCCATGCTGGGTTATCTGCAACTCTTCCCCATGCGACACTCGTGAATATCTGGGCTGCGGTAAAGACACCTTGAAGTACTCCGACCTGAAAGGATATCTCACTCTCTGATGCGTCAGGTGTGAATGAAGCCAGCTGATAGAACATGAAAGCCTGAAGTGCAGCCTGCTGGAAGAAATCGACAATTCGAACGGAACATATTATAGCGAGCTCGGACTTTTTAGGTATGGATGACCATGACGGTGGTGGTGGCCTAGGAGGCATCTTTCGTCAGAGAATAGCAGCAGCAATCTTGCGCAGAACAGTCCTTGTTGGCATTCGTTGTTGTTGCTTGACTAGATGTGACCCTTTCCACTTATCTCAACTCATCGCCGTATTTCACGAATAGTTGTCACGACATCGACTCGTATGCTTCAGCGAGGCCACGCTATCGCTGATGAAGGAAGGAAGCAATGCTGTCAGCGTCGGCGAAGTCACGTTGACGCAGCACAAGAGGTCAACATCTTGCAAGAGTCCGCGCAATCGCCGCTTCCTCGTCACCACGATCGTTAGCCGGTTAGTGCCCTAAAATTGGAGAAGCATTCCTGCGGCTTCGGTCGCAAGCACCGCACAGTTACGCACGCAGGCCCTGTCCGTCCCCATCACAGTACGCTCCACATTCTGTACCACATCGTACCGTATTACCGCTACGGGGTGGATCTTCATGCAAATACAGCTATCTTACCGAGATAATCTTGCATGCGTTACGCGTCATGTCTCCTTTGACACCCATGGAACACTGAGAACAGCTGCAAGGCTAAGTGCTAACGACCTGAAGCACGACACGGAGCGCGCACGACAAGGACTGGATGCAACAATCAGATGCATACGCAAGCTAATTGGAGCGCCGATCCTCGTCGTGCGCACCAGTTCCCATTATTGTCCTGATTCGGTCGAATCCCAAACGAGATTCACGTTGGTCAGAGGCTTCACCAGCCTTGCATTGTAGTCAACTCTCGCTGCTGATCGTCAAGGGCTGCAGCAGAGTTTACCGCCTCTTCTCGTCTCGCGAGCACTATGACACTCGCAGCTATGCACAGGCGCTGGTAATATTGAGCACAAGCCAAACATCTAGCAAAGAATGGATAACACGAGCAGGTCGATGCTTACTCAAGTTGACCACCAAGCGAAGCAACGAATCAGCTTTCCCGATGCTAGTGGAGACATATCAATCGAGTGGCTGATACCCGATGACTACATGAATAATGAGCTTACCCGAAAACTTCGAACAGAACAATCGCATAGAACGACTTCACCATGAAGCTATCTTCGGCATTTGGCAGGTGCCCAAATGAAATCATCTTCAACGCCCATATACAGATCCCTAGCAACGTTTCAATTGCCCATTTCTTAGAACGGGGTCGACGCTGATTCGAATGCCACAATTTCATCCGCAAATAGGTCCTCAATGACAACTATACAACTGACTCGGTGAAATATGCGAGGCTGGAAGCCCAAAGTCAAGGACAGAGACCGTGAGTGGAGAACACTCGTGTGACAGTCGAGCAGCCAATGTCGAATTCATGTAGTGACCTAGGTGCACGATTTCCTGCTCACGAGGCAAAGCCACTCGGGCGACTGCATCTGCACCAAAAGTTGCTGGCCAAACCACCTCTCCACTAGTTTGAGGTTAAGCAAAGCCCCTTTGGCAGTAAGCCTTCACCGCCGTGCAACAACAAATTCCATGAGCGAGGCTTTGAGATGACTGTCAATTCGCCAGAAGCCGTAAGCGTGAAAGCGACGTTTGTGCTTGACGAACGTGGATGACACCTGGCAGACTTGCAGACAGATGACATGGTCAGTCATGTCCAAGCTACATACGACGGCGTCCACATGAGAAGACCCGTTCGGAGCGGAAAGTCTGTGCAGCTCGGGGCCAATGGGTGGGTGAACATGAAAGTCTTGAGACAACGGCCAGACAGGATGTAACACTACCTGAACGATGGCAGAGTCTGGTGTCAGAATATTCTGGCGACAAGCTGGTGCTGCTGGACATGGGGGCTTCTTGCAACAATCACTCCTTTCTATTCTCAACGTTTCGCTTGAGCTCCTCGACTTGTTCTTCCAGCTGCAAGATATAGGCGGTGGCAGCTTCAACTGTGGCAGCTTTACAGTTGCTGTGTTGCAGACTTTTCCCCTGTTCAGATGGCACGCGGCGCTGCAAATCTGCAATGGCTGCAAGGAGGCGACCCCGCCGTTCACGCTCGTTGATCTTATGTCGACTTTGCCGGTCTTTGACGGTAGATATAAATGATGGCGAATAATGGAGACCTGAGCTCGAATGACGGTCTTGACTGATCAGTTCATAGTTGGATAGAAGGACCGTTCTTCCAGGCGGCGTGGACTGTGACATTTTGCAACAATGGGTTCTAACATGTGATTTAACGAGCATTCACTTCGGACAGGAAATATGTGGCTGTTCCAGATTCTTATGCTGTTGCGCCGCCGGGGTGAGGAAACAGTCATGGGGGTCTAACATTCTTGGTCTACCGCAATCAGCAAGCGAACACGCAGAGCTGCACCATTTAACTCAGTGTTTCATGGAAAGCTGCACTGGGCCCCAAAGAATGGGCTTGGCAGCGTGGCCAAGTCAACCACGTCCTGGGTAAACCCAAAATTGCTAGCATGAGAGCATCCATGAAGGCGCGGCCCATCAGAAACTCCGAAGTGAACAAGTCATGTACAACCACCCTGATACACGCACCTAACTTACCTTGCACTCAAGTCTGTGACTCAGCCTCTTCTATGTGGCAGGGAATGAGGATGAGCTATCTACGATCTGGCTTTGCCACGATCGAATCGAAATTTGGTGGCTTACGATCGATCAAATTCGCGCATAAGACAGATCGTCTGATTGAGTCTGCCAGTTTAATTGCTGTGCCTATGAGAGTCTAGAAATTCTGCACGAGGTCGCACTTTGGGGCATCTGGCCGGGTTATCAAGTTGAGCTCAACAACTGTGGAAGCCAATGTGGTAGGCCGACCTACTTCCACAACTATGCCAAGATGCCAAGATTACTTGGTCCTTGGCGGGCGGACGGCCAAGACGCCAGTCACTCTGAGGTACCAGTCTGAGCGCTCGTCGGCCCGCCAAGCGGAACTAACTTGTGCTTGAATCTTGCTTGATTTTGACCAATGGGAAGCGCGCACGCAGGAACGTGAGCGAGCGAATGGTTAAAAATTCTCAATTCTTGCTGCTTGTTTCGCCTTTCAACTTTCCTTTTTGGCGGACCCTATTGAGTGTGACCACCAGGGAGGTTCGTCCACCTGTGGTATGCTTGTTAGCCTACACCACAACTCGATCCTGTCCAATCGAAGCGAGCAACGTCAAAGCTCTTTTGCATTGTGCTGTGCTCACCAATGGACAGAACTAGCAATACGATGAAACCATTCTCTTGGCCGCGTCCCTTTCCAGCTCGATGCGCCGAGATAGCCCCCAGCAGTGCTGAGAAAACTCAATCTGAATGGGGTCTTCCACACGACTAGGTAGATGTTACCTCGCGCGGCCCTGGGTAGAGCACAACGTGTCGATGTGAAAGACCATGGTTCGCTGGAGTCCCCGAGAGATGTTCTGGCCAAGCAATGATGTCGATGCAACAATTGAAAAAGGATTTTGCAATGCATCGCGATATAAGACCTCTCATCCTGCTGTACCAAGGGTCACATCAACCAATCTCGACCTCATCTACGTTACCTTAGCTTGAAGAGGCAGCTGCCCTCCTACAGTCATTATGCTACACGAGCTCTTTACGCGCCAGAACGCGCTCACAGCACGATATGAGTGGATCGTTGCCATCACCTTCATCGCATACTTTTTTTCATCCTTCGCAAATGGAGCAAACGATGTCGCCAACTCTTACGCTACCTCCGTTGCCGCTCAAACCCTGACCATGGTCCAAGTCGGCTTTCTCGCAGTCGTCACCGAATTCTTTGGCGCAGTCGTTCTGGGCGCGCGGGTTACCTCCACCATCAAGAACGGCATCATCGACATTGATCGATTCGAGTCACAGCCAGCAGTCTTGATGCTCGCCATGATGTGCGCTGAGATTGGTAGCGCTTCTTGGCTCATGATTGCTACCAGGTTGGGAATGCCCGTCTCGACAACCCAAACCATTGTCGGCGCATTGATTGGTGTCGGATTCGCCTCACAAGCTTCTATCACGTGGGAGTGGACCGGTGGCAGTGTCTCTCAAGTCGCAGCCTCTTGGATCATCGCACCTTGTATTGCTGCTTGCTTTGCCGCCTTGATTTTCGCCACCTTGAAATTCGCAGTTCTGGAACGCAAAGACAGCTTCAAATGGGCCATGCGACTGATCCCATTCTATTTCGCTCTCACCGCCGGTCTACTGGCTCTCTTTATCACCATCGAAGCACCGGGTTCCGACTTGGATGCGCTTGGCGCCGGTGTAGCTACCGGCATCATCCTTGGCGTCTTCTTTTTCGCTTTGATCGTCTGCTACATTTTCTTCATCCCGTTCTTCGAGAGGAAGCTTGTGAAGCAAGATCCTCGTCTGCGAGCTTGGCACATCCCGATGGGCCCGCTGCTAAAGAAAGACAACGTCAAGTTGTACTGGCCTGGAAAGGGCGAGGAATGGGTAAAAGATTACTACGCCGATAAAAACGGTAATGTGCAAGCTGGTACCTGGAAAGAGCAGAACCAACTCGGGGGTTCAGCAACTGGTCGTGATGGCGGTTCACCTGTCGACTCAGCTCGCGACTCAGCTCACGACTCTGAGAAGAAGGTCATTGGTGAAGATGACCACGAAGCCGGGATCCTCGCAGCCTCAGCAAATACCCCTGCTCTTCAGGCACAAAAGAAAGGATATGTCTCGCCATACGACAGATGGATTGTTCCAGTACAGAACTTGTCATGGTTTAACCCCAAGAAATTGTTCAGCTACGCCAAGTTTGGACTTCTTCACGGCGTCAAGATTGATGTCGTCTCCCACGATTCCGCCATGCTTCGCGCGGTCCACGCTCGAGCCAACCGCTACGACGTCCGGATCGAACACATGTTCACATACTGCCAGGTTGCCTCGGCGATTCTCATGTCCATCGCCCACGGTTCGAACGATATTGCCAACGCTGTCGGCCCAGTGGCTGCTGTGTATGCCACGTACAACTCTGGTGAGGTTGCGACTAGATCTCCCACACCTGTATGGATCTTGGTCATTGGCGGTATTCTGCTAGGTGTTGGTTTCTGGTTTATGGGTTACCACATTGTCCGCGCGCTGGGTAATAAGATCACACAGATGAGTCCAACACGAGGATTCTCCATTGAGTTGGGAGCAGCTACAACAGTTCTCTTCGCCTCTCGTCTCGGTCTTCCAGTCTCTACCACCCAATGCCTGACTGGTGCTGCTGTTGGCGTGGCGATGATGAATTTTGACTTGGCCGCTGTCAACTGGAGACAAGTTGCCTTCATTTTCATGGGATGGGTGTTCACTCTGCCTTCGGCCGGGTTGATTGCGGGCCTATTGTGCTTGGTGATGTTGAATGCGCCATCGTTTGGCTGAAACAACTGATTGAGAAGACGAGATGGACATCGGCGACGAGTGTAAAAATTAGCCTGTTGGTCGGTCATAAGTCCGACCTCGCGTCGTTCTTTCTATAGTAATCATATTATTTGTGAAATCCTACTTGATGTCGACGGCGACATCTTCTAACTTTTCTCAAGCGTGATTGCTCTTTGCAATGGGCAGTGCGTCCAATACATGGAGGCGTCGCGGGAACTCCGGTCGTCGCACACCGTGCTGGTTTGAGTCGAAGAGTGGCGAGCATAGTACGAGTCCGCCAGTAAGCGCATGAATCACGAAGAGGAGCACTAAGAGTACAGCAAACCTACTCTCATGATTGCATCCTGTGCGCGTGTGGTGAATCGTTCTCGTTAAAGATTAATGACTTGAAAGGTGGAGATATAGAGGTGTTCGGATGATATTTACGACGGGGGGTATAATACTTAGTCGAGTGCTAGTTTTTAGGTGAGTACCGGGCCTTAAATTTGTACCGCTCTACGGTGGCAATGCAGGCAAAATCTGAGGTTCGTACTGGCCAAATCGCCAGCCCTCGACCAAGTACCAGGCCTACCGCAGATGCTGGTGCAATGCTGGTTTATCCCGCTACATCTAAAAGTGAAGACGCACCAAGAAGAGGATAGCTTTTTCCAAGATCTTGATAGCCCACTTGACACCTGCTACTGTTCATGCTATTGGGCTCAGCAACGAGTCGTAAAAATGACCGCCATTACATGCTCCGGCTGCCGCTGTAATGACAGACACTTTCCATATCTTGAAGAAGTGCGAGCTCCACTATCCTTATCAGATGCTTCTCAGCACCAATTACTAGCATGCCGCCGGATTGCAACGATGACTTGGCAGAACCCTGTCTGACTCCATCAACGCTTGCACTAACCCACACCCACAATTGTTGACTTGTTACCGGCTCGATTCGATCGGACAAACTCCTGGTCGAATACTTGAGACTCACATACCGTAGCGACAAGAAAGGCAGCGCCACCAGAAGTCCGGCGCTTCACGTTGATTTCGAGAATGAACGCGTCATGACCAATGCCGCGGCTGAAGCCGACCTCCACCACTGCTTGCGAAGTACGTGTCGCAAATTGGAACAGATGGTTGAATGTAGCACTCGTCCATGAATCCAATTACGTGCGTGCGAGGCAAGCCTGAAGAAGCTCACGCAAGCTCTTTATGTAGATCAGCAGATCTGGACATGGGGCATGCCTGCGAAACCTTCGCTGTCTCAAACCTTCAACCTCGGACTCGAAAGGACGAAAGTACTGCGTCCAGCCTCAGGCTGGATGACGATTGAAGCCTGAGGCAGGCGCGTGCATGACTAAGCACACCATCAAGGTCTTGTTGCAACTTAGGCTGGTTAAGACGTGTTCGAGAACGTGGAAGGACATTGTCGAGCACCACATCGCAAATAAGACATTGTTGTCAGTGCTGCTGGCTTTATGGCGATTGACTCCTCCAAAATGCCTGCCGTTCAGCTTCCAGGCCAACCTCCTTGTTTCCGTCTCCCCTGATCTCAACATCACTACTCCTTGTTAATACCCTTTGCATCTCGGCATCGTCGTCGACATCGGTATCCTCACTGTCCAGGCCAAAATACTTTCCTTTCTGGCTTTCCAAAGAACCTCCCGGCTTCAAACCGAAGTGCCCGACGACCTTGTCCACAGACTTTTGAACCGTAGAATAGCTCCTCAACGCAAGCATGAACACCGCAACCACAAGCACCCCAAGCGCCAAGAAGCTGATTGCAAAGCCAACAATCTTCCCAACTCTAGCTCTGCTCCTGTCGTCTCTGCCACCGTTGTACACGCTCTCATAGATATCCTCAACGTCATCCTCCGTGTCATTCTCCTTAGCTTTGACCCACCCATCATAGACCTTCTTCATCTCATCCCGCATCTTCTCCCTCTGAGGATTATTCGTATCCATAAACTGACACGCCAGCTCATCACAGTAATGCTCCGCCATAAGAGCATTGGGCGTAAAAGTATCCTGCACCAGGGACTTCCCCAGACTGCGTCCACGCCAGTCAAAGGCTTCCACGTAAATATACTTGAACGTCTGTTCGTGCCTGTAGACCGTCTCGAAGCCCGACTTCTTCAGCCCGCCAGCCAAGACCACCCAATCACGCGAATCACGGTTGCGCCTTGCATGCTCCGTGTTCGCACCATAGAACATCCATGTATCAACCTTGGTATGTCCATTCCAACTGACGTATAGCGTCATCGTGTTTGTGTTATCAGCAGTGTGGTTCATGCCATACCGTGAGTACGACCACAACGCAGGCTTGGTAAGCGGCACACCCTCCCACTCATCATACTTGAGCACACGGTAGTTCATCAACCAGCCCCATGCGAACGTGCCGTAGAACACCTTCTCCCATTCGCCGACTTCCTCGCCTGTCTCCTCGTTCTTGACCACATTCCAACGATACTCGGAGAAAAAAGGATCATTGCCAAAGCTCATGATTCTGTTTCCGAACTCTTGTCCTACCTGCTGACCGCCGTAATCGTTGTCCCTGAAGCCGGGCAAATTCAGCTGCAGGTTCCCCTGACTGTGAGCGAGATGCGTATGCCCATCGATCCACGGCGGATCAAGCGGCTTCTCGACCAACCTCGCCACCTTCGCTTTATGGTCAAGCCGTATGATCTTCCCCGTACTATGTCCTGCGGTCTGCGCGAACCCGTTGCTCGCATTATCGAAGAGGCTAATCACACTCTCGTCCTCCCCATCACTCACCCACCTCGCATCGTGCTGAAACCCGAACGCAATATCCCCAAGCCCATTGTCGTATTCGTAGTCATTTTTCTTCCCACCCAACCTCCACACTATCTCACCTGTCTTTCCATCGATCTTGTATATCGTAGACACATGCCTTGCAGAAACCAAATAGCCTCCATCGAACGATGACTTATCAATGGAGTTGATATGGAAATAATCCCACGGCATCTCCGGACTCTCACCACTCCCACTGATCTCAGTAGTACTAGGTAACACATAACTGTCCTCCGGACTGACATGCTCAATACTACTCCACCAGAACAGACATTCTCCACTCTCAACGTCGATCTCCTGGAACAAGCCCGATTGTATATACGCCAACCCATCGCACAGGCCCCACGGACACAGGTCATACACAGACCGGACATACTGCGTCATGATGGCGCGGCGACCACCATCGATAAGATAAAATTCGTGCATGTCCGAGGAAGCCTGGTAAGTACATGAGGGTTCGACGGAGCGCACGACGCGGTAGTTCTGGTCCATGATTACACCATGGCCGTGACCCCAGCCAATGTGTTGGACACCTTGATAGAAACAAAGGTGGGGCCTGCCGTGGTATTGGCAGACGCGAGGGGCGTGAGAGGGGCCGGGGCCGTAAGACCCGAAGGAAGTGTAGATGAGGTCCTGGTGGTGGTTAGCCCTATTGATAACGACGGCTATTTTTGACCGAGTGCAGATGGACGAGGACTGAGGCGGCAAAAGGATGCTCTCGCGTTCTTCTCAGCTAGGGTAGGAGGTTCTAGGTGTGTTAGGTGGAATGGCGGGGAGGTGGTCTTGGCACCAAGATAAAAAACTGTGTACGTACTGCATTGTTATCATAGATATAGACTCCTGGCTGCATATTGGCGTAAGGAGCAACGAAGAAATAGCCAGGTGCCATCTTATCCGGCTGGTGAATGCCCTCCAGGGGCGTGAGTATTGGTGCAAGCAGATCTGGCCTCTAATCACGAAGCAGTGTCAGCTAAACACAAAAGCGATGTAGTGCTTGCTTTGGTATCAGATGGCTGGCGTAGGTACTCACCGATCTGAATATCGATATTGGCTCAGATGCGTTGTCCCAGTCCCATGCAGTAATCAGATCAGCTGCCGCCACGAGGCAGATCAACCGTAGCAACAACAGCATTGCTGCGAAGCTGCTCGTCCACACGAGCGTGGGAGCCATGCTTGCTGTTCTCTTGTCGTGCTTTTGTTCCGTTAACTTTCTACGCTGAGGTTCGGCATGTCTTCGCTTGAAGATCTTGCGTGGAACTCAAGGCCGCGTCAAGTCCCACAATCAAGAGCCGCACGGATGGAGCGTGATTCGACATGTACAGACCTGGTATCGAGCATGTCCACGATAGGAGTAGGTGTCGAAGCGAACCAGAAGCACTAAGAGCCTGATGGCGATAAGGCATGCCATGCACGCGTACACTAACCACGAGGCTTGAACCACGCAACACCATATCGGATGGAACGCGGCACATCCGCAGGCTGATAAGCGAAGGGTTGCACTAGCCGGTAGCGGCCTTGGGATATGGCTGCCAAGTAGGTGGACATACACGTTTCGAGGACACTATTGAAATTATTCAAAAGACGCGTGTCAATCTAGCGCAGATCTCTCAAAAGCAATTTCCCCACTAAGCGCCTCATCCATCGTGGCAAAATGAAAGTTCTACCGGGATAGTGGACAGGGGAACAGCGAACGAGAGCGAATGCGGGTATCGAGCTTCGTTGCCATTGATGTCGTCTGCATTTTGGATCGAGTACGTCAAACTGCGTAGACGACCTGGGCAAGAATGTCCGAAGCCCGGGTTCTGGCAATCAACAGGCTATGTAGTACCGCAGAAACGGGGTGGTAGGCTGATTATAGTACTGAACGACCAACCATCTTACCACGCCCGCAAGAATTTTGTTTGGTCGTGCTTGTTATCGTTATCTCGGATCCGTTTCAGAAAGCCCAGCCATGACCGCATGGGGGACAGGGTTGATGCATGCCTAGCGAAGCATCAACGCGGAGAATGACGATGTCGGACTCAGTCAATCGGATTTCCGGCTCGAGCTTGATGCTCGAGCAGAAAGAAAGCAACAAGTTCCCCAAGCCTGGTGCACTGGTTGCGGAAGGGAAAGTTTTTAAAGTAGCTGATAATTCATGTTTTAGGGACGTGCAAGTTGTCCCGAGAATGCTAGTAACTGCCTCGCTCTATATGTGCACAACTGTACAAGGCTGTAGCAATATTTCCATGCTCATTAAAATTCATTAGACGTAAATTATGCCTTCCTCGACCGTCGAATGAACCACCCAACAAACCAACGCCTCGCCACCAGCTGAAACTGCAACGCGATGTAATTGAAAAGAACGCCGGACCGTGAGTTTCGACTACAGTCAGGAGATTGGTGAAGAAGCTAACGGGTTTATAGCTGCTGGAGCCCAATGTGTGAATGCGAGAGTGGCAGACAGGAATGTAGCAAGCACAGGCACACCAACGACCATGGCTCGGAACAGTACGTTCATCATCTGTTTGCGGTTTTGTGTTCGGCATCGCTCAACGAATTGCTCGGCGTCGTTGGATCGTGGGAAGGGCGTTTCCGGAACAGGCTCTCCTAGGTATTCGCACAGAGGTCGCCACCCTGAGCTGACTCGAAACTCAAGCAGATTCCCAGCCGGTACAGTCTCTCGGATCTCTTTGTAGTAATCATTGAAACGTTCCTTGCCTCGGTTTTCGAAGTCGCCGTAGAAGAAGTGGTCCCAGAATTTTCGCAACATGGGATAGTAGAGGCCGGCCCCCCAGTCGAAATTTGCAACTGCTTTCAACTCAGGGTCGTTTGCTCGCCAGTTGACGGTCTTCATCACAGATGCATGCCATGAATCAACATCTCGAGTAGTGATGATCACCTTCGCTTCTGGGTATGCCTCAATAAGCTCTTTGGCAAAAGCTACGGCAGGCCAGTCGCAGACAGCCATGCAATGACCCAGGAGTGCGTCCCATTCCTTGCGGCCAAATGTGCCCTTGCCCTCGTATTTTGCCGCAAAGGCATCCATCCAGCACAGACAGTCTGGTGGGTTTTCCACGCTTGCGTTCATCATGTGGTAAGTGTCATTGTATCCTAGCTCATTCAGTGCTGCGCGCAGAGACGCCGTGCCAGTTCTCCCGAGACCGAGGGCAAGCACTTTCATTGGTTTTGTTCTTGTGCATCTCCGTCGATCGATATCGGTCTGGTATGGAGTGAATATGTCGGTTGCGGGTTTGGGGGTGTATGGGATGCCGGAGGCCATGACTGGCAACGTTGCGAGGCCTAACTCTATTTCCTGGGTACGTGAAGACGTAATGCACTTGGAAAGCAACGAGTGTAGTAATGGTATGAAACGAGTGGCAGGATGAGAACGCCTGGTCAGAGCCTTTTTGCTAGAGGAAGAGACGGCTTTGTGACAAATTTGTTTCGCGAGTTTAGAAGTTGAAAGTGATGTTATTTTGAAGTGAAACTAACCAGGCAAGTCGATCGCACCTACCTCAACAATCCGGGTATCCTAGCTTGACAATAGGGCGGAGTGACAATGGCAGGAATGTCGCATCTTGCCGTAAACGCGCGTTCACTACCGGTGGAAACTAGGCAAGCGCAAACGCTTTCACAGCGAAACAGCGCAGTCCGATGCGACTTTGGAGATCATCGATAAGCTGCACGAAACGACCAGGATCCGGCACCGGCGCTTTCGTCGGACTTCGAACTCAACAACCGCAGCAACAAATGTCTCGACTACCGGGCAACCCAGCCAATCCACATTCTCTGCCAAGAGGCTGGCACGTAATCGAAGAATAGTGGAGGCGACGGTTTGTTGCTTGAAAAATGTCTTTAGTGTAATGACGGATGATAATTTGTCGTCGGGATGGGCCGGGGGCCTCAGGTTTGCTTCATCGAAGCTATGCTACGACGTGTGGTGAGCAACTCTTGCGTGGCTGGAATGCTTTGCTTTGCACCTTTGAATTGACTGACGCGCAACCTATATTGCAGATCGTGCGCGTTGATCGACATGGCCGTTTCGAGGCACTGGATTCCAGGGAGGTCGGACCAACCGGTGTTTGGCACCATATCTTGAATGACGATATCGGAATCCTTTAAGTGATCTTCGACGGTGGAGGAGAGGGCATCTGCAACAATGCCACCTGCAGTCGCGACCTTGTGTAACATATATTGTACCTCGTTTGCTCAAAGGTATATTGGTGGGAGGCTCGGTTCATGCATGGGAGCTCAGACCTCATATATAAGCACAGGAATGATGGCTGCCTACCTACATGAAACATCTACAGGCCTGGATCGTAAACACCAAAAAGCTGTGGGATAGTGGGCCTGGTCTTAATTGGTTGTCATCTGAAAGCTGCAGACAGTAATACTGCCTTTCAGTATAGGGAGTCCGTTAACCTAAGATGGATGTGCTAGGGGGGTCTTAGCGCGCAACAGCTGCCTGGAGTTGAGACGTGGTTACCTCTTAGAACAGTCATCTAAGCGGCCTATTGTTCCATCGCTTTTTGTTCCAATTGTTTACGATCGAGGCCTCGCCTCTGCCCCTATTATTGGACATGCCTTGCACAACAAGCGAGAAGCCAACACCTAGTACTTCTACGGTTGTTCTGTGAGCATAGAGTGAGCCTATCACACCGAGCTGGTGTAAAAAAAGACGTGGACTGCAAAACAATTGCTACAAGTAAGCTAGGGCTTGATTTCTACTAGTGGTTATTACAGTTAGTGGCACTTCTTTTAGCCTAAATACCACGTCTAGGGTCTTTCTTACACCCAAGTTTTCAGCGGTCGGCCTTTTTTCCTGAAAATGGCTCACCCTACTACCTTGCACGACTACACCTGTAGCCCAGCTTCCAGCAACGGCGAGATTTGGCTTGACTCGTCGCTGCATACCTCGCTTTCCTGTAGCCATTGCAATCATTTGCACATATGGCGAGTCCAGGTTTGCAAGCACGAGCAGGTGGCGTAAAACTCAACGTCAAATTGAGATGATGATCGGAATGCACAGTGGTGTTCTTCGTGCAATGCAAACGGCCTGGTAGACGGTGTGGCATGAACCGAAGGGTATGAAATCTCGAGTCACATTTATGGGTTGAATGTATAATACCACAACCTGAACAGCAGCTTTAGCTGCTCTCCAAAGCTCACCAAGCTCCTCCAAATCCCGTGCCTCCGCATGAACGCTGTGTACAAGTAGTATGTGCCTCTACAATGTGTGGGACAGCTCACACTCACCATACTTGATGATTGTCAGCACCATGGCGCAGACGAACACCGCAATCCCTGTAACGCTAATTGGAGCAGGGACAATTGGCATATCCTTCGCTGCACTATACTTGAAGCATTCACAAGCGACGGTCAGCATCTACGATCCTCGTCCCGACCTCAACGAACACGTAAAATCTATACTTCCAGGTTACCTCGATACAACAGATAAAGAGTACACTGTCGACTCATTGATAGCTAGCAAAAGGCTTAGGATATGCTCATCTCTGAAAGAGGCATGCAAGGAAGCCGTGATAGTACAAGAGCAAGGACCTGAGAATTTAGGATTCAAGACGTCCGTTTGGAAGGAAGTACTTGATCTGGTTTCACCAGAAACGCACCTATGGAGCTCAACATCTGGCATACCAGCATCCCAACAAGGGGCCGAGCTTGCAGAGACCGGCAAACATCGACTACTCGTCTGCCACCCCTTCAATCCGCCACACCTTATGCCATTGATTGAGCTTGTCGGGTCCCCCGAAACAAAGCCCGAGCAGATCGAATATGCAAAGTCTTTCTTCAACGCACTGGGCTCTGGCCACAGGCCTGTTGTCATCAAGAAAGAGGTCCCAGGCTTCGTCGGCAATCGCCTGGCTTGGGTGCTTCTTCGTGAGGCCTGCCATCTTGTGTCTGAGGGTGTCGTGTCAGTGGAAGATCTTGACACAATAGTTGAAGCTAGTATCGGACCCAGGTGGGCTGTGACAGGTCCTTTCAAGTCTTACCATTATGGTGGAGGTACTAAGGGTCTCGGAGCATTCTTCCAGAATCTATCGGGCTCCATCGACACTGTATGGGATGATGCAGGCCAAGAGTCCTTCAAAGGCTCGTCTTTCATGCCTGGTACGGAATCTGACAATGCCACCGGTTCCCGACTAGAAGCATTCTGGGCGGAGCGTGTGGTGGAACAGACGAAGGAGGCGTATGGTCAGCCTACCACATCAGACTTCGCAAAGCGTGATCAAGCACTCAGAAAGCTACTACAAGCACGAGGTGCGCAGGTCGAATGATGTGGCAGAAGTTCAGGCTGTGCACCTGCCACCATCCGGCGACTGTCGACAATGCTATGTTCTTTCAATCTGTAACATCACAGTGGGCCGGGTTCGTCAACCTTCACCACAATTTAGGACCAGGCACCTCCTCCTTGGTATCGAGCTACCTCAAGACTTCCAGAACTGCATCGACTATAGACAGACCAGTCTCAAAAGTTACCTTTCGGACCAATCTGAACCCTGGCTCGATTAAGTACAGCGCAACGCTGGCAAAGCGTTCTCGTTCTCAAGCTGGTATCCCTATCTCATTGATTGGGCAGGACCGGCCAGCTCTCCGTCTAATTCTTCCAGCTTGTGGCATTGCTCGGTTCGGAAACTACCCCTCCCTCGCAATACTATACATGGCTCGGGGAAGCTGAAGTCAGAACTTCAGCACCTATCCTTTTACGGGCACTCGCGCGACAACCAGCCTTTCGGGACACGTCCCTGTGCGCCAGCGCCTGCTCGTTTAGGTAGCAGTAGATATTTTTATCGCTCTATGGACGTGGGGAGATGGTCAATGGCCTGACTCATGCAATCCTTTCACAAGGACGAATGATCATCATTTAGAAAGATTGGTGTTACTGATATTACTGCCGGCTACCTGCTTGCATGCTACAGACAAGCCATGGGAACCATGCTCGATATGTCCGTGACTTGATTGTCGCGGCGATAACACCCGCAGAGCCTAATCCTACTGTGACCTCATACACGATGCGGCTGAGGCTCGTCGGGTCGTGCATTGTAGCTAATCCTACCTGCGGGCAGGAAGAAGATGACTATCACAGCTCCATTCCGGACATGGTTTCATCAGACGTGGGTTTTCAGAGCCTCCAAAAAGCGTCACCTCGGACCAGTGATCTGTGCCAGTGGCTGGGGAAGTCCAATCTGCGCCTACAGCACAATCAATACGATATCTACTCCACATGTCGACCTATATACCTTGCCCGCTGTTTATTCCTTTCCGCTCGGCAGTCTTGTCTATTTGAACGACGCAGTTGATCTCGCCATACGGATGCTTATGGCACTGCCCATAGTACTCATCCTAGGTTTCTATGTAGACTGTGGTAAGGAAGGTGTACCGCGTATCTACCGAAGGTAGCTTGATTTCCGATCTTCGATACGTCGGCCAGTCTATCTCGATGCTCGCGCTCCAACCCTCCTCACCTCAAATGCCACACGCAGGGGGTATTCACATCCAGGGCCCCTATCACCGGCAGAGACTGTGATGACTTGCAGGTACCACTATAGAATCGATCGGAGCTTTGATGCGTCATCAACGACTACCATACAGCTTGCTAAGCTGTATTTTAGTGCACCGCAACTACCACCATCATTTCTGGCGCTTTCTTGCGACCCAAAACTGTGCAACGTAGGCATACTTGTTCAGGGACGAACTGTTGAAGTTATAGAAGGCTTCCTTCCCACGAATTTGGTAGTCCGGTAGGGTAATATCACCACACTGGCTGTCCGTTTCCGTAAAGTCGAACCCCATTGCATCAGCGACATGGATGATCTCCTCCAATGAGAGTTGTACCCATGGCGATGTGCCGTACAACAGAGGCCCAAAATTTATCCACAACCCACCAGGCTTGAGAAGTTGACTAATGGTCTCGAAGTAGTTCATCAGATTGCGCGCTGTGTCGATGAAGAAAAGAGTGACGATTGCGTCAAAGCTGGACGACATCGCTGTGAAGGCTCTTGAGAAATCACCTTCAACGAGCAGGACCTGTGAACTGTTGAAAGATACATCAGGAAAGCTGATTCGGCGACGCATCTCATCTTTTGTCTTAAGATGCGACCATGACTCAATAAAAGGGTATATCGATACGCTTTGAGGTAGGTTGATAGTCTCCAGGAAGTGATATGCTACGTTGACGAATGATGACCATTCGTTGGCTGTCACTGTAAAGTGTGCTACTCAGAGCGTTAGCTGCACTGCAATGGCTCGTGCAAGCAAAGACAACATTGACTCACGATTTAGATCTGCAATCTCGTGCGCAAGACGCCCGAGACCCGCTCCAGGTATTAGGATGTTGAATGACCGTGTTCCAGCCCTGTCTTCCTTGGGAAAGTGCAGATCGAGGTGCCGCTTGATACACGGAAACGTGTCCTCGCGCTCATTATGCCCTTCTGCTGCCCAATCCCGCACAAAGAGCTTCAGAGCCTGTGAAACACTCTCCTGATCGGGTTTTCTGTTCGCTGCTCGTTCTTGTCGAGTGAACGCATCGAGCTCCTCGCGGTCAATGCCATAGTAATCCAAAGCCGCGCCAACGATTTGACGGCAAACACCCTCGTTGGTCGACTTGAGGTGCTTCAGCTCGTGAAATGTGTGACCGTAATGAACAGCACTATCCAATACCTGTCCCCAATGTGAGAGCGAGAATGCTACTTTTTCATACAAGCTCACCTTCTTCTGTCTTTGAGGTACTTTCTGATACAAGCTTTCGTAGTGTTCTAATTTGTTGTGCTGATATGAGTCGAAGCCATACAGTGCTTCCAAAACACGCTTCTTGATCGACTTGGACTCTCTTTTCAGGGCGCCAATCTTTACTTGACGGTGTAACTGAGCTCGCTGTCTCTCGTGTCTTGGGCTGGTTCCGATTGGTTGGGCAGCTTGGACGTGGAACGTAGTCACGTGGACTTCATGTATTGACAGCTCCTGCTGCAGGCTTTTTATCGTATTACCGGTTCTGAGCAGACCCATCGACACAAGTACGATGCTGAGAAGCAATGACCACATACTGTCGAATGTCTGATACGAGTGCAGATCGTACTGAGTAGCCTGACGAGCAGGCTCCTTCTGCGAGCAAGAACCGCTGTTCAGTGATAACGCCTCGGAAGCACAGCGTAGGGAGCAGTTTTTAACATGTTCATTGCAAAGCCTTCTGCACGTGAGAACGGGCCGCTAAAAAGACCGTAGGTAGCATTGGTATTCAGTGACGCCGATTCCAGAGAACAGCTAACGACCCTAGGTAACTGTTGTGCTCACTGAGGTCGATTACGCCAAAGTGGACTTACTACACTCGTCCATGCTAGTGGTCCCATTGCAAAACCATGAGACCTTAGGCGCAAATGGTATAGTTCTATAGCGCTTAACGAGCCGATTTATATGACAATAACGCCGTAGGGTACAGCAAATTACACAATTAAGAGTACCATAATCAACACTTCTGATGCAAGCAGGTACCGACCATGGAGATGCAGGATTGGGAATGCTACCAGAGACCATGATATGCGCCACGAGTACTAGATCTGAGGCTCCCCAAGATAAACGTCAGTGTCCCTTCAGAGAACGAAAAGTCTGCAACTATCAACTTGGCACCCTGCCCCAAGAGTGAGGACCTTGGGTATATGCCAAGGTCGACGTCCAAAAGCTCTGTTCCTGACTTGACCATCGAGCTCATTCTCCGCTTCGATAGGGACGCTGGAAAGGCCGAAACTTAACTTGGCAATCTCACTATAGCTAGAGCATGCAACCTACCCAACAAACGCTGGCTACTGTAAGCAGTCGCGTGGAGTTCGTCCATCAAATCGGCGAAGACCAACGATGTACAGACATGCCAGGGACCTCAGAAAATGCTCAATTGTTCATATAAGAAAGATGCAGTAGTATACTTTCTGACCTCTTGCTCGTGTTTTCGATCCATGTTGCAAGTCTTTCGCTCCACGATCCTGCAAAATGAAGTCTACTCAAGTCTTGTTCTTGGTCCTCGCGTCGATCTCTGGCGTCCGATCGCAGTCTCTCGAGCCATCGCCAACTGAGTCTGTTGGATGTGAGCCACATGGTGACCACTGGTGAGCTCGACACCATTATTATCGTCAGCCTGACGTGACTGACAGAACGATAGGCATTGCGACGGCCCAGCAAGCACTGGCGCAGGATCTGCTGCAGTAACGCTGCCACCCTCTCCAACAGCATCTACTGGCTGTGTTGCACACGAGGACCATTGGTGAGCTTGCTGCAATTGTTGCCATTCAGTACAATGTAACTAACCTCGAAAGGGATTGCGAGAGCCCGGTAAGCACCGGCGCGGGGTCGACTGCTGCTGCAGCCGCCGCTGCAACAACACCACTTGAACCTTCTCCCACCGAGTCTGTTGGTTGTGAGCCGCATGGTGACCACTGGTGAGCTTGCTAGAGATACAACATTAGGTGTCACATAATTGACCGAATACCAGGCATTGCGAGGGCCCAGTGAGCACTGGCGCAGAGTCTGCTGCGGTCACACTGCCACCTTCCCCAACCGCATCTACTGGTTGCATCGCTCACCAGGACCATTGGGACTGTGAGGCGTCAGTCACATCTGCAGCTTCCTCCTCAGAAGCCGAGGCAGCCGAGACAGCCTCTGCTACCTTTACCCCACCAGAGACGTCGATCAACGCAGCGATGAAGGCTTCCGTCCCTGGCATCCTCGTAGGACTCCTGGCATTCTTGTGATCAAGTTCTGTACATGCTTTGGTAGGATATCAGAAGAGAGGGACGTGGAATGACACATCTCGGCAAGTGACTGCTTGCATATCGTACATCTTGGCCAGCCCAACGGAGTCGAATGCTCAGAAGTGCTCTTATAAGCGATACTGGAATCACAATCATTGCCTATGAGGTTCTTTCCTACCTGGAGCTGTGCCCCATAAAGTCAGCAGAATGCGATTTCCTTTACGATTTTGATCAATTTTTAACAGCAGTGGCACCGTTGTGAACCTACCACGATCAAGGGGTGTTACATAGGGCTCTTAGACTTGACATTCAGCGTCTCAGGAGGCTTTCCGTTCGGCGATAGAATGAGTTAAGGACGACTGTAACACCGGTCAGCAAGCGAAGTCGAGGAGTGTCTGGATATCACAACTCGTACCGGTCTGCCGGGCACCACTAACGGTGAGCATGGGGAGAGCACCACTCGTACACGACCAGTACAAAGAAAGTAAGGAACACACCATGCTTGCCGCGAATGTTACCGCAGCATCACCTCCGCGACAGCATTCGACATGAACGTAGGGCTTTTCTAACAGGACAAGCGATCTCATTACGTACAACAATTTCAAAGGTCGTTCCAGTCGGGGCTGAGAGCTTCTACATCCCAGCGATATTGCTCGCCTTGCTCCGACACACGTAGGCGAGAACTGGCACAGCTGGGCGAAAGGAGGAGTAAATAGCATCCTCGGTCTGTGATGGAGGGTTGTCGGCGCTGTTACCAGCCCAATGGTCAGGACTCATTGACGAAATCAACCAGTTCTTTATGGTCAGAACACGTCGAAGTGCATTTTTTCTGGTCAGACTTTGCAGTCGTGAAGCTAGTCAGTAAACCTTTGTGGCCTGAGAGGAAGATCGAGCTTGGACTGAGAACATGATAACCATACCATAACAACAGGCTCGATAGATATTGCATGCATGAGTATCGGTAGCCCCTGCTTGTTAAAAGCGTTCCCTTGCTTCCTGTTCTGGCACAGTTGTGAATGAGATAGGCCCTGAAATAGCGCCACCATCTGTGGTCAATTCTGCAGGATCGAGACAGTGAACGACCATGAATGAAGTAGGAAAAGGGATGCAAATCCCTGTTTATGAAGTTGAGGAGGGAAAGCGGTCGAGGCCAGCCGCCACTGTAGTCCATCACCGAACGCCATCTTACTTGAAACCTCCTGTTACCAAGAGTCGCTTCTGTACTTTAGATGTTTATTTGTGATGGAAAGGAATGGCCGACAAGGGTAGGTTGTGACACAAAACCAATATACCATAAATCTATGGTAACAATTGTCTTTTTCCTCTGCTAGGTTGTAAGCATTTCCGAAGCTATTTTGGCAATAAACACCATCTTGAACGAGGGCATCATCCTTCTCCCTCTGAGCAAGACCCATGAAACCATTGCATCAAACATCCAGAGTCGTATGCTGCATCGCGAACAAATTATATACTACTGTTTTCGTCTGCGTTTCAAGAAGACAATTGTTCGACTACGACTCTGTGCTTCATGGTAACGTCGCCGTTGTTATTATGAACCCGGTGGACCTGTCGGCCACTGCATGCGGCTCTGCGCGGGACATACGACGCCCAAGGTAGTCAGGTCAGACCTGTGGCAAAAGACATGACGAAAAAGGGCTCAGGATGCGACTGTGACTGAGATTTACCCCCCAGCTCAAGGAGGTAATGACCATCTACGCGATCCATCTAATCTCGGACTTCCCGCAGAACAGGAGACAACCAGTAACCGCGAAATAGCGCAAGAGACAAGACGCCTATTCACGGCTTACTGGTAGCATGTCTCAGCAGTCCAATAATGCTTCAGATCCGGAGTGGCGCTGTTGGGACGAGAAAGAGTAGCAGATACGAATACGAGCAGGCTCGACTCTATTACCCCTCAAGACTTCGTTTGCCCGATGTACACATTCTGGAACAGAGTGCATGCTCAACAACAGTACTTGCCAACCACTCTCATCTATAGCACCTCCTTCACCGCACCATCATCCCCACCGACCGCACATCCAAGCATGCCCGTTCCCCCCATCCACACCCGGTTCCACCCCACACTCTCCGCCCTGCTCACCCCAAACATCCCACTAAGCCACCGCGTGCGCCTCCTCCTCTTCCAGCCCCTCGTCTTCCTAATATACGCCCTCAACGCAATCCCCTCCGCCCTCTCCCGCCGCGCCACAACCCTCTACATCCCAGTCCGCAACAACCGCAGCATCAGAACCTTAGTCTATAAACCACCTCCATTCACTGAATCTGACAGACTCGCGTCCGCTACCACTCCCGTAAACCTCAAACCTCTCCACCTTGATATCCACGGCGGCGGCTTCATAAGTGGCCACCCCCAAGCCAACCACCGCTTCTGCAGCACACTCTCAGATCGCCTCGACACCATCGTGGTCAGCACGACATACCGCTTTGCGCCGCGGTATGGGTTTCCCTGCGCGATCGAGGATGTAGACGATGTGGTGGACTGGTTGGTGCGGCATGCTGAGGCGGAACTAGGGGCTGATATGGGCATGTTCACTGTGGGCGGGAGTTCGGCTGGCGGGAACCTTGCGCTTGCCACGTGTTTGAGGGGACATGTGAATGGGAGAGTAAAGGGGGTGGTGACTTTTTACGCACCGGTGAGTTGGTCCTCGCTGGAGTGGAGCGAGAGTGGTGGGGACGGGAAGTGCTTGTGCTTGTGGTGGCTGATCTAGTATGTGTAGATCAATGTTTCGATACCCCCTACGATGAAGCCAAAACCACCCGGTTTTCCGAAGAGGGATCCGGCGTCGTTTCTGCTGCCCTTGTTTGACTGCTATGGTCGTTCGGCGTGTGCGCAAGGGATGGCCGAGGATCCGAGATCTAGTCCGTATTTCGCACCGGTCGAGCAGCTGCCGGAAAAGATACTCATGGTTGTACCGAGTATCGATATCCTTGTGGCGGAACAGCTCCAATTCGCCGAGAGGGTCAATGGTGATTGTGAAAAGTTTGGTCGACCGAAGAAGGTTGAGGTCATGTACATGAACGAGTGCTTCCATGGGTGGCTTGAGTGTGAGTGTTATGAATCCGGAACTTGGGGAGTATGGTACTTCGGTGTACTAACGCCAAATTAGTGCCAGATTTCGCAATTCCGAAGCTGAAGAACACGCGACCCGAAGTATTTGACCGATGCACTACGTTCTTGAGGGCTGCGCAAAAGCAGCTTGCGGATGTAGAGGCTTGAGCGGTGTTGTAGGGTGTGAAGTCGTGTAGGCCGTGGATTTGTCACAATGTACTGTACAACCGCAAGTAGCATCTCCTTTCATTTCTTTGAGCCCTGGTGGCAATAACCGCTGCGGCAGCCTACTTAGCTATAGCATAACACATACGTGTGATTTTTCCTTCTTGATCGACCAAGCCAGCAACTCCAGTGAGATTGAATTCTTTACTAATGATTTTTCCCCACCTCTATTGTATGGGAAATACTTCGACTATTCATCCTGGAGATATCTCATAAGAGCCTTGATACCCTTACCAGATTTGCCAAGACCGCGTGGTGGGTATGCAATCCACATAGGCTCACCTTCAGCACCCATTTTCTCTCTGAATTCGCTCTTCCTCACAAGGTTGAACTGCTTGGTGATTGCGTCGTAAGTACTTGACAGCATCTTGACTCTGGCGCCGCTTAGATTGTGACCAGGCGTCAAATGTGGTGCAGCACCGCCACCAAATGTGACGTACTTGATGCCTGCGTTGGCTGCCTCGGACAGAGCGTGTGTCGTGATGTACTCGATTGTGCCGGAGGGGGCATTCGGGAAATCAAGAGTGTATTTCGCCTGCCAACCATGTTTTGGCGCTAACTGCGCAAACACAGCAATACCGACAATGTTGCCCTCTTTGTCTTCTGCAACGTGGTAGCGTCTGTGTGCCTCGTCACGGAAGAGGTCGATATTCGAAAGATGGATTTGCGTGCCCTTGCGGTTGTTTAACCAGTCTTTGACTCTGGCGTTGGCTTTTGCCTTGATCTCCTCTGGTACAGGTTCCTTGGTGTCAAGGTCTTTGATCTTTACACCGAGTTCCTGAGCTCGTCTAACCTTCCTCGCCACTTCCGGATCGGACTCAGCCGTTTTCTTGGTTGCATCGACTCGTTCTTCAGCCACGCAGGATAATGTCTTCCAGCCTAGTCGTTCCCCGAGGATTTCTTCCACAGGCTTGCCCACAAGTAGCCAGATCGGCTTGAGCTTCGTATCTTTTTTGAGCCAGGACAGGAACCGACTGATGACGCTGTAGTATTGGCTCTCGTGGCAAAGTGGGTCGCCAGGCAGAATGGCATATCTACCTTCCGGGACGTAGGAGACAGCTGCACCCGTACTGCTGTCTCGCCAAATCTTGTAGCGTTCGTCACCCCATGATGTGGATGTTGCGTCGCCGTAATTTGCGACTAGTTCGAAGAGGTCCGGCATCACTCTCTGGTCCACGGGGACAGCCCTGCCACGCTCTCGTGTCCACACAGGGTGCAAAGTATCGGCGTCTGGATGAGGAAGCTTTAGGACGATTGGTTTTACCGGGAATGACCGCGGGTCGCGGTGGAAGAGGGACGCAAGTCTGATGTTGCCGAGCTTGAGAATCAGCATGACGATTCGCTCCAGGCCAACACCAATACCGGCATGTGGTGGTGCACCCCATTTGAAGCCTTCCATATACTCGGACATAGTTTCAGGATCGATACCGACCAGACGCATGTTCTCCTCAAGGAAGTCGGGTTCGTGAATACGCTGAGAACCTGAGATGATTTCCTGTCCACGGACGAAGATATCGAAGGAGTTCGTGTACCGAGGATCTTCTGGGTCCGGCATGGTATAGAAAGGTCGAGCAGATCGTGGGAACTTGTCGAGGATGTAGTAATCTGTCTTGTACTTCTCTTTGATCAACTGTCCAAGCCGAATTTCGTCCCGAGTGCCAAGATCTTCCAGAGGCGATAGCTGCTCGCCATCTTCGTTGAGCCAGCCTGAATCGTTGAGTAGGGCGATAGCGTCTTTGAAGGGAATCCTAGGGGTCTCCTCAAGCCAAACCAGATCCTCCGACGGAAATTGCTCTTTTATGACTTCGACCTCGCGACGATATTTGGTGTAGATGCCTGTAAATATGGTTTTGAGGACTTCATCAGCTACGTCAAGTGCTTCCCAATAGTGCTCTTCGATGGCCATTTCGAAGTCGAGACCGGTATACTCGCACAAATGACGGTGCGTGTTGGAATTCTCGGCACGAAAGACGGCACCAATTTCATACACCCTCTCGAAGTCACCTGCTATGGCCATCTGCTTCGCAAGCTGGGGTGACTGCGCCAGGAAAGCGTCCCTGCCAAAGTAGTTGAGCTTGAATACCGACGCACCAGATTCGGTAGCAGCGCCCTAGACCAAGTTAGCTAGACTTCCAGTTGCTCGGGGCAGGTCATACCTGAATCTTAGGAGAATGGATTTCGACAAAGCGACGCTCGTCAAGAGCGGTCCTGAAGAGGTTACCCGTCGCAGCTTGGATGCGGAAGATGGACTGAGCGGTCGCTGTCCGCAGATCAATGATGCGGTTGGCGAGACGGGTACGGTCTGTGATCATGTTCTGTCGGGCACCTTCATACTTGTGCTCGTCATCCTGAATGCTCAGCTCGGCTTCCTGGACTGAAAATGGAACTGCATCTTGTCAGCTTTACTTCCTGTCCTAAAACAGTGCTAAGCTTACCTGGCTCGGCCCGCTTCACTATTATGTGTAGATGGGTAATCTTGACCTCCAGATTATGAATCGAGGCAGACTTGACCGGGACAAAGGGTTCTTGCACGACACCCTTGACTCTCATAATGCTACCAGTGCGAACATGCTCTGACCAGTGCATCATTAGTGGTCCAACGATGCCGGGCTCCTCCACCAGAACACCTTGGATGGTGGAAATACGTTGTCTGAACATAATGAAGGCCAGCTTTTGACCCATGTTGCGGTGATGATGGATACGAGCACGAAAGACAACTTCCTGGCCGATCATGTCGTTGGTCAAAGTATCAACGTCAATGCGCTTGTCAGTATTTCGCGTTCTCGACTGAGACATGGGCAGTTCCCCATATCGAGCTCTCATGTCGTCGGTCTCCTTGGACATGGCTTCTTCAAGTCTTACTTTCACTTGCTCTTCTGACTCTTCCCGGCCGCTCTCTACGCTCATCCGAGCTCTGATCTCTTTTTTCTTCTGTTTCCTCTCTCTTCTCTTGGCTGCATTCTTGCTTGTACCTTCATCGAGATCATCGCTGTCGGAGTCGCTGGAAGAGGTGCCGGAAGAGTAGTCGGTCTTACGAAGGTGCAATATCGCAGCTATTGAGCCTCGCTTACTGGATGCGGTAGGGGTTGCGGCACCGTTTGCACTGTCTCCCGTAGGCGTGCGCGTGCCGCTGGACGACCGCTTCTTGTCGTCGTGACCCAGCGCAGTTGAGATCCTCTTGAAAGCTGACATGCTGCCAGTTTCTTGCTGATGGTCTACTCACCAGACGAGAGTCGAGGTGTAGTTCGCGCTGGCCTAGAGGGGTTGAGTATATCAAGGCTCACCGCGTTTCGCGTGGTGTGCAAATGAGCCGAGTGCCGTGAGCGGCTATCCCACTGCCACTTAGCGGTTACTCAATTTCCTGGTCGAGCGATATCAGTCAGAGATATGGAATGAACGGCAGATAGTGATTGAGACGGGCGACGGGAGGCCAGGAACGGAACAGGAGTGAGATACGGTGAGATATGGTGGGCTGTCTACTAGTGCAATGGCTGGAGTATTAGTAGTAATCAGAAACCTGTAAGCTCGTCCATGAAACCTGTAGCTTGTAGGTTCCGCATCACACGTGAAACGCGTCCATCTGTGCTTGATAGGTAAGCCCGCAGGAAGCACATGTCCCCGTATTTAGGAACCGCGTACTGGCAAACCAATATTTTGGCACCGTCACCATTAAAGTCAGTCAAGGCTCGGCATGACGGGGTGAGGGGCGGTTTAAGCACCACTAGCAACTCGTTGCTACGCGGCACCTCCCTTAGCTCAACGCTTGGATCGTCGATACGCTTACTCATCAGCTTTAGCGAGCTCATTTTTCACCATTCAAGGAAAAGACTTGACCAAATCTTTGGATTTCTTTGTCATATAGTTAAGGAACGTGTCAGCAACTGCCCTGTGTCGCGGATTCTTTAAGCAGTCGTCCTTCTCACTGAGCACGGGCAGCAGAAGCAGAACCATTAGTCACGCTATCAAGTATCGAATGGTTGAGCGGGGAACAGCCTGGATGGTCCAGCAGTAGGAGTGGGGAGAGGGAAGGGCATTAGTGGCAAATCACTGTAGGGGGGCTGAATGGCGTAGAAGATTGACTTGTGCAGAGTAGGTAAACGGCTCGAATCGACATGCAGTGGTGTACTAGAACACTTCAATAACATTAAGCACGTCTACAAAGTATCTTCATCGGCGCAGCGAGATAAAAAGCGTCGACGGAAATCTCGGGGCGAATAGAGATGCACACGTCCTTGTGCTGGCGGTGATGCCTGGCTTGACCGAAGAGGCTCAGTATGGAGTACCTACAGCACGCTCGTGCCTCATGCTTTTGAATGTGGCGATGGAGGCAGCAACATCTCTGGAGTTTGTGCTTTCCAGGTACAAATTAGGTAGGTTGCAAGACTGGTAACTGCGTAACTTTACCGAGAGCCCAAGTGCCTCGCTAATCAATCGATAGCTAATCAGGTCGCTTGCCATCTAAGTCCACCAACAAGCTTTCCTTGTGCCGTGATCAAAGTCTCTTGAGCAACTCTGAACGTCTCTTTTTCTAACCAACTTCTAGAACCCCATACAAGGCGCAATCGATGAATCAGTACTCAACGTCTCCGAGATTGGAGGCTGATGCGTAGAGGAATCTGAGCCACCACCGTAACTGCGAGGTACATTACTGGCAAGTATATCCTCTTCTATAGCTATCGGGTGCATGATATACCAGCAATGGCACAACCAGCCTCACGAGACTTCGGCGCTGAGGTAGACGGCTTCGTGCCGGAAGTCGTCGATCCTATTCAACCCCCAACCTCTGAACAACAGCCACGGCCGAAGGTCAAATTCCAGGACGTGTTTCGAAACGAAGAGACGAGAGAAGACCCCCCAGAGCAGTTCCTGATGAATACTATGGCTATGCGGCCAAGAGCCATGTCACACCATCTACAAAGCTCCCAGGTGCCGTCGCGGCAGTGGCTCCTCGTGAAAGCCAGGTTTTGGCGGTCTCTGATGACCTTCGGTATGAACTTCCATTCTTGGGCTCGTCCAAGCGCCCCGAAGCCATCCTTCGTCCGTCGAATATCCACAGATACTATCCCTATCGACCTCTATTTCTACGTTCCGAAAGACTATGCGAAGAAAAAGAAGCATCAGCCAGATTATAGATATCCAATAGTGGTCAACTTTCACGGTGGAGGGTTCTGCATGGGCCATGCCACTGACGACAGATACTGGGCGAGAGTCATTCTCAAAGACACACCTGCTGTTTTCGTGTCGGTGAACTACAGGAGAGCACCAGAGCATCCCTTCCCTCAGCCGGTGGATGACTGCGTCGAGGCTCTACTGTATTTACAAGTTCATGCAGAAGAGTTACACGTAGATCCCAGCCAGGTGGCATTATCAGGTTTCTCCGCAGGCGCCAACCTCGCATTCACGGTGCCTTTCCGTTTAACCTATCAGTATGAAAAGCAGTCCTCAACGGAGCATCTCCCTCTAGACCCACCGAAGAGGACCCAGAGCAACTGGGTGCCCGATCCAGAATCTCCCGAGACAGCCGGAGACTCATCGCCAAACAGGACGGAACAAGAAACGGGGCTTCTGACTCCTCGCCACGATGCGAACAACACACCCACTATAAATAATTCGCCGTGGTCATCAGCTGCAGATCTCCGCCAGACGAGTACAAAACGTTCCGATTGGACCCCTCAAAGCTCCAAGACGAACCTCCTGAACGTGCCCGGCCCACGCTCGTATCTTCTAAGGAATATGACCGAGCAGTCACGCACCCCGCGGCACGACAACAGATCTGACGTCTCATCCCGCTCATCTTCTCCAGAACCAGCCCCTCAACTCCGCATAGTCTCAATCCTAGCCTGGTATCCCCTCCTCGACTGGACCTCCTCGCGCGCCGAAAAGAAGCGCTCATCCCGCATGCCCAAAAAGACCCTCCCAGCTGTCTTCTCAGACCTCTTCGACTTCTCCTATCTCCCTGCTCCAGATACGGAAGGGCACCATTGCTCGCCTTATGCCAGTCCGTCGTTAGCGCCCGATCATATGATTGTTAATGGTCTGCCCCAGCGTATACAGATGTGGCTTTGCGAGTGGGACATGCTTCTGGCCGAAGGCGAGAGATTTAGTGAGAGGTTGAGCGGGCTAGGGAAGGATGTCAAGACTGAGATGATCACTGGCGTGCCGCACGGGTGGGACAAAAGTCCGAACCCATTTCGGGATCAGAAGAGGACAAACGAGCTGTATGAGAGGGCTGCCGGGTATCTCAGAAGCGTCTTTGGCGCAGCGGACAGGCGTGCTACGGTTGGTGAAGGTATTGGAATTGGTGGACTGCGGTAATCGCTACATTCATCCTTGACCATTCGAGCTAGCTGCTCATCTACAATCTTAACAATTTGCAAATGCTCGATCGCTGCTTCCGGCTGCCGTCTGATTCATCCATTAGGCATTGCCTAGCAAGTGGTTCCCTTAATGACCCGGAGTGTTCATGCTTCACTGCTGTCATTCGCGGAGATGAGCAGAGACGTCGTATCAGTCATCTCCCGTAGGTGCACATTAGAAATGGCGTTACCGATCTTAATGAGGACGTCTTGGAAGGAGAGCTTAATGCTGCCAAGCTTCCGATGTATCTCTTCGTCAAGGACGCAGCTGTTGCATTTAGGTTTGACCAGAGTCCATGCGATACTGATATGGAATTTGTCGTCAGGCTGGGGTGGCACGGCAGCTTGCTGATTGTCGAGCGGCGCACCAGGCTGCTTTTGAACACCAACGGCATTGGTTTCACCGTGAGCGTACAGCTCGGGAAGCCCAAATTGTCGAGCCAGCTTGTTGCATATGGACAGTAATGTTTGCAATTGGTTTTTCCCGGGCTTGGTCAAGTTCACGATAAGGAAATGACGAGTCCCATCAAAGTTGCTGACCCAGCGGACGCCGGACACTCTGACGTCAAAAGCAGGGATTCTTGCTGTTTGTATGGCTTTCGTCAGTTCCTGTTCGAAGACCGCTTTAGTTTCAGTGGTCAGTGTTAGCGGAGAAGACAGGCTGATATGAAGTGGCAGACGAACTCCAAGCTCGGATCTCAATGAGCTCTGGAGCTTGAAACCTGCGATATCCGATTGCGAGCCTGCCCGCAGCTGTCTCAATGCTTCTTCGATTACTCGCTCGAGGGTAAGCAAGTCCTCCTCAGGAGGTAGCCATTCAAGGTAGACAAAGCTGGGCCAGTTGCCGACAACATGAGGGACTTGTCGTTGGCGACCAGCATGCAATGAGGGATCATCACTTGTGCTTGCCCTTCCTGGTGTAGCATACAGGGTATGGAAGTTGGCAGGCAGGGAAGGAGCTGGCTTCAGGATGCGTTGGGCAGGTTCGTTGTCTCGTCCCTGCCTCTTTCTCTTCAATGGTGCATTGACAGCAATCGTCGTCCCTGAGGTGTGGTTCTTAAGTCCATTCGTCTGCACGCTATCATCTTCAGAATCGGAATAGTCTATCAAACTCATAACGATGTCATAGCGCTATTCTTGGAGCTTGTAGAAGAACCTTGGAAGGGTTCGGGAGGTTTGTTCATAGTCGCACTTGGCAGGCACAGGCTTTTGCCAAGTGCAACCGTTGACCGTCAGGCACTCAGGCTAGATTTGGTGCTTGAGGACTCAAACAGTCATGCTCCGCGAGTTTTCGACCATCTATCTCTTCTCTCAGCACATCGCTCTGAGATAACCTTCGTCCCATCACGAGCTTCCAGGTTAGGCAGGATATGGATGTCTCAGACTTTGATCGAACGGCACGCTCAGCCTCAACGACTATGTGGGACAGAGGTTGCGCGGCCGCCGCCCAAGCAGGTGGACCTATGAGCTCGTCGCCGGGATTGCAGTGTGCTATGATGTCAACAAGATTGGTCCAAGGTTGGCTTTCTACCCACACCTCGAAGTCGTATCGCGGATTTCGCTAACTAAGGCACATATGGCTGCACCAATCGTGGATGACGAGTCCTTCAGGCTCTTGGACTGCGGATATGTGCTAATTACTCCAACAATTCTGCTGCTGCTCCTTCACATCGCTTCCTCTTGCTATGCTATTTCGCACCTGAATGTTAGCTGCATTGTTGACCACACTATACTCAACAGCTGTATCTCCAATACCGCACTGAATACTTACCGAGCTCACCAAACATGGAACCAAGTGGCAAGAACTGGGTACGTCGATTATCGTATGGTATGTTGTCTAACACCCGCTGATCGACGAGCAGGCGCAAGAATATATTAGTGGCCCATTGACGGAGCCCGCTCCTTCCGATGAAACAGGCCTGAACTCACATTTTCGACCCGACGCGTCAACTTCTGCGACACCGGTCACTCCGCATGGCGAGCCTCGGCAGCTGAGCAGCAACAACCCATTCAGGCAAGGGCATGGCGTAGCGAAGGAGGCAGCAGTGAGCTCGGCAGAAAAGACCTACCCTTCACCACCTCCGTCTGCATCACCACGGCACTCTCGCGGAGGTTCCGGCTCACACAGGTCAGAATTTCTGGGACAAGGCACGCAGGGCACTCGACCGCGCCGTTCATCGTCCCTGAGGGAGCGCTTTCCTGGTGACCCCAGTGTTCGCCCACTGGAGCAGCTCGCCAAAGAGAAACAAGTGGCCGATAGGGCTCGTCACACGACGAAGAAACACGCTATTAGGCCCGACACAATCGACAGCCTCGATGCCAGTGGACTGGGCCAGTACCATCATGAAGGCCCGTTCGATGCGACGCTCTTCGCGAGAAACAATTCGAAATACTCTTCCCCTGTTGCAGCCGTAGCCCAAACCAATGAGGAGGCCTTGCGTGCTACACCCCACGACAAGGTGGTGGACTCGGTTCAGCGACATCACCCTCTCGATGGTGTCGCTGCATATCCGCCAGGCATGACTGATCGTAACGGCTTCACCTATAACTACAAGGAAGGTGAAAACATGATGACTGAGGAAAACGCAGGAGGTGGGCCGTATAAGCGCTGGGCTGGTGTACAGTATCACCCAGATGACATCAAGGGCAAGGGAGAGCCGAGCTATAGTATTGAGAAGGCACTCAAAGAGCACTCGCTCGAAGAGAAGGAAGGCGGCGTAGAACTGCAAGACACCAACAGAAGGCGCAGTAGCAACCTTGACCACAGAGCCGAAGTCTTCGGAAACGACAACGATTCGTCTGGTATCGGTCGAAAGACCAGCTTGAGCGACAGGGTCAGGAGACGGGTGGGTAGCATGAGGAAGAAGCACGATGAATAATATTTCTGCTGCAGACGGTTTTCTTGTACATTGGTGTTTGGCATGTCGAGCATGCATACATATAGATCTGTCTTGAGCACAATCATAGGGATGCGTTTCTTGCCATTGCAGGTTGGTCAGAATGGGCCACCAGATTTGCAATAGCCACCAACGCGCTTTCGACGCTCGCAGGTTCATTCGCGCGTGGAATTTGATACCGAAACCTACCTGTACAACTTGGACGAGAATATCCGTGACGCAGATATCCTGGGAGCAGAGCCACACACAGCACCCGAGCGGCCGACGCCATCTACACTTGCTCAGCTCTTGACAATCAAGATTCTTTTATCTCGTTGCTCTAGTCATCAATCGTTCCCGTAGTCCATTGTTCGCCTGCAAATGCTCGCTCTCTCGTTTAAATGCTTGTACACCATGCAGAAACGCCGCAGTTTCTCCTCTTGGAGACCACCATCACTCCTATCACTTCTTAAAATTCAACCTAAACTTGAACTGAATCGCAAAGGCCGGATCACTCACGCCGACCTCCTCCCCATCACTCACCAGATCCTCCAGCTTCTTACTTAAATTCGGCCGCGTGCTCTGCTCCAGCCCAGGCGGGAACCGCATATACAGGCTCTTCCCCTCAGTCCGAATACTCGGCTTCTTGAGCTGCGCCTCCGCTCGTTCCGCCAATGTGCCTAGGAGATCTTCGAGCGTGGTCACCGGGTCCACCGTGATGTTCTGCGCTAGTTGGCCGCAGACGGGGCAGTCGTCTTTCTTCTCGGCCTCGAAGGTGTACGTGTACAACCCGCTCTCGGAGTCGCCGGTGTACATCATGTAATTGGACAGGAACGGGGCGCAGTCCGTGGCGAGCTTGAGTGCTTCGTTTGTGCATGCGGCTGCGACAATGGCGTTGGTGGATGCGATG
>Ga0210040_10000198_pt1 | contig 108347 bp, 90 predicted proteins | sample CryGeyCG12114_NA_FD_185462 | JGI IMG/M metagenome (GOLD analysis project Ga0210040, IMG submission 185462) | Groundwater microbial communities from aquifer - Crystal Geyser CG19_WC_8/21/14_NA (SPAdes) (version 2) | ecosystem: Environmental > Aquatic > Deep subsurface > Groundwater | place... | reverse complement strand
CATCGCCAGGATCGCTGAGGACTGGCCCGCCTCACGCTGGGATGAGCTCATGCCCTGGAACTGGCAGCCGCCTGCCGAAGAGGCCCTCGCGCACGCAGCCTGACCGCGGTCTCCAGCACACGCTTACGGAGCACCCGCATTCGGGCGCGGCGCCCCAAGTACAGCTGCCGCTCGTGCAAACGCATCGTGCAGGCGCCCGCGCCAGCAAAGGCGATCGCCAAGGGTCGGGCGACGTTCGCGACGCTCGCGCACGTGGTCGTCTCCAAGTTCGACCACCACCTGCCCCTCTATCGCCAGGCGGAGATGATGGCGGCCCAGGGCGTCGAGCTCGACCGCTCAACGCTGGCGGGGTGGACCGGCCAGGCTGCGGCCCTGCTCGACCCGATCGTCAGCCGGATCCGCGACGAAGGCCTCAAGGCGGGCAAGATCCACACCGATGACACACCGGTGCCGGTGCTCGCTCCGGGACGCGGCAAGACCGCGCAGGGCCGGCTCTGGGTCTATGCGGTCGATGATCGCGGCTGCGGGGCCGCCACCCCGCCGCTGGTCTGGTATCGGTTCACGCCCGACCGCAGCGGCGTGCACCCCCAGCGCGAGCTGACGGGGTTCTCCGGCCACCTCCAGGCCGATGCCTACGCCGGCTACAAGAAGCTGTTCGGGACCGGCCGGGGAAGTCGTCGACCGACGACGCTCGCAGATGCGCGTACCCACGAGCGATGGCCTAAGCACGTTGCACCAACGCCAAGTTCGGGCCCTGCGATCTCTCTTTTACGGGAGAGCTCGGTCGAGCGCGATCAGGGTCGTTCATGCTGGCTATCCACTTCGAAGTTCAATCAGCGCTACCAAGCGCCGAATCAGACTTCGGTGCGCTCAGCCAGCTCGAGTGCATCCTCCACATCGACGCCGAGATAGCGAACGGTGCTCTCGATCTTGGCGTGGCCGAGCAGGATCTGCACGGCGCGCAGATTGCCCGTGGCTTTGTAGATGATCGACGCCTTCGTACGACGAAGCGAATGGGTGCCGTAATCCTCTGCTTGTAGGCCGATGCCTGTAACCCACTCCCGTACAAGTCGGGCGTACTGGCGCGTGCTCATGTGCTCCATGTAGTCGTTGCGGCTGGGAAAGACGTAGTCATCCAACGTGCCACCGCGTCGCTCAAGCCAAGCAAGCAGCGTCTTGCGGGCTGGCTCCACCAGCTCGAACTGCACCGGCCGCTTGGTCTTCTGCTGTACCACGATAGCCCGATCACGGATGCGCCCGCCCGCTACGATGTCCCCGATACGGACCTTGACCACGTCGCACCCGCGGAGTTTACTGTCGATGGCGAAGTCGAACAACGCGCGGTCGCGCAATCGTCGGTGCTGGTCCAGCCAGAAGCGGATTGCCCAAACCTGCTGCGGCTTCAAAGCGCGCTTGGCACCAAGCACACGTCCCTCGTTCCAGGGGCGAAGCTCTTGGAAAGCAGGATCAATCGACGAGTGTCCCATCACTCACCTCCACGAGCGGTCGTAGCAACAGGTTCCGCTCAGAAGGAGGATTGGCTGCCTGTTTCGAACCCGCGTCAAGAGGTAATCCTCGTGCGTTCAGGGACCCTGCCCTTTTTTCGTCAACTCGATTGCAGGCTGCGGGTCGGTCGCCGAGAAGTCGTCGCCGATGTACAGGAGCGGAGACGCCGTCTCGTTCGCCAGTGCATAGGCAAGGCAGCCGCTCAAGGTCAGACCGGCCGGGTTCACGTCCTTGCCCCATCGGGGCTAGGCGCACGACATGGCAGGCCGGAGCTGGCCCCACAGGCGAGATGTCGAGGCCTGTGATCGAGCAGAACGACCGCTTTGACGGGGAGCAGACATGGGCCATCGGTCCCGTGCGCCGCCGAAACGCGGAACTGTCGCCATTGCCGACGCGAAACTCGGCTTTAAGCGGAGAGCTGCGGTTTCTGCTTGGCCGTACCGCCCGTCGCAGCTTCAGAAGGGAAGTGTTCTGGGATCGCCGAGGCGCCGCGGCTTGGGCGCCTCGGCGCGCTGGTTAGGCCAGAAGTTCCATCCTCAAGGCCTCTATCAGCCGCGAGACGGCTGAGGCGTCCGCCACGGCCAGGCGCAGGTAGCGGCTGGAGGAGCCGATCTTGTTGCCGCATTCGCGGATGAAGATCCCGTGCCGGGTCAGTAGCCGCTCGCGCAGCGCGGTGCCCGACACGCTCTCCTCCAGTTCCACCATCAGGAAATTGGCTGCGGAGGGAAAAACGGTCAGCCCGGGCACTCGAGCCAGCGCCGCCGCCATGGCGTCGCGATCGGCAGCAGTAGCGGCAAGGCTGGCTCGTAGCGCTTCCGGGCGCTCCGCGACATAGGCCAGGACGAAGGCGGCGAGACCGTTGACGTTCCAGTACGGCAGCCGCCTGCGGATCACCTCCGCCCTGCGCCCGCTCGCCACCGCATAGCCGAGGCGGACGCCGTGGAGTCCCAGCGTCTTGCCCATGCTCTTCACCACCACGACGTTATCCGAGCGCACCGCGAGAGCGGCGGCGCTTTCCAGGTCGGAGAAGTCGATGAAGGACTCGTCGATCACGATCGTCGAAAGGTCGCCCAGCGCATAGGCGACGAACCTGATCTCCTCCAGCGTCATTCCCGCGCCCGTCGGGTTGTTAGGGTTGCTCAATACCAGCGTGCGCGCCTTGATCGCGCGAACATGCTGCACGATCTCGTGGGGATCGAGCCGGAAGCCCCGCTCCCGCCGCCGCATGAGGTAGTCGATGGCAACGCCGTGCTCGCGCGGCAGGTCGGTCCACTGGCCGAAAGTTGGTGCGCAGGTGAGAAGGGGTCCGTCGGCCATGCGCACCAGTTCGGTGATGATCTCGGTCGATCCGTTGGCCACCACGATAGTGTCGGCGGGCATCCTGATCAGGCGGGACACCTGCGCCTGGTGCACCTCGGCGTAGTCCGGGTAGTACTTGGTGATTGCGTCGAGACGGTCCCGGATGGCGGCGAACAGCGGCTCCTTGGGATAGTGCAGGTTCACCGGCACGCAGAAATCGAGCAGCGGCCGGTCGCTGGGCGCCGCAGCGCTCACCTCGAAGAAGGACGGATTGTGCGCGGGCCGCGCGAACAGGTCAGTGCTGACGGACATAGACGCCTCCCGAGATGAAGCGATGATCGCCGATGACGGTCACGTCGGCGCCGAAGGTGCGCTCGATGGCGCCGCGGATACGCTCGCCGCGATCGCCTGACGGCTGGTAGAGCAGGCCCAGAACGGACCCGCTATGGGCGCAGTTGACGCCGAGCGCGCCATGTTCATGACCGGTCGCGATGAGATCCTCGAGCTGCGGCTTGGGCAGGATTTGCTGGCTCAGCCGCGCGCTCATCGTTGCCGCACGAGCAAGGCCGGCGGCGCACCTCCTCTCGAGGCTTCGCAACGCCACGGACAAGGTCGCCCTCATCACATCCTCGTTACGGGCATAGACCGAATGCGCCCGCGCTCGATCGAAGGCGATGGTGTCAACCGCTCCGCCGCAATCGACAACCAGGACGCGCAGTGCCTGCGGCGGGGCGAAGCTGCCGAACACCCGTCCGCACAGATGACCGACATGACCGATGCCGGGCACATGCGTGCAATCGGATGGCTCGATCTCCACCAGCAAACGCGCGATGTCGTCGATCGACCACACCGCGCCAGCCTGGTCGAGCGCCGCACCAATGGCCGCGACCAGGTCGGCAGTGCTGGACGCCATACCTTTGCCGTGCGGCAGATCGCTGGTGATGACCACCTCGATGCCGCGCGGGAATGACACACGCTCCGACAGCCCGGCGAGCGCTCTGGCGACCTTGCTCCTGTGGTGGGCGTCCAGAACGGTGGCGCCGTCGCCCGGTCTTGCGCGCACCCAGGCGGTCGAGAAGCAATCGATCGGGCTGTTGATGAGGAAGTCCGCGCCATCAAGTCGGCCCTGGACGAACTCACCACACGTGCCCGGCGCAGACCACGACGTCAGAGCCGGCGATTGCTGATTACCGGACGTCGCAGTGCCGCTCGGAGGGAACCACATAAACATCTTACTCTCCGCATCTGAGTGTGCCCCCAGAGGAGGAGAGATACCACCGCGGAAATGATAATGAATGTCAGTAGCTGTAACAAATGACGGCATTCCGCGCGTCGCGGGCTTCGATCGGGTCGAGAGGCTGGCTCACCTGCGGAGAAGCTGAGCAAGGCTGAAGCAGCGGCCGTTCGCACGCACGCGAAGCGGAGTGCAACACGGCTGATCATCGGCAGCGATGCGGACCGTCAGACCCGCCACGTTTCACAACCAACCGGGCGAGGTGACTGTCCGCAGGTGCGCGCTGAGCCACGTGGCGCGTGCGAACCTCTCAGGTGATTTGCGGGCCCTGCTTCCGGGCCTTGGCTGCCAGGGCAGACGCCATGGCGCACAGGGCGACGGCGAAGAGGAGCCATGGCCACGCCGCAAGAAGGCTGTCGAGCGAGCCGGAAATCGCATTGGGTTGGCCGGTCACCCGCTCCCAGGCCCAGGCGAGCGAGGCGACGGCCGCGAACACGGCACCGGCAAGGCGCAGGGGCGTGTAGGCGCCCGCGCGGGCAAGCAGGATCAGGCATGGCGCGACGAGCGCGACGATCACCAACTGCACGGCTTCGATGCCGAGATCGAAGCCCAGCACGGCGGCCGCCTTGTTCCAGCCTTCGAGCCCGCCGCCGGCGATCACCTGCGAGAACGCCAGCCCGTGCAGCAAACCGAAGCCCCCCGCGGCCCATGCCTCCCGGCCGTGCAGGAGCGGACGCCACGCGTGCAGGGCCGAGACGAGGATCGACACCGCGATCGCGATCTCGACCGGCTGCGAGGGAACAGCAAAATTGCCGAACGCTCCGACGATCAGCGTCAGCGAGTGGCCGACCGTGAATGCCGTCACGAGCGTGGCCAGGTGGATGATCGTGGTCCGCGCGCCGACATAGCTTCCCCAGCGGCTCCCCCGGCGGGAGAGCGGGGCGGGAAGCAACAGGGTCAAGAGGAAGAGCAGGTGATCGGCGCCCCCGCCAATATGCTCCATGCCGAGCTGGAACACGCCCTTGAAGCCTGTCCAGAAAGAGCCTTGCTGGCGATCAACGTCGATCCCCGTCGTCAGCCAGCGGATTGTGCCAAGCAGTTCGGGCTCGGCTGCCATGACGCCGTTCTCCCAGTCCGAGCGGGCGAACACCAGCACCGTATGGGTCATCACCTCGTGGTTGATGACCGAATAGTTCAGATGGAAGCGCCGCACGGGCGCGCCGGGCGGCGGGGTCAGCGTGAGGCGCGCGACCAGGTCGACGTGACCGGGGCCGGAGTCCTCCTCCACCCGCAGATCGTCGACCCGCACCCGCCACGGCCTGCCGTCCGGCGCGATGGGCCGGATATGCTCGACGAGGTAAGACCGCAGCTCGCGCGGATATCGCTCCACTACGCGCACCGGTGCATCCATGACGGGGCGCTTGAACCCGAGCTCGAACTGGTCGAGGGGCATCGCCAGCTCCAAGCCCACATCCCGTTGGTGGAAGTCGAGCGCTGCGCTCGTGCCGGGAAGGCCATGCGCCAGCGCGGCGCCGCTCCAGAGCAGGAGGAGTAGCGCCGCCAGCCAGTGGGCGGATCGGACCATCGGCCTAGCTGAAATTGCTGGAGCCGCTGCCGAACTGGCCGCCATAATCGGCGGTCTTGTCGCGCCAGACGCTGTGATAGTGGATCTGGCCGTTGATCACCGCGCCGTTCTGCACCACGAATTCGATCCAGATGCGCGGCCCGTCGACGCGCAGATAGGAGCGCTGCGACGATGTTCCCGAGGGATAGGCGCTGAAATCGGCGGTGCCGCCCGTGCCCTTCGCATAACCGACATAGGTGGAGGCGAGCGCGGCGGAACTCTGGTAGCTGGCCAGCAATGGTTCGGCGATGTCGGCCGGCATCGTGTTCAGATATGACTGGATCACCGCCTGAACGAGCGCCTGCGTCGTGGCATCCAGGCTGGAATAGAGAAGGCCCCGGCCGGTGGTCGGATAGGCGAGCGATCCGAAATTGCTGTCGCTGTTCCCGCTCGCACCGGCGACCACGTCATTGTAGGTGCCCGACAGCAGCGCGCCCGAAGCGTAGGTCGCATTGTTCTGCAAGGCCTGCGCCAGGTCCTGCACCGCCGCGCGCTGCGGCTCCATCGGTGCGTGCTGGGTGCCGGCGGTAGACGCGGTGACGGCCCCGTTGACGAGGATCGACCCAGTCGAGGTCACCACCCAGTTCGGCGGCTCGACACCCAGGAAGGCGGGTGAGCCGCTCGGCCCGGCCGCGCCGTTATAGGTGATGTTGTAGGCCAGGTGATGGCCCGCCAGCTGCAACATCCACGGCGCGGTGCTGGAAGGCGTGCCGAGGATCGCAATGGAGTAGAGCCCCGATCCGTAGCTGCCGCTGCCGCCACCGACCGAGACAAGCGCGGAATCGGCACGACGGATTTCGTCGGCTTCCAGCTTGCCGGCGGGGCTGAGGGCGGTTGCGAGCAGGTTCTCGGCGGCTGTGAGTTGCGCAGTGCTCAACGTGCTGGTGTTCAGCCGCAGCCCCTGCCGGCTGCCGGGAAGGTTGGTCCAGCGGATCGCGTTGGCGAGTGTGAAATCGAACCGGGCCGTGCTCGTCGAACCCGAACTGCCGACAGTCTGCTGCGCGCTCGACAGCGTGCCGAGGAATGCGTTGGCCGCGGCAACGACCGCGTCGGTTCCCGTGCCTTGGCTTACGCCGGTGCCGACCAGGTTGTCGGTATCTGATGTCGAGGTGGGGGTCGGCGTCGGGGTGGCAGTTGCGGTCGGCGTGGGCGTTGCCGTGCCTCCGCTGCTCGAATCGTCACCGCCGCAAGCGGCGACGAGCAGCGCCGATGCCAGCACGCAAAACGATGCAGATTGCCTGAGACTCAGCATATGAACTTCCCGAACCGATTCAACCGAGCGCTCTGTAGCAGCGGCAAGGCCGATCAAGATTTCAGGCGCTGCAACAAAGCACAGGGCGCGGGGCGTCGCCGCGCTGCCGGCCACATCCGCTCAGAGCCGCTCCACCTCCGGAACCAGAACATAGCCCCTGTTGCGGACGGTCCTGATCAGATCGAGGCTGCCGGCACGCCCTGCCAGCTTGCGTCGCAGACGGCTGATCTGCACGTCCACGGCGCGGTCGAAGACATCGCTCTCCGACCCTTGCGCTTTCTCAAGCAGCTCGTCGCGTGACAGCGTGCATCGCGGGTTTTCGACCAGAGCGAGCAGCAGGGCGAACTCCCGGTTGGAGAGGTCGATCACCGTGCCTTGTGGATCGAACAGGGTCCGGGTGGTCGCATCGAGCGCCCAGCCGGCGAAGCGGTATAGCAGCCGCCGCGGGGCCTCGGATGCATTGCCCGACCCCGCCTGTCCGGCCTGGTCCGGTCCCGGCCTTCGGCGCCGCAAGGCGGCGCGGATCCGCGCCAGCAATTCGCGGGGCTCGCAGGGTTTCTGGATGAAATCCTCGGCGCCCAACTCCAGCCCGAGCACCCGATCGTCTACTGTGCCGTGGGCCGACAGCATGATCACGGCGGGCGCGTCAGTCCCCATCTGTCGGAGGGCACTCAGGCCGTCCTCACCAGGCATCATCAGATCGAGGATGACGAGGTCGAAGCTCTCCTTCCGCAGTTGCGCCTTCATCTGTGTGGCATCGCCGGCCAGCCCGACGCCCATTCCCTCTTCCTGAAGAAAGTCGCGCAGCAGGTGACGGATCTGTTCGTCGTCATCGACGACCAGAATGCGGGCCTGCTGGCGGTTCATCGCGGCAGCAGGACGCGAACGCTCAGTCCGCCTCCGTCGCGATTGCGGAGGACGATATCGCCGCCGTGGGCACGGGCGATGGCACGGGCGCTGGAAAGTCCCAGCCCGGTTCCGCCGGTGGCACGGTTCCTGGAGCCTTCGACCCGGTAAAAGGGAGCGAATACGCGCTCGAACTCCGCTTGGGGGATTCCCGGGCCGTCGTCGGCGATCTCGACGAGCGCCAGCTCGTCGGTCACTGTCAGCACAACGCGGGCCCGTTCCCCATAAGCAACGGCGTTCGCAAGGATGTTGTGGAGCAAGCGCCGCAAGCCCGCCCGATCCGCAAGCAGCGTCACGTCCGCCTCGCCGAGGGTGACGTCGGCGCCCTGATCGGCCATTTCCTCGACCACCGTTTGCAAGAGAGCGAAAAGCGACAGTCGCTCGCGCGGTGGGCTCTGGAACAGGTCCTTGGTAAACGACAGCGCCGCTTCCAGCATCTGTTCCATGTCTCGAATGTCGCGCTGGGCGGCCGAGCGGATATCCTCGGGCACGTTGCGCAGGCGCAAGGTCAGGCGCATCAGTGGAGTACGCAGGTCGTGCGCAATCGCCGCGATCATCGTTGTGCGGTCCGCGACATAGCGCTGAAGTCGCGATTGCATCGTGTTCATGGCCTCGGCTGCGGACCGGATCTCGGGCGGGCCGATCAGCTGTACCGGCTCCGCGCGCGGATCCTTTCCGAGCCGCTCGGCGGCGCTGGCGAACTGGGCGATCGGCTGGGACAGCCGCCTGGCGAGGAACCAGGCCAGCGGCGTCACGACCAGCAGGCTCGCCACGAGCCAGGAGAGAGCCTCGAGCGGCCAGCGATCGATGCGCGAAGGGGCGGGCCTGACGATCCGCCACGTGCCATCCGCCAGGCGCAATCCGGCTTCGAAGCCGCCGATGAGCACCGTCGTACCCTGGGCGGGCGCATCGATACCAAGCGGCGGCGGTAAACCGGGCGGCGGTCTCCTTGGCCGTTGGCCATCTCCCGGTGCCACTGGCAGGTCGGACATCGTCGTCGCCCGCCTCAGAACGACCCGGACGTTTGCTTGATCGACCTCCAGTGCTCGCGCCAATGCAGCAGCCGAGGCTCTTTCCTGCCGGTCCTGCAGATTGTCGGTGGGAGAACTTGGCTGGGAGACGCTCTCCAGGGTGCCGCCCACCGGCCCCCTCCGCAAAGCCTGCGCTACACTCGACAGGGTGGCGACATGCTGCTCGGGGACTGGGACTAGCAAGACGACGACGAAATTCATCGCCTGCACCAGAAGCGTTGTCGCAAACAGGGCGATGAGCAGGCGAGCAAAGATCGACGGCGAACGGAACCTGCTCATCCACACCCACCACTCGCTGCGTCTGGAGCCTATCCGGCACGACAAGCAATCGCGTCAGGGGGAGGCAGATATGTCATGCCCGCTAGACGCCAGCGACGCAACTCGCGCTGGCTCCGCCTCGGGTGTCGGGAGCGAATGAACGAGATCGCGGCGTCCTTCGTCGGAGGGCTGCCCTCTTGAACTTATCGCCCGGATATGGCGGCGCGACAATGATTTTGGATCTTGGTGTCTCCTGTCAGAGCGCTTCCACGCTCCTGTCGAAGCGGCGGCTCACCTGCGGCTGCACGGGCCGGCCGAAGCGCGCCACCGCGATGGCGGCGAGCCCGCTGGCGAGGAAACCGGGGATGATCTCGTAGATCACGGCGGAAGGCGCCTCGCCGCCGATGGTGAACGGCGCGTAGAGCCAGGCCAGCACCGTCGCCGCGCCGACCACGATTCCGGCGAGGGCGGCGTCCCGCGTCATGCGCGACCAGTGCAGGCTGAGCAGGATCACCGGGCCGAACGCCGCGCCGAACCCGGCCCACGCATTGCTCACCAGCGAAAGGATGCTGCTGGAGCGGTCCATCGCCAGCGCCATCGCCACCAGCGCCACCGCCAGCGTCGCCAGCCGGCCGACCAGCACCAACTCGTGCTGGCTGGCCGTACGACGGAAGAAGGTCTTGTAGAAGTCCTCCGTCAGCGAGCTTGAGGAGACCAGCAGCTGCGAGGAAATCGTGCTCATGATCGCGGCCAGGATCGCGGCCAGCAGGAAGCCGGTGACGTAAGGGTTGAACAGCGTCTGCGAGAGGGCGATGAAGATCGTCTCCGGATCGTCGAGCGCCAGCCCCGTGCGCGTGACATAGGCGAGGCCGGCGATCCCGCACAGGACCGAGCCGATCACTGTCACCAGCATCCACGACATGCCGATCCGCCGCGTCGCCGGCATGTCCTTGACCGACCGCACCGCCATGAAGCGCACGATGATGTGCGGCTGCCCGAAATAGCCGAGCCCCCAGGCAAGAGCGGAGAGCAGGCCGAGCGCGGACATGCCCGAGAACCAGGAGAGGTAATCGGGATCGGTCGCCAGCACCGTCGCCTCCATCGCCGACCAGCCGCCCAGATTTGCAATGGTGACGATCGGCACCAGCACCAGCGCTGCAAACATGATGCAACCCTGGACGAAATCGGTCAGACTGACGGCCAGGAACCCGCCAAAGAGCGTGTAGGCGATCACGACGGCGGCGGTCATGAACAGACCGAGGCTGTAGTCGAGCCCGAACGAGGCCTCGAACAGCTTGCCGCCGGCGACCAGCCCGGCCGAGGTGTAGAGCGTGAAGAAGATGACGATCACCAGCGAGGCGAGGACGCGCAAGGCGCGGCTGCCATCGTCGAAGCGCTTCTCCAGATAATCCGGGATGGTCACCGCGTCCCCGAGGGTCTCGGTGTAGACGCGCAGGCGCGGCGCCACGAGCAGGTAGTTTGCCCAGGCGCCGACCACCAGGCCCACCGCGATCCAGGCGGCGCTGAAGCCGGCGAGGTAGACCGCGCCGGGCAGGCCCATCAGCATCCAGCCGCTCATGTCCGACGCACCGGCCGAGAGCGCCGCCACCGCCGGCGAGAGCTGCCGTCCGCCAAGCATGAATTCGGACACGTTGCTGGTCGATTTCCGCCAGGCATAGAGGCCGATGCCAAGCATCAGCACGAAATAGCCCGCCAGCGAGATGCCGGTTTCGAGATTCATTGGAGCTTGGGTCCTGCTGGTCTGGAAGTGAGCCCGCCGCGCGTCAGGCGCGGGTCTGGTTGGCGCCGTGGACGAGGTATTTGAAGCTGGTGAGCTGCTCCAGCCCGACGGGGCCGCGCGCGTGCATCTTGCCGGTGGCGATGCCGATCTCCGCGCCCATGCCGAACTCGCCGCCATCCGAGAACTGGGTGGAGGCGTTGTGCATCACCACGGCGCTGTCGACCTCCAGCATGAAGCGGGCGGCGGCATCGTCATCGCGCGTCAGGATGGCGTCGGTGTGGCCGGAGGAATGTTCGGCCACGAAGGCGATGCCTGCATCCAGATCGTCGACGATCTTCACCGAGGCGACGGCGTCGAGATATTCGCGGTCCCAGTCCTCCGCCCCGGCGGGAAGCAGGCGGGTGTCCAGCACGCAGGCCTCTTCATCGCCGCGCAGCTCGCATTCGGGCATGGCGTCGGCCAGAGCGGGTACCGCCTCCGCGGCGATGGTGCGGTCGATGACGATGCTTTCCGTCGCGCCGCAGATGCCGGTGCGGCGCAGCTTGGCGTTGCGGATGACGCTTACCGCCTCGGCGAGGTCGGCTTCGGCGTGGATGTAGCTGTGGCAATTGCCATCGAGGTGCAGCAGCGTGGGCACGCGCGCCTCGCGCCGAACGAGTTCCACCAGCCCGCGTCCGCCGCGCGGGATCGCGAGGTCCACATGATCGACCGCGCGCAGCAATTCGCCAACGGCGGCGCGGTCGGGCGTGCCGACGGTCTGCACGCATTCCCGCGGCAGGCCGGCATCGGCGAGGCCCGCCTGCATGCAATCGACGATCGCCGCGGTCGAGCGGCGGCTGTCGGAGCCGCCGCGCAGGATGATCGCATTGCCCGACTTGATGCACAAAGCGCTGGCATCGGCGGCGACATTGGGGCGCGATTCGAAGATCATCGCGATCACGCCCAGCGGCACGGCCACGCGGCGGATGTCGAGGCCGTTGGGGCGCTCGAACCGCGCCAGCTCCCGCCCGAGCGGGTCCGGCAGTTCGGCGATCTCCTCCAGCGCCTGCGCCATGGCGGCGATGCGCGTCTCGTCCAGCCGGAGCCGGTCGATGAAGGCGGCGGGCTTGCTGTCCGCCACCTCGGCGACATCGGCCCCGTTCGCCTCCAGCAGCGCCGGCATGGCATCCCGCAGCTGGCGCGCGGCCGCACGGATCGCGCGGTTGCGCGTGTCGGTATCGCTCGCGCCGAGCGTGCGCACGGCGGCCTTTGCGGCGCGGCCAAGATCGGCGATGTGGGTGGCGATCGGGTCGGCCGCCTCGGCCTCGGGGCGGGTCTTCAACAGGGTCATTCTACTTGCTTTCCGGCCTTCGCGGCCTTGATCAATTCAGGGGGTCAGCGCAGCGCGACGGCGCGGGCATAGGCGGCGTCGAGCGTGGCGCGCAGCAGGTGGTCGAGCGCGCCGTCGCCGTTCAGCGCGGCGAGCCCGGCGGCGGTGGTGCCGCCCTTGCTGGTGACGCTCGTGCGCAGCTCCTCCAGTTCCAGCACAGATTGCTGCGCCATGGCGATGGTGCCGGCCAGCGTGCCCAGCACCAGTTGCTTGGCCGTCTCGGGCTCGAAGCCCAGCGAGCGGGCCGCCTCGACATAAGCGCGGGCGATCTCGAACACATAGCCGGGCCCGGAGCCGGCCACCGCGGTCAGGCGGTCGAGCTGGTCCTCGTCCTGCACCCACAAAGCGGTGCCGACGGCGGACATCAGCGCCTCGACGATTCCGCGCTGCGCCTCGCTGACGGACAGGTCGGCACAGAGCCCGCTCACCCCCGCGCCGATGGCGGCGGGAAGGTTCGGCATGATGCGCACCGCCGGCGCTCCGCCCGCGAGCGAGCGCAGGCGGGCGATCGAGCAGCCCGCGGCGATGGAGGCGACGAAGCCGCTCTCTGCCAGTCGATCGGCATAGAGCGGCAGCACCTGGTCCAGCATCTGCGGTTTCACCGCGACGATCACCAGGTCGAAAGCGCACTCCGCCGCCGGCGGCGGCTCCGCCACGAAGGTGGCGCGCGTCGCGTCACCCTCAGCTGCGCTGCCAGCGTCCAGCGCGGGATCGATCACGACGAACCGGTGATCGGGGAATCGGTCGGGCGCCACCGCCAGCCATTGCGACAGCAGCGCCGCGCCCATCTTGCCGTATCCGACCAGTGCAATCCGCAAAATGTCGCTCCTGATTTTCCGTCCATGGGCCGGGCGATCCGCGGCAGCATCGCGCGCGGGGCGCATGCTATAAGGCCAGCTGGATCATGGTAGATCGCGTGCATCATGGCGCGCGAAGGGAGCTGGTTTGCCAAAACCGCCCGGATGTGTATAAGCGCGCTTTAGTCGAATCAGCGCGGCGTGTCAAATTGGTCGTGCGATCAGGCGAGGCAGTGGCCTCGACCCATTCTAAACATTTAAATTCGGAGAACTTCGTGAACGAAGTTAAGCGCGTCGTCGTAAAGGTGGGATCAAGCCTTCTTACTGACCAAGTCCGGTTAACTCCTCGCTGGGCGTTCATGCAGCGAATTCTTGAGGATATCGCGCAGCTGCGGGCCGAGGGCTATGAGGTGGTGCTGTGTTCTTCGGGCGCCGTCGCGCTGGGCATGCGGATGATCGGCGTCACGCCCGAGACCGCCGGCCTGCGCGACAAGCAGGCAGCGGCTGCCTGCGGCATGCCGCTGCTGCTCGACGCCTACAAGCATATCGGCCACCAGCACGAGCTGAACATCGCGCAGATCCTGGTGACGCTGGGCGATTTCGAGGACCATGCCCGCTTCCTCAACACCAAGAACACCGTTCACCGGCTGCTCTCGGCCGGCGTGCTGCCGATCATCAACGAGAACGACACGATCACCACCGAGCAGATCCGCGTCGGCGACAATGACCGCCTCGCCGCGAAGGTCGCGCAGATGATCCAGGCGCAGCATCTGGTGATCCTGACCAGCGTCGACGGCCTGTACGACCGCAACCCGTCCGAGCCGGGCGCGCAGCTGGTCGAGACGGTGCACGATGTAAGCCAGTATCTCGAGGTGACGAGCGAGGTGAGCACGCTCGGCAGCGGCGGAATGCTGACCAAGCTGCAGGCGGCCAACATGGCGCAGAACGCCGGGTGCCACACGCTGATCGCCAATGGCGAGGTCGACCTGCCGATCTCCTCGGTGCTCAAGGGAGAGCGGCCATGCACCACCTGCGTCGCCCATGCCGAGCCGCTGACCAGCTGGGCGAGCTGGCTGACCAACCGCCTGCAGGTGGCGGGCAGCCTCGTCATCTCCTCGGAGGCGGCCCAGGCCATCGAGCAGGGCGAGCGCGGCATCGGGCGCGAGGATGTGCGGTCGCTCAGCGGCAATTATGCCAAGGGCGACGTGCTCCACGTTTATGACGAGCAGGGCGTGGAGCGGGCGCGCGGGATGACCGATTTCACCTCGGAGGAGAGCGCCATTCTCGTCCGCAACCTGGACGTGCCGGTGAAGACGCTGCTCGGCTATCAGTCGCGCGGCGTGCTGATCGAGAAGACCAATTTGATCACGCTGGACGAACGGCAGATCCCTTGGGAGCCCCGGCCGGAAGCATCGATCCTGTAGGCCTGGATCCTGTCGGCGGGGCTGGCGCGGACTTGTGAACTGACGACGCTTCGTCACTCCGCGCTTCGACGGCGGCTGGTGGTGCCCGCCGGCCGCCCGTGTCGGACAACAGGGCGCTAAACCCGCGCCGAGCCGCCCCGCGAGATGATCGACTCGCAGGGCGGGCGGGCGGTGCGGATTCGTTGGCAGCAGCCCTCTCGATCGTCCTCCTGGCCGGTGTCGGGTTCGTCTTTCTCGTTGGAACCGGTTCGGTCTGTGTTCCGCAACTCCGTTCCTTCGGCGCCGGAAGAACGAAGAGGCGATCCGGCAGTCCAGGATGTGTGCTCGGCGAGCGCGGTGACGCGTCCAGGTGGGGCGACGGGCGCGACCCCAGGCACTGGTCCTGCGGCTGGTTGCTCTCGACGCAGCTCCGCAGCTGCAGACCCATGCGATTTGACGCGGCGCAGGGTGCCCTCTGTCGCGAGCAACATCGACGCTGTCGCGACCTTGCGCACGTTCAGTCGAAGGTCTCGTCGAGAAAGGTCATCAGGGCTGACCAGGACTGCCGGTCTGCCGCGGCGTCATATCGCATTCGCGCGTCGTGCAGCCCGTCTACGGCTAGGTTCGTATAGCTGTGGAGGGCGCGGCCGTGGACCAGAAGGTGCCAGTCAGCCTCGGCCGCAATCATTTCGGCCTGGAAGGCGGCGACATCGCCGGGCGGCACGAGCGGGTCGAGCGCGCCCGTACAGGCCAGCACGCGAGCGCTGATCCTGCCGCGCAAGGCTGGAGCCTCGCTGGTCAGCAGGCCATGGAAGCTGGCCACCGCAGCGACCGGGGCACCGCTGCGGGCAAGCTCCAGCACCGCCATGCCGCCGAAGCAGTAACCGATGGCGGCTGTGCGATCGGGTGTGAGCTCTACAGCGGCACACATCGCATCCAGCGCCGCGCCGATGCGCCGTCGGAACATAGCGGGGTCCTGGCGAAAGGCTGCGAGCGCGGGCTGAATTTGCTCGTCCGGCAATACGCGCCCGCCACCGTGAAGATCTGCCGCGGCCGCCGTGTACCCGCGTTCTGCAAGCATGGCGCAGCGCCGACGAACGTTGCCACCGATCCCGTCCGCTTCATGGACCACCAATATGGCCTTGCCGTTGGCATTCTCAGGAGAGTGTATCTCGCCTGCGAGTTCTGTTTCGCCGTCATGGTAGCGCCACGCGCGTACATTCATCACCCACTCCCATACCCACTATTGCTTTCAAGCAGGGCAAGCGCTCACTCGAAGGCTGGTGACACTGCCTCCCGGCCCCATGCTTGCGCCAGCTTCGCTGCCTGCGCTTGCAGGATCACTTATGCCAGTGTGACACAAGTTCAGAGACCGATCGAACACAAGCGGGTTTGGCTCTTTTTCCGACGCTCGGTCAGGGTGGGAGACTTCGACCGCTTCTGCCAGAGCGTTCTCGATAATCGTGCCGCTTCATATGCGAGACCATTAGCTACGAAGGCTGGATATGGGCACCGATCCCATCCCCAGCCGCTCGATTGCGCTCCCGATCACGAGGGTCTTCGCGGGTTATTTGCGACCAGCGCCCGCGTCGATCTGATTGCGGCGCGTGATGATTGCTCTCCCAGCAGCGCTCGTGCCGCCCTGCTATGCCTTGCGGGGGCGAGGTCGCCGTTCGTCGGCAAGCTCGATCCAGACCGGCGCATGGTCGCTTGTCTTTTCCCACCCGCGGACATGAGCATCGACCCGGGCGTCGGCCAGCCGCTCGGCCAGCGGGGGGCTCAGCAGCAGATGGTCGATCCTGAGGCCCGCATCGCGCGCATAGGCGTTCCGGAAATAGTCCCAGAAGGTGTAGATCGTCTCGTCCGGGTGCACCGCGCGCAGCGCGTCGGTCCAGCCCTGGTCCAGCAGGCGAAAGTAGGCCGCCCGCACCTCGGGCGCAAACAGCGCATCGTCGCGCCAGCGCTCGGGTTTGTAGACGTCCCGCTCTGTCGGCATCACGTTGAAGTCACCCGCCAGCATCACCGGCAGCCCGGTTTCGAGCAGAGCTGCACCATGGTCGATCAGTCGGTCGAACCAGCGCAGCTTGTAATCGAACTTGGGCCCGGGACGGGGATTGCCGTTCGGCAGATAGAGGCCGCCGATCAGGATGCCGTTGACCGCCGCCTCGATGTAGCGGCTGTGCGCGTCGTCGGGGTCGCCGGGGAGGCCGCGTCGGGTCTCGTGTATTTCGCCGACGCGCGAGAGGATGGCGACCCCGTTCCAGCTCTTCTGGCCGTGCCAGATCGCGTCGTAGCCAAGCTCGCGGATGGCCGCGTGAGGGAAGCGCTCGTTGGGAGCCTTGAGCTCCTGCAGGCAGACGATGTCCGGCTCGGCTTCGGCCAGCCAGCGCAGCAGCACCGGCAGCCGCCCATTGACCCCGTTCACGTTGTACGTCGCGATCTTCACCGCTCGTGAGCGTCGGAGCGGAGCGTCCGTTCCTGACTCGCTGCGCACGCCCCCGGCGGAAGCTGGGCCGGGGCCGGACCGAAAGGTTGTGGATGGTGACGGGGCGTAGCTGCCGTCGGCGGGCGGACCACCCGTCAGGCAGGTGGCGAGCCACTTGCCCTTTTGTCTCGACCCAGCAGGCGGCTAGCTGCGAACGCGTGCTTGGAGAATGGATCGCCTGTGGCCAACGAGGGGAAGAGACTCCGGCCGTTGCTCGCCGCGGCGGGAGCGGTGGCGCCGTGTCAGGTTGGAGCGGCATCAGCGAAGGGCTTGTTTCCGGCCATGGCTCTCGGAAGGTGCTGCCACCCCTCACGCTCAGCCTTGGTGGAGCGATGCTTTCTGCAAGCGAAGGCAGGCAGGAGCAGCGCCTGATGTTTCTCCGCATTTCCTAACCGAGGTGGCGCTCGGCCGGGTAAACAATCCTTGGTAGCGGGAAGGTGAATCGGCGAGCTATGACCAGCCGTCGGCACGCACGCGGGTGCCGCAGTATCGTGCCGCGACAATCTGCCACGGTCTTGTTATTGACGCTGACCGCCGAAATGCTCATGCCGCATCGCACCAAATCCATTTGGGCGGGCGGCGCCATGCCGACCTGACCGACGCTCTGCCGGGGTCCCCTGACATGACACAGCTCCGCCTCGCCGTGCTCGCCCGCGGCCTGGCCATTGCCCTGGCGGCGCTCTCCGCCTGTTCGGAGAGCGAGGAGCGGTCCGGCCCGCCGGTTCCGGAGGTCGGGTTCGTCGTGGCCGAGCCGACGGCCGTCCCCATTTCGGTTACGCTGGGCGGGCGCACGGTCCCTTACGAGATCAGCGAGGTCCGCCCCCAGGTCAGCGGCATCATCCGCCGGCGGCTGTTCCAGGAAGGCAGCTATGTGCGTGCCGGGCAGCCGCTCTACGAGATCGACGACAGGCTGTTCCGCGCCGCCGTCCAGCAGGCGGAGGCGAACGTCGCCAGCGCGCGCGCCACGGCGGAAGCGGCCGAGGCGCGGGCCGAACGCTACGAGCCGCTCGCCGCGATCGAGGCGATCGCCCAGCAGGACTATACCGATGCCGAGGCGCAGGCGCGCCAGGCGCAGGCGGGCGTCGCCCAGACACGCGCTGCGCTGGAGACCGCGCGCATCAACCTGCGCTTCGCCAGCGTGACGGCGCCGATCAGCGGGCGGATTGGCCGCGCCCTGCTCACCAGTGGCGCACTGGCCAGCGCCAGCCAGGCGGCGCCGCTGGCGGTGATCCAGCGGCTCGATCCGATCTATGTCGACATGCAGCAATCGAGCGCCGAGCTGACCGCGCTGCAGCGCTCGCTCAGGAATGGCGCGGTGGATCCCGGCAGCACGAGCGTGCGCCTGCAGCTCGAGGACGGAAGCGATTACGGCTTTGTCGGGGCGGTGCAGTTCTCGGACGTCGCGGTCGACGAGAGCACCGGCACCGTTACTCTGAGGGCCCGCTTCCCGAACCCCGAAGGCGTGCTGCTGCCGGGCATGTTCGTGACGGCGGTGTTCGACCAGGCCGTGGAGCCTGCCGCCTTCCTCCTCCCGCAACCCGCGGTGCAACGCGATTTCAACGGGGCCGCATTCGTCTATATCGTGGGGGAGGGGAACAAGGCGAAGCGGCGCACGGTCACCGCCGCGCGCACCCAAGGCACGAACTGGGTGATCACCGAAGGCCTGAGAGCGGGTGACAGGGTCATCACGCAGGCGCCGAACACGGTGAGGCAGGACAGCGAGGTCCGGCCGGTGCCGCAGGGCACGCCGCAGCGAGTCGGCGCTCCGGCGGGGGCGCAAGCTCCCGCCCGCGGGGACTAGGGGCCGTGTCGCGGATCTTCATCGACCGCCCGATCTTCGCCTGGGTGCTGGCCATCATCGTGATGCTGGCCGGCATCGGGGCGCTCCGCATGCTGCCGATCGAGCAGTACCCGGACATCGCGCCGACCAACGTCAACATCAGCCTGAATTATCCCGGCGCCTCGGCCGAGACGATCGAGAACAGCGTCACCCAGGTCCTGGAGCAGCAGCTCACCGGGCTCGACGGGTTGCTCTATTTCAGTTCGACCTCCAGTTCGCGCGGGCAGGCGAACATCACCGTCACCTTTGCCAAGGGCACCGATCCGGACATCGCGCACGTGCAGGTGCAGAACGTGATCCAGACTGCCGTCCCGCGCCTGCCGGGCGAGGTTCAGCAGCAGGGCGTGCGCGTCACCAAGTCGAACCCTGACGCGCTGCTGCTGGTGTCGGTTTACGACACGACCGATACGCGCTCGTTCCAGGACGTGTCGGATTACCTGTCGTCCAACATCCAGGACCCGCTCTCGCGCGTGCCGGGGGTGGGGGATGTGAACGTCTTCGGCAGCCCCTATGCCATGCGGATCTGGCTCAATCCGCACCGCCTCGCCGCCTTGCAGCTGATCCCGGGCGACGTCATCAGCGCCATCCAGAGCCAGAACTCGGAAGTCGCGGCGGGGGATGTCGGCGGCCTTCCGGCGCCCGAAGGGCAAATGCTCAGCGCCACCGTCACCGCCCAGTCGCGGTTGCAGACGCCCGAGCAGTTCCGCGAGATCGTGCTCAAGACGCTGCCCAACGGATCGAGCGTTACGATCGGCGATGTCGCGCGGGTGGAGCTCGGCTCGCAGAGCTACAACACGATCCTGCAGATGAACGGCCATCCGGGCGCGGGCATGAACATTTCCCTCTCGCCCGGGGCCGATGCGCTGCGCACCGCGGATCTGGTGAAGGCCAAGATGGAGGAGCTTTCGAGCAGCCTGCCCGACGGGATCGAATACGCCTATGCCAACGATTCGACCAACTTCATCCGCCTTTCGGTGGACGAGGTGATCAAGGCGCTGGTCGAAGCCATCATCCTCGTCGTCATCGTGATGTTCGTGTTCCTGCAAAGCTGGCGGGCGCTGCTCGTCCCGGCGATCGCGGTGCCGGTGGTGCTGCTCGGCACGCTGGCGGTGTTCTACCTCACGGGGCTGACGCTCAACACGCTGACGCTGTTCGGCATGGTGCTGGCGATCGGCCTGCTGGTCGACGATGCCATTGTGGTGGTCGAGAACGTCGAGCGCCTGATGGAGGAGAACCCCGGCATGAGCGCGCGCGAGGCGACCATCCGGTCGATGAGCGAGCTGCAGGTCGCGCTGATCGCCATCGCGCTGGTGCTTTCCGCCGTGTTCCTGCCGATGGCCTTCTTCGGCGGCTCCACCGGGGTGATCTACCGCCAGTTCTCGGTGACGATCATCTCGTGCATGATGCTCTCGGTGCTGGTGGCCCTGGTGCTCAGCCCCGCCATCACGGCGACCCTGCTCAAGCCGAAGAAGCATCGCCCTCTCGATGAGCAGGGGAATGCCGTGCCGCCGAGGGGCTGGTTCGCCCGCACCGAGCATCGGCTGCACAGGGCCGGCGAGTGGTTCAACCGCGGCTTCGAGCGGTTCACGGGGCGCTACCTCGTCGCAGTGCGGACGGTGGTGGATCGCAAATGGCTGTTCCTGGGCATCTACCTGGCCATGGTGGCGGTGCTCGTGCTGCTGTTCCTGCGCCTGCCGGGCGGCTTTCTGCCGAACGAGGACCAGGGCCGAGTGCAGGTCCAGTTTCGCCTGCCGGCCGGCGCCACCCAGACGCGCACGCTGGAGGTGCGGGACATGGTCCGCAGCTACATGGAGACGCAGGAGGCCGAGAACGTCGCCTCCACCTTCCTCGTGGCGGGTGGCGGCGGCGGTTCCGCTTCAGGGCAGAACACGGGCCAGGGCTGGATGAACCTCAAGCACTGGGACGAGCGTCCGGGCGAGGAAAACACCGCGCAGGCGATCGCCGACCGCGCGAGCGCCGCCTTCAATGGACTGCGCGATGCGCAGGTGTTCACGCAGGTGCCTGGCGCGGTGCGGGGCCTGGGCGATGCCGGGTTCTCCATGCAGTTCCAGAACAACAGCGGGATGAGCCGCGAGGATTTCGCCGAGGCGCGCGATCAGCTTATCGAGCAGGCCAAAGCCAGCCCGCTGCTGGCGCAGGTGCGGCTCGGCGACCTGCCGGACGTAGCCACGCTCAAGATCGATCTCGATACGCGCCGTCTCACCGCCTACGGCCTGTCGCCTGCCGAGGTGAATGCCACGCTCGCCACGGCCTGGGGCGGGCGCTACGTCAACGACTTCATCGACAGGGGTCGGGTCAAGCGGGTCTATGTCCAGGGCGACGCCGAATATCGCGCATCGCCTGAGGATCTTTCGCAATGGTTCGTGCGCTCGAGCGACGGCGGCATGGCGCCGTTCTCCGCCTTTTCGCAGATCGGCTGGGCGACGACGCCGGCGACCACCAGCCGGTTCGGCGGAGTGCCCGCCTTCGGCATCTCGGGCCAGGCTGCGCCCGGAATCAGCTCGGGCGAGGCGATGGCGGAGATGGAGCGTCTGGCCGCCGAGTTCCCCGGCACCGGCGTCGCCTGGTCGGGCAGTTCCTATGAGGAGCGGCAGAGCTCCGGCCAGGCGCCGCTGCTCTATGCGCTGTCGCTGCTGGTCGTGTTCCTGTGCCTCGCGGCCTTGTACGAGAGCTGGTCGATCCCGGTCGCCGTGCTGCTCGTCATCCCGCTGGGCCTGGTGGGCGCGGTGTTCGCGGCCACCCTGCGCGGGCTGGAGAACGACGTGTTCCTGCAGATCGGCCTGCTGACCACGATGGGCCTCACCGCCAAGAACGCGATCCTGGTGATCGAGTTTGCCGAGCAGGAGGAGAAGAAGGGCGCGCGCATCATCGATGCCGTCCTCACCGCCGCGCGCATCCGCCTGCGCCCGATCCTGATGACGAGCTTCGCCTTCATCTTCGGCGTTCTGCCGCTGGCGCTCGCGACCGGGGCGGGGGCCAACAGCCGGATCGCGATCGGCACGTCGGTGATCGGGGGAATGCTGACGGCGACCATGCTGGCGATTTTCTACATCCCCCTGCTGTTCGTGCTGGTACGCCGCGGCACGCGCGACAGCATGCAGGCGCTGCACCGTCGTTTCGGCCGGCGCAGGCGCGATGAGGCCGCCGCGTGAGGGTTCGTATCGCGCTCCTGCTGCCCGCGCTCTCCCTGGTCGCGGCGCTGGAGGCCTGCTCGCTGGCGCCGGAGTACCGGCGAGCGCAGGCCCCGGTGCCGCCGACGCTGCCGGCCGGCGAGGCCTATCTGCCGCAGCCGGCAGAGGCGCTGCCGTCCGTCTCCTACTCGGACCTGCTGCGCGATCCGCGCCTGCTGGAGCTGGTCGCGCGCGCGCTCGACAACAATCGCGACCTGCGCATCGCCGCCGCCAACATCGCCGAGGCGCGGGCGCTGGTGCGGGTGACGCGCTCGGCGCAGTTCCCCCAGGTCGCGATCGGCGCGTCGGCCGATTACGCCGCCCAATCGGGGGCGAATGGGCAGAGCTACGCGCTGCAGGGCGGCGTCGCCAGCTACGAGCTCGACCTGTTCGGTGGCTTGCGCAATGCGACGCAGGCGCAGCGCCAGCTGGCGCTGTCGACGGAAGCGTCGGCGCAGGCGGTGCGGATCGCGCTGGTGGCGGACCTTGCCTCGGTCTGGCTGACCTATGCGGCGGACCGGGACCTCCGGGCCATCGCCCAGGACACGGCCGACAATGCCCGCCGCAGCGTGGAACTGACGAGGGCACGGCTGGAAGGCGGCATCGCTCCGCGCACCGACCTGCGCCAGGCGGAGCAGGTGCTGGCCACCGCGCAAGGCGATCTCGCCCAGCAGAGTGCCGCGCTGGCCGAGGACGTCAACCTCATCCAGCTGATCGTCGGGGCGCCGGTCGATCCCGCGCTGCTGCCCGGTGGCCTCGCTGAGATCATGGACTCGGTCGCCACGCTGCCGGCGGGCACGCGGTCGGAGGTTCTGCTGCGGCGGCCCGACGTGATGGAGGCCGAATTCCTCCTGCGCGCCGCCAATGCCGATATCGGCGTGGCGCGCGCCGCGCTGTTCCCGAACATCTCGCTGACCGGCGTTCTCGGCCTTGCCAGCGACGCGCTGGGCTCGCTCCTAACCGGGGCGGCCTCCGGCGCTTCGGTCGGAGCCGGCGCGGCGCAGACGATCTTCGATGCCGGCGGCAGGCGAGCCAATGTCGAAGCGAGCGAGGCCCGCCGGGATGCCGCGCTCGCCGCCTACGAGCGAGCCATTCAGACGGCCTTCCGCGAGGTGGCCGATGCGCTCGCCACCCAGGGGACGATCATCGACCGCCTCGACGCGGCGCAGCGCAACACGCTGGCCGCAGCCGACGCGGCGGAGTTGACGCAGGCGCGCTATCGCGGCGGCATCGAGAGCTTCCTCGCCAATCTCGACGCGCAGCGCAGCCTCTACGCGGCGCGACGCGAGGAAGTGGCGATTACGCTCGTCGCACTGCAGAACCGCGTCGAGCTCTACCGCGTGCTCGGAAGCGACGCCCGATTGGCGGCGGCTTCAGACGTGCTTTCGACGGCGCCACCGCCTGAGTGAATTCTTGCCGCGGCTCATGAGTGCCGGTTTCTGCTCGGCCGGTCGGCTCTCCTTCTCGCTCCATTCCCGGAAGCTGTCGGATCGAGACAGGCCCCGACTTTCGCGTACCCAGCCTTCTGAGCGTCGGTAGCGTCCCTCCCCCTATTGGGGCGAGTGTTCGGTCGACGCCGCCTCGCAGTCTGAGATGCCGGGTTCCGGCAATTCCCTGAGCACGACTTGTCGAACAGACTTGCAAAACCGGCAATTGGTTTTCAGGTCGGCTCGGGCGCTTGGCACGCAAGCGAGATCAAGGGACAAGCAGGCTTTGCGCAGGGAACAGGTGACGAGCGGGCTGAGGTCCGATCGTTCACGCTTCAGGATATCGCAGATCGCGGAGTGGCTTTCCGGGCCGCTGCGCGCCAATCGCCCTGCCTACTTGAAGATCGCGCTCGCAGCCGTGTTCATCAACCTGTTCGCGCTCGCCACCAGCCTGTTCACGATGACGGTCTACGACCGTGTCTTGCCCAACAATGCGACGGAATCGCTGATCGCCCTGTCGATCGGTCTGGCGATCGTGATCGGCTTCGATTTCGCGCTCAAGCTGTTGCGCGGCTACTTCACGGACTTCGCCGGCGCACGGATCGACCGCGATGTCGGGGAGGAGATGTTCGATCAGCTCGTGACCATGCGACTCGACCGGCGCCGCGGCCCAACGGGCGTTCTGGCCGGGATCATGCGCGAGCTGGAGGCGCTGCGCGATTTCTTCGCCAGCGCTACGATCATCGCCATCGTCGACGTGCCCTTCATCCTGCTCATCTTGGCGGTGATCGCGCTGATCGGCGGCCCCGTTGTGTTTGTGCCCCTGGCGATGGTGCCGCTGGTCGCGATCGCCGGCTGGTGGACCTATCCGGCAATGGACCGGCTGGGGGCGAACTCGCTTGAGCAGGGCCTGCACAAACAGGCGGTGCTGGTCGAGACGATCGGCGCGCTGGAGACGGTCAAGGCCAGCGGCGCTGCCCGGCTGCTGGGCGAGCGCTGGCGCAAGGCGGTGGTCTCGCACGCGGCCGTGTCGCTCCGCCATCGCCTGACCGGGATGATCGCGCTCACCTTCGCCCAGAGCGCGCAGATGATCAGCTATGCCGGCGTGGTGGTGGTGGGCGTCGGCCTGATCGCCGAGCGCGAACTGTCTCTGGGCGGGCTTATCGCCTGCTCAATACTCGCCGGGCGCGCCGTCGCTCCGCTGACGCAGATCGCCTCCCTGCTGTCGAAGATCTCCACCACCCGCTCTGCCTACGACCGGATCGACGCGGTCATGCAGACCGAGCGCGAGACCGTCTCCGGGGAGCCGCTGGCGCCCGCCACCCTGCGCGGGGACATCGAGTTCGACCGCGTCAGCTTCCGCTATCCCGATACCGAAACCCGCGCGCTGTCGGACGTGTCGTTCCGCATTAAACCCGGCGAGAAAGTGGCGATCATCGGTCGGGTGGGCTCGGGCAAGTCGACCGTGGCCCGCCTCATCCTCGGTCTCTACCCACCCGACGAAGGCAACGTCATGATCGACCAGATCGACGTACGCCAGTTCGACAAGCCCGCGCTGCGGTCGATGGTCGGCGCGGCGCTGCAGGAAAGCGTGCTGTTCAGCGGCACGGTGCGCGAGAACATCCTGACGGGACGCGAGGACCTGACCGACGACCACCTGCTGCGCGCCGCGGAACTGTCCGGCACACACGCCTTCATCAGCCGGCTGACCAATGGCTACGACCGGAGGCTGGTCGACCGGGGAGAAAGCCTTTCGGGCGGTCAGCGGCAATCGATTGCGCTTGCGAGAGCGCTGGCCGGCGATCCACGGATCCTGGTGCTGGACGAACCCTCAAGTCAGATGGACAATGAAACCGAGAGCGCCGTGATCGACGCCATCGCCGAGAACATGGCCGGCCATACGCTGCTGGTCATTACCCACCGCACGCCGTTCCTGCGCATCGTCGACCGGGTGATCGCGATGGATCGCGGGCGGGTGCTGGCCGACGGCCCGCGCGACGAGGTGCTGGCCAGGCTGCGCTCCGGCCCCGGCGAGCGCGCGGGGCAGGGCAGGAGCAATCTCGTGACGACGCGGGTGGCCCGGCCATGAGCGCTTCGCTGGAAGAGCGCCTCGAGGGCCTCGGGCCGTCGCGCGCTGCCAACTGGCTGCTCTATGCCATTGCCGCGCTGCTGGTGATCCTGGTGGCCTGGGCGGCGCTGACCCGGCTGGACGTGGTCGTGCGCGGGGAGGGTACGGTCGCGCCGCTATCCGAGTTGCAGGTGGTGGCCAACCTCGAAGGCGGCGTGATCGAGAGCGTGCTGGTCGAACCGGGTGCCCAGGTGCGCGAGGGCGAACCGTTGATGGAGCTCGATCAGACCGAGACCGGCAGCAACCTGTCGATCAACCGCTCGCAAGTCGCCGCGCTGGAGGCGCGCATCGCCCGCCTGCGCGCCGAGGCCACGGGCGGCTCGCCCGATTTCCCCGGCGGGGCGAACGAACAGGTCGCGATCGAGCGGTCGCTGTACCGCAGCCGGCAGGAGAACCTGAGCAGCATCATCGAAGCGTCGCGGGCACGCTTGGCCCAGGCGTCGCGCATGGTCGAACAGGCGCGCGCGCAGGTCGCCTCGCGCGAAAGCGCCGCGGCCGCTGCGCAGGAGGAATTGGCGGCCATCCGCCCGCTGGTCGAGCAGCGGATCGAACCGCGCATCGCTCTGGTGGAGGCAGAGAACCGCCTCCGCGTGGCGCAGTCCGAGGCGGCCAGCGCCCGCGCCGAAGTGACCCGGGCCTTGGCCTCGGTGGCCGAGGCACGGGCGGACCTGGCGCGGCAGACTCAGGACTGGCGCTCGTCGGCCGCCGACGACTTGGCCGCGGCGCAGGGCGAGCTTGCCACCACACGGCAGGCGCAGCCCGCCTTGGCCGAAAGATTGCAGCGGACCGTGGTGCGCTCGCCGGTGGATGGCGTGGTCAACCGCGTGCTCAAGCGCACCGTTGGGGGCACCGTCGCGCCCGGCGAGCCGCTGGTTGAGGTCGTGCCATCCCAGGACGCGCTGCTGGTGCGCGCGCATATCCGGCCCGAGGATATCGGCTGGGTCGCGATCGGCCAGCCGGCCAGGGTCGACATCACCGCTTATGATCCGACCGTCTATGGCGGGCTGGCAGGAACGGTGCGCACCATCACCCCCGATGCGCAGGTCGACGAGCGCACGGGCGAGAGCTTCTACGAGGTCGAGGTGCGCACCGAGCGCAATTCCATCCGCACCCGCAGCGGCGACAATCTGCCGATCGGCGCGGGAATGACTGCCGAGGTCAGCCTGATCGGCGAGAAGCGCTCGATCCTCGACTACATCCTGCGCCCGATCACCCGGCTGCGCCAGCGCGCCTTCCGCGAATAGAAAACCCTCTTCTGCCGACGGGCACGAAAAAGGCCGCCCCCCGCGTGGGGGAGCGGCCCAATTCGTGTTGCCGGCGATCAGCCGTAGAAGACGTCTGCCGCCTGAAGCTCGGCACCGTTGCTGAACGTCAGTGTGAGGTCCGCGCTGCCATCGCCGTTGAGGTCGGCCTCGAGCACGCCGTCGGAGATCGTCACATCTTCGGCGGCGATGCCGAAGGCGGACAGATCGATGAGGTCGCTGCCGCTCTCGAAGTCGGTGATCGTATCATTGCCGCCGTCGAGGAAGATGAACACGTCGTCCCCGCCATTGCCGGTCAGCACGTTGTCGAGCTCGTTGGCGATGATGAGGTCCCGATATTCCGAACCCACCGCGTTCTCGATCGTGGTACCATAGGCGATCGAGATGTTGAGGTACTGGGTGGCGAGCACGCCGCTGTGGCCCCAGTCCAGCGCGATGTCGTTGGCGTTGCGGGTCATGTAGCTCGCCATGACGCTGTCGATCGTGGTCTGCGGAAAGGGATCGTAGTAATCCTCGAACCCATAGGCGACCTCAATCGCGTCGTTCAGCGACTGCAGGCCCTCTGCGGTGTCGGCCGTGGTCACCTTGCCCTGGCCGGCCGAGGAGAACTCACCGTCATTGAGGTTAAGCACGGTCGAGGCCTGGAAGCCCGAGAAGTCCAGCGTGTCTTCGCCGCCCGCGTCGTAGATCGATAGATAGGGCTGATCGTTGACGGCGAAATCGTACACTTCCTTGTCGGCTGTCGCGTTGAAGCCATAGGTCGTGTCGTCGGCGCGCGTGTCGGGATCGGCACCGTACTTCTGCTGGGCGACATAGATGTCGTGCAGCAGGGGCGTCTGCGGATTGCTGAAGAAGAACGTGTTCCAGTCCACGATCCGCGCGCCGGTCTCGGACGCGTCCCAGTAGGACATGATCGTGTACTGCTCGGAGTCCTGCGCGTACTCGGCGCCGTTCTCATAGGTGACGGCAAAGCCCTCGGAGAAGTTGTAGGCGCCCGGGTGGCTCAGCCCGAGTGCGTGCCCCAACTCATGCGTGATCGTCGTCGCGCCGTATCCGCCGTAGCTCAGGTCGCCATTGGTGTAATTGCCGCGGAAGAGCAGATCGCCGTCCGCATCGTAGTAGCTGCGCGGGTCGGCGATGAACACGTCGCCCAGGTACTTGTAACCGCCCTTCTCGCTCGGATAGTAGGCGTAGGCCTGCGCCGGATCCCACGAATTGGCGAACTGGATGTCCGCGCCGCGCCCGTTGGTTTCCTTGAACTCAGGCGCGAGGATGTCGTCCCACAGCGAGATCGATTCGCGGGCATAGGCTTCCTGAGCGGCGGTGAAAGGGGCCAGCCCGTACCCCGAGGTGAAGCCGTAATTCGGGTTGTTGTAGAGCCCGATCAGGTTATCGCCCTGGTCGAGGAACGTGTAGGTGATCGTGTTGTTGCTGGTGACCTTCTGGGCGCGGCCGCTGTCGATCTGGTCTTCGACACCGTCGAGGTCAAGGATCGGCTTGTCACGGAAGGACAGGCCGGTTCCCGCATAATTGTCGAGGTTGAACTCAGCCAGCCCGTCGCCGTCGTCGAGGTGGTCGGCCACCACAGCGTTCTCGATGCTCGCGACGCGCAAGCCGGGATCCCTCAAAGCGAGCTTCCGCCCCATATGCAAACTCCTCGATGTCAAGATGTTGCGACCCCCACGCTCTCACGCGAGTTACGAGCTTGGTAACTTTGGATACCAACAATGGCAAGGACGGCGGGGTAAAAAGCGAACCTTTTTGGCAACTTGAGGGGCCGCTACTTCATTCCGGCCCGTAGATGTCGGCAGCCGCCTGCGGTTCCTCCACCCCCAGCGCATCCAGCAGCCGTTCGAGCGATGCCAGTGCCCGATAGGTGCTCAAGAAGCGCGCGTGCCGAGTGCTCTCATAGCGAACCCGCGTCGAGAAAAGCGTATCCTGCGCCTCCAGCAGATCGAACAGCGTGCGCCGGTCGATCTCGAACTGCGCACGGTAGGAGTTCAGCAGGCCGCTGCTGGCCGCCACCTCGCGTTCGTAAGCCTGCTCGATGTTGAGGAGGGACTGATAGGAATTGAGCGTTTGCAGGAAGTCTGTCTCGGTGTCGCGCCGCACGGCAGCGGCGCGTGAGCGGGTCTCGGCGGCCCTGTTCTGCGCCGCCTCGTACCGCGCTCGCCGTGCTCCCCCGTCGAACAAGTTCCAGCGGACATAGACACGGCCGCGAAGGTCGCTCGTCTCGCCGCGAAATCCGTCGATGTCCTCGCCCCCGCGCGCCGCAACGTCGGTGCCGACGGCGGGATAAAGCTCGGCGCGCGCGGCTCTGGCGGCTTCACCGGCGGCTTGCGCTTCGGCATCGGCCGCTTGCAGGGCAGGATTTTCGCGCAACAGCGCCTCGCGTTCGGCACCCCCTTGGGGCAGGGCGCCGGCGAGATCGGGCGGCGCGGATGTGTCGGCGATGTCGAGCCCCGTGCGCAGCTCGAGCGCGCGCCGCGCGTCCAGCAGCGCCTGCTCGGCCTCGATCTCACGCACCCTCGCGGTCTCCAGGCGCTGCTGCGCCAGCTGCAACTCGGGCAGGCCGATCAGGCCCCGATCGACTCCGCCCTGCATCCTGGCGACCATGTCCTGATGGGTGGCGACGTTCTCGACCGCCGCGTCCAGAATTCGCCGCTGCAGCGAGACCTCCAGATAAAGGCGCGAAATTTCCAGAGCCGCGGCCTCGTCCTGCGCCTCGATCCGCAACCCGGCCGCCTGCAACAGAGCCTCCTGCTGGCGGACCAGCGCGCTGCGCCGGCCGGCGTCGAACAGCGTCAGATCCCCCTCAACATAGGCTTCGAGTGGATAGAGCACGTCGCCCGCGATGCCGAGATTGCGGCGGGTCGTGTTCTCCAGCCGCCGGGCGCCGGCCGAGGCTTCGCCGATGAAGTTGGGAGAGAACGCGGCGCGCGCCTCGTCCCGGTCGGCAGCGACCGCCTCACGTGCGAAGCGCGCCGCCTGACTCTCCGGATCGACGGCAAGTCCCGACGCTACGGCCTCGGACAGGTCGGTGGAGGTCCCTTCCTGAGCAAGCGCGGGAAGTCCGATCGCCGCCAGACAGATCGACGCCGTCGTGAAAGAAAAACGCATGTTCGCAAGCCGCCCCCGATGCGCCGCTCTTAACCGGGCCCCATGGGAATGCAAAGTTCTGCCGCGAGAATGGCCGCGTGACGCTCGCCTGCGCGCCTCGGCGGCACGCGCGCCTGGGCGACGAAGCAGCACACGCGTCCCCGCCCGCCGTCCTGATCCGCCGCACTCCGACCGGACACCAGCGTCTCGAAAAGGGGTGGTTCTCAGGGAGGCCCACTGAACGGCGCCACCTCTCCTGCTGGCGGGCAAGCGCTTCGCCGCCAGGCGCCGCTTCGGCAGCTCACGCCTGCTGCGACAGTGAGTCCTGAGCTTGGAGCGGGGTGCGACGCCGTGGCCAACGGAAAGGCTGGTGAGGACGATCGCTCCGTCCTCCCCAGGCCGCCATCACCGGCGCAACCGCCGCCACGTAGAACCCCCGGGTCGCACATCCTCCGTGCCGCCCAGTGGCTGCCCGGGCGGCCAGCGCCACGACGGGGCAAGCGCCCACAGCGCCCAGGCCGGCCGGACCGAACCCGGCCCGGTGAGCAGTTCTCCGCATCATTCCCGGACTTCGCCCGGTGATGATTTTCGTGAGAAACGCTCCCTCCGATCCGAGCCGATGGGCCGCCCTTCCAGCACTCGCCGGTCAGGATGCGGCTCGCTCGGCCTCTCCTGGCAGGATCGCGAGCGCTTCCCTGGTCGCCCGCGTGGTGCTGCGCCCCCGGGTGAGGCGGATCACCGCGCCCCTATGACCGGCTCGCGCTCCGCGGTCTTGGCCATAGAGATCACCTTGTCCGGCAACGCGACGCCGTCTAGGTCTTTCCGCGAGCCGATATTGAGCAGTTCCGTGATGATCCCGTCGCGCAGGTCATAGACCCAGCCGTGCAGCGTCAGCTCCTGCTGGCGGTCGAAGGCACGCTGCACGATGTCGAGCCGGCCGAGGCGAACCAGCTGATCGCGAACGTTCAGCTCCACCATCCGGTTTACGCGCTCTGCGAAGTCCTCGACGCCTGCGAGTTCCTGGCGATGGGCTTCCTCCACCGCACGCGCTCCGGACAGCCAGGAATGCATCGGCCCGGTGGTCCCGCCCTGCAGGCTCGCCGCGATGCCGCCGCAGCCGTGATGGCCGCACAGGACGATATGCGGCACCTGCAGTTCCTCCACCGCATATTGCAGGTCGGCGAGGAAGTTGTCGTCGTCGGCATGGACCAGATTGGCGGTGTTGCGATGGATGACCATCTCCCCGGGTCGGGTCTGGGTGATCTGCTCGGGGCTGACGCGGCTGTCGGAGCAGCCAATCCACAGCATCTCGGGCCTCTGTCCGGCGGTCTGCCGCGAGAAATAGTCCTGCTTGCGCTCGCGCATCTCTTGCGACCACGCCTTGTTGGACAAAAGGATTTCGCGGATCGTCTTCATGAATAAGCCACCTTCTTCATCGGCGCGTCGAGATCGGTGTCGTGCAGGTGATCAAGATCGCCCCGTACGCTGACGCCGATATCCCGGAACCTGGCATTGCGAGAAAAGCTGTTGATGATCTCGATATTGTCCGGATCGACGAATTCAGCGCGATCGAGATCGAGCACGACCGTGGCTCCGTCGGGGATCATGCCCAGCGACTTCTGCAGTTCGTATTTGTGGATGAAGTAGAGGCTGCGGCGCGCGGTCACGAGCCAGAAGTTTTCCTCGTTCACCACGCTGATCGCCGGCCGGAAGTTGCGGGCGATGACGAAGGCGAAGCCGATGACCATGCCGATGATGATGCCGATCAGCAGGTCGGTGACGAGAATCGCGACGATCGTGGCGACGAACGGCACGAACTGGTGAAACCCCTGGCGCCAGCGCTGGCGGTAGATCGCCGGCTTGTTCAGCTTGTAGCCGACCTGGATCAGCACCGCGGCCAGGGCGGCGAGGGGGATCAGGTTGAGCACGAAGGGGATCAGCAGCACGCTGAGCAGCAGCCAGAAGCCGTGCAGGATGGCCGACGCCTTGCTTTCAGCCTGCGCCTCGATGTTGGCCGAGGAGCGCACGATGACCGAGGTGAGCGGCAGCCCGCCGATCAGGCCAGAGACGAGATTGCCCCCGCCTTGCGCGAAAAGCTCCCAGTTCTTGTCGGTCGTGCGCCGGCGCGGGTCCACCTCGTCGACCGCCTTCACGCAGAGCAGCGATTCGAGGCTGGCGACGATCGCCAGCGTCAGCGCCACGGTCCACACGGTGGGCAAGGTGATGGCGCTGAAATCGGGGGTGGCGAACTGGCCGGCGAAGCTGGCCAGGCTGTCCGCCACCGGCACCTGCACCAGATGGTTCGGATCGATCGCGAAATCCGGTGCGAAGGCCTTGAAGAACGCGTTGGCCAGCACGGCGAAGAGGACGACCACCAGCGGCCCCGGCAGCAGGCGCAGCGGGCCGTTCTTGGGCTTGTTCGCATCCCACCAGAACAGGAACGCCAGCGAGGCGACCGCGATGATGATCGAGCCGACCAACAGGTAATCGAAGAACGAGCCGAGGAACTCGCGCACCGATCCGAAGCTGTCGCGCTCGAGGAAGCTGACGTCCCCGCCGAAGCCGCCTTCATAGCCCAGTGCATAGGGGATCTGCTTCATGATCAGGATCAGGCCGATCGCCGCCAGCATGCCGGTGATCACCGAGGAAGGGACGAACTCGCTGAGCGTCCCCGACCGCGTGAGGTACAGCCCCATCTGCATCAGCCCCGACAGGCACACGGCGAGGAGAAAGGCCTCGTAGCTGGGCAGCGACGCGATCGCGCCGAGCACGATGACCGTGAGGCCCGCGGCAGGGCCGCTGACCGACAGCTGCGAGTTCGACAGGAAGCCCACGACGATGCCGCCGACGATCCCGGCGATGATCCCCGAGAACAGCGGCGCTCCCGAAGCCAGCGCAATGCCGAGGCACAGCGGAAGGGCGACGAGCGCGACGACGATCGAGGCTGGGAGATCCTTGCCCAGGGTCGACAGGATTGATGGCTTGGTTTCCAAGATGCTTCCTCTGGATAGCGGATGCCGCCCGATGGAGGCGGCTCAAGGCTGTGCGCGGTGCGAGAATGCGGTGCTCGGCGCGCGATGGCGGTCCGACGAGCTTCTTTTCTCCTCGGAACGGGCGCGCCGGGCTGGGGCCCGCTTTGCGTCAGGCCGGCTCTCTGGTCCTGCGCGGCTGACGACCGAGGTCGGCGACCGGAAGGGGACTGCTGTCATCGGCCTTCTTGAAGCGATTGTCGGCGCCATCGAGCGCGCGGATGCCTCCGCTCTCGATGTCGAAGACCCAGCCGTGCAGCCGGAGTTCGCCGCGCGCCAGCCTGGCAGCGACCGCCGGATGCCCGCGCAGATTGCCGAGCTGGACAACGACATTTTCCTCGATCAGCGCATCGAGCTGCTCGGCTTCGTCCATGCCCTCACAGCACGCGGCAACGGCGGCGTTGGCGGCCTCGGCATGGCTGATCCACGCCTGGACGCTGGGCATGGCGTCGAGCGTGCCCGGAGGTGCGGAAAAGGCCTTCATGGCGCCGCATTCGGAATGGCCGCAGATAACGATGTCGGTGACGCCGAGCGCGACCACCGCATATTCGATGGTGGAGGTGACGCCGCCGTTCAGGCGCTGCCACGGCGGCACGATATTGCCGGCATTGCGGATCACGAACAGGTCGCCCGGTTCCGATTGCGTGATGAGCTCAGGCACGACGCGGCTGTCGGAACAGCTGATCATCAACGTCTTCGGGCTCTGCCCCTCTCGTGCGAGAGTGCTGAAATGTTCGCTCTTTTGCGGATAGACATCGCCGCGGAAGCGGTTGAGCCCTTCGATAAGCCTGTCCATGACATTCTCCTGTGCCGTTGACCCGAAGGTCGTTCGCACCGGAAAATGCGACACCTATGTTTCCCGCCCAAGGTCGCCAATGTTACGAAGTGTTTCCGCGCCGCGTTTTGTCGGCAGCACCAGCGAAGCGACGAGCCCGCGAGGATGGCGGTTCTCCAGCTCCAGCCTCCCGCCGTGCAGCTCTGCCGCATTCTGCGCGATGCTGAGCCCCAGGCCGATGCCCGGATGCTTGTCGCCGCGGGCAATATCGAGCCGTTCGAAAGGCAGGCGGACCCGGTCGAGGTCCTCCGCCCGTATGCCGGGCCCTTCGTCGGAGACGGCGATCTCGACGGAGCCTGGCTGCGCCGCCAGACGCAGCACCGCCGAGCCGCCATATTTGATGGCGTTGTCGACGAGGTTCTCGATCGCCCGGCGCAGCGGATCGTAGAAGGCCGGCAGGACGAGCTTGTCCGGCCCTTCGTAGCGCACTTGCCCGCCGAGGTCGGAAAACTTTTCCCCGATGGTCAGGCACAGGCTCCCCAGATCGACCGGTTCCGCTTCCCGCCCGCTATCGCCCGCGTCGAAGAAGTCGAGCAGTTCCTGCAACATGCGGCTCATCTCCTCGATCTCGCCTTCCGCCGCCGCGCGCTCGTCCGGGTCCGTCATTGCCGAGAGCCGCAGGCGCAGGCGGGCCAGCGGGGTGCGCAGATCGTGCCCCACGGCCGCCAGGGCGTTGGTCCGCTGGGCGATCAGCTCGCCGATGCGGTCCTGCATCTCGTTCAGCGTGCGGGCCAGCCGGCGCAGCTCCTGCGGGCCCCGGGTCTCCTCAAACGCGATGCGCGAGGATGATCCGATCAACCGCGAACTGTCGGAAAGCTGCCGCAAGGGCGCGCTCATCGTGCGCACCAGCAGCGCAGCGGTTCCCAGCACGATCAGCGTCACCGCACCCACCCGCAGCGACGAGCCGACCGCCACCACCCATTCGTCGAAGGGCTCGAGCGTGCGGAAGACGACCCACCGGTCCTCGCCTATGGACAGCGCGCCTTCCAGGTTGCGCCGCAGGTCCAGCCCGTTCGAATCGTCGATCGCGAGGCGAATCTCCTGCCGCGCCAGCGAGGGTTCCCAGCCCCGGATCGATGCGGCGATCTCGGCAGCGACGGGGGAAGCCGTCACCGGCACTGGCGCAGGCCCCTCGACAAGATCGATCTCGATATGATGGGTCGAAAGCGCCGAGAGCAGGCGCGCGTGATCCGACGGCGCGCTCGCCTCGATGACGCGCTCTGCCACCAGCAGCTGCTCCGCGATCCGGCGCCCGAGATCCTGCCGCTGGACGTCCGCCTCTCCGGCGCCGACAAGCAGGCTTCCGGCAACGAACTGGACCAGCACCGCAAAGAGCAGGACAAGCGTCACCCGCCCCGTGAAGCCGCGGGGCCAGAGGCGGAACGGCTGCTTCACCGCTGCACGCTGGGCGTGAAGACGTAGCCGAGCCCGCGCACCGTCCGGATCAGTTCGCGACCGCCTTCGACGGCGCCGAGCTTGCGACGCAGACGGCTTATCAGCACATCGATGCTCCGGTCGCCGCCGCTTTGGCCCAGCCGGTCGCGGGATTGCTCGAGCAGCAACTCGCGGCCGACGACCCGCTGCGGCATGTCGCTGAGCACGCACAGGAGGTCGAACTCGGCTTCCGACACCGACACCCGGCTGCCGTCCGGCGCGTAGAGCTCGCGCCGGCGCTGGTCCATGCGCCACCCCTCGAACTGCACCACGCCGAGCCCATCCGAAGATTCCCCGAGGCTGCGATCGGCACGGCGCAGGACGGAGCGGATCCGCGCGACCAGTTCGCCCGGATCGACGGGCTTCACGAGGTAGTCGTCGGCGCCGAGCTCGAGTCCCACGATCCTGTCGGTGTGCGAGGACCGTGCACTGATGATGATGATCGGGACGCGCGAGTGCTGGCGCAGCCAGCGGCATATATCGAGCCCGCTTGTGCCCGGCAGCATGACGTCGAGGATGACGACGTCGAAGCTCTGCTCGATCAGGGCCGAGCGGAATTCGGCTGCGGATGCGAAGCCGCGCGTCTCGAAACCGCTTTGCCGGATGTGCCGCGACAGGAGCGTGCGCAGCGGCCCGTCGTCCTCGATCAAGGCAATGCGGTAAACGCGATCACTGACATCCATGTTCGGCAACTGCGTTTCGATGCTCTTGCGGACTGCCGATCCCCGTCCACGGCACTGGGCGAATCGTCAAGCGTCGCCGATCGAACGAGGTGGACACCGTGCTCCTCGCAAGGGGGGCGGGAATCGGCAGCGGTCGAGCGCGGTGCGGCCGAGCGCGCTGACCTGCCGGTGAGCATAGTGCGGGTGGAGGCTCTCGGGAACGCCATGGCTTATCTCGGGGAACCGAGCTTGCATCGAGCCTCCGGCATGACGCTGGACGTCCATGTCGGGCGCTCGGCCACGATCACCGCCCATCCGCCCTGTTCAGCACTGCAGCAACGAGGGGCGGGGCAGGGGGGCAGGGCACATCGTTGCTCGAAGGCCGCCTCGTCCGGCGCCGGGTCGTCGCCCAGCCCGCTGCGGAGAGGGGCGGCCTGGCGTCAAGCGACGCGGCGGGGAGGGGGCTGCGACAACCGGCCTTGCCCCTATGATGGTGGCCCGGCGCGGGAGCCGGACCTGAGAACGAGATAGCCCAGCACCGCCGAGAGGATCGAGCCCACCAGCACGCCCAGCTTGACCTGGTCCTGCGCATCGGGCCCGGCAAAGGCGAGCCCGCCGATGAACAGGCTCATCGTGAAGCCGATGCCGCACAGCAGCGAGAGGCCGTACATCTGCCGCCACCCTGCTCCGGCGGGCAGGCTCGCCAGCCCGGTGCGGATCGCCGCGAACGCCGCCAGCATGATCCCCGCCTGCTTGCCGACGAACAGCCCGGCCGCGATGCCCAGGGGGATCGGCTCAAGTAAGATGGAAGGCGACAGCCCCGCGAAGCTGACGCCTGCATTGGCGAAGCCGAAGATCGGCAGGATGAGGAACGCCGCCAGCGGGTGCAGCTTGTGCTCCAGAAGGTGCAGCGGCGAGTGGCTGTGATCCTCGTGCTCGTCATCGTCGCTGCCGATCGGCACGGTCAGCGCGACGGCCACGCCTGCCAGGGTCGCGTGCACGCCTGAATTGAGCACCGCAATCCAGACCAGCAGCCCCAGACCGAGATAGGCCCACAGGCTGCGCACCCGGAGGCGGTTCAGCACCAGCAGCACCGCCAGCCCCACGCCCGCCGCGAGAAGCGGCAGCAGCGCGACCTCGTCCGTATAGAACAGCGCGATGATCGTCACCGCGACCACGTCGTCGATCACCGCCACGGCTGTCAGCAGCACCTTGAGCGACAGCGGCGCGTGCGAGCCCAGCAGCGCCAGCACCCCGAGTGCGAAGGCGATGTCGGTGGCGGCGGGGATCGCCCAGCCGTCCCGCGCGCCGGGCGCACCGCCGGCGATCAGCACGTAGAGCAGCGAGGGAAGGGCGATGCCCGCAGCGGCTGCCACGCCGGGCAGGATCCGCTGCTCCCAGCGCGCCAGCTCGCCCACGAGGAACTCGCGCTTCACCTCCAGCCCCACGAGCAGGAAGAAGATCGCCATCAGCCCGTCATTGATCCAGTAGTCGACACTCAGCGGCCCAACATAGCTGGCCTTCGCGCCGAAATAGGTGCCCGCCAGCGGCGAATTTGCGGCGATGAGCGCGAGGGCGGCCGCGGCCATGAGCACGATCCCGCCCGCCGCCTCCAGCGCGACGAACCGGCGGATGAAGCGCGTCACTCCGGACAGGATCGGAGGCACGGCGCGGCGGCTTGCCGGCATCATTCCCTCACCGGCCTGCGAAGCAGAAAGCGCGGAAGGAACAGGTCTCGCTCCACGAGCGGTGCGCATGGCGGCCGGCAAGGCGGATCACGAGAGCGGGAGGGACGTGGCCGCTATCGCTCATCGCGGCAGGGCCCAGGCGATCACGCTATCGCCGAGCTTGGTCTCCATGCGGTCATGCCCGCCCACCGCTGCAACGACATATTGCCGACCGTCCAGCTCGTAGCTGATCGGGGCGGCGTTCGGCCCGGCGGGAACGCGGTAATCCCACAGCAGGCGACCGCTTTCGGTCTCGAATGCGCGAATCCAGCGATCGAGGCCGGCGCCGATGAAGGTGAGGCCGCCGCCGGTCGTCACCGAGCCGCTGTTGTTGGGCGTGCCGAGCTCCAGCTTCACGAAGGAGGGAATGCCCATCGGCCCCTGGTCGTAGCCGGTGGCGAGCGGGCGGCGCCAGATGACCTCGCGGGTCCGCAGGTCGACGCCGGAAATGTAACCCCAGGGCGGCGCGACGCAGGGCGTGTTGAGCGGCGACAGCCACACCGCCTTGCGTGCGCCATAGTCGAAGCCCTCCTGCGCCATGTAGCCGGATTCCTCGCTGCTCCCCCGGAAGACCGAGCGGATGCCGCGCTTCTCCATCTCGCTCCGTGGGTAGGCGGTCAGCGTATAGGGCAGGCGATTGGAGTTCATCACCATGATGCCGCGCCCGATATCGATCGAGACGCCGCCCCAGTTGATCCCGCCATGCGCGCCGGTGAAGTCGAACGACCCCTCCAGCGTCGGCGGCGTGTACTGCCCATCGTAGCGCAAGCGGCGGAACTGGATGCGGCAGGCCAGCTGGTCGAACGGCGTGATGCCCCAGGAATCGCTTTCCCTGATCCGCTCCAGCGTCTTGCTGGGCTTGCCCACCGTGTTGGGCATTTCGGGCGAGAAGGGCTGGGTGGGGCTCACATGATCGTCGCCCACCGCACCCTGCGGCACCGGGCGCTCTACCACCGGCAGCAACGGGCGGCCGGTGGCGCGGTTGAGCACGAAAACCTGCCCCGACTTGGTCGCCTGCACCACGGCGGGGACCGGGCCCTGCGGCGTCGGGAAATCGACCAGATTGGGCTGCGGGCCGATATCGTAGTCCCACAGGTCGTGATGGACCGTGTTGAAGTGCCAGCGCTCGCGCCCGGTGGCGGCCTCCACCGCGGTCAGCGTGGCCGTGTATTCCTCCTGCTGGGGCGTGCGCCGCGCGCCGTAGAAATCGCCCGAGGGGCTGCCGGTGGGCAGGTAGACCAGCCCCAGCTCGTCATCGCCCGAGATCAGCGACCAGACGTTGGGCGTCGCGGGCGTGTAGATCGCACCATTGCGCAGCGGCTCGGTCTGGCCCGGCCGGCCGACATCCCACGCCCAGCGCACCTCGCCGGTGACCGCGTCGAAGCCGCGCACGACGCCGGACGGCGCCGCCGCCTGCTGCCCGTCGCGCACCTGGCCGGTGCCGATGATGACGGTGCCGCGCATAACCATGGGCGGCGAGGTCGGACCGACGAAACCGGAATGGCGGTTGCCGGTGTTTTCGTTCAGGTCGACATAGCCGCCATGGCCGAAGCTGGTGCACAGCCGACCCGTTTGCGCATCAAGCGCGCCGAGGCGGCCATCGACCATCGGCCAGAAGATCCGCTCCGGGCACTCGCTCACCGCTTCGGTCGCCCGGAAGAAGGCCGCGCCGCGACAGGTGGAGGCGGCGACGCCCGCCATCGCCTGCGGATCGGTGTGCGGATCGAAGCGCCACTTCTCCTGCCCAGTGGCGGCGTCGAGCGCGATGACGATCTGGCTGGGCGTGCAGACATAGAGCGTCCGCCCGACCATCAGCGGTGAGTTCTGGAACGCGTAGCCGATGCCGTCGGGAGGCGACCCGTCGCCCGTGTGGAATTCCCATGCCTTCTCCAGCCGGTCGACATTGGCAGGCGTGATCTGGGCGGCGGGCGAATAATGGTTGCCGAGATTGGATCCGGCATAGGCCGTCCAGTCGCCCGCGCCATGTTGACCGCCGACATTGCCGTCCGGCGTCGGCACGGCGACCCGGCTGATCGCTCCTGCAGGCCGCTGCCCGGCAAGCGCCGGATCGGCAAGCTCGACATCGGGTGAGTTGAACAGCGGATAGAGGATGCTCGCCAAAAGCAGCAGCGGCAGCGCCAGCGAGACCGCCCCGAAGATGGCCGGGTTGAAGGGCGACAGCCGCCGCCGGGCAATCGGCCACAGCGCCGCCAGCAGCAGGCAGGCGACGATCAACCAGGCCAGGCGCGGGATCAGCGCCCAGCCGTGCAGCCCGACCTCCCACAGCGCCCACAGCCAGGTCGCCAGCACCGCGGCCCCGAGCAGCCACACCGCTCGCCCATCGCCCCGCAACAGCAGCACGCCCGCCAGCGCGACGGCAAGCCCCATCAGCAGGTAGTAAGGCGACCCGCCCAGCAGCGCCAGCCACCCGCCCAGCACCACCAGCGCCAGCGCCGCGAGCAGCGCCAGGCCCGCATAGAGGCCGAGCAGCCAGCCGAACCGCGTCCGGCCATGCCCCTGTGCCGCCATCATCGTGCCTGCTCCCCGATTTGGTCTCTGGTCCGCTCGGGAAGCAGGGTCGTGCCCCGGTCCTCGCAGGTCGCGGTCTCACGACCGGGCGCGGCGATCTGCGCCGTGCCTTGGCCCGGTGTAAAGGACCATCCGCCCGCACCCGTATAGCGCCTCCCCGCATCGCCGGAGCGAAGCTGCACCGGCGCTCCGTCGGGATCGAGGCGGGCGAGCGCGACCTGCGCACTCTGCACCTCCACGAAAATCACATTGCCGTCCGGGCAGCGATAGCTGGCGCCGGCGAGCGGGTTGCGATCGGGCGTGATGCCCTCGCTCTCCTCCGTTCCGCCCTCGCCGGTCGCAGCGGGCTCGACATCCGAACAGGCCCCGAGGCTCAGGAGCAGGCCCCCAAGCACGGCGATCGGCATGCGGCAAGGTTCCCAGGCCAGCCTCATTCGTTCCCCCACTCAGGCGCTCCCGCAAACCGGTGGTTAGCGCAACGCGCGGCGGCCTCGCCCGTCGAGTCCGTCTTGTTTGCGAATGCCGGCATCGTGCCATTGTTCCATCGCGCCATTGTCCCGCGACTGCATATGCTCGCCCGCCGGATTTTGCCCGCGCAGCTTCCGTCGCCGCAGGGCACAGCGCCCGCAAAGTACCGTGGAGGAGTCACCATGGGCGCAGGGGAGGGGTAGCGACGCGCATGCGCATGGAAGGCTCGGACGCGAACAGGTGCGCAGAGCGAGGCCCTCCTCCGCTACCAGCACGGCCGGCCCCGCACCGCTCCCGCCTTCCCTTACGAGAAGCGCTGTCCGGCGCTACGCCAGGGTTGGCGCGGGCGATGCGGTCATTTCACCGGTTCGGCGCCGTTGCACGCATGCAACGATGCAGGCCCCATGTTCAGGGAAAACAGGCTTCAGGTCACGCTGCGATGCGAAAGGCACTTGCGGACAGCGAAGGCAATTGGCTAGGGCCCGATTTGAAACAACCGCTGGAGAAGCACATGCGTAAGTTTATCGTCGGCGCTGCTGCGGCAGCCCTCGTCGCCAGCGGCGTGGCCGCGCAGGCCGCCCCGGTGGCTCGCACCGCCGCCCCCGCCGAGGAAGCGGAAGGCTTGGCCGGCGGCAGCGCGCTGCTCGGCGTGTTGGGTGCCGTGGTCCTCGGCCTGATCATCTGGCAGATCAGCGAAGACAACGACGAGGATCTGTCGGTCAGCCCGTAAGCCTATCTTTTCGCAAGAAAACGACAGGCCGTCGGCAGCGATGCCGGCGGCCTTTTCGTTGCGGCTCCGAACCGGGCCCAGCCGCGCCCTTCCTTGCCGATCCCGTGACACCCGCGCCGCGCTTCGCTCCTGCGCGCCGTGCCCATCCGTCCCGTCCCGGGCCAAGGCGCAGCTTGGCAATTGAACCAGCTCCACGCGATGGCTATGCCCCGCGTCATGCCGGACAGGACCGATCTCGACCCGCCGCCCTCCCTGCAGCAGCTCTGTCGCGAGGGACCGATCGCGCTGTTCCTCGATTTCGACGGCACTTTGGTGGAGATCGCCGAAACGCCCCACGGGATTGCCGTTCCGGAACGCCTCGGCGACGGCCTGTTCGAGCTCTCCGCCCGGCTGGAACAGCGGCTCGCCTTGGTCAGCGGCCGTGCGATCCCGGACCTCGAACATCACCTCGGCGCCTTGCGCGTCGCGCGGGCCGGCTCGCACGGCGCCGCTCGCGAGCTGGCCGACGGCTCGGCTCTGGGTGATTTGGCAGAGGCTCTGCCGCCCACCGCCGCAGCGGCGCTCCGCGAGTTCGCGCAGACACGCGGCTTCGCGCTTGAGGAAAAGCAGCACGGCGCCGCGCTCCACTATCGCACCGACCCGTCACTGGAGCCGCACGGCCTTTCCTTCGCGAGCGACCTCGCCGCCGCGCACGGGCTGGAGGTGAAGCGCGGCAAGTGCGTGATCGAGCTGGTCCGCCCGGGCGCCAGCAAGGCCGGGGCGGTGCGCGCCTTCATGGACGTGCCCCCCTTCGCCGGCGCGCGCCCGGTCTTCATCGGCGACGACATCACCGACGAGGACGGTTTCGCCGCCGCTGCCGAACTCGGCGGGTTCGGCATCCTCGTCGGCGAGCGCACCCCCACCATCGCGCAATACCAGCTGGCCGACCCGGCTGCGGTGCACTCTTGGCTGGGTCTGTGAGCGCCGGCACGGCCGGAGACCACCAGGCCGGCCTCGAACTCTGGCCCATCGGCAATTGCCAGGTCTCGGGGCTGATCGACGAGGGCGCGGGGCTCGTCTGGGGCTGCGTGCCCCACGTAGACGGCGACCCGACCTTCTGCGCGCTGCTCGACAAGGGCCGCCCCGGAATGGGCGTCTGGCGCTTCGAGCTTGAAGGGCAGGTCCGCGCCACCCAGCATTATGAGCGCAACACCCCCATCCTCATCACCCGGCTGGAGGCCGAGGATGGCAGCGCGGTCGAAATCTCCGACTTCTGCCCCCGCTACGAGCGGCGCGGCCGCATGTACCGCCCCGTCGCCTTCACCCGCATCGTGCGTCCGGTCGCCGGCGTCCCGCGCCTGACTGTCACCCTCGCGCCGATGAAGAATTACGGCGCCGCGCCCGCCGAGACGACGCGCGGCACCAACCACATCCGCTATATCGTCGGCGAGGAGACGCTGCGCCTGTCGACGGACGCCCCGGTCGGCTACATCCTCGGGCGCCGCACCTATCGGGTGGAAAGCGACCAGCACTTCTTTCTCGGCCCGGACGAGCCCTTCACCGGCAATCTGCGCTCCGAGGTCCGCCGGATGGAGGCGCAAACCCGCAAGTACTGGCGGCTGTGGGTGCGCGGCCTCGCCACCCCGTTCGAATGGCAGGACGAGGTGATCCGCTGCGCGATCACGCTGAAATTGTGCCAGCACGAGGAGACGGGCGCGATCGTCGCCGCGCTCACCACTTCGATCCCGGAGGCGCCGAACACGGAGCGCAACTGGGACTATCGTTATTGCTGGATCCGCGATTCGTACTACACCGTGCAGGCGCTCAACCGGCTCGGCGCGCTCGACGTGCTGGAAAAGTACCTCGCCTATCTGCGCAACATCGTTGACGATGCGCGCGGCGGGCAGATCCAGCCGCTCTATTCCGTGATGGGCGTGGCGGAGCTGGAGGAAAGCAACGCGCCGCACCTCGCCGGCTATCGAGGGATGGGGCCGGTGCGCATCGGCAATGCCGCCTATCGGCAGGTGCAGCACGATTGCTATGGCCAGATCGTGCTGCCGACCGCGCAGGGCTTCTTCGACAAGCGCCTGCTGCGCATGGCCGACGAGCGCGACTTCGCCAGCCTCGAACAGGTCGGCGAGATGGCGTGGAAGATGCACGACCAGCCCGATGCCGGCCTGTGGGAATTCCGCACGCGGCAGGAAGTGCACACCTATTCCGCGGTGATGAGCTGGGCCGCCTGCGACCGCCTCGCCAATGTCGCCGACCATCTCGGCAAGCCCGACCGCGCCGCCTTCTGGAGGATGCGCGCCGCCCAGATCCGCACGCGCGTGGAGCACGAGGCCTGGACCGGGCGCGAGGCCGGCGAGGGCGAGGGCGAGGGCAGGGGCGATGACTGGCCGGCCGAAGCCACCGACACCGCCTCCGCACCGACCGGCACCGCCGGCCTCGCGTCTTTGACCCGGCCGGCCAAACCGATGGGCAATGGCACCGACGTGGAGGGCGAACTCGCGACCGCGCCCGAACCCGCCGCCCGGGCGCCGTCCGCCGGGACGCGCGGGGCCGCTGGCCACTTCAAGGCCAGCTTCGAAGGCGACTATCTCGACGCCAGCCTGCTGCAACTGGTGGAACTGCGCTTCCTCGCGCCCGACGATCCGCGCTTCGTCGCCACGTTCGAGGCGGTCCAGCAGGCGCTGCGCCGCGGCGAGCACATGCTGCGCTACGGTGCGGAGGACGATTTCGGCCTGCCCGAAACCGCCTTCAACATCTGCACCTTCTGGCTGATCGACGCCCTGGCACGGATGGGCCGGACCGAGGAGGCGCGCGGCCTGTTCTGCACCATGCTCGGCCACCGCACCCGATCGGGCCTGCTCTCGGAGGACATGGATTTCGCCACCGGCGAGCTTTGGGGGAACTTCCCCCAGACCTACTCGCTGGTGGGAGTGATCAATTGCGCCGGGCTTCTGTCGAAAAGCTGGAGTACCGTGCGTTGAGCGATGCTCGAAGCAGGTCGATCAACCTTCCTCCTCGAACATCGGATATAACACAGATCCGGAGCGGCCGATCCGTTGCAGCCGGATCGTCCGCTCCCCGAGGGGCGCAGTAAGGGGAAGTCATGAGTCGCCTGGTGGTCATCTCCAATCGGGTCGCCGTGCCCAAGGCGCGCGGCGCCGCCGGTGCGCAGGGCGGCCTTGCGGGCGCGCTCAATTCGGCGCTCAAGGCCAATGGCGGAATCTGGTTCGGCTGGTCGGGGCAGGAAACCGACAAGTTCAGCGGCAGCCTGGACATCCAGCGCAATGAAGGCGTGACCACCGCCACGATCGACCTCGAAACGCAGGACGTCGAGGAATATTACAACGGCTACGCCAATTCGACCCTGTGGCCGCTGTTTCACTACCGGATCGACCTGACCGAATACGAACAGGAATTCGGCAAGGGCTACGAGCGCGTCAACGAACGGTTCGCCGGGGCCGTCCTGCCCCTGATCGAGCCCGAGGACACGGTCTGGGTCCATGATTACCACCTGATGCCGCTCGGCGAACGGCTGCGCGCGCGGGGGCTGAAGAACCGCATCGGCTTCTTCCTGCACACGCCCTGGCCGCCCACGCGCCTGTTCGTCTCGCTGCCGTTCCACGAGCGCCTGGTGCGCGCGCTGCTCCACTACGACCTGATCGGCTTCCAGACCGAGGAATGGCTGGAAAGCTTCATCCATTATTGCCGCAAGGAACTGGGCGCCAAGGTCGACGAGGACCGCTGCTCGATCGAGCTCGACGGCCGCCGCACGCTGGCCCGCGCCTATCCGATCGGCGTCGATTACGAGCACTTCATGGCGCAGGGCGAAACGGCCGAGGCGCGCCATTCCTTCCGCCGCCTCGCCACCAGCTCGCGCAACCGCACCGCCATGATCGGCGTCGACCGGCTCGATTATTCCAAGGGTCTGCCCGAGCGCGTGGATGGCATCGGCCGGTTCTTCGACACCCATCCGGGCCGGGTGAAGGACCTGGTCTACATCCAGATCGCGCCGCCCAGCCGCGAGGATATCGGATCGTACCAGAAGATCCGCACGGAACTGGAACAGAAGACCGGCGAGATCAACGGCGCCCGTTCCGACGTGGACCTGGTGCCCATCCGCTACGTCAACCGGGGCTACAGCACGGCCGAGCTGTTCGGGTTCTATCGCGCCTGCAAGATCGGCCTTGTCACCCCGTTGCGCGACGGCATGAACCTCGTCGCCAAGGAATATGTTGCCGCGCAGGACCCGGAGGACCCGGGCGTGCTGATCCTCTCGCGCTTCGCCGGCGCGGCGCTGCAACTGACCGACGCGCTGCTGGTCAACCCGCACAGCCCCGACGACTTGGCGCACAATATCCGCCTCGCGCTCGACATGCCGCTGGAGGAACGCCGCGAACGCTGGGAAAAGCTGATCGTCACCGTGCGCGAGGACAATGTCCAGCGCTGGACGGAGACGATCATCCGCGATCTCGAAGCCATCGACCGCACCCCTCGCGCCGAGCCCTAGAGGCCCCGCACCGCCGCTCGCACCTCGCCGGTTCAGCTGCCTCGCGGGAGGCCGAGCCGGCGGCCATCGCCAGCCAAGCGGCAGGCGCGGCCAGCGCCCTCGGCCATGCGGGGGAGAACCGGCTGCATCGCATCGGCGGCCACAGGCGAGCGCAAGCGCTTCGCGCCGGCGCCGCCGAACAACGCGGCCGCCGCAACGCGGCGATCAAAACGAGGCGCTGGCCAACCGCCCCCGGGGCCCGCCCGAACTCGCCCAGCCTCAGCCCGGACCTGTCCCGCCCGGTTCCCGCCTCAAGCCGCGAGCGTCAGCACCAGCGCCCGCACGGCCATCGCCACAAGCACCAGCGTGCCCAGCCCGAACAGCGCGCCGCGCACCGGCAGCGTGTTGACCAGGCTCTGCCACAGCGAATGGAGCACCCGCACAGCGACGTAAGTCCAGGCGAGCACCACGTCCGCCGTGCCGCCGCCCGCCAGCGCGAGGATCAGTGTCAGCGCGTAGAACAGCGTCGGCTGCTCCATCAGGTGGTTGAAGTTGTGCGCCTTCCAGTTGGCGCGGTCGGGCAGCACGCCGTCGAGGTCCTTCCCGCGGGTTCCCGGCCGGGCGGCGCGCAAATCCACCCCGGCCTTCCTCGCCGCGGGCAGCCGCGTCAGCAGCATCCAGAACAGCACCACCAGCGACCACAGCGCCAGCGCGGCAGCGGGTGCCAGCAGCGCGAGGTTGACGACGATCATGCGAGGCTCCCTCCGGCTTCGCGCGCTCGACAAGCGCCGATCCGCGCCACTCTCAATCCGCTCCGGCCAGCACCGTGGCAAAGCTCGCCGCATCGGTGTTGCCGCCGGTCAGCATCAGCGCCGTCCGCCCGTCCAGCGCCACCTTGCCCGCGAGCGCCGCCGCCAGCGCCACCGCGCCGCCCGGCTCCAGCACCAGCCGCAGCTCCGCGAAGGCGAAGCGCTGCGCCGCGCGCACCTCGGCCTCGCTCACCGAAACGCCGGTCGCGCGCCCGTTCAGCACGGCGAAGTTGATCGGCCAGGTCGCCGGCGTCTGCAGCGCGTCGCAGGCGGTCGGCGGCGGGTTCGGCCCGACGCTCTCGATCGCGCCGCCGGCGAGCGAGCGCGCGACATCGTCCCACCCCTCGGGCTCCACCGTCACGATCTGCGCATCGGGGCAGGCGAGGGCGAGCCCGGCCGCCAGCCCGCCGCCGCCGCACGGCGTGACGATCCGCGTCGGCGGCCCCCCGGCCCCAAAAGACTTCGGCACCTCCATCTGCGCGGAAAGCTCCACGCCCGCGCTGCCCTGGCCTTCGATCACCCACGGATCGCCATATGCATGGACCAGCACCGCGCCGCGCTCTTCCGCCAACGCGCGCGAGATGGCATCGCGATCCTGCCCGGGCCGCTCGTACAGCACGATCTCCGCGCCCAATTCGCGCACCCGCTCCAGCTTCACGCGAGGGGCGTCGCGCGGCATCACGATCGTGGCCCTGATCCCCAGCCGCCGCGCCGCCCAGGCGACGCCCTGCGCGTGGTTGCCGCTGGAGACGCCGATCACCCCGCGCGCCCGCTCCTCCGCGCTGAGGTCGCTCAGCCGGTGCCAGGCGCCACGGATCTTGAACACGCCGATGGGCTGCAGGCACTCCGCCTTGACCCACACCGTCACGCTGCCGATCTCCAGCGGCAGCAGCGGGGTGGGCGGCAGGATCGCGGCCATCTTGTCCGCCGCACGCAGCACGCCCTCTCGGGTCGGCGCGCGCGGAGGGGCGGGGGAGGGGGCCTTGGGCCCGCTTTGGATTGTGCCGGTGCTCATCTTGCCGTTCGCGCGTATTTCCCTACACGAGCCCCCGTCGCTCGCGGCCGTCGGGCCCTTGCACGGCGGATGCGCGAAAATTCTCGGGTTGGCAATGGAGGCCCCATGTCCACAATTCTGGTGATCGGCGCCGGCGGCGTCAGTTCGGTCGCGGTCCACAAGATGGCGATGAACGCCGACATCTTCACGAACATCCATCTCGCCAGCCGCACAAAGTCGAAGTGCGACGCCATCGCCGCCAGCGCGAAAGAGCGCACCGGCCAGCCGGTCTCCACCTACGAGATCGACGCCGAGGAGGTGCCCGCGATGGTCAACCTGATCCGCCGCGTCCAGCCCGCTCTGGTGGTCAATCTCGCGCTGCCCTACCAGGACCTGCCGATCATGGACGCCTGCCTCGAAGCCGGCGTCGACTATCTCGACACCGCGAACTACGAGCCCAGGGACCAGGCCAAGTTCGAGTATCACTGGCAGTGGGCCTATCACGAGCGCTACCAGCAGGCGAAGCTGATGGCCCTGCTCGGCAGCGGCTTCGACCCGGGCGTCACCTCGGTGTTCACCATGTGGCTGAAGAAGCACAAGCTGGACAGCATCCGCCGCCTCGACATCCTCGACTGCAATGGCGGCGAGCACGGGCAGAGCTTCGCCACCAACTTCAACCCGGAAATCAACATTCGCGAAGTCACCGCCCCGGCGCGCCACTGGGAAGGCGGCGAGTGGGTCGAGACTCCGGCGATGAGCGTCAGCCAGCCCTTCGACTTCGAAGGGGTGGGCGAAAAGAACATGTACCTCATGTACCACGAGGAACTCGAAAGCCTCGCCCGCTTCGTGCCGGAACTCGAGCGCGCCCGCTTCTGGATGACCTTCGGCGACGAATACATCAAGCACCTGACCGTGCTGCAGAATGTCGGCATGACCCGCATCGACCCGGTGATGTATCAGGGCCGGCAGATCATCCCGCTGCAATTCCTGAAGGCCGTGCTGCCGGAACCCTCCAGCCTCGGCTCGCTGACCCGCGGCAAGACCAATATCGGCGTCATCGCCACCGGCCAGGCGAGCGACGGATCGGGCGAAAAGACCTTCTACATCAAAAACATCTGCGACCACGAGGACGCCTTCCGCGAAACCGGCAACCAGGCCGTCAGCTACACGACCGGCGTCCCCGCGATGATCGGCAGCGCCATGCTGCTCACCGGCAAGTGGCGGGGAGAAGGCGTGTTCAACATGGAGCAGTTCGACCCCGATCCGTTCATGGACATGCTCAACAACCACGGCCTGCCCTGGACCGTCGAGGAGCTGGGAGGGCCGCTGGATTTCTGAGCCATGGGCGGTCGCCTCATCCCCGGTCTGCTGCTGGTGCTTCTCGCCGGCTGCGCTCCGCTGGATGGGGAGCAGGGTGCGCCGGTAGCGACTCCCTTGGTCGCCACGGCCACCCCCGCCCCCGCCCCCGCACCGGTCGAGCCCTGCGGCGCTGCGGCTTGGAAAGCGGGGGACCATTGGCTGACGACCGCATCGAGGGAGTGCGTCACCCCGCTCGCGGACGGCGGGCGGCAATGTACTGACAGCAATCAGTGCGAGGGGATGTGCATCACCGGCCCCGGCGCTCCGGGCGACGAGGCGGAGTCGGTCGTCGGCATCTGCCAGCGGGTGGATCCACATTCCGGCTGCTATGCCGAAATACAGGGCGGCAAGCGGGTCGACCGACGATGCGTACACTGACAGTGAGGACCTCATGGAAACCAGAGCCGGCGACCCGGGCGCCTTCCCCCATTTCGACCTCGACCGCGTCGACTCCCCCGCCTTCGTGGTCGACGCCGCGAAACTGCGTTCCAATCTCCAGATCCTGGCCGAGATCCGCGATGAGGCGGAGATCAAGGTCCTCTCCGCGCTCAAGGCCTTCTCCATGTGGAGCACCGCCCCGATCATCGGCGAATATCTCGATGGCGTGTGCACCTCCGGCCTGTGGGAAGCGCGCCTCGCGAGCGAGTTCTACGACGGCGAGATCGCCACCTATTGCGCCGCCTACAAGCCGCAGGACCTGCCAGAGATCTGCCGCCTGTCGGACCATCTCATCTTCAACTCGCCCGCCCAGATCGAGCGCGCCCGCCTGATCATCGAGCACGCCCGCGCCGCCGGCGCCACGTTCGACATCGGCCTCAGAATCAACCCGCTCCATGCGGAGGGCGAGGTGCCTCGCTACGATCCGTGCGCGCCCCATTCGCGGCTCGGCTTCCCCATCGACCAGCTCACCGAGGAGCATCTCGAACTCGTCGACGGCATTCATTTCCACACTTTGTGCGAGCAGGATCTGGCCCCGTTGCAACGCACCTGGGACCGCTTGTTCGACCATCTCGAGCCGCATTTCGGCCGTTTCAAATGGCTCAATTTCGGCGGCGGCCACCACATCACCCGCGCCGATTACCAGCGCGAGGAACTGGTCGAGTTCCTGCGCGACGTGAAGGACGACACCGGCGCCGAGCTCTACCTCGAACCCGGTGAGGCGGTCGCGCTGGACGCCGGCATCCTGGTGGGCACGATTCTCGATTCGCACTGGAACGACATGCCGCTCGCCATCACCGACGTGTCGGCCACCTGCCACATGCCCGACGTGATCGAGGCGCCCTATCGCCCCGCCATGCTCCATGAATCGGACAGTGGCGAGCCGGTGCGCCTGGGCGGCCCGTCATGCCTCGCGGGCGACGTGATCGGCGATTATCGCCTGCCGGTGCCGTGCCGCCCGGGGGAGCGCTTCGCCTTTCTCGACCAGGCGCATTATTCGATGGTCAAGACCACCACGTTCAACGGCGTGCCGCTGCCCTCGATCTGGCTGTGGGATTCGGAAACCGATGCGCTCGAATGCATCAAGCAGTTCGATTACGAGACATTCCGCGACCGGCTGAGCTGACCCGAACCGTCCCGCAGCCGTGGCAAAATCGCGCAAAAACCGTGGCTTGGAAGGGCGATAGCCACCATTCGCCGCCCCTCTGCCCCAGCGGCCCCATTTTCACTTGCGCGAAAGGTTGCGCGGCTTATATGCGCCCTCCGCTGCCCCATGGGGACTTCCAAACCGCAAGGCAGCTTTTGTCGAACGAACCGTTTGGGGGTCCCTTGAATTGCACCACTATCCTGACGCACGGTCTGTAGTCCGCGACCTCGCTCCGGACGAACCGGTGATGCTCAACCGCCCGCATGCCGCGGCGCGGGCCGCGCAGTTTTTTGCGCAGCGTTTCCCCGGGACCAGCATGTATGCCGTCAAGGCCAATCCCTCGCCGGAGCTGATCGCGCTCCTGTGGGCGAACGGCATCACGCATTTCGACGTCGCCTCCATCGCCGAGGTGCGGCTGGTGCGTGGCCTGCTGCCGCAAGCGACCCTGTGCTTCATGCACCCGGTCAAGACGAGCCGCGCCGTCGCCGAGGCCTATCACGAGCATGGTGTGCGCACCTTCAGCCTCGACACGATCGAGGAGCTGGAGAAGATCGTCGAGGCCTGCGCCGCGCCTGACGGAACCCCGGCCGCGGACCTCAACCTGCTGGTGCGGCTGCGCGTCTCCTCCGAACATTCGGAGCTTTCGCTGGCCGCCAAGTTCGGGGTCGACCTCGTCGATGCCGCGCCGCTGCTGCAGGCGACCCGCCAGCATTGCGATGCGCTCGGCATCTGCTTCCATGTCGGCAGCCAGGCGATGACGCCCTTCGCCTATGTCCAGGCGCTCGATCGCGTGCGCGCGGCTATCGCCGAGGCGGCGGTGACGGTCGATATCGTGGATGTGGGCGGCGGTTTCCCCAGCTGCTACCCCGGGATGGAGCCGCCGCCGCTGGAGGATTATTTCGCGATCATCCATCGCCATTTCGAGGCGCTGCCCATCGCCTACAATGCGGAGCTGTGGGCCGAGCCCGGCCGTGCGCTGTGCGCCGAATATTCCTCCGTCATCGTGCGGGTGGAAAAGCGCCGGGCCGAGGAACTCTACATCAACGACGGTGCCTATGGCGCGCTGTTCGACGCGGCGCATGTCGAATGGCGCTTCCCGGTCGCTGCGCTGGAGGACGACCTCATCCAGTCGCTGGCCGAATTCGCCTTCTACGGCCCGACCTGCGACGATGCCGACTACATGAAGGGCCCGTTCGATCTGCCGTCCGATATTCAGGCGGGCGACTACATCGAGATCGGCATGCTCGGCGCCTATGGTGCGGCGATGAAGACCGGCTTCAACGGCTTCGGCGCGGCGCGCGCGGTGATCGTGACCGACGAGCCGATGGCGAGCCTCTATACCGGCGAGCGGCAGGACCAGCGCCGCAGCGACAACGTGGTCAGCCTGCGCTGAGCTGAAGCCAGCGCTCTTGACGGCAGGCGACGCGCAGGGGACGATGCCCCATGCGCGTCGCCATCTTCGGAGCGAGAAGCTACGATCGCCACCATCTCGGCGCCGCCAACGAGCGGCACGGGCATGAGCTCGTGTTTTTCGATGCGGGGCTGGACATCACCACCGCACCGCTCGCGCGAGGCGCCGGCGCCGTTTGCGCCTTCGTCAACGACCGCCTCGACGCCGAGGTGCTCGCGGCGCTGAAGGAGCACGGCGTCGGCCTGGTCGCGCTGCGCTGCGCCGGGTTCAACAATGTCGACCTCGCGGCAGCCGAGGCGCTCGGCCTGCCGGTGGTGCGGGTGCCCGCCTATTCGCCGCACGCCGTGGCGGAGTTCACCGTGGGGCTACTGCTGGCGCTCGACCGCAAGATTCACCGTGCCTGGGCCCGCACGCGCGAGGACAATTTCACCCTCGATGGCCTGGTCGGCCGCAACCTGCACGGCCGGGTAGTGGGCGTGGTCGGCACCGGCCGGATCGGGGCGCTGGTGGCGAAAATCCTGAAATGCGGCTTCGGCTGCAAGGTGCTCGCCGCGGACCCGCAGCCCAATGCCGAGGTGGAGTCGATGGGCGTGCGCTACGTGCCGCGCGAGGAACTGCTGGCCACGGCCGAGATCGTGACATTGCACTGCCCGCTCACCCCCGGCACGCGCCACCTGATCGACGCCGACATGCTGGAGCGGGCCCGGCCCGGCATGGTCCTCGTCAATACGAGCCGCGGCGCGCTGGTCGACACCCCCGCTCTGATCGAGGCGCTGAAGAGCCGCCGCCTCGGCGGAGTGGCGCTCGACGTCTATGAGCAGGAGGGCGACCTGTTCTTCCGCGACCTCTCCGGCGAGATCATGGAGGACGACGTGTTCGCCCGGCTGACGAGCTTCCCCAACGTCCTTGTCACCGGGCACCAGGCCTTTCTCACCGAAGAGGCGCTCGACGCCATTGCCGAAACGACGCTGGCCAGCATCTCGGCGGCGGAGCGCGGCGAGAAGCTCGAACACCGCCTCTCGGCCGACCTGATGCGCTGAGGCGCTACTCGTCGATCGCGATCTCTGTCCGGCGGCGCTCGACCTCGATCTGCTCCTCGCTGTGCTCGCGCGTGCGGCGCAGGTGGATTTCCTCGGTGAGCACCAGTTCCATCACGATCCGCGGCCGTTCCTCCACCACGGGGATGATGGTGAGGTCGCCTTCCTCGCGCACGGCGGGCATCTCGCTGACCACGCGGTTGACCGGCACCCGCTCCACCGAGACGCGCTCGCGGCTGACCGGGGCCGTCAGCGTCAGTGTCTCCGTCACCGGGCGGGTGTGGACGGAGACCGTGCGGCCCTCGCGCACCTGGCGTTCGAGGCGCACCCGCTCCTCAACGATGGGCACGATCTCCTCTTCCACGATCCGGCCGTCGGCGGGTTCGGTCTTGCTGCTCATCATTTCTGTCCTGCTGAAAGGAAACAGGCCGGAAAGGCGTGTCGCCCCCGGCCTGCCTCGGATAGCTGTCGGGTCGGGTCAGGTGCGGCGGGTGCCGGTGCCGTCGTCGACATCGACCGTGGTCTTGCGCACGGTCTCTTCCACGTGCTCGACGCGGTCGGCGGCGGTCTTCTTGACGACCACCTCGCCGGTGACGACCGCATCCTTGGCCACGACCGCTTCCTCGTCGTGCTCGGTCATGCTCACGGTACGGTCAGCCTGGTTGAGCAGGCTTTCGGCCTCGGCGGTGGAAACGCGGCGTTCGACCGGGCGGGTGTCCACGCTGACCGTCTCGTCGCGCAGATGCACGTCCTCGGCCACGCGCTCGCTCACCACGCCGGTGGTCACGCGGATTTCGCGGCCATGGTCGGCGACACGCTTGCCCACGGCAACGCGCTCCTCGACCAGCGGCACGACCTCTTCCTCGACCACATGGCCGCTGGCGGCACCGGTGTCGGCATGGGCGCGGGCCGCATCGCCATAGACCACGGCGTTGTCATGGATCTCCAGCGGCTCGATTGCCGTGGTCCGGCCATCCTCCAGCCGTATGGCGGCGACCCGGCCGCGCTCGCGATCGACCAGCAGCTCCTTGATGATGCCATATCGCTGCCCGTCGGGGCTCACGAGGGGGCGGCCGCGGATGTCCTGGCTGCTGTTCTCCAGCTGCCAGTCGCCGAGCGCTTCAAGCTTGTCGTATCGTGTGTCGTTTCGCATGGGTTGTTTCCTTGAATTGATGTTTCGGTCAGGCGCGGTCGGGCGTTACCCGACCTGCTCGACGTTCGTGGCGAAGATATAATTCTGCGAGGAGCCCAGGAACGAGGGATCGGCACCCTCGGGCAGTTCGTCCGTGGACGAGCGGACCTCGCCGGTGATGTTCAGGACATCGCCCGGATTGATGTCGTACTGGCCCTCCATCGGCGTGCCGGGGGTCGGCACCTCGTCGAAAAAGACCGGCACCTGCTCGCCGTTGCGCTCGACATAGAACGCCATGTCGCCAGCCAGCAAGGTGACCTCCGCGTTCTCCATGTCGATCTGCTCACCGGCCACCAGGGCCCCGGCCGCTGCAGGCGCCGTCGCGGTCGCGACCGCGTCATTCTCGGTATATTCGACGACGTCATCGCCATCGTCGTTGAGCAGCCACCAGGCCAGCAGAGCAAGCACCAGCAGCGCCAACAGAATCCACAGCCAATTTTTGGAACCGGATCGTTTTTCAACGGGAATTTCCGCCATGAGGTTCTCCTATAGTCACGACGGCAGCGTCGTGGTAGAGAAATGGCCACCGCGGGACAGCGTTCCGAGAAAAACTTGGGAACGAAATGCTTAGACCCGTTAGGATAGAACTCCGCCGAGCCGGTGGCATGCCTGATCTGGAACGATGAATTCTGTTCCGTTCTCTGTTATTCGGACGACCATGCGTTTCGTTCCGTCTTCATCGGGCGCGAAGCATGGAGCGGCAACAGGAGGCCCGTTCCTCTTGCGCGAATCCTCATCATGGCGCGTGGAGGGCAAACCAATCTTCGTCGGACTGGATCGAGGCTCAGGGCCGGTCCCTTATTCACGGGTTCGCGCGGGTGGCGGCACGCAGCACGGAGCGGCAAGACAAAGCTGGCCGCGCTTCGCCCTGGCGTGTCCCGGACCGCATCGGCGCGCTGGTGCCCGGCCGGGCGAAGAGCCAGGCAAGCGGCGGCCGCTCCGCAAGCGGGCGCATCGTTCACCCCTGCGCCCGTTCGGTGAACGAACGCAGCCTGCCACCGAGGAGCGCGAGCCCGCGGAGCCGTCGCGCCACATGCGCCAGACCAGCTCTCCCGTTCGGTTGCGCAGCTACTCGAAGAGCTGAGCGCTTCTCCGCAACGGGGCAGCGCGAACCGTCAGGCTGCCTTGCGCAGCTCCAGCTCCAGCCGGTCCCAGATTTCCACCAGTGCCGCCGTCAGCTCGGCCATCATCGCCTCGGTGTGCGAGGGGCCGGGGGTGAAGCGCAGGCGCTCCGTGCCGCGCGGCACGGTGGGGAAGTTGATCGGCTGCACATAGACGCCGTATTCGGCCAGCAGGATGTCGCTGATCCGCTTGGCGCGCACCGGGTCGCCCACCATCAGCGGCACGATATGCGTGCTGGACATCATCACCGGCAGGCCGGCTTCGCGGAAATGGCGCTTGAGCGAGGCGGCGGCGGCCTGCTGCGCGTCGCGTTCCTCGCTCGACGCCTTGAGGTGGCGCACGCTCGCCAGCACGCCCGCGACCAGCACCGGCGAGAGCGAGGTGGTGAAGATGAAGCCTGGCGCATAGGAGCGCACGCAATCGACGATCCGCTGGTCGGCCGCGATATAGCCGCCCATCACCCCGAACGCCTTGCCCAGCGTCCCTTCGATGATGTCGATCCGCTGCGCCGCCTCGTCCCGCTCGGAGATGCCGCCGCCGCGCGCGCCGTACATGCCGACCGCATGGACCTCGTCGCAATAGGTCAGCGCGTTGTACTTCTGGGCAAGATCGCAAAATGTGTGAAGCGGGGCCACGTCCCCGTCCATCGAATAGACGCTCTCGAAGGCGATCAGCTTGGGGACGTCCGGGTCTTCCGCCGCGAGCAGCTCTTCAAGATGGGCTGCGTCGTTGTGGCGGAAGATGCGCTTCTCGCAGCCCGAATTGCGGATGCCGGCGATCATGCTGGCGTGGTTCAATTCGTCCGAGAAGATCACGCAGCCGGGCAGCAGCTTGGCGATGGTCGAGAGCGTCGCGTCATTGGAGACATAGCCGCTGGTGAACAGCAGCGCGCCCGCCTTGCCGTGGAGGTCGGCGAGCTCGCGCTCCAAAGCGATGTGATAATGCGTGTTGCCGCCGATATTGCGGGTGCCGCCGCTGCCGGCGCCGACATCGTGCAGCGCCTCCTCCATCGCGGCGACCACCTTGGGGTGCTGGCCCATCGCCAGATAGTCGTTGGAGCACCAGACGGTGATCGGCTTGGGGCCGTTATGCCCGGCAAAGCAGCGCGCATTAGGGTACGCGCCCTTGTTGCGCAGGATGTCGATGAAGACGCGATAGCGCCCTTCGCCATGCAGGCGGTCGATGGCCTGGTCGAAAATCTGGTCGTAGTTCAGCGGACCTGCCCCAGCGGCGCCGCACGGCTCGCGCGGCTGTCTCGGGCGGGCACTTAAAGCTTTCGGCCTCGTCTTTAAAGCGTTCAGTTTGCGAGTGATTCGCAGCTACAGTCGCTCGCACCGCTCCAGCCCGTGCCGCGCCAGCGCCGGCCGCAACGAAGCGGCCTCCTCCAGCGGCCCGGTAAACAGCGCGAGGTCGGGTGCGGCGCGCGCGAAATCCTGCCCTTGCACCAGATGCGCGATGCGCCGCGCGATCCCTTGCGCCCCGTGCACGAAGCGCGTGCCCGGCCCGAACGCCTGAGCCAGTTCCGCCTCCAGCAGCGGGAAATGCGTGCAGGCGAGCACCACCGTGTCGATCGCCTCCCCGCCGGGCTGCGCGCGCAGCCCCTCTGCCGCCTCCGCGATGACCGACAGGTCCACCGCCTCTCCCCGCAGCTTGCGCTCCGCCGCGGCGACGAGAGCCGGCGCCCCATGCCGCAGCAGCTGCTTGTCGCCGGCGAACTGCGCTTCCAGCCGGTCGACATAGGCCTGCCGCACCGTCGCCGCCGTGCCCAGCAGGCCGATCGTGCCGCTCCGCGTCAGGGTCGCCGCGGGCTTGATCGCCGGCACCGTGCCCACGATCGGCACGTGCAGCACCTCGCGCACCATGCCCAGCGCGATGGTCGAGGCGGTGTTGCAGGCGATGGTGATCAGCCGCGGCCGATAGCGCTCCGCCAGCCGCCCCAGCAGCCCGGCGACCCGCGCGGCGATCTCCGCCTCGGTCTTCTCGCCATAGGGGAGCCCGGCCGTGTCGGCGGCGTAGATCACCGGCGCCTGCGGCAAGATCGCGCGCAGCTCCTCCAGCACGGTGAGGCCGCCAATGCCCGAATCGAACAACAGGATGGGTGCCGATGGCTCCATGGCGGATCATTCCCCTTCGCCCCGCGCTTGTCGAAGGGCCGCGCTTTCTCTAGCCCGCGGTAGAGGGAACGGTGCGCCTTCGACAAGGGCGCGGCCGGATTGGAGGCGAGGAACGATCGTGGACCAGCTGCTCGCCCTCGCCCTCGGCTATCTCATCGGCTCGATCCCGTTCGGCTTGCTGCTGGCCGCTGCGGCGGGGAAGGGCGACATCCGCAAGATCGGCTCCGGCAATATCGGCGCCACCAACGTGCTGCGCACCGGCAGCAAGAAACTGGCGGCGGCGACGCTGGCGCTGGACCTCCTCAAGGGCCTCGTGCCGGTGCTCATCGCGCGGCAGGTGTTCGGCGAGGCGGGCGACTGGCCGGCGGGCGTGTTCGGCCCCGCACAGGCGGCGGCGCTCGGGGCGGTGCTCGGCCATTGCTTCCCCGTCTGGCTGGGCTTCCGGGGCGGCAAGGGCGTCGCCACCAATGCTGGGATCAGCTTCGGCCTCGGCTGGCCGATCGGGCTTGCCTATGCGCTCGTCTGGCTGGCGCTGCTGGGCCTGGTGCGGATCAGCTCGGTGGCGGGGATGAGCGCGGTGGTGGCGGCGGCCATCGCGGCGGCGCTGTTCGGATATCCCGAGTTCGTGCCCGTCCTCGCGCTCATCGCCGTGCTGGTGATCTGGCTGCACCGCGCCAATCTCGCGCGGCTGGCGAGCGGGACGGAGCCGCGCATCGGCCGCAAGACGTGAGCGCACCGGCCTCCCTGTCGCAGGAGGAGGCGTTCGCGCGCATCCGCCTGCTGCGCTCGCCCGGGATCGGCCCGGTCTCCTATGCGCAGCTGCTGCGGCGCTTCGGCACGGCAATGGCTGCCATCGCCGCCCTGCCCGATCTCGCGCGGGCGAGCGGGCGGGCCTCGGTCGCGGCGCCGGTGGAGCGGATCGAGCGCGAGATCGCTGCCACCCGCGCGGCCGGTGCGCGCTACCTGTTCCACGATTCGTCGCTCTATCCGGCGCTGCTCGGCCAGATCGACAGCGCGCCGCCGGTGCTCACCTATTGCGGGGAGCTGGCGCTCGCGGGGCGGCCCTGCGTGGGGCTGGTGGGGGCGCGCAACGCCTCGGCCGCGGCGGTGAAGCTGGCGCGCGAATTCGGCTGCGCGCTGGCGGAGAAGGGCTTCACCGTGGTCTCCGGCCTTGCCCGCGGCATCGACGGCGGCGCCCACGAGGGCGCCCTCGCCGCGGCCGATGGCGGCACGGTGGGGGTGATCGCCAGCGGCATCGACATCGCCTACCCGCCGCAGCACGAAAAGCTGCAGGAGCGCATCGCCAACGAGGGCCTGCTGTTCGCCGAGCAGCCGGCCGGCACCCAGCCGCGCGGGCCGCACTTCCCCAGCCGCAACCGCATCATCGCCGGCCTGTCGCTCGGCACGCTGGTGATCGAGGCGGCGCCGCGATCGGGCTCCCTGATCACAGCGCGCCTGGCCGGCGAGTTCGGGCGCGAGCTGATGGCGATCCCCGGCAGCCCGCTCGAACCGCGCAGCCAGGGCTGCAACCAGTTGATCCGCGAAGGCGCGGTGCTGGTCCAGTCCCCCGAGGACGTTGCCGAGCTGCTGCAGGGCTTCACCGGTGCGCCCCGCTCCACCTTCGGCGGCCAGCACCCGGGCCCTTCCACACACGACGAGGCGCCGGAGGGGGAGGGCGCAACCGATCCCGCCGATCTCGCCGGCCTGCTCACCACCGCCCCGGTCGGCGTGGACGAGCTGATCCGCCAGAGCGGGCAGGCGCCGGGCGCCGTGCAGATGGCGCTGCTGGAGCTGGAGATTTCCGGCCGCCTCGTGCGCCATGCGGGCGGGCGGGTCAGCCTGGCGGGCTAGGGAGCGGCGAGGGCGCCGACCCCGGACCCCTATTCCACCTCGTCGAAGCTCGCCTGGATGCGCGCCACCACATATTGCTCGGCCTCAAGCGCGGTCGGCACGACCTTGCCCATGCCGAAGAACTCGTGGGTCACGCCGGCGAATGTGCGCTGCTCCACATCGACGCCGGCCGCCTGCATCGCCGCCGCCAGCGTCTCGCCGTCGGAGCGCAGCGGATCGATCTGGGCGTTGACGATGGTGGTCGTGGGCAGATCCTCGAGGTCCGCCGCGACCAGGTTGATGCGGGGGTCCTCGGCGTTCTCGGGGTAGTTCTGGTAGTAGTTGGCGAACCAGTCCAGCGCGGCGGTGTTGAGCGGCTTGGCGTTGGCCGAATCGGTGCGCGAGGGCAGGTTCGGGTCGGTGTTGGCGATGGGGTAGATGGCCGCGATGTGGACCGGCTCGGGGATGTTCTCGTCGCGCACTAGCATGGCGGTGGCGACGGCGAGATTGCCGCCCGCGCTTTCGCCCACCAGCGCGATCCGGTCGGCATCGCCGCCCAGGTTCTCGGCATTGTTGAGCGTCCACACATAGGCCAGCGAGGCATCGCGGTGCTGCCCGGGGAACTTGACCTCGGGCGCCTTGCGGTACTCGACCGACACCACGATCGCGTTCAGCGCCTCCGCCAGATAGCGCGGCGTCGCATCGTAGGTGTCGACGCTCCCGATCACCCACCCGCCGCCATGATAATAGACCACGATGGGCAGCGTGCCCTCGGCATTGGCCGGGCGGTAGATGCGGACGAATTGCAGCGGATCCTCGCCATAGGACCGGTCCTCGGTGGTCACCGCGTCGGTGGTCTCCGGAATGCCGCGCTGCTGCAGCACCAGGCGATAGGCATCGGCGAAGCTCGGCTGCTGGCGCGCCTGCGCCGGAGTGAGCGTCTCGATCGGCTCGGGGCCGAGCGCGGCGAGGGCGTCCAGCACCGCCTGCATGTCGGCCGTCGCCGGGGGCGGCGGAATCTCGGCCGTTTCGGGCGGAGTCGGCGGCGGCGTGTCGATGGTGATCGAGGCGCCGGGCGGCACCGTATCGTCCCCGCCGCACGCGCCCAGCAGCAGGGTCGCGGTCAGGATCGACGCCGCCAGTGAGCGCGAAACAAGCTGCCGGTGCCTCATGAATCCCCCCATATCGTTAAGGCAGAACAATGCCTCGCGCCCCGGATGGTTTCGCGGCCGCGCCCCGTCAACCGCTGCGCTGCGCCGATGCACGCTGGTACTCCCGGGCCGCCCAAGCCCGCTTGACGAACCCGCCACGCCTTCACCACCCTCGCGTACGCACACACGTAAGGACCGCAGCGCCAGTCATGCAGCTTGTCATCGTCGAATCCCCCGCCAAGGCCAAAACCATCGAGAGATATCTCGGGTCGGACTACCGCGTCCTCGCATCCTACGGCCATGTCCGCGACCTGCCGGCCAAGGATGGCAGCGTGCGCCCGGACGAAGGCTTCGAAATGGACTGGGAGGTCTATTCGGACAAGAACGCCCGCGTGAAGGAGATCGCGGACAACGCCAAGAAGGCCGACCGCCTGATCCTCGCCACCGACCCCGACCGCGAGGGAGAGGCGATCAGCTGGCACGTCCTCGACCTGCTCCGAAAGCGCAAGGCGCTGCCCGCGGACGTGGAGCGGGTGACCTTCAACGCCATCACCAAGCAGGCGGTGACCGAGGCCATGAAGGCGCCGCGCCAGCTCGACCAGGACCTGATCGACGCCTATCTCGCCCGCCGCGCGCTCGACTACCTGTTCGGCTTCACCCTCTCGCCGGTCCTGTGGCGCAAGCTGCCCGGGGCCAAGAGCGCAGGCCGCGTGCAGTCCGTGGCGCTGCGCCTGATCGTCGACCGCGAGCGCGAGATCGAGGCCTTCACCGCGCAGGAATACTGGTCCGTCATCGCGAAGATGGAGCAGGGCGGGACGGCCTTCGACGCCCGCCTCGTCACTTTCGACGGCCAGAAGCTGGAGCGCCTGTCCATCGGCGACGGCGCCACGGCCGAGAAGGCGAAGGCGGCGGTCGAGGCCGCCCGCTTCACGGTCGAGGAGGTCGAGACCAAGCCCCTCAAGCGCAACCCCGCGCCCCCGTTCACCACCTCCACCCTGCAGCAGGAGGCCGCGCGCAAGCTCGGCTTCTCCGCCGCGCACACGATGCGCCTCGCGCAATCGCTGTATGAAGCGGGCGCGATCACCTATATGCGAACGGACGGCGTGCAGATGGACCCCAGCGCCATCAGCGCCTGCCGCAAGGCCATCACCGACCGGTTCGACGGGCATTACCTCCCCGAGAAGCCGCGCATCTACCAGACCAAGGCCAAGAACGCGCAGGAAGCGCACGAGGCGATCCGCCCGACCGAGTTCACCCGAGACCGCGCGGGCACCGGAGACGAGGCGCGGCTCTACGACCTCGTCTTCAAGCGCGCGATGGCCAGCCAGATGGCCGCCGCCAACCTGGAGCGCACCACGATCACCCTGCGCGACCCGACCGGCCGGCACGAACTGCGCGCCACTGGGCAGGTGGTGAAGTTCCCCGGCTTCCTTGCGATCTACGAGGAAGGCCGCGACCAGAAGGCCGACGAGGAGGACGAAGAGGGCCTGTTGCCCCTCATGCGCAAGGGCGATGCACCCGCGAAGCACGGCGTTGTATCGACGCAGCATTTCACCCAGCCGCCGCCCCGTTTTTCCGAGGCGAGCCTGGTCAAGCGGCTGGAAGAATTGGGCATCGGCCGCCCCTCCACCTACGCCTCGACGATCCAGACTTTGCGCGACCGGGCCTATGTGCGGATGGAGAAGAACCGCTTCTTCGCCGAGGAATCGGGGCGCCTGCTCACCGCCTTCCTCGAACGATTTTTCGACCGCTACGTCGCCTACGACTTCACCGCCGGGATGGAGGAGGAGCTGGACGACGTCTCCGGCGGGCGCGCCGAATGGAAGGCGGTGCTCGAAGCCTTCTGGCGCGACTTCAAGCCCAAGAGCGACGAGGTCATGGAACGCCAGCCCAGCGAAGTGACGCAGGTGCTGGACGAGTTCCTGTCCGACTACCTGTTCCCCCCGCAGGCCGATGGCAGCGACCCCCGCGCCTGCCCCAAATGCATCGCCGAGGGGCGCGAGGGCGGGCGGCTGGCGCTGCGCGGAGGCCGCTTCGGCGCCTTCATCGCCTGCGGGAACTACCCCGAATGCACCTTCCGCCGCCGCTTCGGCCAGCCTGGCGGGGAGGGCGCGGAGGCAGAGGACGAGGCGATGGGCACCGACCCGGAGACCGGCCTGCCGGTGCAGCGCAAGGTCGGCCGCTTCGGGCCCTATATCCAGCTCGGCGAGGGCAAGGAGGCCAAGCGCGCCTCCATCCCCAAGGACCTGCCGGACTTCGGCCTTGAATGGGCGCTCAAGCTGCTCAGCCTGCCGCGCGTGGTCGGCACCCACCCGGAGAGCGGCAAGGAGATCACCGCCAGCATCGGCCGTTATGGCCCCTACCTCGCGCATGACGGCAAGTACGCGAAGCTTTCGAGCACGCAGGACGTGTTCGAGACCGGCATGAACGCGGCCGTCTCGCTGCTGGCCGAGGCGGCGGACCGCAAGGGCGGCGGCGGGCGCGCGAAGGCGGAGCCGATCAAGGTGCTCGGCAAGCACCCGACCAGCGAAGGCGAGATGAAGGTGATGCCCGGCCGCTATGGCCCCTACGTCACCGACGGCACCACCAACGCGACCATCCCCAAGGATGTGAAGCCCGAGGACCTGACCGAGGAGCAGGCCGTCGCGCTCATCGACGAGCGCGTCGCCAAGGGCCCGCCGGCCAAGAAGGGCGGCCGCAAGAAGGCTGCTCCGAAGCCGGCGGCAAAGAAGGCGTCGCCCACCAAGGCGGCAGCCAAGAAGGCCTCGCCCCGCAAGGCCGCGGCGAAGAAGGCACCCGCGAAGAAGGCGGCGAGCAAGGCGGAGGCAGAGTGATGGCCAAGGAGATTTTCGAGCGACACAAGCAGCCGTGGAAGGGCGAGGAGGCCGGCCAGCTGCGCACCCTCGCCGCCAAGGGCAAGGGCCTCAAGGAAATCGCCAAGGCGCTGAACCGGAGCGAGGAATCGACCAAGGAGTTCGCCAAGAAGAACAAGATCGAGATCGTGAAGAAGCGGTGAGCGGCGCGCGCGGGCGGCGCTTGCCCGCCTTGCCGGCAACGGATAGGTTTCGGCGCGTAACGGATCGGAGGACTGCTGGATGAGTGCACTGGCGATCCTCGCATCCAGCCTGCTGGCGGTGCCGGTGCTGGATGACGGGCTGCACAGCCGGATGCTCGAAAGCTATCCGGCGAGCGCCGTGGCCCAGAAGAAATCGGCCGCGAGCCTGATCAGGGTCGTGGTCGATCCATCCGGAAAGGTCGAGCGATGCGAAACGATCGGGGTGGCGGGGGACGAGACGCTTGGCGCCTTTCCCTGCACTTTCGTCGAGCACCTGCGGCTGAATGCGCCCAAGGCGGCGAACGGAGATCCCTCGTTCGGCGTGGTCGAAACGATCATGAGGTTCGTCGCGCGCGGCACCCCGCAGGCGGCAGAGGCGCTGCGGGCGGTCCAGACGCCGGACGTGAGCGTCACGATCGCGTCCCTGCCCGGCCAGGCGAAAGGCCCGATCGACCTGAACGTGCTCGTGCAGGTCTCCGAAACCGGTGACGTCACGCACTGCGAGGCGGCACGGGAGGATGCCGCCCCCTATGCCGCGGTCATCTGCGAGACCATGCGACAGAGGGGCTGGAACCGCCTAGCCGACAATGGCGGCGCTCCCGTCGCTTATGTTACCCGGATCAGGGCGCGTTTCATGACCCAGCCGGCCGGATAGCCCGGTCCGTCACCGCACCCAGTCGAGCCCGATCTCCTCGAAGATCTCGCGGCTTTCGGCCCATTTCTCGTCCACCTTCACGTGGAGGAACAGGTGGACCGGCACGCCGAGCATCTGCGACAGTTCCTTGCGCGCCTCCTCGCCGATCGCCTTGATCCGCGCGCCGCGCTTGCCCAGCACGATCGGCTTCTGGCTGTCGCGGGCGATCACGATCTGCTGGTGGATCTCCACGCTGCCGTCCTTGCGCTGCTGGTAGCTTTCGGGGCGCACGGCGCTGTCATAGGGCAGCTCCTCGTGCAGCTGGCGATAGAGCTGCTCGCGCGTCACCTCGGCGGCCAGCAGGCGCTCGCTGGCATCGCTCACCTGGTCCTCCGGATAGTGCCACGGCCCCCGCGGCATCAGCGCGGCAAGGTGCGCCTTCAACTCCGGCACGCCGTCGCCGGTCAGGGCGGAGACGAAGAACACCTCGGCGAAGCCGACCTTCGCGCTCAACTCCTGCGCCAGTTCGAGCAGCGGCTCCTTCTTGGCTACGTCCACCTTGTTGAGCACCAGCAGCTTGTGCTCCGGCCGCCCTTCCAGCGCCTCCAGCAGCGGCTCCAGCTCGTGCCGGCGCTGCTTGACCGGGTCCACCACCAGCAGCACCGCCTCGGCCGAGATCGTGCCCTCCCACGCCGCGTTCACCATCGCCCGGTCGAGCCGCCGCTTGGGCGCGAAGATGCCGGGCGTGTCCACCAGGATCAGCTGCGCCTCGCCCCCATCATCGACTTTGGCCAGAGCGATGCCGAGCAGCCGCGCGCGCGTGGTCTGCGCCTTGGCGCTGGTGATCGCGACCTTCTGCCCGACGAGCTGGTTCACCAGCGTGGATTTGCCCGCATTGGGCGCGCCGATCACCGCCACGAGGCCGCAGCGGGCCCGTTCACCGTCGCTCATCTCGCCGTCGCTCATCTCGCCTTCGCTCATCCGTACCGCTCCATGAAGATGCGCGCGGCCTCGGTCTCCGCGTCCTGCTTGCTGCTGGCAGTGGCCTCGACCTCGCCGACATTGCGCACGCTGACGCGCACGGTGAAGCTCGCCGCATGGTCGGGGCCAGAGCGGTCGACCAGCTCGTATTCGGGCGGCTTGCGGCGGCACCCGGCGGCCCATTCCTGCAATGCGCTCTTGGGGTGCTTGGCGCGGCCGGCGCGGCCAGCCACCGCCTTTTGCCACATCGACTGGACGATGTTGCGGGTGGCCGGAAAGCCGTTTTCGAGAAAGCTCGCGCCCAGCAGCGATTCCATCACGTCGCCCAGCACATTGTCGCTGTCCTGCGCGCCGTCCTCGCGCGCCTGGCGGCCGAGCCGCACATGCCCAGCCGCGCCGATCTCGCGGGCGATCCGGGCGCACATCTGCCGGCTGACGAGCGCATTCAGCCGCTGCGCCAGCTCACCCTCGGCCCCTTCCTCGCGCCGGTACAGCCATTCCGCGATGGAGAGGCCCAGCACCCGGTCGCCGAGGAATTCGAGCCGTTGATAGTCGCGCGCGGCGCCGGTGCTGCCATGGGTCAGCGCCGCCAGCCACAGCGCCTCGTCCGCGACCTGGAAGCCGAGCCGTTCGAGCCAGGCGCGCGTCTCGCCCAAGGCACCGAGGCTGGGCGCGCCAAGGCCCAGTGCGCCGAGGCTGGGCGCGCCGAGGCTGGCCGCGCCGAGGTCCGACGCGCTCAAATGGCGCCTCCGATCCGCTGCCAGCGGGCGGCGGTGAACCAGGTCCACGGCTTCAGCCATTCCGCCGTGCCGTCGGTGGAGAAGAACACGAAGCTCGCCCGGCCGACAACGTTTTCCACCGGCACCAGCCCGATCCCGGCGCCGGCTTCGGCCGGAAAGCGGCTGTCGAGCGAATTGTCGCGATTGTCGCCCATCAGGAACAGGCGCCCTTCCGGCACCACGACCGCGTCGGTGTTGTCGGCGTCGATGCCATAGGGGTTGTTCGCGCCGGACGGGCCGAAATCGAGCACCGCATAGCTGCGTCCGCCGGGCAGCGTCTCGCGGAACCGGGGATAGCGGCAGCCGAGCGTCCCGTCTGCCCCGCGCACCGCGAAGCGCGCGCGGGCGCAGCGCCCCTCCGGCCGCAGTTCGACCAGCAGGTCGCCGATCCGGTCCTTGGCCACCGGCTCGCCATTGATGTGGAGCACGCCGGCGATCATCTGCACCTGGTCTCCGGGAAGGCCGATGACCCGCTTGATGTAATCTGCGCGATCCTGCGGGTGCTTGAACACGACCACGTCGCCACGCTCGGGCGTCCCTTCGGGCACGCGGCCCTCCCACAGTTCCACGTCGAGCGGCAGCGAGGCCTGCGAATAGCCGTAGGGCCACTTGGCGGCGAACAGGTAGTCGCCCTCCAGCAGGCGCGGCATCATCGATTCGCTGGGGATGGAAAAGCTGGTGAAGACCAGCGTGCGGAACAGCAGCACCACCAGCACCAGCTTGACCAGGAACCAGAGGAAGCTGCCCTCCGCCTTCTTCTCCGCGCGGTCGGAGCCGGGGCGGGGGGCGGGGGCGTCGGGCGCTGCGGTGGCTTTGTCGCTCATCGGCGAGCGTTCTGTTGGGGCGGGGCGGCGGCGTCAAGGCGCGAGGATCACCGCGAGGCCGCATGGCCCGAGGCGGGACCGGTGCGAGGCCGGTGCGAGGCCGGCCCCGTGTTGGCCCGGCACTGGCCCGGCACTGGCCTCCGGTACGGTCAATTTCCCGGTCCTCGTCAGGCCGGAACGCCAGAATCCCGTTCCCATCCGCCGCCGCACGGCCTAGCTCGCGGGAAAAGCGGACATTGCAGCGAACAGGAAGAGGAGTTCCGACCCGATGAGCGACGCGCGCGAGCAGGCCTGGCACCGGCTGAGCCTCCATCCCAAGCCCACTCTGGCGCAGCTGTTCGACGCCGATCCCGGGCGGGTGAAGGCGCTTTCCGCCCGGCTGGAGCTGGGCGAGGGCGAGGGCGCCGAGGATGGGGCGGGCGGTATCCTGTTCGACTGGTCCAAGACCCACCTCACCGCCGACCTGATCGCCGATTTCGAGGCGCTCGCCGAGGCCGCCGGGTTCGACGAGATGCGCCGCCGCCTGTTCGCGGGCGAGGTGGTCAACCCGACCGAAGGCCGCGCCGCCGAACATTCCGCGCTGCGCGGCGTGGGCGAGGATGCGAGCGTGGAGGAGGCCGAGGCCCTGCGCGAGCGGATGCGCCTGATGGTCGAGGCGATCCATGCCGGCGATCTGGGCAACGTGCACCACCTGATCCATATCGGCATCGGCGGCAGCGCGCTCGGCCCGGCGCTGGCGGTGGACGCGCTCGCCCGCGATTTGGCACTGGTGGACGTGCATGTCGTCTCCAACATCGACGGCGTCGCGCTGGAGGCGGCGTTCGCGGCCTGCGACCCGGAGACGACGCTGATCGCCGTGGCCTCCAAGACCTTCACCACCATCGAGACCATGACCAACGCGAAAAGCGCGCTGCGCTGGCTCGAGCAGAACGGCATCGACGATCCGTCGGGCCGCGTCATCGCGCTGACCGCCGCGCCCGACAAGGCGGTGGAGTGGGGCGTGGACGAGACGCGCATCCTGCCCTTCGCCGAAAGCGTCGGTGGGCGCTATTCGCTCTGGTCCTCGATCGGCTTCCCCATCGCGGTCGCCACCGGCTGGGAGGACTTCGCCGCCCTCCTTGCGGGCGCGGCGGCCGTCGACGAACACTTTCGTGACAATTCGGGGCGCGAGAACCTGCCGCTGCTCGCCGCTTTCGCCGACCTCTACTATTCGCGCATCCGCGGCGCCCAGACCCGCGCCTGCTTCGCCTATGACGAGCGGCTGCGCCTCCTGCCGAGCTATCTCCAGCAGTTGGAGATGGAATCGAACGGCAAGAGCGTGACCGCCGAGGGCGAGCCCGTCGACGGGCCCACCGCGCCGATCACCTGGGGCGGCGTGGGCACGGACGCGCAGCACGCGGTGTTCCAGCTGCTCCACCAGGGCACGCATCTGGTGCCGGTGGACTTCATCGCCAGCATCGCGCCCGGCGACGAGCTCGACCCGGCTCACCACCGCATCCTGCTGATGAACTGCTTCGCGCAAGGCGCCGCCTTGATGGCCGGCAAGCCGAGCGACGATCCGGCGCGCGCCTATCCCGGCGACCGGCCCAGCGCGACGATCCTGGTGGACGACCTCGACGCGGCCACTCTGGGCGCGCTCATCGCCTTCCACGAGCACCGCACCTTCGCCGGCGCCGTGCTGATGGGCATCAACCCGTTCGACCAGTTCGGCGTGGAACTGGGCAAGGAGATCGCCAACAAGATCGACAAGGGATCCGAACGTTTCGATCCGAGCACCGAGGCGCTGCTGAAGCTGGCAGGGCTGGGCTAAGGCTGGCGGGCCGCGCCCGCCCCGGCGCGTGCCCGTCCCGAAGCGGTAGTTTCCACCAACCTTCCCGATCGGTGAGCGAGGCGGTGCGGGCGCGTCTGGTGCGCCCGCTCCGCCGCGCTGTTCAACGAGGGTGTCGGCAACGTGCCCGGCGGCAATGAAGCCGCCGCGGCAAACCTCCGCCTTGGCCCGGCGGCGTCATCCGCTTCGCCAAGCTGCGGCTCGAGGCCGCGGCAGGCTCGGGCGCGGTTCATGCGACACACTGCCCGTATTGGCATACCGAACTGAGCATCTTCGCAATCTATTCGCGCGATTGTTCTTTCCAGCCCCTCGGTTCAGGGGCAAGAAAGTGCTGTGTCGTCTTGCGCGATTCGCAGGCGTTCTGGGTAAAGAGCTCTGTTCTTCGTCACGGGGGTGAATGGTGAAACGTTCGATTTCCTTGCTCGCGATCCTCGCCGGCCTGGCGGCCTCCTTCCCGGCCCGGGCGGCGGTGTATCTGGAGGAGGTGTTCGTCACGCCCGACCAGCTGTCGACCGAGGTCACCACCCAGATGACGCAGGTGACCGGCAACACGCGGAAAGCCGGCGATACCCGCATTTTCACCCTCAACAAATCCGGCATCATCGGCGTGACCGACACGGCGACCAACACGACAACGGTATTCAGCGACCTGAGCGCCGACGTGGTCACGTCGGGGGAGCACGGCCTGCTCGGCATCACGTTCGATCCCGATTATCAGACCAACGGCTGGTACTACGTGCTGGCGCACACCCAGCCGGTGGCAGGGGGCTCCGTCTTCGGGCAGGTCACCCGCTTCACCGATCCGGCGATCGGCTCGGGCGACGCGCTGTCGATCTTCCGCTACGACACGCTCGGCACCGAATTCCACCAGGGCGGCTGGCTCGATTTCGCGCAGGACGGCACGCTGTTGCTGTCGGTGGGAGACGGCAGCCACTTCGCCGGGCCCGATCTGCGCAACACCGGGCAGGACTATACCGACCTGCTCGGCTCCATCCTGCGCATCGATCCCTACGCCGACGCTTTCGCGGACCCGGTGCAGAACTATGCCATTCCTGCCGGCAATCTGGCCGAAAGCCTGCCCGGCGCGGCGGCGGAAATCCTCGCCTATGGCGTGCGCAACCCGTTCCGCAACAGTGTGGCGCCCGACGGCAACCTGCTGATCGCCGATGTCGGGCAATCCACGCAGGAGGAAATAACGATCCTGTCGCTGACCGGCGAGGACCGCAATCTCGGCTGGTCCCTGCGCGAGGGCGATCTTCCGACGCCCGGGAAGGGCGGGCCGGAACCCGCCGATCACGTGGCGCCTTCCTTCGCCTACGACTACGCGGACGGCTCGGCAATCATCGGCGGCTTCGTGTACCGGGGCAGCGAAGTGCCCGAACTCTACGGCAAGTACATCTTCGGCGACCGGGGGACGGGCAATATCTGGTCGATCGACTATGACGGCACCGATCTGGTGGACGGAACACTGACGCTGATCGGCAACGTGCCCTCGCTCGTCTCCTTCGGCGAGACGGTCGAGGGCGAACTGCTCGCAAGCCAGTTCAGCTACGACACGGGAGCGCAGCTGTACCGCTTCGCCAGCACCGTCTCCGCCGTGCCCGAACCCTCGACCTGGGCGATGATGCTGCTCGGCTTCGGCGTCGTCGGCGCAGCCATGCGTCGCAGGAACAGGAACGTGTCCGCGCTCAGCCGGGCGGCGACCCACCGCTGAAGAAACCGCAGGGCGGATGTCGACCCCGGGGGCGGGTTGCTTCCCCTGACGCTTCGGAATGTGCGACGGGGCGGTCCGGACCATGGAGGCACGGCTGAGCCCGCGGGGGGCATCAGCTCCCGCCTCACGGCCGCGCGTTGTTGCCGGTGACCGTGCTCCGACAGCATCGTGTCGGCGTCGGGACACCATTCGGGGCTGTTATCGTAGCCCCACGCCTCGAACGGGCTCAGCGCCGGATTGCCGACGCACCCTTTCGCCGGCGTGTTCCGGCGGATCGCGGCGCCCAACGGACGGCACGGGACCTCTCCCGCCCTCCCTAGCCGCGGCGGTGGCGCCCAGCCCAGAGCAACCCGACCGTGCCGGCCGCCGTGGCCGCACCGGCGGCGCCCAGCCGACGCCTATCGTACCCTGCCGAACCGCAGCGTTTCGCTCCTGGCGCTCCCCTAGGCGCCTCGTCGCGGACCCGGTTCCGGCGCGCTCCATCAGCCGCCAGCCGGCAAGCTCGGCGCGGAAGGCGCCTTGACTTTCCGCAGCGCAGCATGCACATGGCCGCCCATCGAAGCGCTTTGGCAGCGTGAACAGGCGGTCCTCCGCCCCGGCCGCGCTTCGGTTCAGCACTAAGCTTCCCTCTTCACGCGGGCGGTTTGAAACCACCGCGAGCGCGCAGCCCCTCTGGCTTGCGCGCCATCGCACCATGCGAGTTTCCATAATGTCCACCACGTTCGAACAACTCGGGCTGTCGCAGCCCGTTCTCCAGGCGCTCACCCTCAAGGGCTACGACACGCCCACGCCGATCCAGCTTCAGGCGATCCCGCATGTGCTGGAAGGGCGCGACCTGCTCGGCATCGCCCAGACCGGCACGGGCAAGACCGCGGCGTTCGTGCTGCCCTCGATCGACCGTCTCGTCGCCGCCGACAAGCGCCCCAAGCCCAAGTGCTGCCGCATGCTGGTGCTCGCCCCCACGCGCGAGCTGGCAGGGCAGATCGCCGACAGCGCGCGGGCCTATGCCAAGTTCGCGCACCTCAAGGTCGTCACCGTGTTCGGCGGCACCTCGCTGCACCGCAACCGGCAGGACCTGATGCGCGGCGTCGACATCCTGATCGCCACGCCCGGCCGGCTGGTCGACCTTGCCGATCAGCGCGCCCTCGACCTCAGCGAGGTGGAGGTGCTGGTGCTGGACGAGGCCGACCAGATGCTCGATCTCGGCTTCATCCATGCGCTGAAGCAGATCGTCCGCCTGCTGCCCAAGGAGCGGCAGACGCTGTTCTTCTCCGCCACCATGCCCAACGCGATCAAGCAACTGGCGAGCCAGTACCTGACCGATTCGGTGCAGGTCTCGGTCACTCCGCAGGCGACCACCGCCGAGCGGGTGGAACAGCGCGTGTGCATGGTCAATCAGGCCGAAAAGCAGGCGCTGCTGACGCTGGTCCTGCGCGACGGGTTCACCACCGGCGAGATGGCGGGCAAGATGGACCGTGTGCTGGTCTTCACCCGCACCAAGCACGGCGCCGACCGCGTCGTGAGGAAGCTCGCTCAGAGCAACATCCGCTCGGTGGCGATCCACGGCAACAAGAGCCAGCCGCAGCGCGAGCGTGCGCTCGGCGAGTTCCGCGACGGCGCCGTTCGCGTGCTGGTGGCGACCGACATCGCCGCTCGCGGGATCGACATTCCGGGCGTCAGCCATGTGCTCAATTTCGAGCTGCCCAACGTGCCGGAACAGTACGTCCACCGCATCGGCCGCACCGCGCGCGCCGGGGCGGACGGCATGGCGCTGTCGTTCTGCGCGCCGGACGAGCGCGAATATCTGCGCGACATCCAGAAGCTGACCAAGATCACGCTGGAGCCGATGGCCCTGCCGCCGCAGTTCCGCGCCGAGGTGGAACGGCTCGACGCCCTCCCGCCGACCTCGCCGAAGGACGAGGACCGGCCGGAACGCCGCCAGCAGCAGCAGCGCCGCCGTGCCCCGCGCACCGCGGAGGCCCGCCCGGCCCATGGTCATGCCGGCAACCCCGGGGGCGGGGGCGAGGGCGACCGCCGCCGGCGTCGCGGCGGGGGCGGCGGTGGCCGCAACCGGGCCGGGGGCGCGGCGCGGGGCTGAACCGGCGCGGGGCAGCAGGCGCTGCCCCGGCTGAACCGGTGCGGGGCAGCAGGCGCTGCCTCGCTCCGCGGCCAGCGGGCGTTCAGCCCGATAGATCGAAAGATCGGCGTCCCTTCCGGGCGTTCGTCTCTCAGCCGAAGGGCTCGCCCGGTGCGCGTCGACCCGGCCGATGGCCTATCCTCGCGCCTTCACCGCCGAGGGGCGGCCGATCCCGGCCCCTTTCGGGCCGCAGGAGATCAACCGCCTCGACCCCCGACGAACGGCGCGGCGAGATCGCGCTGGCGGGAAGATCGCGCAGACTCTCTCGCTTCACCGGATCGAGGGCACCCCCGATCCCGATCTCCACTCCGATCCGCGACCTGCTCGAGCAGCAGGGCGGGCCTGTCAGCGCGGTCGAGCTGAACGGCCGGTCCACGCTCATCGCGCCGCCGGCACCGATCCCGGCCTTGCCCGCACGCTGAGCGTCACCGGGGTGGTGCTTGGCGTGTCCCACGGTTCGGCCGGCAGCCTGCCCGAACCGTGATCGCGGCCCGGTTCGCATCCGCGGCACGGTTGGCAAGCGCCGGCGCGCCCGCCATATGCGGCGCTCCAACCGGGGGAGCCGCGCCATGGCCGAATATGATTACGACCTTTTTACCATCGGCGCCGGCTCGGGCGGGGTGCGCGCCAGCCGCGTCGCGGCCGCCCTGGGCGCGAAAGTGGCGGTGGCGGAGGAATATCGCATCGGCGGCACCTGCGTCATTCGCGGCTGCGTGCCCAAGAAGATGCTCGTGTACGGCGCCCATTTTGCCGAGGACCTGCAGGACGCGCAGAAGTTCGGCTGGAATGTCGGCCAGTGCAGCTTCGACTGGAAGGTGCTGCGCGACAACGTCCTGAGCGATGTCGACCGGCTGAACGGCCTCTACACGCAGACGCTGGAAAACCACGACGTCGCCATCTTCCACGAACGCGCCCGCATCACCGGCCCCAACGAGGTGACGCTGGCTGATGGGCGGGTGCTCACGGCGAAATACATCCTCGTCGCCACCGGCGCGCGCCCGCACGTCCCCGACTGCCCGGGCCACGAGCACGGCATCACCAGCAACGAGGCGTTCCACCTAGACGCCATCCCCGAACGGGTGATGATCGCCGGCGGCGGCTACATCGCCAACGAATTCGCGGGCATCTTCAACGAGTTCGGCGCCAAGGTCACGATCGTCAACCGCTCCGACAAGCTGCTGCGCGGCTATGACGAGAGCGTGCGCGACCGGCTGCTGCAGATCTCGCTGATGAAGGGCATCGACTTCCGCTTCCACGCGAGCTTCCGCGGCATCGCAAAACAGGGTGACGGATCGCTGCTCGTCTCCATGACCGGGCATGACGATCTGGAGGTCGATTGCGTCCTCTTCGCCACCGGCCGCCTGCCCAACACCGAGGGGCTGGGGCTGCAGGAGGTCGGCGTGAAGCTGGGCGACAAAGGCGAGATCGCGGTCGACCGCTTCAGCAAGACCAGCGTGGAGAGCATCTACGCCGTGGGCGACGTGACCAACCGCGTGCAGCTGACCCCGGTGGCGATCCGCGAGGGGCAGGCCGTGGCCGAAACCCTGTTCGGCGACCACCCCACCAGCATCAGCTACGATTGCATCCCCAGCGCCGTGTTCAGCCACCCGCCCATCGCCGGCGTCGGCATGACCGAGAGCGAGGCGCGCAACAAGCTGGGCCCGGTGCGCGTGTACCAGTCCGACTTCCGCCCGATGAAGAACGTGGTCGCCCACCGCAACGAACGCGCGCTCTACAAGATGATCTGCGAGGGCGATAATGGCCGCATCGTCGGCATCCACATGATCGGCCCCGACGCGCCGGAGATCATGCAGGCCGCCGCCGTGGCGGTGAAGGCCGGCATGACCAAGGCCGATTTCGACGCCACCGTCGCGATCCATCCGACCATGGCCGAGGAACTCGTGCTCCTGCGGTAGGCGGGGGCTCGGCGGCCCCGCCCAGCGGGACCGCAGCGCTGCCGATCGTAGCGGCGCGGCCTTCCCTCAGGTCTCCGGACGCGGCCGGAAGCCTCGGTTTTGGCACCGCCGACGTGGTGAGTGTCACGTCGAGACGTTGCCTACAGCTAGAGCGGTTTGCGATCCGATTGCATCGGGTCGACCGCTCTACACCGCAGTTTCGCCGCGACTTCCGAGCGGGAGGTCATGCCGCCTTCCTCGAAATCGATCCAAGCGCGGGGGCTCGGCGGCCCCGCCCAGCGGCACCGCAGCGCTGCCGATCGTAGCGGCGCTGCGGGGCGCGGTCTCCCATCAAGCCTCCGGACGGCACCCAGGCCTGGGCTGCGACACCGCCGATGTGGTGAGTGTCGAATCGCAATGCCGTTCTCCGGGGCATCGGCCGGGCGGCCACGCGCGCGGGGAGGCGAGGCGACGCCCTCCCCAGCAACAGCGCGCTCGGACTTGCGCCTCTGCCGCTCAGGAACCGCCGGCCCGGCCCGCGCATCACCGACGGCACGCCCGGGCCGAACCTGGTCGCCCCAAGCGATCCTCCGTATGCTGGACCCGAGGCCGGAACCGCCGCCCAGCCTCGCGCGCTCTGCTGCCAGGCCTTTCCGGCCCGACCTGCCGCGCACCGAAGCGGCGCTTTGATGAACGAGCCCATGGACACATCCAAGATCTTCTTCGACGATTGGGACACGATCTGGCGCACGATCATCGCGGCGCTCACCGCCTATGCCGGGCTGGTGCTGTTCCTGCGCATCAGCGGCAAGCGGACCCTTTCCAAGCTCAACGCCTTCGACCTCGTCGTCACCGTGGCGCTCGGCTCCACCCTGGCGACCATCCTGCTCAGCGCCGACGTGGCGCTCGCCGAAGGGCTGCTGGCCTTTGCCATGCTGGTGGGGCTGCAATGGATCGTCGCGCGGCTGTCCATTGCCTGGACGCCGATCAAGCGCATCACACGCTCAGAGGCGCGGATGCTGCTGGAAGACGGCGAGTTCCTCGAAAAGCCGATGCGCGACGAACGCGTCACCCACGCCGAGCTCGAACAGTCCGCCCGCAAGCAGGGCTTCGGAGACCTGTCGGACATCGCCGCTATCGTGCTGGAAACCGACGGCTCGTTCAGCGTAATCTCCAAGGAGAAGGCCGGCAGCCGCACGGCGCTGCGCTCCCTGGCCAAGCACGACCGGACCGGCCGGGACGACCGCTAGACCCGGCGCCCCCCAACCACCGGCGCGACCCCGCTGCCTATGGGCCCATCCAAGCCGTTCGAGCATCCGCGTCCGCGCACCCCATCATCGCGGGCCCCGGGCACGAGAGCAGATCGGCGTCGCAGTTCCAGAGCGGCGCCCCAGAACAGCAGCGCCTCGTCCGAGAAGCCCTGAGCGGCGGAACGCTTGAACCCGCCTCAACGCCCCTGCAGCTCCGCGTCGAGGAACGCGGCGATGTCCTCCAGCGCCACCTGCCGGTCGAGGAAGGCCTCGCCGATGCCGCGCAGCAACACGAAGGGCAGGGTGCCCGCGTCCATCTTCTTGTCGTGGAGCATGTGCGTTGCAAGCCGCTTGCCGTCCGCTTGCAAAGCGAGTTGCGCGAGTTCGCTCGGCAGGCCCGCATCGGCCACGGCCCGGGCGACACGCTGCGCCTCCGCCTCGCCCATACGGCCCGCCCGCGCCGAGTAGCGCGCCGCCAGCACCATGCCCAGCGCCACCGCCTCGCCATGGAGCAGGGAATCGGAAAAGCCGGTTTCGGCCTCCAGCGCATGGCCGAACGTATGGCCGAGGTTGAGCAGCGCCCGGGCTCCGGTGGTCTCGCGCTCGTCCTCGGCCACGATCCGCGCCTTGGCGGCGACGCTCTCGCGCACCGCATATTCCTGCGCCGCGCGGTCGCCGGCCAGCACCGCGCGCCCGTTCGCCTCGGACCAGGCGAAGAAACCCGCATCGCCCAGCACGCCATACTTGAGCACCTCGGCATAGCCCGCGCGCATCTCCCGCGCGGGCAGAGTGCCGAGCGCGTCGAGATCGGCCAGCACCAGCGCCGGCTGGTGGAACGCGCCCGCGAGGTTCTTGCCGGCACCGGTGTTGATCGCCGTCTTGCCGCCCACGGAACTGTCGACCTGCGCCAGCAGCGTGGTCGGCAGCTGGATGAACCCGCAGCCGCGCTTCAGGATGGCGGCGGCAAAGCCCGTCAGGTCGCCGATCACCCCGCCGCCCAGCGCCACGATATGGTCGCCCCGTTCGACCTCCTCGGCCAGCAGCCAGTCGATCGTGCGGGCGAGGCCCTCCCAGCTTTTCGCCTGCTCTCCCGGAGCATGGACCAGCCAGCGCGGCTCGTGCCCGGCCTCGCGCAGGGCACGCTCGACCGGGGCGCCCCACAGGCGGTGGACATTGGCATCGGTGACGATCGGCACGCGGCTCTTGCGCAGCAGCGGCCCGCACTGCTGTGCCAAATCGGCCAGCAGCCCCCCGCCGACCCGCACCTCGTACGATCGGCCCGCCAGCGCCACCGGGATCACAGCCATTGGTCGAGTGCCTCCATGATGCGCCGCACCGTATCGGCGTGCGGCCCGTTCTCGCTCATGACCCTGATCGGCGCCTGCATATAGAACGGCTCGCGCTCCGCCTTCAGCCGCGCGAGGATCTCAGCCGGGTCGCCGCCGCGCAGCAGCGGGCGGGTGTCCTTGCGCTTCACCCGCTCCACGAGGGTGGCAATATCGCTGTCGAGCCACACGGCAATGCCCCGTTGCAGGATCAGGGCGCGCGTCTCCTCCTGCACGAAGGCGCCGCCCCCGGTCGCGATCACGCACGGGGCCTCGCCCAGCAGGCGCGCGATCACCCGCCGTTCGCCATCGCGGAACGAAGGTTCGCCGAACCGCTCGAACATGTCGGCGATGGTCATCTGCGCCGCTTCCTCGATCTCGTCGTCGGCGTCGGCGAAGGGCAGGGCCAGCGCCGCGGCGAGCTTGCGCCCCACGCTGCTCTTGCCCACGCCCATCATGCCGACCAGCACGACGGGCCGGTCCAGCCGCGCGCACAGGAGCCGCGCCCGCTCGTCGCTGGTGGTGCTCGGCTCGATGGTCATTGCCGCCAGCGCTATAGTTGCGCTAACCGCCTGCGCAAGATTGCCGCGAAGGGATGCGCAACAGGTGCCGATGCGCCCGCAGATGATGGATTTCCGCAAGCTCCGCCTGGTGCTGCTGGCGCTGCTGCTCGTCGTGCTGCTGTTCGCCTGGGTCGACGGGGGCCGCGAGCCGCAGCACCTGATCGAGCAGGAGGTGACGGTGCCGGCCGCACTCCAGGGCGCCGGCGGGCAGGGCGGACCGGCGCGATGAGGCGCCTGACCCTGCTGGCAGGCGCGGCGCTGGCCTTCGGCTCCACGATCGCGCTGGCCGCGCCCGAATCGCTGCTGCCGCCAGCCTTCCGCACTCCCGCTCCCACTCCGAGCCCCACGCCCAGCCCAACCCGGGCGCCCGCGCCCGCTCCTGCGCCCACGCAGGCCCCGGCCCCGACGCCCGCGCGCCCGGCCCCGACCTCCTCGCCGGTGGTCCAGCCGGCCCCGGGCGTGCCCGGCGTGCCCCCGCGCGAGGGGGCATCGCCCTCCGCGCCCGGCCGTACCGCGCCGCCCGCGGCCTCGCTGCCGGAAGGCTTTGCCGGCCGGCTGCCCTCCCTGCGCGAGCTGGAGCGGATGGACGAGGACGCGTTCAACCAGCTGTTCGGCCTGGTGCCGGAATACGACATCCCGCCCGGGGCCCGCCGGGCCGTGCGCCGGGTGGGCGTGATCGGGCCGGGCGAGGGCGGCCTGCCGGCCAACTCGCTCGCCGGCCAACCGCCCGCGCTGGTGCTCGCGGCGCTGCGCGGGATCGAACAGCCGCTGGTCTCGCGCTGGGGGCACATCCTGCTGCGCCGTGCGCTTGCCAGCCGGCTGGAGGCGCCCCGGGGGATGGACCCGGTCGCCTTCGCCACCCTGCGCGCCGACCTCCTCAACCGCATGGGCGAGCGTGCCGCCGCGCGCGCGCTGGTGCAGGACATCGATTCGGCCAATTACACGCCCGCGCTCGCCGGGGTGGCGATCGATTCCTATCTCGGCACCGGCGACGTCCTCGGCATCTGCCCGGTCGCGCAGCTGAAGGGCACCCTGCGCGAGGATGCGGAGTGGTCCATGATCCGCGCCATCTGCCGCGCCCATACCGGCGAGACGCGGGAGGCCGAGCGCCAGATCGACCGCGCCCTCGCGCGCGACGAGGCGCCCGAGATCGACCTGCGCCTGGCGCAGCGTTATGCCGGCTCGGCGGGCGAGGCGCGGCGCGCCGTCACCATCGAGTGGGACGGCGTGGATGAGCTGACCCCCTGGCGCCACGGCCTCGCCCGGGCGCTCGGGATCGAGCTGCCGGACGGGCTGGCCGGCGGCGCAGGCGGGCGCTTCACCATCGCCGACGTGCTCATCCCGGCCGTGCCGCTGCCCGTGCGGGTGGAAGCGGCTGGGCGCGCGGCGGAGCGCGGCATCCTCTCCTCGGCGGCGGCGGTGGATCTCTATTCGCAGCTCTGGGCCGACGAGAGCATTGCCCGCGGCGAGAAGGCGCGTGCCGGCACGCTGCGCGAGGCCTATGTGGCCCGCAACGCGACCGGGCGGGTCGCCGCGATGCGCGAGCTGTGGGACGAGGGCGCGCCCTACGGCCAGATGGTGCTGACCGCCTATGCCGCCGCGCGCCTGCCGGTGGCCGAGCCGCTGGCGCAGGACGCGCCGGAGATCGTCGCCTCGATGCTGTCCGCCGGCCTCGACCGCAATGCGGTGCGCTGGGCGGCGCTGGTGCCCGATGGCGGGCTCGCCTGGGCGCTGCTGGCGCTGGCCGATCCGGGCGAGGCGGTGGGCGTGAGCAGCGGCGCGGTCGACACGTTCGTGGACGACGACAGCAGCGAGCAGCAGCGCAAGGCCCGCTTCCTCGTCGCCGGGCTCGCGGGGCTCGGCCGCATCGGCGAGGGCACGGCCGACAGCATGGCCGATCAGCTGGAGATGGACCTCTCGCGCACCAGCCCGTGGGCAACGCGGATCGACCGCGCGGCGGAGCTGCGCAACCCGACGCTCGTGGCGCTGCTGGCGGCGGTGGGGATGCAGGGCGATAGCTGGGAGCGCATGACCCCGCGCCAGCTGTTCCACATCGTCCGCGCGCTCGATCGGGTGGGCCTTTCCGCCGAGGCCCGGATGATCGCCGCCGAGGCGGTGGCGCGCGCTTGAGCCGCACCCCCCTCCCGCCGGCGGGAGGATCGGCCGAGATCGCCGCCTTCCTCGCCATGATGGCGGCGGAGCGCGGGGCGGCGCCGAACACGCTCGCCGCCTATGCGCGCGATCTCGCCGGGGCGGAGGCGCTGGCGGGCCCCCTCGCGGCGGCGGATGCCGAGCGCATCGCCGGGCTGGCGCGGGATTGGGCAGACCTCGCGCCCGCGAGCCTCGCCCGCAAGGCCTCGGCGCTGCGCCAGTTCTATGGCTTCCTGGTGGAGGAGGGGCTGCGCGAGGACGACCCTTCCGCCGCGCTGCCGCGCCCGGCCGCCCGGCGCAAGCTCCCCAGGATTCTCGATCACGCCCAGGTGGAGGCCCTGTTCGCCCGCGCCGAGCTGGAGGCGCAGGGCGACCGCCCCCCGGCGCTGCGGCTGCTGGCGCTGCTGGAGCTGCTCTACGGCTCGGGGCTGCGGGCCACGGAACTGGTCTCGCTGCCGCTCAACGCCGTCCCGCGCGACGCGCCGTTCCTGACCGTGACCGGCAAGGGATCGAAGGAGCGGATGGTGCCGGTCTCCACCCGGGCCCGCGCCGCGCTCGGCCGGTGGCTGGCGGTGCGGCCGGCCGGCGGGCCATATCTGTTCCCCTCGCGCGCCAAGAGCGGGAGCGGCCATTTGACCCGCATCCGCCTTTACCAGTTGCTCAAGGAGCTGGCCGCGCGCGCCGATCTCGATCCGGCCAAGGTCAGCCCGCACGTCCTGCGCCACGCCTTCGCCACGCATCTGCTGGAGGGCGGGGCGGACCTGCGCGTGCTGCAGACGCTGCTCGGCCATGCGGATATCGCGACCACGCAGATCTACACCCATGTGGATGCCGCGCGGCTCGTCGCGCTGGTCAACGAGCGGCATCCCCTTGCAGCTTGCAGGCCGCTTGACTAGCGCTCGCCCGATGATCTCCTACCTCGATTTCGAGAAGCCCGTCGCCGAGCTCCAGACGCGCATCGCCGAACTGCGCGCCGCCGCGGGGGCCGGCGGCGGCGAGGGCACGCAGGCGGGCCAGGTCGACATCTCGCCCGAACTGCGCCGGCTTGAGGCCAAAAGCGCCGAACTGCTGGCCAGCACCTACGCCCAGCTGACCCCGTGGCAGAAGACGCAGGTCGCCCGCCACCCGGCCCGGCCGCACTTCCGCGACTATCTCGCCCATGCGTTCGAGGACTTCGTGCCGCTGGGCGGCGACCGCTTCTATGGCGACGACCTCGCGATCATGGGCGGCTTCGCGACGCTGGGCGGGCGGCGGATCATGCTGCTCGGCCACGAGAAGGGGCACGATACGCAGACGCGCCTCAAGCACAATTTCGGCATGGGCAAGCCCGAGGGCTATCGCAAGGCGGTGCGCCTGATGGAGCTCGCCGGCCGGTTCGGCCTGCCGGTGGTGACGCTGGTGGACACGTCGGGCGCCTTCCCCGGCATCGAGGCGGAGGAGCGCGGCCAGGCCGAGGCGATCGCCCGCTCCACCGAGGCGTGCCTGTCGCTCCCCGTGCCGATGGTGGCCGCGATCGTGGGCGAGGGCGGATCGGGCGGGGCCGTGGCGCTGGCCAGCGCGGAACGGGTGCTGATGTTCGAGCACGCGGTCTATTCCGTCATCTCGCCCGAAGGTTGCGCCTCCATCCTGTGGCGCACGGCGGAGAAGGCCCCGCAGGCGGCCGAGGCGATGAAGCTGACGGCGCAGGACCTCGAAAAGCTCGGCATCATCGACCGCATCGTCGCCGAGCCGGTCGGCGGTGCCCAGCGCGACCCCAAGGCCGCCGCCGAGGCCCTGGGGCAGGCGCTCGGCGAGGAGCTCGACGCGCTCTCCACAAAGAGCGCCAAGCAATTGAGAAAGCTGCGCGAGGACCGCTACCTCACGATCGGCGAGAAGCCTCGCCGCCGCACCGGCCGGGCCCGTCAGGGAACATAGCGGCCGCCCCGTCATTGCCCCGGCACAGCCGAGGCGCCCCCTCGCGACCGGCCCCGGGGCGTCATACGGGGCGGCGTAGAACGGGGCAGGATGAGGAGAACACATGCCAGCCCACCCCCTTCGCCGGATCGGCACCGCCCTGCTGACCGGAACCGCCGCCTGTTCCCTCGCCGCCTGCGCCGCAATACCCGGCGGCGATGCCGCGATCGCACCCGGATCGCCGATCACCGCGGAAGAATCGCAGCAGGGCGCGCAGTACCACCAGGAATTCGTCGCCGAGTTCGGCGGCGCGGTGACCGGCCCGCAGGCCCAATATGTCGAGCAGGTCGGCCAGAACATCGCCGTCCAGTCGGGCCTCGCCAACAGCCAGTCGGCGTTCGAGGTGACGCTGCTCAACAGTTCGGTTAACAATGCCTTCGCGGTGCCGGGCGGGTACGTCTACGTCACCCGCCAGCTCGTCGGGCTGATGAACAACGAGGCGGAGCTCGCCGGCGTTCTGGGTCACGAGGTCGGCCATGTCGCCGCCCGCCATTCCGCCCGCCGCGAGGCCAATGCGCAGCGCAACCAGTTGCTCGGCGTGCTCGGGCAGGTGCTCTCGGGCGTGCTGCTGGGCGATACGGCGATCGGCCGCGGCGTCAGCGAGCTCGCCTCCACCGCGCCGCAGCTGGCGACGCTGCAATATTCGCGCAGCCAGGAGATCGAGGCCGACGAGCTGGGCATCAACTACCTGCGCACCGCCGGCTACGACCCGCGCGCCATGTCCACCGTGCTGCGGAGCCTCGCCGCGCAGAACGCGCTGGACGCGGCGCTGCAGGGGCGCGATGCCACGGTGCCCGAATGGGCCTCGACCCACCCGGACCCGGCCAGCCGGGTGGAAAATGCGCTGGAGGAAGCCGCGGGCGGCACCGGCGCCACCAACCGCGAGACCTTCCTCAGCCGGATCGACGGGCTGCTCTACGACGACGATCCCGCGCAGGGCATCATCGAGGGCAACACCTTCATCCACCCGCAATTGCGGCTGGCCTTCACCGCGCCGCAGGGCTTTTACATGATCAACAGCGCGGATGCGGTGTCGGTCAACGGCGATAGCGGCCGGGCGCAGCTTTCCACCGCAGCCTATAGCGGCAATCTGGAGACCTATATCCGCCAGGTGTTCACGGCGCTGGGCGGAGAGCAGGCCCAGCTCGCCCCGCAGGCGATTCAGCGCACCACGGTGAACGGGCTGCAGGCCGCCTATGGCACCGCGCGGGTGGCGAGCGGGGAGCAGAATGTCGACGTGGTGGTCTTCGCCTACGAATTCTCGAACAACCAGGCCTATCACTTCGCCGCTTTGACGCCGGCCGGCCAGGCGGCGGTGTTCAACCCGATGTTCAACTCGATGCGGCGAATCACCGCGGCGGAAGCGGGTCAGATCACGCCGCGCCAAATCGACGTGGTGACCGCCACCCGCAGCGACTCGGTCCAGTCGCTCGCCGGGCGCATGGCCTACGACACGGGGCAGCTGGAGCGGTTCCGCGTCCTGAACGGACTTGGCGCCAACGACCAGCTGGTGCCGGGGCAGCAATACAAGATCGTCGTGCGCACGAACTGAGGCGAGGCGCGGGCGAGGGGCTGTTCCTCCGCCCGGCGCACGCACGAGGCGGACGGCACACGCAGAAAGGGCGGCAGTTGCCTGCCGCCCTTCGTGTCGCGGTGAGCGAGGGCTTACTCGACCTCGCTCGCGTCGTCAGCGGCGTTCGCATCGCTGAGGTCGGTCTGAACACCGCCGAAGGTCGTTTTGAGCTCGTCGCCCAGGTTGCCCATGGCAGTCACGGCGGCGACGGCGATCAGCGCAGCGATCAGGCCGTATTCAATGGCGGTCGCGCCGGCTTCGTTGCGGCGCAGCTTGGCGAAAAACTTCATGGGTCAACTCCTGCTCTCAAGGACTGGTGGGAAGCGATCTTCGGTTTCGGTTGCCTGAAGTTCGAAGCGCCGAACCCAGCGAGGTCCAATTAGCCGCAAGAGGGTTGAAAAAGTCCTAATGGGCGACGGCTTTCTTCCATTTGCGCCCAGGCCATGCGCGCCGGCGCTCCGCGAGCGCTTGCCTCGCGGGCCCGCGACGGCGATGGCCGCCCCGATGGCAGAGGCGCATGATTTCCTCCTCGTGGTCGCGGCCGCGCTGCGCGATCGCGGCGGACGCTGGCTGCTGCAGCAACGGCCCCCGGGCAAGCACCATGCGGGCCTGTGGGAGTTTCCCGGCGGCAAGGTCGATCCGGGGGAAACACCGCGCCACGCCCTGTCCCGCGAACTCGCCGAAGAACTCGCGCTCGCGCTCGAGCCCACCGCCTTCGCTCCGCTCGGCTTCGCGGAGGACCCGGCGGGCGGAGGACGGCCGGCGCTGCTCCTGCTGCTCTACAGGGCCGATGCCGCCAAGGCAGAGCCCGAGGCCCAGCTCGGCCAGAACTGGGGCTGGTTCAGCATCGGCGAGGCCGAAGCCCTGCCGCTCGCGCCGCTCGACCGCGCGCTCCTGTCCTCGCTGCCTCGATGAGTTCGCAAACCACCCTATTGCCAAGGCCAAGGCACCTGCTATGTGGCCCCCCTCACGGGCGCCCGTAGCTCAGCTGGATAGAGCACCAGACTACGAATCTGGGGGCCGGAGGTTCGAATCCTTCCGGGCGCACCATTTCTTCTGCGCTACCGCGCTTCGCGCTACTTGAGCGCGCGGGTGCCTGCCGCGGCCCGCGCTGGCTTTGGCGCGCCACCTCCGTTTCTCAGCGCTACCCATGCTTCGCCCCATCCACGCGCAGGGGTCGATTCGCGCCGCCACCCGGCACGACGCAAGAACCCCGACCGGCCCGCGCAAGACGAGGCCGCCCGCGAACGCGCCATCGCCCATTTCGGGCAAGATCTGGCCGCTCCACCGCAGCCGATCCGCTCTCAGCGCCGCTCGCGCCCGCTCCCCCGGGCGTCCTCCGCCGCATCACCCGCGACATGAGCGCCGTCCGGCTGGAACCGGCGCCGCCGCTGGACTAGAGCGCAGGCCCACGCCGCGATTGCAGACTGGCTCGCCGATGCCGCTTCCGTTCCGTTCCGCCCTCGCATTCTGCCTCGCGGCCTCGTGCGTCGCCTCGGGCTGCGCGACGCGGGGTGCGCCGCCCTCCAGCGAAACCATGCAGGTGCGCGGGCGCCATCTCTACAGCGCGGCGGGCGAGCGCGTGGTGCTGCGCGGCGTCAACGAGATGTTCGCCTGGTCCGATGACAGGACGGGCAGGACGATCCTGCCGCAGATCGCGCGCACCGGCGCCAATGCCGTGCGCATCGTGACGATGCCGGATTTTACGGCGCGCGATCTCGACCGGGTGGTCGCCAATTCCGTCCGCCATGGGATGATCCCGATGGTCGAATGCCACGCCGCCACCGGCAAGTGGGAACAGCTGGGCGCCTGCGTCGACTACTGGACCCGGCCCGAGATCGCCGCAACCATCCGCAAGCACCGCCGCTGGGTCCTCCTCAATATCGCCAACGAAGCGGGCGGCGAGGTTTCGCGCGAGGCCTTCCTCGCCGGTTATCGCGACGCCATCGCCCGCATCCGCGCGGCCGGCATCGACGTACCGCTGGTGATCGACGGATCGGACTGGGGCAAGGAGTACCGCATGCTGCTCGACAGCTGGGGCCCGCTCAACGCCGCCGACCCGCTGGGCCGCATCGTCGTTTCCGCGCACTCCTATTGGGCCGGCACGCAGCAGGAGCGCCAGGCGCCCTATCGCGAGATCATCGAGCGGGTGCTCGCCGAGAACATTCCCTTCGTCATGGGAGAGGGCCCCACGCCTGCCGGGTTCGACTGCCAGCCGTCGCCCTACGAATGGGCCATGGCGGAACTCGACCGGGCGGAGATCGGCTGGCTCGCCTGGTCGTGGGGCGCGGTGACCAATGCCGATTGCGGCACCACGCAAAGCTTCGACCTCACCCGAGGCGGCCGGTTCGGGGCATGGGCCTCGCCGGCGGCGGAGGCGCTGATGGTGTCGCACCCCGCAAGCGTGCGCAACACCGCTCGCCGTCCCTGCTCGATTCCCCGGGCCGGCCCGAACTGCACCCGCCCTGGCAGAAGCGAACCGATGTGACCTGCGGCCCCGTCCCGCCGTGGGACGCATGGCCGCTGCACTGCACAAGAGCGCTTCGCCCCGCCGCCCGGCTGGCCTATGGCAGCGCCGTGACTCGCCTGCTTCAGCTCACCTTCTGGCTTGCCGCCCTGTTCACTCTCGTGATGGCGCTGCTGCCCAAGGCGCCCGCCCTTCCGGGCGCGCCGTCGGACAAGCTGCAGCACGTGGCCGCCTTCCTCACGCTGGCGGTGCTCGCCCGGCTCGGCTGGCCGCGGCACCCGCTTGTGCTTCTGCTCGGCGGGCTGGCGCTGTTCGGCGCGGCGATCGAGCTCGGCCAGCTTCTCCCGGTCCTCAATCGCCATGCCGGCCTCGCGGACTGGGCCGCGGACGTCGCCGCCGCGGCGGTCGGGCTGGCGCTCGCCGGCCTCGGGCGCAGGCTTCTGGTGCGCGCGTGAGGGGCCGCGCAACGGTGCCGCAGCGGCTTGCAACGGGGGCGGAACCGGCCTGCTCCTCGCCGGTTCACACGCAGAACGAGACAGCAAGAGAGCACATCATGGCCGCGGCCGGGGACATTTTCGAACGGCTCAAGCAGGATCACGACCGCCAGCGGGAATTGCTCGACCAGATCGAACGGAGCGGCGGCGCAGGCGAAGACCGCGCCCGGCTGTTCGAACGCTTCACCATCGATGCCAAAAGCCATGCCGCGGCGGAGGAGCAGGCGCTCTATTCCACCATGCTGCGCAAGCCCGAAACCACCGACGAAACCCGCCATTCCGTGGCCGAGCACCACGAGATCGAGGTGGCGCTCAACGACCTTGCCGCCACGGACCTCGAATCGGGCGAGTGGATGGAGAAGTTCCGCGAACTGAAGCACGACTACCTCCACCATATCGACGAGGAGGAGGAGGAGCATTTCCCCGATTTCGAGCGCTACCTGACCAGCGCGGACGAGGCCTATATGCGCGAAGTGTTCGAACAGCGCAAAGCGGTCGAGAGCCAGCAGGCAGAGGTCACGCCGGAAAAGAAGGAAGACGCCAAGGAATAGGTCCTGCGAAAGAGGGGGGAATTGCAGCTACAGAAGCGGGAAACCGCAACGGATTTCGACTCCTCGGTCGAGCCGGGGGTGTGGCGTTACGCCAAGGCGTCGCGCGTGCGCGTCATTGTCGATGCGGCCGATTATTTCGACCTGATGCAGCGCGCCATGCTGCAGGCGCGCCGACGCGTGCTGATGATCGGCTGGGATTTCGACACGCGCATCCACCTCACCCGCGGTCGCCGCTGGTGGCAGAAGGGCTGGCGGCACCGATACCCCTCGCGCCTCGGCAGCTTCATCCCCTGGCTGGTGCGCCACCGCGAGGGGCTGGAGGTGCGAATCCTCAAGTGGAGCTTCGGCATCGTCCGCTCGGGCCTGCGCGGCACAATGCTGGTCGATCTGTTGCGCTGGTGGCCTCACCGGCGGATCGACTTCAAGTTCGACACGGCCCATCCGGTGGGCTGCAGCCATCACCAGAAGATCGTGGTGCTCGACCGGCGGCTGGCCGTGTGCGGGGGCATCGACATGACCGATCGCCGGTGGGACACGTCCGAACATCGCGAGCACGATCCGCGCCGCACCCGCCCGGGCGGCTCGCTGCACGGCCCCTGGCACGACCTGACGATGATGATGGAAGGCGATGTCGCCGGCACGCTCGAGGAACTGGGGCGGGACCGCTGGATTCGCGCGGGAGGCAAGCCGCTGGAGCCGGCCGCTGCGGGCGAGCCCAGCGCCTGGCCCGAGGGACTGGAGCCCCATTTCACCGATGTGGAGGTCGGCATCGCGCGGACCCGCGCCGCCTACAAGGACGAGGGCGGCGTCGACGAGATCGCCCAGCTGTTCGTCGCCCACGTCAAGCGGGCCAGGCGCTTCATCTACGCCGAGAACCAGTATTTCGCCTCGCGCGTGGTGGCAGAGGCGATCAGCGCCCGGCTGGTGGAGGACAACCCGCCCGAAATCGTGATCGTGCACCCTGCCACGGCCGATGGCTGGGTGGAGGCGCAGGCGATGGACCCGGCGCGCGCGCGGCTGGCCCGGGCGCTCAAGGAGCTCGACAAGCACGACCGCTTCCACCTCTACACGCCCCATGCCGGCGAGACGCCGATCTACGTCCATGCCAAGCTGATGATCGTGGACGACGAGGTGCTGCGGATCGGATCGGCCAATTTCAACAACCGCTCGCTGGGGCTAGACAGCGAGTGCGACGTGTTCATCGATTGCGCGCGCCCGGCGAACGGCCATTGCTCGGAGGCGATCCGTGGGCTGCGCCACGCCCTGCTCGCCGAACATTGCGACCTCGCGCCCGAGGAGGTCGGCCCGCTGGTCGAAGAGGCAGGCTCGATGGCGGCGATGATCGCCGGGCTCGGCCGCGATCGCCTGCACACGCTGCGCCCGTTCCATCCCGGCCCGCCGACCGACATCGAGGTCGCGCTGGCCGATCGCGAGGTGCTCGACCCCGAAGAACCGGCCGAGATGTTCGTGTTCAATCCGCCCAAGCGTGGCCTTTTCCGCCGCGGCAGCCTATTGACCCGCGCCATGAGGCGAATGGATAGCAGGCGGCGCCGCGCGGAACGGCGCCTCGCGCGCATGGAAGAGCGCGCATGAGCAGCCCACGATGAGCAGCCTGGTCGGCCCCGACGAGGACGTTGCCGCCGGCAAGCCCCCCGTCCCCGACGAGGTGCAGGAGGCGATCCGCACCCTGATCCGCTGGGCCGGCGACGACCCGGCGCGCGAGGGCCTGCGCGACACGCCGGCGCGGGTGGCGCGCGCGTGGAAGGAATATTGCCTCGGCTATCTGGAGGATCCGGCGATCCACCTGTCGCGCGTGTTCGAGGAGGTCGGCGGCTATGACGAGATCGTGCTGCTCAAGGACATCCCGTTTCAGAGTCATTGCGAGCACCACATGGCCCCGATCATCGGCAAGGCGGCCATCGCCTATCTGCCGACCGAGCGTGTGGTGGGAATCTCCAAGCTTGCGCGCGTTCTGCATGGCTATGCAAGGCGGTTGCAAATCCAGGAGCGCCTGACCGCGGAGGTCGCGCAGTGCATCTGGGACCATCTGCAACCGCGCGGCGTGGCGGTGGTGATCGAGGCGAGCCATGCCTGCATGACCGCGCGGGGGGTGCGCACGCCCGGCGTCTCGATGGTCACCAGCCAGGTGATGGGCACGTTCCGCAGCGATCATCGCAGCCGCCAAGAAGTGCTCCAATTGATGGGCTACTAGCCCTACATGCCCCCAACGAATCACTCCAAGGAACTGAAATGACGGCGCTTCTCGTGCGCGGCGGCCGCCCCCTGTCCGGCCGCATCGAACCTTCTGCCAACAAGAACGCGGTGCTCCCGGTGCTGTGCGCGACGCTGCTGACCGATGCTCCGGTCACTTTGCGCAACGTGCCGGAAATCACCGACGTCACCCGCATCGTCGCCTTCTTCCAGGAACTCGGCAGCAAGGTGGAGTGGGACAAGGCCGACAAGCGGCTGGAGATCGACCACTCTGCGATGCCCGCCAATGCTCGCGCCACCCTGCCGCAGGCGATGCGCGCCTCCATCATGATGATCCCGGGCCTGCTCGCCCGGCTCGGCGAGGCGCGGCTGGAGCATGAGGTGAAGGGCTGCACGCTCGGCGCGCGCGAGATCGACCCGCACGTCGCCGTGTTCCGCGCCTTCGGGGCCGAGGTCAGCCAGACCGGGCACGAAATCGTGTTCCGCGCCACCAGCAATGGCGTTCCGGCCCGCATGTGGCTCGAATATGCCTCGGTTACGACCACCGAGAACTTCATCCTTTCCGCGCTGACGGTCGGCGGCGTGTCGCAGATCGTCAACGCCGCCTGCGAGCCGCACGTGCAGGAGATGTGCACCTTCCTGGAGCTGTGCGGCGCGCGCATCCTGGGCAAGGGCACCTCGATGGTGTCGATCGAGCGGGTGGGCGAGCTCGGCGGCGCCGACTACACCTTCACCGAGGATTTCCACGAGATCGCCACCTTCCTGGCCCTCGCCGCGGTGACGGGCGGCGACATCGCCATCCGCAACCAGCACCCCGAGCACTTCATGCTGATCGACCGCACCTTCGCCAAGTTCGGCGCGGAGGTCCGCCATGCGGATGGCTGGTCGCGGCTGGAGGCCCCGCCGGAACTGCGCGTGGAGGAGAACTTCACGAGCCACCTGATCACCAAGGTGGAGGCCGCGCCGTGGCCCTACGTCCCGGCCGACCTGCTGCCGATCTTCATCGCGCTGGGCGTGAAGGCCAAGGGTCAGATGATGTTCTGGAACAAGGTCTACGAGGGCGGGCTCACCTGGCACACGGAGCTGTCGCTGTTCGGCGCGCACACGCTCTTGTGCGACCCGCACCGGCTGATCACCTTCGGCGGCGAGGAACTCGCGCCGGCCACTGTGACCAGCCCCTACATCATCCGGGTCGCCATCGCCCTGCTGATGACGGCTGCGTCGATCGAAGGCGAATCGACCATCCTCGATGCCGACCCGATCCGCCGCGCGCACCCGGGCTTCATCGACAATTTCGTCTCGCTCGGCGCCGACGTGCAGTGGGAGAAATAGGGGCCGGGACCAGCGCTGGCCGAAGCGGGCCGGCCGGGAGATAATCTCCTCGGCCGGACGGCGCCTTTACCGCTGGGCCGCCTCGTCGGCACCCTTGCAACTCCCTGATCCGGCTTCGTTGTAGGCCGGGCAGCGGTGGACGGATGGGCTCGTCCGCAGGGCAGCTGCGATGCTTAGTAAGCGGAGGAGCATCGCGGCAAAACGGGCGTTTATCGGAAGTTGTGGTGAAGGAGGGGCACCTCATCGGCGCCCCCGCCTCACATCATAGCTGGCCCAGCAGGTGTTCCGCGCTGGAGACCTTGAAGTCGCCCGGCTCCTCGACGTTGAGCTCGCGCACCATGCCGTCCTCGACGATCATGGAATAGCGCTTGCCGCGCTTGCCCATGCCAAAGCCGGTGCCGTCCATCACCAGCCCGACCGCTTCCGCGAACTCGCCATTGCCGTCTGCCAGCATGGTGATCCCTTCCGCGCCGTTCGCCTTGGCCCAGCTGCTCAGCACGAAGGCGTCGTTGACGGCGATGCAGGCGATCTCGTCCACGCCCTTGGCCTTCAACTCATCGGCCCGCTCCACGAAACCCGGCAGGTGCCGCGCGGAACAGGTGGGGGTGTAGGCCCCGGGCACGCTGAACAGCGCCACCGTCTTGCCGGCGAAATAGTCGGATGTCTGCACCGCGTCGGGGCCGTCGGCGGTGGCCTTCACCAGCTTCACGTCGGGCAGGCGCTCGCCCTTGGAAATCGTCATTGCTCGTCCTCCTGTCCCCGTCCGCCCGCGTCCATAGCGGCTGGCGGGCTGGGCGCAATGGCCCCGCCGGCTGCCGGGCCGGGCTTTACGCAGGCTGTCCGCCGCCCTATGGACCGCCCTTTCTTGGCGCCGCGTGGAGCCCCGGCGACGCCTTCATCCCGACCGTGCAGGAGAAGCGCAAGTGGCCACAGCCGCCCTCGAGAAGGACCATGTCGTCCGCGACCTCAGCCTGGCCGATTATGGCCGGGCGGAAATCGCCATCGCCGAAACCGAAATGCCGGGCCTCATGGCTCTGCGTGAGGAATATGGTGCGCAGCAGCCGCTGAAGGGCGCGCGCATCACCGGCTCGCTCCACATGACGATCCAGACCGCGGTGCTGATCGAGACCCTGGTGGCGCTCGGGGCCGAGGTCCGCTGGGCCACCTGCAATATCTTCTCCACGCAGGACCACGCCGCCGCCGCCATCGCCGCGCAGGGCATTCCGGTCTTCGCGATCAAGGGCGAGAGCCTGGCCGATTACTGGGACTATGTCGGCCGCATCTTCGACTGGTCGACCGAGGACGAGCCCGACCGCACCGCCAACATCATCCTCGACGATGGCGGCGATGCCACGATGTTCGCCCTGTGGGGCGCGCGGGTCGAGGCGGGCGAGGACCTGTTCGAGGCCTCCAACGCCGAGGAGGTGGAGTTCGTCCGCGCGCTGGGCGCCTTCCTCAAGGAGCGGCCGGGCTATCTCTCCGCGAGCGTGAAGGCGATCAGGGGCGTGTCCGAGGAGACCACCACCGGCGTCCACCGCCTCTACAGCCTCGCCAAGCAGGGCAAGCTGCCGTTCCCGGCGATCAACGTGAACGACAGCGTCACGAAGTCGAAGTTCGACAACCTCTATGGCTGCAAGGAATCGCTGGTCGACGCGATCCGCCGGGCCACCGACGTGATGCTGGCCGGCAAGGTCGCCTGCGTCGCGGGCTTCGGCGATGTCGGCAAGGGCAGCGCCGATTCGCTGCGCAATGGCGGCGCGCGGGTGATCGTGACCGAGATCGACCCGATCTGCGCTCTGCAGGCGGCGATGGAAGGCTATGAAGTCGTGACGATGGAGGAGGCGGTGAAGCGCGCCGACATCTTCGTCACCGCCACCGGCAATGCCGATGTCATCACCGCCGAGCACATGAAGGCGATGAAGCCGATGAGCATTGTGTGCAATATCGGCCACTTCGATTCCGAGATCCAGATCGCCGCGCTCGACAATTACGAGTGGAAGGAGATCAAGCCCGGCACCGACCTCGTCACCTTCCCGCCCCAGGGAGACGAACCGGCCAAGTCGATCCTCATTCTCGCCAAGGGCCGCCTGGTGAACCTCGGCTGCGCCACCGGCCACCCGAGCTTCGTGATGAGCTGCTCCTTCACCAACCAGGTGCTGGCGCAGATCGAGCTGTTCACCAAGGGCGGCGAGTACGGCAACGACGTCTATGTCCTGCCCAAGCACCTCGACGAGAAGGTCGCCGCGCTGCACCTCGACAAGCTCGGCGCCACCTTGACCAAGCTGAGCCAGAAGCAGGCCGACTACATCAACGTACCCGTGGAAGGGCCGTTCAAGCCGGACCACTACCGCTATTGAGGCGACCGGCCCTGCTCCTCCTTCCGTGTTGGGGGAGGGCAGGGCAAGTTCGGGGGCTTGGGCGGAGCTTCCGGCGCGGCCGCAACGATGCGGCGCGTTTGCCGGTTGGCTCCTTGTTAAGGGCGTGTGATTTTCTGCGATCCGCCTGCCAACGTGCGGTCGGCGCGCCGCGAGTCCAGGACCAGCCGGCTCCGCCCGATCATCAAGGGCTAGGGCGCCGGCGAATCCTTGCCTGGCGCGGTTGCGTTCAGCACGCTGTCGTGGCGGGCGAGCACCCACAGGCTGAGGCCGGCGGCGCGGGCGCGTTGCAGGGCGAGGGTGGTCGGAAGCGAGATCGTGGCGAGGGTGGTGGCCCCGGCGCGCACGGCCTTCTCGACGATCTCGTAGCTGCACCGGGCGCTCGACAGGATGAAGCCCGCTTCGAGCGACCGACCGGAGCGCCGCGTCGCGCCGACCAGCTTGTCCATCGCATTGTGACGCCCGACATCCTCTCGCGCCACGAGGATCGTTCCGTCCGTGTCGCAGAACGCCGCAGCATGAGCGGCGCGCGTCCGGCGCGTCAGAACCTGATGGTCGGGCAGGGCGGAAAGCGCGGCGAAGATGGCCGCCGGCTCCAGCGCCCGGTGCGGCGGCACTTGCGCAAGCGGCTTGGCAAGCGAGGCGAGGCTTTCGATCCCGCACAGCCCGCAGCTCGACTCGGCGACCCGCGCGCGCACCCGCTCGGTGAGCTTCTCGATACCGAGCCCGGCCAGCCGGGTGCGCACGATCCAGCCCTCTTCCACCTCGGCAATCGCCACATCCAGAATCTCGCCGGGCGCCTTGGCCAGCCCCTCGGTCAGTGCGAAGCCGGTGGCGAAGTCCTCCAGATCGGCCGGACTGGCCATCATCACGGCATAGCTCAACCCGTTGAACTCGAGCGCCACGGGCGCCTCGGGCACCCATTCACGCTCGACCAGCCGGGATGTGCCGTCGCGGGCGATCTCCTCGACCTGCGCCGATAGAGGCGAGCCGACGAGCTTGCCGGGCGCGCTCTCCCCGATCTCCCGGTGCGGTCGAGTGGAGGGGATCGCGGAATTGCCGGGCTCCGCCACGCTCAGTCGCCCGGCATCGGCCTTGGCGCTCCGGGGTGGTCGGGCACGATCCGCACCGGCACCGACTTGGCGGCCGGCGTCTTCGACAGCTGATCATGGTGCGACAGCGCGATCAGCGGGTTCATCTCGGGATAGTAGGCGCCGACGCAGCCGTCGGGGAGGGAGAAGGGGGTGACAACCAGCCCGCCCACCTCCCGGTGCACGCCGTCCTCGGCATCGCCCACCAGCGCCACCTTCTGCCCTTCGCGCAGGCCGGCGCGGGCGATCTCCTCGGGGTTCATCAGCAGCACCTGGCGGGTTCCCTCGATGCCGCGCAGGCGGTCGGAATAGCCGTAGATGGTGGTGTTGAACTGGTCGTTGGAGCGCATGGTGATCAGGCGATAGCGGCCCGGCGCATCGTCGAACCCGCAGGCGGAGAGCGATTCGGGGATCGTGAAATCGGCCTTGCCGCTCTCGGTCGACCAGATCCGCTCGCGCGCCTTGTTGCCGCGATAAAAGCCGCCGGGGGTGAACAGTCGCTGGTTGAAGTCAGCGAACTCGTCCGGGTAAGTCGCCTCGATCAGTTCGCGCACCTGCCCGTAATGGCCGACCCAATCGTCCCAGCGCACCTTCGGGTTGGGCTCGAGCGTCGCCTTCGCGATGCCGGCGACGATCGCCAGTTCGGACAGCAGGTGCTCGCTCGCCGGCTTGCGCTTGGCGACCGAGCCGTGGATGCAGCTGAGCGAATCTTCCATGGTGACGGTCTGCGGGCCGCCTTTCTGGATGTCCTCCTCGCTGCGGCCGAGGCAGGGGAGGAGATAGGCGACCTCGCCGTTGATCAGGTGGCTGCGGTTGAGCTTGGTGGCGATCTGCACGGTGAGGCGCATGGTTGTCCACGCCTCCTCCATCTTCTCGCGCTCGGGAATGGCGCGCACGAAATTGCCGCCGAGGCCGATAAAGGCCTTCACCGTGCCCGCGAGGATGCCTTCGCACGCCTCCACCGTGTTCATGCCCTTGTCGGTCGGCGGGTCGAAGCCGAAGAGCTTCTTGAGGGCATCGAGCGGCACCAGTTCCGGCTTTTCGGAGATGCCCACCGTGCGCTGGCCCTGCACGTTGGAATGGCCGCGCACGGGCGAGATGCCGGCGCCCTCGCGCCCGATATTGCCGCGCAGCAGCAGCAGGTTGATGAGCATCGCGATCGTGTCGGACCCGTGGACGTGCTGCGTCACGCCCATGCCGTAAATGCCGATCACGGTGCGCGCATTGCAATAGACGTCGGCCGCCTCGCGCAGCGCCGCCTGCGACAGGCCGGACTCGCGCTCGATCTCCTCCCAGCTTCTGGAGCGGGCGAAGGCGGCGAACTCGTCGAAGCCCTTGGTGTGCTGTTCGATGAAATCGACATCGAGGAGATGGTGCTGCTTCTCGCGCCATTGCTCCTCCTCGCGATCGAGCACGTGCTTGCACATGCCCAGGATCGCGGCGATGTCTCCGCCCGGGCGCACCTGCTGGTAGATGCAGGAGATCTCCGTCTCCTTGCCGGTGAGCATCTCGATCGGGCTCTGCGGGTTCTTGAAGGCGATCAGGCCCTTCTCCCGCACCGGGTTGAAGGTGACGATCTTGCAGCCGCGCTTCACCGCCTGCTGCAGCGGGTGGAGGAAGCGCGGGGAATTGGAGCCGGTGTTCTGGCCGAAGAAGAAGATCGCGTCGCAGATCTCGAAGTCCGACAGCACGCAGGTGCCGACCGAAGAGCCGATCACCTTCTTGAGGCCGACCGAGGTGGTCTCGTGGCACATGTTCGAGCTGTCGGGCAGGTTGTTGTGCCCGTAGAGCCGGGCGAACAGGGCATAGAGATACGAGGTTTCAAGGCTCGCCCGGCCCGAGGCGTAGAACACGGCCGCCTTGGGGTCGAGCGCGCGAAGCTCGCTGCCGATCGCGCGGAACGCCTCCTCCCAGCTGACGGGCACGTAGGTGTCGCTCGCCCGATCATACCGCATCGGATGGGTCAGGCGGCCCTGTTGTTCGAGGTCGTAGTCGCGCCAGGTCTTGAGCTCCGACAATGTGTGCTGGGCGAAGAATGCGGGCGTGCAGCGGCGGGTGGTCAGTTCCCACGCGGTCGCCTTGGCGCCGTTCTCGCAGAACTCGAACGGGTGCGGGTTGGCGGGCTTGGTCCACGCGCACGACACGCACATGAAGCCGCCAGGCTTGTTCTGCCGGCGGAGCGTTTCCAACACCGCGGGGGTCGGCCGTTCCTTGCCGAGGATCTGGCTGATGCCGCGCACCGATCCCCAGCCGCCCGAGGGTCCCTCATAATGGACGGTATCGTCTTCGGGGTGGTCGCTCATCGGGTGCTCTCCCTTGCAGGTGGTGCGGGCGTGGAGCCCCTTGCTTGTTCGCAGCACAGCCGGCTGCACGCAAGGGCCCGGCTTCTCTCCAGCAGGGTGGAGGGGGCGCTGTTCCGGCATGAAGCCGAACAGGGCATCAGAGTGGCTCCCCGGCGTTCGTCGCGCCCGGCTCGCCGGCGCCGGCCGGGCGCGAGCGGGTCAGGTAGTCCGCCGCCACAAGGCACAGCAGGAAGGCGATCCACAGCAGCGCCGCGCCGGTCGCGAGCCGCATCAACCCGCCTTCGCGGCGCATATCCATGAAGAACCACAGGACGAGGCCGGCCTTGGCCGCCGCGATGGAATAGCCGATCCACGGCTTTGCCGGCCCCAGCGGCAGGAACGCCGCGCCGAGCGTGGCGGCAAGCAGCAGCAGCAGCGCCAGCCACACCAGCAGCAGGCGGGGCAGGGCGGGGCTCACTCACCCGCTCCTGCAAGATAGATCGTGGGATAAAGGAAAATCCACACGAGATCGACCAGGTGCCAGTACAGCGCGACATTGCCGATCAGCACGGCGCGGCGATCCTCGCGAGCGCGCCGGTTGATCGCCGCGATCCCGAGCAGGACCATGCCGACCACCAGGTGCAGCGCGTGCAGGCCGGTCGCCGCGAAATAGAGGTTCATGAACAACTGCTCGAACCCGCTGGTGAAGTGGGCGTTCGGAAGGCCGGGGATCACGCCCTCGCGATATTCGAGCCAGTATTCGTGGGCTTTGACCGCCAGGAACACCAGCGCCGATGCCACCGCGCCCCACAGCGCCCGTCCGGCCGAGCGTCGGCGGCCGCTCCGCGCCGCCTCCACCGCGATCGCCGCCATCAGGCTGGAAGTGAGCAGCACGGCGGTGTTGAGTGTGCCGTGCCACAGCTTCATGTGGCTCGATGCGCTGACGAATTCCTGCGGGTGGAGAAAGCGCAAGGCGAGCGCGGCGGCGAAGATGCCGCCGAACAGCATCGCCTCGCTGCCGAGGAACACCAGCATGCCGAGCCGGTCGGCCTCCGCCTGCCGCTCGGGCTGGTGGAACGGCTCGTGGAGCTCGCGCTGCTCAGCCATGGTCGCGGCTCGAGGGGTGCTTGAGCGGATAGTGATAGGGCCCGCGCACGACGACCGGCTGCTCGGTGAAATTGTGTTTGGGCGGCGGCGAGGAGGTGGTCCATTCCAGCCCCGTCGCGCCCCACGGATTGGCCGGCGCTCGGGCCCCCCGGAACAGCGACCAGAGGAGGTAGAACAGCGGCATCAGATAGCCCACGGCCAGCAGGCCGGCACCGGCCGAGGACAGCACCTGGAGCACCTGGAACGCCTGCGGATAGACGTGGTAGCGCCGCGGCATGCCTTCATAGCCCAGCATGAATTGCGGGAAGAAGGTGAGATTGAAGCCGACCAGGATCGTGATCGCGGCAATCCGCGCCAGCATCTCGTTGTACATGCGGCCGGTGATCTTGGGCCACCAATAATGCAGCGCGCCGAAGAAGGCGGTCACCGTGCCGCCGACCATGATGTAGTGGAAATGGGCGACCACGAAGTAGGTGTCGTGGACGTGGACGTCGATCGCCAGCATCGCCAGCATCAGTCCGGTGAGCCCGCCCGCCACGAACAGCACGATGAAGCCCATGGCGAAGAGCAGCGGCGCGCTGATGTCGATGTCGCCCTTGTAGAGCGTGGCGGTCCAGTTGAAGACCTTGATCGCCGAGGGCACGGCGACTGCCAGCGAGAGGAACGAGAACACCGTGCTCGCATAGAGCGATTGCCCCGCCACGAACATGTGGTGGCCCCACACGAGGAAGCCGATCACCGCGATCGCGATCGAGGCATAGGCGACGAACCAGTAGCCGAAGATCTGCTTATGCGCGGCAGACGTAATCAGCTCGCTCATCACGCCCAAAGCGGGCAGCACCATGATGTAGACCGCCGGGTGGCTGTAGAACCAGAACAGGTGCTGGAACAGCAGCGGGTCGCCGCCCAGGCTGGGGTCGAACACGCCGATGCCGAAGACTCGCTCGGCGAGCAGCAGCAGCAGCGTCAGCGCCAGCACCGGGGTCGCCAGCACGAAGATCAGCGACACGGCGTAGTGCGACCAGATGAACAGCGGCAGGCGCGACCAGGTCAGCCCCGGCGCGCGCAGCTTGTGGATGGTGACGATGAAGTTGAGGCCGGTGAGGATGGTGGAAAAGCCGCTGATGAACACCGCGGCCACCGCGAGAACGACCATGCCGTTCGCGTACATGGTGGTGAGCGGGGTGTAGAAGGTCCACCCGGTATCAACTCCGCCGCCCAGCACCACGGCGAGCGTCAGCAGGCCGGCGAAGATGTAGATATACCAGCTGAGCAGGTTCAGCCGCGGAAAGGCGAGGTCGCGCGCGCCGATCATCAGCGGAACGAGGAAATTGCCGAACGTGTTGGGGATGGAGGGGATCAGGAAGAACCACACCATGATGATGCCGTGGAGCGAAAAGGCGCGGTTGTAGCCGTCATTGCTGAGGAGGTCCGGCGCGGGGGTGAGCAGATCGAGTCGGATGAGCGCCGCGGCGACGCCGCCGATGGCGAAGAAGAAGGTGATCGACACCAGGTACAGGATCGCGATCCGCTTGTGGTCGGTGGTGAAGAACCACGATCGCAGCGAGTAGCCGGCGCGCAAATAGCTGGTGCGCTCGACATCCTCTGGTTCGCGTTCGAGGTCGATGGCGGCCGCGCTCATTCCGGGCGTCCTTGCGGCGGGCCGAGCTGCTTGAGATAGGCGACGAGGGCATTCACCTGCTCGGGCTCGATGAGGTTGCCGTAGGTCGGCATGATGGCGGGATAGCCACCCACCACCTGCGCATTGGGCAGCATGATGGAATCGTGCAGGTACTGCTCGTCCGCCAGCACCACTCTGCCGTCGCTGAGGCCCACCGGGCGGCCGAACACGCCGGCAAGGTCGGGCGCCTTCACCGCGGAGGCCGGGCCGTGGCAGCCGCTGCAGCCAAGCCCGCGGAACAGCCGCTCGCCTTGCTGCGCGAGGGTGGCGCTGGTGCCGAAGCTGCCCTGGTCCTCCAGCCATTCGGCGTAAAGCGCGGGCCGCAGCACGATCAGCTGCCCACCCATTACGCTGTGATCCGAGCCGCAGAACTCCGCGCAGCGCAAGGGATAGGTGCCCGGGCCATCCGCCTCGAACCATTGCTCGGTATAGCGGCCGGGCAGCACGTCCTGCTTGATGCGCAACGCGGGGAAATAGAGGCTGTGGATCACGTCGCGCGAGGTCATGACGAGGCGCACCGGCGTATTGGCGGGCACGTGCAGTTCGTTGATCTCGGCCGTGCCGTCAGGGTGCTGGAACTTCCACATCCACTGCTTGGCGACCACGTTGATCGTGTAGGCGCCGGGCGGCGGCGTGCGCAGGTCGAAATAGAGCGAGGTCGCCCAGACGAAGAACCCGAGCGTCAGCAGGAACGGGATGATCGACCAGGACAGTTCGATCCAGAGGTTGTGGCTCTCGGCATGTTCGCGGTTGACGTCGTTGCTGGTGCGATAGCGGATGGCGAAGAGCACCAGCAGGACGAAGATCGGCAGCGTCAGCACGGCGACCATCGCCCCGAAGCTGCCGAACAGCAGGTCCAGCGTTCCCGCATGTTCCGAGGCCTGTGGCGGCCAGAGATGGAACGAGCCCGTCACGCCCGCTGCTTCCGCAGGCGCCACAGGAGGAGCGCGAGGCCCGCGAGGGTGAGGAAGGCGGCGATGCGCAACATGGTCTCGATCGCCGGCGTGTAGCGGCCGGTGGCCGGATCGTAGTGATAGCACAGCAGCAGCAGCCGGTCGGTCCAGCTGCCCGTGCGCCCGGCCGAAGCCGCGGCGATCGCCCGGGCGACCTCCTCCGGCGCGGGCGAGAGACCGTAGATCCAGCTCGACAGCCGCCCGTCCGCCGTGAGCACGGCCGTCGCGGCGACATGCGCGTACTGTCCCATCCGCTCGTCCCAGGCATAGCGGAAGCCGAGCGCATCGGTGACCGCGCGGATGTCCCGCTCCCTGCCCACCAGCGCGGAGACCGGTGCGAGCGCCTTCTCGCCCGAGGCGGCGCGCAGCCGGGCGAGGTCGCGCGCGGCGGCGTCCGCGTCCTCCCGGGGATCGATGCCGAAGGCGGCAACGGCGAAATCCGCACCCGGTTGGCGTGGCTGCCCGGCCAAGGCTCGCGCGAGGCCTGCGAGCGTCACGCCGCACAGATTGGGGCAATCGTGTAGCACGGGGGCGAGCAGGATCGGCTTGCCCCCGCCGACCTCGCGCAAGGTGGTGCGCCGGCCGGCCGCATCGGTGAAGGCGAGGTCGAGCGGGATGCGCGCGCCGGGCCGCTCGGCGATGCTGGCGAGGCCGAACGGATCGAACGGCTCCTGCGCGGCGAGCGATGCTGCGGCCAGCGCGAGAAGCAAGGCGAGAAGCGCGCGGATCACCGGGCCGCCCTCGCATGGTCGCGCGCCACGTCCTCGGCCGTGGGGGAGGGGAGGTCGTCGCGCCAGCCCTGCCGTTCGATCTTCTCCATGGCCGCCTCGATCGCAGGAGGCGGGCTGGGCGTGCTGGCGGGCGGATGGCGGAGGCGCTCGAGCGGCGGGGCCATGGTCTCGAGCAGGCGCGGTGGGAGCGGCACTGTCCGAACCTCGGCAAAGGGCGGCGCCGGCTCCTCGGAATGATCGCGCAGATAGGCGATCAGGAGGCCGGCGGTGAGCAGGCCCACGACCATCAGCCCGAAGAGCGACGCGGCTCCCAGTGCCACTCCGCGGGCGGGTGCATCGGATGCTTCGTAGCCCCGCTCGCGTTCCTCCGGCGAGATTTGCCCGGCGCCCTCGCCGCGCTGCACCTCGGTTTCGCTGTGCAATTCGCGCGTCATCGCGGCCTTCTCGCGGCGATCCGGGTGCGCAGCGCAAGCGGCAGGGCGGCAGCCGCAAGCGCGCCGAGCCCCGCCAGCGCGAGCACATAGGCGAGCACCGCTTGCGGCGCGGTTCCGGGGAGGCCGAACCAGGCGATCTCCACCAGCTTGCCGAGCAGCACCGATGCCGCCAGCGCACGGAGCCGGTGCGGATCGCTGCGAAATCTCGCGAACAGCAACAGCACCGCCGGGGTTCCGCCCAGCAGGCCAAAGCTCCATTCCGCCGCGTCCCAGCCGAGGCCCGAGCGCGCCTCGAACCAGCGCACGCCGGAAGGCAGGTTGCCCGACCAGATGATGAAGAAGGGCAGGTACTGGAGATAGGCCCACAGCAGCAGCAGCGTCAGCAGCACGCCGCCCAGCACATCGGGGCGAAAAGGCGCTCGCCCGAGGGACAGGCGCAGCAGCAGCAGGGCGGCAAAGGCGATCGTCGCCATCACGATCAGCATCTGCAGCCCGAAGCCGGAGGAGGCGAAATCGTGCGACAGCGTCATCAGCCAGTCCATGCCCACGAGTGAGCCGAGCACCGGAAACAGCACCAGGCCCGCCGCCGCGACCTTCGCGGTGGAGCGCCGCGCCCGCGTCCACCGGGCGGCGAGGATGAGGAAGGCGAACCACAGCACTGTGCGCAGGGCGAAGGGGACTACGCCCATCCACGCGCCCTGAAAGGCGGAGATCGGCGCCCGCATCGCCCACGGATAGATGATGCTCGCGCCGAGCAAGACGGGCACAAATGCCATCGCGCCCAAAGGGGCCAGCAGCGCCCCGGCTTCACAGGCGAGGCGCAGTTCCTCGCCCCAGGCACCGGGGATCAGCCGCATCATCATCTGGAACAGGAGCGCCCCCGCCGGGATGGCGGCGAGGGCGAAGGCGGCGCACAGCCAGCCGGTCAGCGCCTCTCGCGGCCAGACCAGCGCCAGCGCCAGAGCGATGGCGGCCAGCAGCAGGCCGGCCAGCGCCAGCCGCCGCTCCCGCAGGCTCGCGCTAGCGATCATCGGCCGTGCTTTCGGCGCTCTGCAGCACGCGGATATAGGCGGCGATGGCCCAGCGGTCGCGCGGCGGCACCCGGTCGGCGTAGGAGTACATCACGCCGTAACCGTCGGTGATGACCTCGTAGAAATGCGAGGCGGGCGCGGCGATCAGGCGCGGCTCCAGATAGCTGGGCGGCTGGGGGAAGCCGCGTTCCACCACCGGGCCGTGTCCGCGTCCGTCCTCGCCATGGCAGACGGAGCAGTAGATCTCGAAGCGCGCCCGCCCGCGCTCCAGCAGGGCGGCGGTGAGGGGCGGGCGCTGGGCCGCGGCGAGGCGTTGCGGTGTGTCGCGCGCGACGGTGCCCTCCGGCGGGCGCTGCATCGCCATGTCGTGCGGGAACAACTCGGCCCGTTCGTACACGTCGTAGCGCGGCTGCTGCACCATGTTCTGGTCGCAGGCCGCATTGAGCAGCATCAGCAGGCTGGCGAGCCGCTTCATCGCACCGGCCTTCCGGGCACGTCGATGATCGCCTTCGGCTCCAGCACTGCCAGCGCCTTGCCCGCTTCGTTGCGGTCGAAGTGCTCGTCGGCGAAGATGGCGAGGAAGAAGCGGTCGTCGGATTCGAAGCGGAAGTCGTCGGCGTCGAACAGCGGGTGGTTGAGGCGCGGCAGGCGGTTGGCGACGAACATCGTGCCGATGCCCGCCAGCACCGCGCCGAGCACCAGCAGCTCGAAGGCGATGAGCAGGAAGGCGGGCACCGCCACCAATGGCCGCCCGCCGACCCACAGCGGGTAGTCGAGATTGGTGGCGACCTGCATCAGGAAGCCGAAAACCCCTCCGGCGACGCCGCCGAGCAGGGTTGCAACCGGGACGCTTCGGCTTCGAAAGCCGATCGCATCGGCCAGTCCCTCGACCGGAAAGGGGGTGAAAGCGTCGATATTCGCGAAGCCCTGCGCACGGATCCGTCGCGCGGCCTCGATCAGCCGGGCGGAACTGTCGAACTCGGCGAGGACGGCATAGGGTTCGTGGCGCTCAGCCATTGTGGCCCTTCTCCAGCTCTTCCTTGATCTCGAAGGCGGAGATCACCGGCAGGAAGCGGATGAACAGCAGGAAGGCGGTGAAGAACACGCCCAGAGTGCCGGCGAACAGGCTCCAGTCCCAGAAGGTGGGATGGAAATAGCCGACGGAACTCTCCAGCCAATCCCGATACAGCCCGGTGACGAGCAGCATGTAGCGCTCCAGCCACATGCCGATCGCGACGCTCAGCCCCACCAGGAACAGCACCAGCGGGTGCTGCCGCATCCCGCGCCACCACATCAGCTGGAGCGGCACGAAGTTGAGCAGCACGGCCGACCAGTAGCTCCAGGCATAGGGGCCGGAGAGGCGGTCCATCAGCGTCTCCAGCTCGCGCTTGCCCTCGTAGGCGGCGGTGAAGGCGTCGGCGAGATAGCCGTATAGCGTCATCAGCCCGGCCGCGAGCATCAGCCGCCCAAGCATGTCGAGATGCTTTGGGGTGACGAGATCCTTCAGGCCGAGCATCGCCCGCAGCCACACGGCGAGCATGGAGACCATTGCGAAGCCGGAGAATGCCGCGCCGATGACGAAATAGGGCGGGAACACGGTCGAAGCCCATCCGGGGATCGGCCCGGCGGCGAAGAGCAGCGCGATTTCCGAATGGACCGAGACGACCAGCGGCACGGCGATCGCGGCGGTCAGCCGATAGCTCTGCTGCCAGCGGTGCCAGTGCTTCGCCGAGCCGCGCCAGCCCATGGCGCCGAGGCCGAAGAAGATGCGCCAGCGCCGCTTCTCCGCCCGGTCCCGCGCCGATGCCAAGTCGGGCATGATGCCGATGAACCAGAACAGAGCCGAGACGATGAGATAGGTCAGCACCGCGAAGAAGTCCCACGTCAGCGGACTGCGGAACTGGGGCCAGACGTTCATCGTGTTGAAGTACGGCGCCATCCAGTAGAACCGCCAGGGCCGCCCGAGATGCAGGATCGGGTACAGCCCGGCGCAGATCACCGCGAACAGGGTCATCGCCTCGGCAAAGCGGTTCAGCGAATTGCGCCATTGCTGGCCCATCAGCAGCAGCATGGCCGAGATCAGCGTGCCGGCATGGCCGATGCCGACCCACCAGACATAGTTCGCGATCGGAAAGCCCCAGCCGACCGGAATGTTGTTGCCCCATATGCCGGGGCCGTAGCCGAACAGCACGGCCACCGAGACGAAGAACAGCCCGAGCAGCAGCAGCGCGACGGCGAAGCACGCCCACCAGGCCCGCCTCGCCGGGAAATGCTGCGGAATGCGCACCACCTCGCGGGTGACGCGATCCTCTGCATCGCGCGCCGTCATGCCGGGCGCTCTCCCTTGCGGATGCGGGCCTGGTACGTGGTGCGTGGGCGGGTGTTGGCCTCGGCCAGCAGGTCGTAGTCGCGGCCCGTCGCCTTCTTGCGGGAGACCTGCGTATCCGCCTCGGACACGTCGCCGAAGACGATGGCCTGGGTGGGGCAGGCGGCCTGGCAGGCGGTGACCACCTCGCCGTCGGCGATCGGGCGATCCTCCTTCTTGGCGGCGATGCGCGCGTCGCTGATCCGCTGGATGCAATAGGTGCACTTCTCCATCACGCCGCGCTGGCGGACGGTGACGTCGGGGTTGCGCTGGGCCTTCAGTTCCGGCGGGTCGCCACCGGTATAGTCGAACCAGTTGAAGCGGCGGACCTTGTAGGGGCAATAGGCCGAGCAGGTGCGGGTGCCGATGCAGCGGTTGTAGACCTGCAGGTTGAGCCCATCCGGGCTGTGGACCGCGGCATTGACCGGGCAGCCCATCTCGCACGGCGCGTTCTCGCAATGCATGCAGGGGACCGGCTGGAAGGCATGCTCGGGATCGTCGGGCGAGCCGCTGTGATAGCGGTCGACCCGCAGCCAGTGCATCTCGCGGCCCTTGGCGACCTGCTTCTTGCCGACCATCGGCACGTTGTTCTCGGCGACGCAGGCGACCACGCAGGCATTGCAGCCGATGCACAAATCGAGGTCGATGGCCATGCCCCAGGCGGGCTTGCTCTCTTGCGGCGGGTAGAAGCTCGGGCGCGGCTCTTCCGGCGGGAGGGGGTCGGCGGCGGTCTCCACGAAGCGGACGAACTCGTCCGGCTCCATGCGGAAATGGGCTTGCGTGGTGACGACCTCGTCGCGGCCCTCCATGCGCGTAAGACGGACGTCAGCGTCGGGGGAGAGGCCGAGCAGCGGGGTGGCGCTGAAGCCGACGCCTTCGGCCACCCGGCTGCCGGCGCTGCGGCCGTGGCCGAGGTGGACGAGCACCGTGTCGCGCTCCTGCCCGGGCACGATCCAGACGGGGCCGGTGACGCTGTGGCCGCCGGCTTCGAGGCGCACGAGGTCGCCGTTGGCGAGGCCGCGCTCCTCGGCCAGCGCGGGGCTGATGTGGACGGCATTGCCCCAGGTGATCTTGGTCAGCGGCTTGGGCGTTTCCTGCAGCCATGGATTGGAGGCGAAGCTGCCGTCCCAGATGCTCGGGTCGGGGCGGACGAGGAGCGACAGACCCGTGGCGCTGGCGGATGAGGTGCGGAGGACAGGGCGTTCCTCTGGGGAAGCGGAAGCGGCGGACTGCGCCGGTGGCGGGGCGTCGACCCAGCCCTGCACGAGCGCGGCGGCCCATTGCGGCCCGTCGAGCGCCCAGGTGGCGCGCACCAGAGCGCGGTCGGGCGTGGGATCGCCCAGCAGGCCGGAGAGGAGTTCATGGCGCGAGCGGACGTTCATCCATGGGCGCACCAGCGGCTGGGCCAGGAGGATCGAGCCATCCGCCGCCTCGCCGTCGCTCCAGCTTTCCAGAGCGTGCGCGAGCGGCAGGTGCCAATGGCTGGCGGCGCCGGTCTCGTCGACATGCAGCCCGGCATGGATGCGCTGCTTGACGCGGGCGAACAGGCGGTTGAACTGGAGGGCAGGGGGCGCCGCATAGAGCGGGTTGGCCTCCAGCACGAACAGCGTCTCCACCTGCCGCGCGGCCATGTCCCGGGCCAGTTCGGCGAGCGATGCGGCGGTAGGGCCTCCGCGCTGCGCCGCGAGTTCGGAGGTGCGGCCGAGATTGCCCAGCGCGGCGTCGATCTGGCGGGCGAGGGCCTGCAGTTCGGGCGCGTGGTGCTCGGCCACCAGCACGAGGCCGTGCCCGCGCTGCTCGTCGAGAGCCTTCGCCGCCTGTGCCACGAAGGCCTGTTCGGCCGGGCTCAGGCGAGGGGCGCTGCCGCCGCCGCTCACGCCGAGCGCGCGCGCCAGTGCCCGCAGCAGCGGCTCCATGCGGTCGGCGCGCGCGATCAGCCGCTCGCCCGCAATGATGCCGGTGAGCGTGGGCGTGGGTTCGGCCACCAGCAGCTGCGCGGCGCCGTCCCCCGCCTGATAGGCCCGGCGGCGCTGGCCCCACCCGGTGGCATGCCAGGTCTGAAGCGGACCGGGCCCGAGCGGATCGGCATCGAACGCGACGGTCGCATGCGCCTCCCCGAGGTGCAGCCGGCGGGTCTGCCTGGCCGGTAGACCGCTCCCCGCGCCGTCCGCCACCGGAGACCAGGCGTGCCAGCGGGCTCGCGGCCAGCGTTCGAGGAGGGCGCCGATCTGCCGCAGCAGGGTGGGCGAGCGGGTGGAGCCCGTCAGCAGGCGGAAGCCCGAACCCTGCGTGCTGTCGAGCCGCTCGCGCAGCGCCGCGAGTTCCGTGTCGAACAGGGCCCAGTCGGCCGGCGCGCCGAGCCTGCGCGGGGCGGCCGAGCGATCGGGATCGTAGAGCCCGAGCAGCGCCGCCTGCGTGATCGCGTCGGTCGCGCCGCGGCTGGCGGGGTGCTGCGGATTGCCCTCCAGCTTGATCGGGCGCCCCTCGCGGGTCTTGCCGATCAGGGGCTGGGCGATGCCTTCATATTCAAAGGCGGTGGCATAGGAGCGGGCAATTCCCGGGACATGCCCCTCCGGCGCCTCGACGAAGGGCAGCGCCTCCTCGTCGGGGGCGCGCTCGCATCCGTCGAGCCCCGCGAGCGCGACGGCTCCGCCGAGGCACTTCAGGATATCGCGGCGGCGCCAGTCGCCCGCGTGCCGGGCGATGGCGGGGAAGCGCCGGGCCAGCCGCGCCTGGAATGCGGGCTCGTCGATCAGCTCGTCGAGGCTGCGCCAGAACTGGCGGCCGGTCGCCGGGGGCGCGCGGTCGCCGGGCTGCTCTCCATCGCTCATCGGTGGCAGATCCCGCAATTGTCGAGCAGTCCGGGGTCGATCGCGTGCTCCGCCATGACCCGGCGGCCGAAGGCACGGGCCTGCGCCTCGCTCCAGCCGAGCGGCTCCATCCGCGTGACCAACTGCGGCGGGCGCAGACGCGCTTCCGGGTCGCGGTGGCAATCGAGGCAGAACTCCATCTGGAACGGCTTGGCGCGCCAGGTGAGCGGCATCTGGTCGACCCGGCCGTGGCACTCCACGCAGCCGACGCCGCGATCGATGTGGATGGAGTGGTCGAAATAGACGTAGTCGGGCAGCTGCGCCACGCGCCGCCAGCGGATCGGCTCTCCGGTCTGCTGGCTTTGGCGCACCGGCGCCAGCGGGTCGGCGCCGGTCCAGATCTGCGAGTGGCAGGTCATGCAGGTGTGCGTCGGCGGGAGGCCCGCATGCGGGCCCTCCTCCACGCTGGTGTGGCAGTAGCGGCAGTCCATGCCGTCATCGCTGACGTGGTGCCGATGACTGAAGGGCACGGGCTGGGCCTCGACCCAGCCTTCCTGCGTGACGTAGGTGGATTCGGCGAACTCCCACCCGCCGAGCGCAAGGCCGAGCAGCAGCAGCGCGATGCCCACCACCGCGAAGCGCAGGAACGTGTCGGCCGCGGGAGGAAAGACCTGCGCCAGTTCGGACCTCCCCTGGCCGGTTTGCAAAAGTCGCGCGTGGCTGACCTACGTGCAGCAGAGTAGATCGTTCGGGTCAACGGGCTTGTGCTGTCCACGGCGGTCGGGGTGCGGGTCCTCTCGTGAGCAGTGGCAGAAGTCTCGGCCGCGACTGGGCCTTGGCCGCCGTTCCTGTCGGCGGGGGTGGGCGACCGCTTTCGGCCGCGGCAGGCCTCCAGGCGTTCACCCTTGCCGCACCTCCGGATGAGCAGGGCGGGGGCCTCGGCTGCCATTTCCGCTTCCGGGGAGCGCTGGGATTGGGCCGGCACGGTCGCGGCTGCATCCTCGCGCTGTGGTCTGGGCGGCGCTCTCGTCGAGCAACTCGGCGAGCGTGCCCACGCCAGAAGCGCCGCCACCGGTTGGATCAAGCTGGTTTCGGGTGCCACGTCGCCGATCATCGCCCCGCGCTTGCTGCTCACCAAGCTGGTCCCGGTCGGCGCAGGGCAGGCGAGCGGCCTGCGCGCGCGGGACCCGGCGCGCCTGTTACCTGGTCTGGCAGCGCTCTCCCGCCGGGCAGCCGCGCGGCGTCACTGGGCGACCGGTCCGCCCGGTCCAGCGCCGGGTGCGCCGGCGGGCCCGGCGCCAGGTCCTGCCGGGCGGCCGGGTTCCGGCATCAGGCTGCGCATCTCGTTTATCGTCAGCTTGCCGTCGCCGTCCGCGTCGGCCCCGTCGAAGCGCTTGTGCTGATAGGCCAGCCATTCGTCCAG